>Ga0335083_10000644_pt1 | contig 51351 bp, 64 predicted proteins | sample Lox_Sample_42_FD_206716 | JGI IMG/M metagenome (GOLD analysis project Ga0335083, IMG submission 206716) | Soil microbial communities from Loxahatchee National Wildlife Refuge, Florida, United States - Lox_Sample_4.2 | ecosystem: Environmental > Terrestrial > Soil > Wetlands | place: USA...
TGGTGATGCCCGGGGACAACGTGAAGATGACGGTGAGCCTGATTGCGCCCATCGCGATGGAGCAGGGCTTGCGCTTTGCCATCCGCGAGGGCGGCAAGACCGTCGGCGCCGGCGTCGTCGCCAAGGTGATCGAGTAATGGCCGTCCAAAGCCAGAAGATCCGGATACGCCTCAAGGCGTTCGACTACAGGCTGATCGACCAGTCGGCGCTCGAGATCGTCGACACGGCCAAGCGCACGGGCGCGGTCGTAAAGGGGCCGGTGCCTCTGCCGACGCGCATCGAGCGCTTCGACGTGCTGCGCAGCCCGCACGCCGACAAGACCTCGCGCGATCAGCTCGAGATCAGGACGCATCTGCGCCTGATGGACATCATCGATCCCACCGACAAGACTGTGGATGCCCTGATGAAGCTCGACCTGCCGGCAGGCGTGGACGTGGAAATCAAGCTGTAGCGGCGCACAATTTGCTGCCGGGCAATTGCACCCGGCCCCTGTTTTGAGAAGGGCAAGAAAATGACACTAGGACTGGTCGGCCGCAAGGTCGGCATGACTCGCGTTTTCACCGACGACGGCGACTCGCTGCCGGTCACGGTGCTCGACGTCTCCGACAACCGCGTCACGCAGATCAAGTCGGCCGCGACCGACGGCTACAACGCCGTGCAGGTCACGTTCGGCAAGCGCCGCGCCTCGCGCGTGAACAAGGCCGCCGCGGGCCACCTCGCCAAGGCTGCGGTCGAGGCCGGACACCTGCTTCGCGAGTTCCGCGTCTCGGAAGGCGAGCTCGGGAGCCTCAAGCTCGGCGGCAAGATCGGCGCGGACATCTTCAAGGTCGGGCAGATTGTCGACGTCTCGGGCGTCTCCCAGGGCAAGGGATTCGCCGGAGTGATCAAGCGGCACCACTTCTCCTCCAACCGTGCGAGCCACGGCAACTCGATCTCGCACAACAAGCCCGGCTCGACCGGCATGGCGCAGGACCCGGGGCGCGTGTTTCCCGGCAAGCGCATGGCGGGGCACCTGGGAGCGGTGAATCGGACCGCGCAGTGCCTGGTGGTCGTCCGCGTCGACGCCGAGCGGCAGCTCCTGCTCGTGAAGGGCTCGGTGCCGGGAAGCCGCGGCCGCGATATCGTGGTGCGACCGACCACGAAGACGATCCGCCCGAAGGGCCCTTCGGGCAAGCCGAAGGCCGCACAGGCTGGTGCGCCGGCCGCCAAGCCCGCCGCGGCGCCGGCCGCCAAGCCTGCTGCAGCGCCCGCGAAGGCCGCGCCTGCGGCGAAGGGGGCGTGATGGAGCTCAAGCTCATCAACGACAAGGGCAAGAGCGCCGCGACCGTGGCCGCCTCGGATGCCCTGTTCGGCCGGGAGTACAACGAAGCGTTGGTGCATCAGATCGTCGTCGCCTACCAGGCGAACGCGCGCCTGGGCACGCGCGCGCAGAAGGGACGCAGCGACGTCCGCCATTCGCACAAGAAGCCGTGGCGCCAGAAGGGCACGGGGCGCGCGCGCGCCGGCGACGTGGCGAGCCCGCTGTGGCGCAAGGGCGGGAAAATCTTCCCGAACTTGCCCGACGAGAACTTCTCGCAGAAGGTCAACCGCAAGATGTACCGGGCTGGGATGTGCTCGATCCTGTCGCAGCTCGCCCGCGAGGAGCGCCTGAAAGTGGTAGAGAGCTTCAGCGTCGATGCGCCGAAGACGAAGCTGCTCTCGCGGAAGCTGAAGGAGATGGGCCTGGAGTCGACGCTAGTGATCACCGACAACGTGGACCAGAACCTCGCGCTGTCGTCGCGCAACCTGGCGAACGTTCGCGTGGTCGACGTCGACCACACCGACCCGGTCTCGCTGATCCAGTTCGACAACGTCCTCCTCACCAAGAAAGCGGTGGCGCGCTTCGAGGAGATCCTCAAATGAGCGCGGGCATGGACAAGGGAAACCTGATGCAGGTTCTGCTCTCTCCGCTCGTCTCGGAGAAGAGCACTTTCGTCGGCGAGAAGAACAACCAGTACGTATTCCGCGTCGCCGCGGACGCCACCAAGCCGCAGATCAAGGCGGCGGTCGAGCTGATGTTCAAGACCAAGGTGAAGGAAGTGCAGGTCGTCAACGTTCGCGGCAAGGACAAGCGCTTCGGGCGGTTCGAGGGGCGCCGCCGCAATTGGAAGAAGGCCTACGTGTCCCTGCTGCCGGGGCCTGACGGCAAGAAGCAGGAAATCACTTTCCAGGCGCAGGAGTAGCCCGTGCCCCTCGTCAAAGTCAAGCCCACTTCGCCCGGCCGGCGCGCGGTCGTTAAGCTGGTCAACCCCGACCTGCACAAGGGCGGTCCCTTCGCGCCCCTGGTCGAGAAGCAGTCGAAGAAGGCGGGCCGCAACGTCAACGGCCACATCACGATGCGCCACCAGGGCGGCGGCCACAAGCAGCACTACCGCATCGTGGATTTTCGCCGCAACAAGGACGGCATCGCCGCGCGGGTCGAGCGCCTCGAGTACGATCCGAACCGCAGCGCGAACCTGGCGCTGCTGTGCTACGCAGACGGCGAGCGCCGCTACATCATCGCGCCCAAGGGACTCACGGCGGGAACGCAACTGCTCTCGGGCGTGGAAGCCCCGATCAAACCGGGAAATAGCCTGCCGCTGCGGAACATCCCGGTGGGAACGACGATTCACTGCGTCGAGATGCAGCCCGGCCGAGGCGCGCAGCTCGCTCGCGCCGCTGGCACCTCGGTGCAGCTCCTCGCGAGAGAAGGTGCCTACGCGCAAGTACGCCTGCGCTCGGGCGAGATCCGCAAGGTCCACCTCGACTGCCGCGCCACCATCGGAGAGGTCGGCAACGAGGAGCACAGCCTGGAATCGATCGGCAAGGCGGGGCGGGTGCGCTGGCGCGGCGTGCGCCCGACCGTGCGTGGCGTGGCGATGAACCCCATCGACCACCCGCACGGAGGAGGCGAGGGCAGGACGGCGGCGGCTCAGGACCCGGTGAGCCCCTGGGGCGTGCTCACCAAGGGCTACAAGACCCGCAAGAACAAGCGCACGACCAGCATGATCATCCAGTTCCGGAACAAGAGACGAGACAAGGCCTAATCCATGGGACGCTCAGTCAAGAAGGGTCCCTTCGTGGACCATCATCTGGTGAGGAAGGTCGACGCGGCCCGGGCCGCGAACGACAAGCGCCCGATCAAGACCTGGTCGCGCCGCTCCACGATCCTCCCGGACTTCGTCGGGCTCACGATCGCCGTGCACAACGGCAAGCAGCATGTGCCTGTATACATCTCGGAGAATATGGTCGGTCACAAGCTGGGCGAGTTCGCCCTGACCCGGATCTTCAAGAGCCATGGCATGGCGGACAAGAAGCTTCTGGAGGCCGCGGCCGCGGCGAGATCCGGCGGCGGTCCCGGGGGCCCGGGCGCTGCGGCGCCGGCTGCACCGGCGGCCGGGGCGGCCCCGGCTGCTCCCGCGCCCGCGGCGGGCGGCGAGAAGAAGTAAGGAGACGCGATGGAAACCCGCGCGACGCTCTACGGAGTGCGACTGTCGGCCCAGAAGGGCAGGCTGGTCGCCGACCAGATTCGCGGCCTGCCGGTCGAGAAGGCGCTCAACCTGCTCATGTTCAGCCCGAAGAAGGGCGCAATGATCATCAAGAAGGTGCTGGAATCCGCGATCGCCAACGCCGAGCACAACGACGGCGCGGACGTCGACGAGCTGAAGGTCAAGAAGATCTTCGTCGAGCGCGGCATCCCGCTCAAGCGATTCCATGCCCGCGCCAAGGGGCGCGGCAACCGCGTGACCAAGCACACCTGCCACATCTTCGTGACCGTCGGCGACGAGGAGAAGAAGAAGGCCGCGGCAAAGCCGGCGAAGGTCTCGACGAAGACTGAGGCCAGGCAAGCGAAGAAATAGGAACATCCATGGGACAGAAAATTCATCCGACCGGCTTCAGGCTCAGCGTCAACAAGAACTGGGCCTCGCGCTGGTACGCAAACAGCAAGAACTTCGCCACGATGCTGAACGAGGACCTGAAGGTCCGAGACTACCTGAAGAAGCGCCTGGCGCACGCTTCGGTCGGCAAGGTGGTGATCGAGCGCCCCGCCAAGGACGCGCGCATCACGATCCACAGTGCGCGGCCCGGCGTTGTGATCGGCAAGAAGGGCGAGGACATCGAAATCCTCAAGTCCGATCTGCGCAAGCTGCTCGGGGTGCAGATGGTGCACGTCAACATCGAGGAGATCCGCAAGCCCGAGGTGGACGCCCAGCTGATCGCCGACTCGATTGCGCAGCAGCTCGAGAAGCGCATCATGTTCCGCCGCGCGATGAAGCGCGCCATGCAGAATGCGATGCGCCTCGGTGCCCAGGGCATCAAGATCATGAGCGCGGGCCGTCTGAACGGCATCGAGATCGCGCGCACCGAGTGGTACCGCGAGGGCCGCGTTCCGCTGCATACCCTGCGCGCGGACATCGACTACGGTTTCTCCGAAGCCAAGACCACCTACGGGGTGATCGGCATCAAGTGCTGGGTGTACAAGGGCGAGGTGATGGCGAAGGGCGAGCAGCCCGCCGCGGCTCCAGCGCCCTCGGCCGAGGAGGTCACGCCGGCGAAGAAGGTGAGGAAGCTCCCGCCGCGCACCGCCCCGGCCGACGAGAAGCCCGAGCCGGCGCCGGCGGCGGCCGAGGCCGAGTCGGCGAAGGCCAGGCCGGCGCGCTCACCGGTGCCTGCCGCGAAGAAGGCCGCCAGCGAGCCCAAGGCGAAGCCAGACGTCAGGCCCGACGCCAAGACCAAGACTGCGGTGAAGAAGTCCCGCAAACCGAAAACCTCGTAGGCGAGGAGCGAATTCATGCTTCAACCGGCAAGAACGAAGTACCGCAAGCAGCAGAAGGGGCGCAACCGCGGTGTTGCGACCCGGGGGAACAAGGTGTCTTTCGGCGACTACGGGCTGAAGGCCACGACCCGCGGCCGTCTGACCGCGCGCCAGATCGAGGCCGCCCGCCGGGCAATGACGCGCCACATCAAGCGCGGCGGGCGCATATTCATCCGCATTTTCCCGGACAAGCCGGTATCACAGAAGCCGGCCGAGGTGCGCATGGGCAACGGCAAGGGCAACCCGGAGTACTTCGTTGCCGAGATCCAGCCGGGCAAGGTGCTCTACGAGATGGACGGCGTGGACGAGCCGATGGCGCGGGAAGCGTTCGCGCTCGCCGCGGCCAAGCTGCCGCTGCGCACGATATTCGTCTTCCGACAGATGGGCGGCTAGGATGAAGGCCAGCGAACTCCGCGCCAAGGACGCGGCGGAACTCTCCAAGGAGCTCGAGGACCTGCTGCGCGCGCAGTTCAGCCTGCGCATGCAGAAGGCGACGCAGCAGCTTACCAACAGCAGCCAGCTCAAGAACGTGCGGCGCGACATCGCCCGCGCGCGCACCGTTCTGAGGGAAAAGGCGAAGGCAAAATGACCGAGAGCAAGGCAAGCCGGACGCTGACCGGCCGGGTCGTCAGCGACAAGATGGACAAGACGGTGACGGTGCTGGTCGAGCGCCGCGTCACCCACCCGATGTACGGAAAAATCTTGACCAAGTCGAAGAAGTACCACGCGCATGACGAGAAGAACGAGTGCGGAGAGGGGGATCTGGTCCAGATCGAGGAGTGCCGCCCGATCTCGCGCACCAAGTCGTGGAGGATCGCCAAGCTGCTCGAGAAGGCTCGAGCCGCGTAGAAACCTTGGCAAGGGCATTGAAATCGCGTAGAATTCGCCGCGCTTTTCGCTCCCGGACGGGATCCAAAACTACCTGCCCCGTAAGCAGCCAGGGCGGGACAAGTTGGAGAAGGAACAATGATTCAGATGCAGACGGTGCTCGACGTCGCCGATAACACCGGCGCGCGTGCCGTGATGTGTATCAAGGTGCTCGGCGGCTCGAAGCGCCGCTACGCCAACATCGGCGACGTGATCCGGGTAAGCGTCAAGGATGCGGCGCCGCGCGGCCGCGTCAAGAAGGGTGAGATCTACCACGCGGTGGTCGTGCGCACCGCGCAGGGCGTGCGGCGCGCCGACGGCAGCCGCATACGGTTTGACTCGAACGCGGCGGTGTTGCTTACGCCCAAGATGGAGCCTATCGGCACGCGTATTTTCGGACCCGTGACACGCGAGCTCCGGACCGAGCGCTTCATGAAGATCGTTTCCCTCGCACCGGAAGTGCTCTGAGAGACATGGAAAAGATCAGAAAAGGCGACGACGTCATCGTCACCACGGGCAAGGACAAGGGAAAGCGCGGAACGGTGCTGCGCATCGTCGACGCGAGGCATCTCGTCGTCGAGGGGGTGAACCGGGTGAAGAAGCACCAGCGTCCCAATCCGATGAAGAACCAGACCGGGGGGATCGTCGACAAGGACATGCCGATCGACATTTCCAACGTCGCTCTGTTCAACCCCCAGACCAAGAAGGCCGACCGGGTCGGGTTCAAGCTGCTGCAGGACGGGCGCAAGGTGCGCGTGTTCAAGTCGAACGGCGAAATGGTGGATGCCTGACATGTCCAGACTTCAGGACTATTACCGCAAGGAAGTCGTTCCCGAGCTGATGAAGCAGCGCGGGTACAAGACCTCGATGCAGGTCCCGAGGATCCAGAAGATCACGCTCAACATGGGAGTCGGCGAGACGACCCAGGACAAGAAGATTCTGGACAACGCCGTGGCCGACCTCACGAAGATCGCCGGGCAAAAACCGGTGGTCACCAAGGCCAAGAAGTCGATCGCGACCTTCAAGGTGCGCAAGGGGTTTCCGGTCGGTTGCATGGTCACCCTGCGCGGGAAGCGCATGTACGAGTTCCTCGATCGCCTCGTGACGATCGCCATCCCCCGCATTCGCGACTTCCGCGGAATCTCGAGCCGCGCCTTCGACGGCCGTGGCAACTACAGCCTCGGCGTGAAGGAGCAGATCATTTTCCCCGAGATCGAGTACGACAAGATCGATGCCGTCCGGGGGATGAACATCAGCATCACCACGACCGCAAAGACGGACGACGAGGCGCGGGCGCTGCTCAGTGCGTTTCGTTTCCCGTTCAAGACCTGAGGATCGCCATGGCAAAACTCGCCGTTGTCAACCGCGACAAGAAGCGCCGCAAGACGGTGGCGAAGTTCGCCGCCCGTCGCGCCGCGCTGCTTGCGACCATCAACGATTCCAAGCGCTCCGACGAGGACCGCCAGGAGGCGAGGGAGCAGCTACAGCAGCTCCCGAGGAACGCTTCTCCCGTGCGCCTTCGCAACCGGTGCAGCCTCACGGGGCGGCCGCGCGGGGTGTTCCGCAAATTCGGCCTGGCGCGCAACAAGCTGCGCGAGATCGCGCTGCGCGGCGAGATCCCGGGCCTGATCAAGGCGAGCTGGTAGGAGACCGAACGCATGAGCATGACCGATCCCATTGCCGACATGCTGACCCGGATCCGGAACGCCCAGATGGTCGGGAAGACCGCGGTCGGCGTTCCCTCCTCGAAGGTCAAGGTGTCGATCGCCCAGGTGCTGAAGGACGAGGGTTACATCGACGGGTTCACCGTGCGTGACAAGGAAGGCAAGGCGGAGCTCGAGATCGGCCTGAAGTACTACGCCGGCCAGCCGGTGATCGAGAGAATCGAGCGCGTCTCCACCCCGGGGCTTCGCGTGTACAAGGCGCGCGACGAGCTGCCGCGCGTCATGAACGGGCTGGGTGTCGCCATCGTCTCCACCTCCAAGGGCGTGATGACCGATCGCAAGGCGCGCGCCACGGGTGTGGGCGGCGAAGTATTGTGCATCGTTGCCTGATGCCGAGCTGAGGATCGCCATGTCTCGCATAGCGAAATATCCGGTGGCACTGCCCAAGGGCGTCGAGGCCACGCTCGCCGCCGACGCCCTGTCGATCAAGGGGCCGCTGGGGACGCTGTCCCAGCGCCTGAGCGGCGACGTGAAGATCGAGAAGGACGGCGACAAGCTGCTGTTCAAGGCGCTGGACGAATCGGACGAGGCCAACGCCATGTCCGGAACTCTGCGCGCGCTTGCTGCGAACATGGTGCTCGGGGTGACCAAGGGCTTCGAGCGCCGCCTCACCCTGGTCGGTGTCGGCTATCGCGCCCAGGCGCAAGGGGACAAGCTCAACCTCGCGCTCGGCTTCTCGCACCCGGTGGTTCACACGATGCCGAAGGGAGTGAAGGTCGAGACGCCTTCGCAGACGGAGATCGTGATCAAGGGGCTGGACAAGCAGCTGGTGGGGCAGGTCGCCGCCGAAGTGCGGGCGTATCGCGCGCCCGAGCCCTACAAGGGCAAGGGCGTGCGCTACTCGGACGAGCAGGTCGTCCTGAAGGAAACGAAGAAGAAATAGGTGTATATGAGAGACAAGAAATCGGCGAGGCTGCGGCGCGCCGGGCAGACGCGCCGGAAGATCCACCAGCTGGCGGCGGTGCGCCTGGCCGTGCATCGCACCAACGCCCACATCTATGCCCAATTGTGCGCCGCCGACGGCAAAGTGCTGACATCCGCGTCGACGCTCGAAAAAGAGGTGCGGGCGAAGGTCGCGAAAGGGGGCAACAAGGACGCCGCCGCCGCGATCGGCAAGCGCATCGCGGAGAAGGCCAAGGGGCTGGGCATCCAGGCCGTGGCCTTCGACCGTTCGGGGTACCGATATCACGGCCGGGTCAAGGCGCTGGCCGAGGCCGCGCGCGAAGCCGGCCTCAAGTTCTAGGGAAATCCTATGGCGAGAATGCAACCAAGAATGCAGGGCGGCGAGCAGCGCATGGACGGCCTGAAGGAAAAGATGGTCTCCGTGAACCGCGTCACCAAGGTCGTCAAGGGCGGCCGGATACTGGGCTTCGCGGCGCTCACCGTGGTCGGCGACGGCGACGGGGCGGTCGGCATGGGCAAGGGCAAGGCCCGCGAAGTGCCTGTCGCCGTGCAGAAAGCGCTCGAGGAAGCGCGCGGCAAGATGTTCCGGGTGCCGCTCAAGAACGGGACGCTGCAGCACGCCGTCATCGGCAGGCACGGATCGTCCAAAGTGATCATGCAGCCCGCCTCGGAGGGAACCGGCATCATCGCCGGCGGGCCCATGCGGGCGGTGTTCGAGGTGATGGGCGTGACCAACGTGCTCGCGAAATGCATCGGCTCGACCAACCCATACAACGTGGTGCGCGCAACGCTCGACGGCCTGAAGCGGATGAATACGCCGGCGCAGATCGCGGCCAAGCGCGGCAAGTCCGTCGAAGAGATCACCGCCTGAGGACGCCTATGGCCGAGAAGAAGAAGATCCGGATCACGCTCGTCAAGAGCCCCGCCAACCGCAGGGCCGACCACCGCGCCACCGTGCGCGGCCTAGGGCTCCGGCGCATGCACCAGACGGTCGAGCTCGAGGACACGCCGCAGGTGCGCGGAATGATCAACCGGGTCAACTACCTCGTGCGGCTGGAGAGCTAGATGGAATTGAACACTCTGAAGCCCGCCCCGGGCTCCAAGCACGCGCGAAAGCGCGTCGCGCGGGGCATCGGTTCGGGGCTGGGCAAGACCGGCGGCCGCGGCCACAAGGGCCAGAGGGCCCGCTCCGGCGGGTTCCACAAGGTCGGGTTCGAGGGCGGCCAGATGCCGCTGCAGCGCAGGCTGCCCAAGCGCGGCTTCAAGTCGCTGACGCGCGAGGATCGTGCCGAGGTGCTCCTCTCGGATCTGGACCGCATCAAGGCCGATGAGATCGACCTCGCCGTGCTCAAGGAAGCGCGTGTGGTGCCGGCCGCGGCGCTGTCGGCGAAAGTGATCGTGTCGGGCAAGCTCACGCGGAAAGTGACGCTTACCGGAATCGCGGTGAGCAAGGGTGCGCGTGCGGCGATCGAGGCGGCCGGCGGCAGCACTGACGCGCCGGTTCCTCAGCCCAAGCCGAAGCGCGAGCCCAAGCCCGTGCCGCCGCAGGCGCTGGCTGAGCCCAAGGCGAAGGAGAAGAAGGAGCCGAAGGAGCAATCCGGCGGGCCCAAGGAAGCGAAGGCCAAGCGCGAGGGAGCGAAGCCTGCCCCCGAAGGCAAGAAGGGCGGCAAGGGCTAAATGGCCGCACCGATTCCCCAGCTGGGAAAAACCGGCAAGTACGGAGATCTGAAGAAGCGGCTAATTTTCCTGCTGCTGGCGCTCGTCGTGTTCCGCATTGGCGCGCACATTCCCGTTCCGGGAATCGATCCGGCCAGGCTCGCCGAGCTGTTCCAGTCCCAGCAGGGGGGCATACTCGGGCTGTTCAACATGTTCTCGGGCGGAGCGCTCTCGCGCTTCACGATCTTCGCGCTCGGCATCATGCCCTACATCTCGGCCTCGATCATCATGCAGCTGATGACTGCAGTGTCCCCGCAGCTCGAGCAGCTGAAGAAGGAGGGCCAGGCGGGGCAGCGCAAGATCACGCAGTACACGCGCTACGGCACGGTGTTCCTCGCGCTGTTCCAGGCGACTGGGATCTCCATCGCACTTGAGTCCCAGCCGGGGCTGGTCATCGACCCGGGCCTGATGTTCCGGCTCACCGCAGTGGTCACTTTGGTGACGGGCACCATGTTCCTCATGTGGCTGGGAGAACAGGTGACCGAGCGCGGACTGGGCAACGGCATCTCGATTATCATTTTTGCGGGCATCGCGGCTGGGCTCCCGAACGCGGTCGCGGGGCTGCTCGAGTTGGTCCGCACCGGCGCGATGCATCCCCTGATCGCCATCTTCATTGTGGTCGGAGTCATGGTGGTCACCTGGGCGGTTTGCTTCGTGGAGCGAGGCCAGAGAAAGATCCTCGTCAACTACGCCAAGCGCCAGATCGGCAACAAGGTCTACGGCGGGCAGGCCTCGCACCTGCCTTTCAAGCTCAACATGTCGGGCGTCATCCCGCCGATATTCGCGTCGTCGATCATCCTTTTTCCCGCGACGCTCGCAGGCTGGTTCACGAGCGGAGTGGCTGGGGGAAGCTCGAATTCCTGGGATTTGCTCACGAGGGGGCAGGTCGGACCGGCGCTCAACCTCATGATCAGGGATCTCGCGGCCACGCTCACGCCGGGCCAGCCAGTCTACGTTATCTTGTACGCGAGCGCGATCGTGTTCTTCTGCTTCTTCTACACCGCGCTCCAGTACAACCCCAAGGAAACGGCGGACAACCTGAAGAAATCGGGCGCCTTTGTTCCCGGCATCCGGCCCGGCGAGCAGACGGCGAAATACCTCGAAAAGATCCTCTTGAGACTGACGCTGGCAGGCGCCATTTACGTGACCATCGTTTGCCTGCTTCCCGAGTTCCTGATCCTGAAGTTTAACGTGCCGTTCTATTTCGGCGGAACGTCGTTGCTGATTATCGTGGTCGTAACCATGGATTTTATGGCGCAGGTGCAGGCCTACATCATGACGCACCAGTACGAGAGCCTGCTCAAGAAGGCCAATTTCAAGGGGGCGGGTCTGCCGACCCGGTGAGCGGCCAGGGCGGATAACGGAGAAAAATGGCCAAGGAAGACGTGATCCAGATGCAGGGGGAGATCATGGAAACGCTCCCCAATGCGACCTTCAGGGTGAAGCTGGAAAACGGACACGTCATTCTGGGACACATCTCGGGAAAGATGCGCATGCATTACATCCGCATCCTTCCCGGGGACAAGGTCACGGTCGAGCTGACGCCCTACGACCTGACTCGCGGACGCATCGTATTCCGCGCCAAGTGAAACGAACGAGAGGACCGGATCATGAAAGTGCTCGCTTCGGTGAAAAAGATCTGCCGCAACTGCAAGATCGTGCGGCGCAAAGGGGTCGTGCGTGTGATCTGCAAGGATCCCCGGCACAAACAGCGGCAGGGATAGCGTAAAACGTGCCTATCTGCCGAATTTCACGCTATAATTTTCGGTTTCGCTCAACGGCAGACTAGAGTCAGGAAAGCGCGCGCAGACACATGGCCCGTATAGCAGGAGTCAACATTCCGAACCACCAGCACGCCGAGATCGCGTTGCAGGCGATCTACGGCATCGGCCGGTCGCGCGCCCAAGCGATCTGTGCGGCGGCTAAGGTGAACAAGAGCTCTAAAATCAAGGACTTGCCAGAATCTGACATGGAGCGGCTTCGCGAGCAGGTTGCCCGCTTCACCGTGGAAGGCGATTTGCGTCGTGAGGTTCAGATCAACATCAAGCGGCTGATCGACCTCGGCTGCTACCGCGGCACGCGCCATCGCAAGGGCCTGCCGGTCCGCGGTCAGCGTACGCGGACCAACGCCCGGACACGCAAGGGCCCGCGGAAGGCGGCGGTGAAGATCGTTTCCGCCCCGGCGAAGGCCGGCTGAGGCAGGTCCTCGCTTATGGCAAAGCCTCCTGTCGCCCCGACCGCCGCGGCCCGTGTCCGCAAGAAGGTCAAGAAGAACGTGGCCGAGGGCATCGCCCATATTCACGCTTCGTTTAACAACACGATAGTGACGATCACCGACCGTCAAGGCAACGCCCTGGCGTGGGCGACCTCCGGCGCCGCGGGGTTCAAGGGCTCCCGGAAGTCCACGCCCTTCGCGGCGCAGGTGGCAGCGGAGCAGGCCGGCCGCGCGGCGCAGGAGTGCGGCGTGAAGAACCTCGAGGTCCGCATCAAGGGGCCAGGACCCGGCCGCGAGTCGGCGGTGCGCGCCCTCAATGCCCTGGGCCTGAAGATCGGCAGCATCGCCGACGTGACGCCCGTTCCCCACAACGGCTGCCGGCCGCCGAAAAGACGGCGCATCTAGAGGATTCGAATGGCCCGAGATCTTGACGCCAAGTGCCGGCAGTGCCGCCGCGAAGGGGAGAAGCTCTTCCTCAAGGGCGAGAAGTGCTTCACCGATAAATGCGCAATCGAGCGCCGCAGCTACGCCCCGGGCCAGCACGGACAGAAGAGCGGGGGCCGCATGTCGGATTTCGGCAAGCAGTTGCGCGAGAAGCAGAAGCTGCGCCGCATCTACGGGCTGCTCGAGCGCCAGTTCCGCAAGACCTATGCCGAGGCGTCGCGCAGCAAGGGCGTGACCGGCGAGCGCCTGTTGCAGCTCCTGGAATCGCGCCTGGACTCCATATCGTACCGGATGGGGTTCGGCGCGAGCCGCACGGAAGCGCGGCAGATCGTTCGCCACAACGGCGTTCTGGTCAACGGCAGGCGCGTCAACATGCCGTCCTACCAGGTGCGTCCCGGCGATACCGTCGAAGTCGCCGCCGCAGCCAAGGAGCAGCTCCGCGTGAAGGGCGCCTTGGCCGCCGCGGAGACGCGTGGCTTCCCGGAATGGATCGAAGTCAACGTGAAGGAAATGAAGGGCAAGCTCAAGGCGTTCCCACAGCGCTCGGAGCTGCCGTCCACGATCAACGAAAGCCTGGTCGTCGAGCTGTACTCGAAGTAGCGTTCGAAGCAAATTTGTAGCGCCGCACGCGACGCGCGCGCAGCGAAAACGTATCGAGGGTCCTACATGCAAACCAGTGGATTTCTGAAACCGCGCATCATCGATGTCCAGGGCATCGCCCCCAACCACGCGAAGGTCGTGATGGAGCCGTTCGAGCGCGGCTACGGCCACACGCTCGGCAACGCCCTGCGCCGGGTTCTCCTCTCCTCCATGCCCGGATACGCAGCGACCGAGGTGCAGATCGCGGGCGTGCTACACGAGTACTCGACAATCGAAGGCGTGCAGGAGGACGTCGTCGACATCCTGCTCAACCTGAAGGGCGTGGTGCTGAAGTTGCACAACCGCGAGGATGCCCTGCTCAGCTTGAAGAAGAAGGGTGAAGGCCCCGTCACCGCAGGCGACATCGAGATCACGCACGACGTCGAGATCATTAATCCTGAGCACGTGATCGCGCACCTTTCCCCGGGCGGTAAGCTGGAGATGCAGATCAAGGTCGAGACCGGCCGCGGCTACCTTCCCGGGAACCTGCGCGTGGTGCCGGAGGAGTCGAAGGGCATCGGCAAGATCATCCTCGATGCGTCGTTTTCCCCCGTCAAGCGCGTCTCGTATTCGGTCGAGTCCGCGCGCGTCGAGCAGCGCACCGACCTGGACAAGCTGATCATCGACATCGAGACGAACGGCGTGATCGAGCCCGAAGAGGCGATCCGCTACGCGGCGAGGATCCTCGTGGACCAGCTCTCGGTTTTCGCCGCGCTCGAGGGCACGGCGCCCACGGTTGAGGAGAAGAAAGCGCCGCAGGTCGACCCGATCCTGCTTCGCCCCGTCGATGATCTCGAGCTCACCGTGCGCTCCGCGAACTGCCTGAAGGCCGAGAACATCTACTATATCGGCGACCTCATCCAGCGCACTGAAACCGAGCTGCTCAAGACGCCTAACCTCGGGCGAAAATCGCTCAACGAGATCAAGGAAGTGCTCGCTTCGCGGGGGCTGACGCTCGGAATGAAGCTAGAGAACTGGCCGCCGGCCGGCCTGGAGACGGCGCGGAGCAGCTAGCGCCCGCCCGACCCCGAAGGAAGCGACAATGCGTCACCGCCACGGACTCAGGAAACTCAATCGAACGAGCAGCCATCGGCTGGCGATGCTGCGCAACATGACCGTTTCGCTGCTCCGGCACGAGGTCATCCACACGACCCTGCCCAAGGCGAAGGAGCTGCGCCGCGTGGTCGAGCCCATACTGACCCTCGGCAAGGCGCCGACCCTCGCCAACCGGCGGCTCGCCTTCAATCGCCTCCGTGACCGCGACATCGTGACGAAGCTGTTCGGGGAGCTGGGACCACGCTACGCGAAGCGCAACGGGGGCTATCTACGCATCCTGAAGCACGGCTTCAGGAAGGGAGACAACGCGCCGATGGCCATGGTCGAGTTGCTCGACCGCCCCGAACCTGCCGAGCAGTCCCCGGAAAAAGCGGCGGCCAAGGCCTAGGTCAGCCGATCACTATCGCGCGGTAGTCGTTGACGTTGGTCCGCGTCGGTCCGGTTACGACGAGGTCGCCGAGCGCGGAGAAGAAGCCGTAGGCGTCGTTGTCGGCGAGGAGTTTCCCCGCATTCAACCCCGCAGCCCCCGCTCGCGAAAGCGAGTCGGGAAGCAGCACGGCGCCAGCGTTGTCTTCGGACCCGTCGATGCCGTCGGTGTCGCAAGCGATCGCTTGGACTTTCGGCAGGCCGCCGAGGCCGATGCCAAGCGCCAGCAGAAACTCCGTGCATCTCCCCCCGCGGCCTCTTCCGCGCACGGTGACCGTGCACTCGCCCCCCGAGACGATGGCGACCGGCCGTCGCGCGCCCTGCCGGACGATCTCGCGAGCGAGCGCCCCCTGCGCCGCGGCCACCTCCCTCGCTTCGCCCGTGATGCGGTCGCCGAGGTTCTGCGTTCGGACGCCTTCCGAGCGGAAGAAATCCTCGGCAGCGTTCAACGCCAGTCGCGCCGTGGCGATCACGCGATTCTCGGCACGCGAGAAGAGAGGGTCGCCCGGTTTGGGCGTCTCGGTGATTTCTCCCCGCTTTCCGCGCTCCAGGTGCTGCGCCACAGCGGCAACGGGCCTGACGCCGTGGCGCTCGAGGACGGCCAGGGCGTCGGAGTATGTCGTGGGGTCGGGAGCGCAGGGGCCCGAAGCGATGTGCGTCGGGTCGTCGCCCGTGACGTCCGAGATGATCAGCGCGAGCACCTGCGCGCGGCACGCCGCGGCGAGCCGGCCGCCCTGGATCGCCGAGAGGTGCTTGCGCACGACATTGATCTCCTCGATGCGCGCGCCGCATCTCAGCAGCTCCATCGTGGTGGCCTTCAAGGCTTCCATGTCCACGCCTGGGGCGGGAAGGCTGAGCAGCGCGGACCCGCCACCCGAGATGAGCGCGAGCAGAAGGTCGTCCGGACCAAGGCCCGAAACTCTCTGCAGAATCTCGCGGGCGCCGGCCTCGCCGTATTCGTCCGGAACCGGATGCCCGGCCTCGATGACCCTTATCCGCCGCGTCGGCAGCCCGTGCCCGTAGCGCGTGATCACGATGCCGTCGAGAGGGGCGTGTGCCGGCCAATGCCGCTCCACGGCAGCCGCCATCGACGCGCCCGCCTTGCCCGCGCCGACGACCAGCGTCCGCCCCCGTGGTGGCGAAGGAAGGTGCGCCGGCAGAATCGTCAGCGGATCCACGGCCGCCACGGCGGCGTGGAAGCTCCGGATGAGGAGACTTTTCTGGTCCAGGGCACCAGCCTTCGGAGCTACCGCGTTGCCAGCTCCACTACGGTCTTGAATAGGGGACGCCGAGGATCGCACAGATCGTCGAGGACGGTGAAGTGATTCTTCCCCGGGCAGGGGACATCCGAGCGAAGCGCCTTCCTCCAGCGCTCGGCGATGAGGCGGTTCTGGATGTGAAATCCCTCGATTTCCTCGGTGCCGATTGCCGTATACAGGGCTGCGTCGCTCGCTGGCGGCATGAACGCCGGGCTCACTCTGATCGCGGTCTTCTCGGTGAGGCGGACGTCGCCGTTGACCGACGGCACCTTGACGATCTCGGTAAGATCGTAAAGGCCGCTGATCGACATCGCCCCGGTCACGACGTTCTTCGGCAGATCCGGAGAGTACCTGGGCCACTCGCAGGCGAGCATCATCGCGGCGAGGTGACCGCCTGCGGAATGCCCGCACACGGCAAGCCGTGCCGGCGGGGCGCCGAAGTTGGCGCCGTTGCGGTAGAGCCACGCAGAGGCTTGCACCATCTGCATCACGATATCGGCGACCTGCACGGCGGGGCAAAGGGCGTAGTCGACAACGGCGACGGTGATTCCGGCGTCGACGAGCGCCGGGGCCACGAAGGAAAAGCGCTTCTTGTCGAGGGCCCGCCAGAATCCGCCGTGGATGTACATGACGAGGCCGCGGCTTTCTCCCCTGGTACGAAAGAGATCGAGGGTCTCGGAGGCGGCGCTCCCGTAGGGCACGTCCAGATAGCAATCCAGGCGCGCGCGAGCGCGCTCGGAGTCCCTTTCCCAGCGCGCGAAGATCTCCTCGAAGCCCGTGACCGTCAGCCGGGGGTTGTAAAGCAGGTCGTAGTTCGTCTTGTCTGCGTTCATCGTCGGTCCGGAGGGCAACAAAAAGACCGCCCGCGGGCGGTCTCGTGTTCCTGCCCGCCTGCTAAAACGCTTCGCGCCAGAGGTCGAGTGCCTGCTGCACGGGTCGGTCCGAGAAGCTGAACAGGACCGCCTCTTCGTCGGCTTCGAGCCGGTATGGCAGCCAGGAAGGGCACACGAACACGTCGCGCGGCCCGAAGGCGAGGATTTCTCCGCCGATGTGGCATCGGCCGCTCCCTTCCACGGCGGCATAGACGGTGGAGTCGGTGGACCGGTAGTCCTTGCCGCGGAAGCCCTTGGGAAGGAGCTGCATGAAGGTGCCGATCGTGGGCATCGCCCAGTCGCCGGTGACCGGGTTCGTGTATTGCAGCTTGTGGCCCCAGCAGGAGTGCGGGTCCCGGCCTTGGGCCATGGTTCGGAGCCCTTCGCGGGTGCGTTCGTACGGGTACCAGAAAAGAGGCGAAGTCCTGCCCTTGGCGCGATGCTCGACCGGTTTCATGGTGTTGCCGAAAAGGGCAAGGTTGTCCCCTTCGGTGAGGTGAGTGTGCTGGGTCTCCTGCGGACTCTTCTCCATGAACTGGGCGTCGAGCAGCTCGACCAGCGGAACGTCCAGGCCGTCCAGCCAGACCATCGGCTCGTCCGACGGATTGCCATGGTCGTGAAACGTCCAGGACGGCGTAATGACAAAATCACCCACGCTCATCGTCACTTTCTCCCCGTCGACGGCGGTGTACGCCCCCTTGCCCAGGAGGATGAAGCGCAGCGCCGACTGCGAGTGGCGGTGCGCCGGCGCGACTTCGCCGGGGAGAATCAGCTGCAGCCCGGCGTACAAGCTGTGAGTGATGCAGGACCTCCCCCGCAGGCCGGGATTCTCAAGGACCAGCACCCGCCGCTCGGCTTCCCGGGCCGTGATCAGCTTTCCCGCCTCCTGTATCCAGGGCCACATCTGCTCCCACTTCCACAGGTGGGGCTTGCACGGGGTGTTCGGGGTCGGTGTGATGAGGCCATGGAGCACCTCCCAAAGGGGAGTGACGCTGGACTTGCCGATCCGCTCGTAGAAGGCCTTCCGGTCGGCGGATACGGCGGGCTGCAATACAGCGGACATCGAATCCCTCCGAAGTTGTGAGTCGATTGTCCGCCAAGAAAGCAGGACGCGGCAACTTTGCAGCTCGGGATCGGATGTGGGCGGCGCCCCATTTTCCACCGCCGCATCAAATGCAGTCGGCTGATCTTCGTTTGTGCCCAAGACGTCTAGCCGCCACAGGCGCTAGGGTTGTCGTCATAAATAACTGATAACGCTGTGTATAATATAGATGTGAGTACCCGCTCATGATCGAGTTGCATATCATGGGCGCCTTCCCACTATATTGCCCACTTTCACAATGGGCGCGATTGTGGTTGACCCCATAGCTCCCCGGCCGTGTAATTCCTCGAGCCGCAAATCGCTCGAGCAGGAGGAGGGGACGACGTGACGGCCGAACAGCTGCTGAACGAGATCTCCGACTATTGCCGGCGAGTGGGCATGGCCGAATCGACGTTCGGTCGCCGAGCCGTGAACGACGGGAAGCTGGTCAGCCGGCTCCGCATCGGCGGGCGCGTGACCATGGAAACCGTGGAGCGCGTGCGCACCTTCATGACCGACCACGCCACGCTGGAAACGCGGGGACTCGTGCGGCTGCGGTCACCCACGGCCAGCCTTGGCGGCACACCGACGCCCCTCATTCCGATCGCCCGGCCTGCGGCTCAGGTGCCGCACCCGCCCGCGGCGGGGGAGTCGAAGAACAACTTCCGCTTCTACGACAATCGGCAGAAATACCTGCTGTTCGTCAGCACCTGCAGCGAGAAGTGGGTCGTCGCCCAGCGCGTCGGCATGGAGCTCGCGAACATCCACCCGCGGCCCCCGGCGCTTCGCGTGTTCGACGCGGGGGTGGGTGACGGCACGGTGCTCGCCCGCGTGATGCGCGCCATGCACCAGCGCTATCCGACCATGCCGTTCCACATCGTCGGCAAGGAGATCAGCCTGGAGGACGTGCGGCTCGCCCTCGATCGCATGCCCGACCGCTTCTTCGAGCATCCGGCCACCGTGCTGGTGATGACGAACCTCTACTACGCCGAGGCCCCGTGGCTCGCGCCGAAGTCGGTCACCGCCGCCACCAGCCTGGTGTGGAAGGAAGTCGCGCTGAGCGGCACGACCTCGAGTGAGTTCGAGCAGCAGATCGCCGAGTTACAGCCCTTCCTCAGCGAGCATTGGCGCGCGTCCGTGAGCAAGGCCAGCGGCAACCCGGCTTACGCCAAGCCCGTCGTCCTGGTGCTCTACAGGGACGATCACAAGTTTCTGCTTGACCGGGTGCTGCCGCGTCGCGGCATCGCCAACGCCGACTACGATCTGGTGATCGCTTCGCAGCCTTACCGCGCGCGCGCGACCGCGGAATTCAAGGCCGCGAAAGTCCTTGCGCCCCTCGCGCGCAGCCTCGCGCCGGGCGGACGCATGATAGCGATCCATTCGCACGGTCGCGACCCCGGTCTGGAGATCGTCCAGAGAATATGGCCTGGAGAAGACCCCTTCCAGACGGACCGTCACCAGCTTCTCAAAGCGACGCGCACCGAGCTCGGAGCCGACGGACGGGACCTCAACTTCAACGCCTACGCCGACAATCGCTCGATCTTCCGCTACGACATGCACACCCTGCCCGAGGAAATCAGCGATGCGATCGGCACCTCGACGCTGCTCGCCGCCTGGAATGCTGCAGTCTACGTGGCGCAGATCGAGGACCAGCGCCTGGCGGAGGTTATGGGCGACCGCGGCTATCTAGAGGCGACGCGCGACGTCCTGCAGCGCCACTCCGGCCTGTGGTTCCTCGACGAGTCCTTCGTGATTTCGCGCAAGCGTGACTGACGCGCTCACCAACCTCGCGTCCGCGCGTATTGCGCCGCCCATGGCCGGACCAGCCCCCGAGGAGGAGCGCAGCAGCATCTCCGCCTTTCTCGCCGGAGCTTCGCTCGAGGTTTCCTCCCGCGATCCCGCCGAGATCGACGCCTGCATGGACCTGCTCGAGCGCGGCACGGCTCTCTATATCAGCTTTCCGCCCGGGCAGACCTACCACGGCACCGCGGCGCTGGCTGCGCGAGTGGCGCGCTGCGGGTTTCGTCCGGTGCCGCACTTCGCCGCCAGGCGCATCGCGGACCGCGGTGCGCTCGACGACTACCTGGCCCGGGCCGTGGGTGAGGCGGGCGTCGACCGCGTTCTCGTCATCGGCGGCGATAACGAGCGCCCGAGCGGCGCTTTCGAATCCAGTCTGGCCCTCCTTGAGACGGGCCTGTTCCAGCGGCATGGGATCGCGCACGTCGACGTGGCGGGCTATCCCGAGGGTCACCCACGCATTGCCCCCGCCGCGCTCAACGACGCGCTGGCGGCGAAGAAGAGGCTCGCGCTTAGCGCGGGGCTCAGCCTCGGCATCGTGACCCAGTTCTGCTTCGATGCCGATTCGATACTTTCGTGGGCGGCGAGAGTCAACGCGCACCGGCTGCCCGTGAGGGTCGGGCTTGCCGGTCCGGCGAGCCTCACACGCCTGCTGCGCTTCGCCGCCATGTGCGGGATAGGGAATTCGGTGCGCGCGCTGAAGGCTCGTCCAGGCGCGATCACCCGCCTCATGGTCGAAGCGGGACCGGAAGTGGCGTTGAGGCAACTAGTCCGGAGCGCCGGGGCTCCGCTCGCGGGGGTTCACTTCTTCTGCTTCGGCGGTCTGATCCGGACGGCGCGCTGGCTGCGTGCGGTGCGCGAAGGTGGATTCGAGCTTACGGAGGATGGCGGGTTCCGGGTCGGGGTCGCCTAGTCGGGCTCAGAGGATGAAGCTCACCAGTCCCATCGAGCCGAGCTCCATCGCGTCCAGCACGGCGCGCCGCCGCGCGATCCTGAGGCCGCCGCGCTCGGCGCGCAGCACATAGCGGTAGCGCCCCACGTACTCGCGCACGCTCTCGTCCCGCCGGAAGCGATAGACGACAAAGTTGGCCTCGACGCTGACCTCGGCGCCGTTCCTGCCTACCATGCGCACGTTGCTGATCATGCGCCGCGTCCGCGAGCGCGGGGATTCGGCGTGGGCGTTCCTGTCCTTGAGCCGCGTGACCCGCCCGTGGATGCGGCGGATATCGTCGGCGATGGTAAAAAGCGTGTCCCCCGGATCCGCGTCCGGCCGGTCGTTCGACGGCACCTCGTAGCGTGCATCTTCGGTCAGCAGCGCGAGCCAGTCGTCGAGCCGCCAGGCGTCCAGCAGCGCGGCCTCGTGATAGAGCAGCTCCTCGACTTCGGCGCGCGTGACCCGCGCACTGGCCGACATGCGGCGGGCCGGCTTTCCTTTCTTCAAACGCGCTCCGCCCGCACGAGTTTTTCCCACTGGAGCCAGAACGCGCGCAGGTGCAGCTCGTCCGAGTTGAGCTGCTCGCCCGGCTTGGCCATGCCGCGCGACATCACCGACCAGGGCACTTCGCGGTGCGTGGCGGCAATCCCCGCCTGGACCATTTCCAGCGCCTCGACGTCGTCGGGCGTCGCCAGGCCTCCCGGGCCGTAGAAGGTCAGGAAGGCATCCAGCCGGATCGCCCTGGCGGAGGGCGTTTCCTCCCTGGGCCCCAGAGCCCATGCGCGCACGCGCATACGGTCCGGAGCCAGGGGATAGAAGGTGCGTATCGTCACGGACGAACCGTCCGCGAGGAGCAGGTTGGGGAAGACGATCAGGTTGCGGTTCGTGTCGGCGACGCGCGCAGCGCGCGCCTCGCCGAGGCGCGCGACCAGCTCCGAGCGGATGCGCTCGATCTCCGGCTTCGCCGCCTCGCCGTATACGGGAATCCATTTCGCCACCGGCCTGCCGCGGAAGTTGACGTTGTCGGTGGTCGCGTGGCCGTTCCCGAGCGCCTTGCCCACGCCGTGCGAGGGCAGCAGGTGCTCGCGGTCGGGGCGTTGCATCTTGACCCCAGCGTTCTTCAGATAGTCGAGCCACGTCGAGTGGGTAGTGAGCAGGTGGTAGTCGTCGAAGCTGTTCTCGACGAGCAGCTTCCAGTTGGCGCGGATGTCGTAGTCCTGCGTGCCCTGGATCACCTCCATCCGGCCGGAAGGCGACTGATCGACTACGAGATCGATGTACTCCTTCGCGCCCGCGAGGTAGTCCGTCAGCGGCACGGCACCGGGATCGAAGTTGAGGAACACGAAGCCGCGGTAGCTCTCGACCCGCGCAGGCTCGGCGAGCCCGTAATCGGATTTCCTGAAGCCGGGCGGATAGTCTTTTTCCCCGGGAACGCCGTCCAGCCGGCCGTCGCGATCGTAGCTCCAGCCGTGATAGAAGCAGGTGTAGAGCTTCGCGTTGCCCTCGGCTTCCCGGCACACCATCGCGCCGCGGTGCCTGCAGGTGTTGAGGAAGACGCGCACCGCGTTGCCGCTGTCGCGGCAGAAGATCACCGGCCGTCCGCACACGCTGCGCGTCCTGAAGTCGCCGGGCGAGCGCAGCTCGGACTCGTGGCCGACGTAGATCCAGCAGACGTCGAACACGCGCCGCCGCTCGAGCTCGAGGATCTCCGGGTCGACCAGCGTCGCCCGATTGACGCGGAAGCTGGCCGGCTCGTTCAGGACCAGCGGGCGTTCGTTCATGGCGAGAGGGATTCTACCTCCGTAGAGCCCGTCACCGCAGGTCTTGGGGATGGTTGTGGGCTTGAAACCGCGAACCTCGTCCCCGCCGCGCGATATTTTGATTCAGCTCAGGCGGGCTTCGGCCGCAGGTCGCGAACCCGCACAGCCTTGCCCTGCGACCGTGGCAGCTCGCCGGGCTGCTTCACCTTGACCTCGGCGGTGACCCCGATCAAGGACTTGATGTGGTGGCGGACCCGGTCTGCGATCACCGGGTAGGCGTTCGCAGTCCCGGAGAGCCCCGGGGCGATTTCCACTTCGACGGTAAGCCGGTCCATCGCGCCCTCGCGCTCGACCACGAGCTGGTAGTGAGGGGCGACGTCGGGCAAGTCGACCAGGACCGCCTCGACCTGCGAGGGATACACGTTCACGCCGCGGATGATGAGCATGTCGTCGTTGCGCCCCGTGATGCGTCGGATGCGCAGGTGCGTCCTGCCACAACCGCAGCGCTCGGTACTGAGACGAGTAATGTCGCGCGTGCGATACCGGATCATAGGCAGAGCTTCCTTGGTGAGCGTGGTGATTACGAGCTCCCCCATCTTCCCCTCGGGCATGTCCTTGCCGCTGTCGGGATCGATTACCTCGAACAGGAAATGGTCCTCCCAGCCGTGCAGGCCGTCCCGCTCTTCGACGCACTCGGCAGCGACGCCCGGTCCCATGATCTCGGACAGTCCGTAGATGTCGACGGATTTGATGCCCAGCCGCTCGTCGAGCTGCTTCCTCATCGCCTCGCTCCAGGGCTCGGCGCCGAATATGCCGATCTCGAGCCTGGACTTGCGCAGGTCGACGCCTTGTTTCTCGGCGACCTCCGCGATAGAGAGCGCATACGAGGGCGTGGCGCAGAGCACCCTAGCGCCGAAGTCCTGGATGAGCACGATCTGCCGCTCGGTGGCACCGCCCGACACCGGCACCACGGTCGCGCCGAGGCGCTCGCCGCCGTAGTGCGCGCCCAGGCCTCCGGTGAACAGGCCGTAGCCATAAGCATTGTGGATCACGTCGCCCGGCCGTGCGCCCGCGCAAGCCATGGTCCGCGCCATCAGGTCCGCCCAGGTGGAGATGTCTTTCTCGCTGTAACCGACAACCGTGGGCTTGCCGGTCGTTCCCGAGGAAGCGTGCAGACGCACCAGCGTCTCTCGCGGCTGCGCAAAAAAACCGAAGGGGTAGTGCTCACGCAGATCGTCTTTTACCGTGAACGGCAGGAGAGACAGATCATCGAGACTGCGGATGTCTCCCGGCCTGATGCCCCGCTGCAGCATGCGCTTGCGGTGCACGGCGACGTGATTCCAGGCGTTCTTCACCGTCTGTTTGAGGCGCTTCATCTGCAGCGCGCGCAGCTTCGCTCGCGGCATCACCTCGATCGCCGGGTCGAACCGGTAGGTTTTCTTGGCCATCGCTGTCTCCTCTACTTTCCTCCGCGTACCGGAAGGCGCGGCAGCGCGAATCCCTGGTTGAACGAAGCGCGCACCACCAGCACGAACTTGAAGCGCCAGCCGGTCGCGAGCGCGAAGATGCCCGCCAGGGCCGCGGCTACGGAAGCGAACGCGTCGACCGCGCCGCCGACGACGAGTAAGGCGAGTGGCGCGACCGCGCCAAGCTGATATAGCTGCTTCCCGGCCGGCTCCAGCGCAGCGCGTGCGCGCGGCGCCAGAGTCGATTCGACGCGGCCGCGGTACACGGACCATGCGAGAGCCCGCGCGGCTACCGCGAGGGCGAGAGCACCTGGCGCGAACGCCGGGATCTGCGAACCGGCGAGCACTGCGAAAGCCAGCAGCAGTCCTGCGCCCTCGCAGATCGCGGTCCAGAAGACGAGCCAGGTGACAGTCGGTTCGCGCCAGGCCGGGATCCCCTTGGAGGCGCGCAGGATGCGGCCCTGGCAATAGACGAAGCCGAGCGCGGCGGGCGAGGTGAGAGCGTACAGCAACGGCGTTCCCGTCCACACCGCTGAAATTCCGATCGCGAAAAGCGCCAGCGCCGCGAATGACTCGCGCGTCATCCACGAGGTGAAGGGATTGAAGAAGACGTGCACGGCACGCAATTTCCTGCCGATCTCCATCCATACCGAAGCAAGGCCGGCTGCGACGAGCGCGAGACCCGCGAGCATCGTAATCTCATGCATGCGCGCTCCGAAAGGTGCGAACGCGGCCAGCGTGGTCAGGCCTGCCCCGGTGCCGCCAAGGATGAAATTCGCGGCGGCGCGAGCGTCCCAATGAAGCTGCAGCCAGGGTCTGGGTCCGTAGCTCATCCACCGCCCCCGCCGCGCTCGTGGCCTTGCTTCACCGCCTTGTCCCACAGGTAATAGAACCCGGGGTCCGTCCCCAGCTCCTCGTGCATGCGGAAGTGCTCGTTGTCTTGCAGCAGCTTCGACACGTTGCTTTGCGGGTCCTCCTTGTCGCCGAAGTGCAGTGCGCCGGCGATGCAGCTGTTGACGCATGCGGGTGTCGCCTCCGGATCGATGCCGGGCTTCAGACCCTTGGCGAGCCCCGCGTCGATGCGGTCGCTACAGAACGTGCACTTGGTCGCGACCCCGAGGCGCCTCGCATCGAAGGTCTCCTTCTCGTTTTCCATCGGTGCGCCACCGTACGCGAAGGTCGGCTGGTCGGTCTTGTAGCGCGCCTGATAGGGGCAGGCGACCGCGCAGTACGCGCAACCGATGCACAGGTCGTAGTCGATGGTGACGATGCCATCGGCTCGCTTGCGCGTGGCGGTCGAAGGGCACACGTGCATGCACGGAGGATCGGCGCAGTGCATGCAGCCGACCGGAACGAAGGCGCGCTTGACATCGGGATATTCGCCGACCTCCATGTCGAGCACGCGCCGCCACTGCACGTCGGGTGGCGTGGCGTTGGCGTGCTTGCACGCCGCGGTGCAGGTTTGGCAACCCACGCAGCGCCTGAGGTCCGCGACCATTGCCCAACGGGTCACGATGTTCGCCTCACGCTGACCCTGACGATGTCGGCGCCGGAGCCCGTGGCGTCGGTGAGATCCATCGACATTGGCGCGAGCCGATTCAGGCTCGGCACGCCGAAATCCTTCGCGTAGGGCGTGGCCCAGTGGTCAAACTGTGCGATCAGGAGCAGCGTATCGGGGCGTATCCCCTGGCGGGGCACTGCGCGCGCCTTCACGCTCGCGCGCGGAGTGGCGATCTCGACCAGATCGCCATCGGCGATTCCCAGCTCCTCGGCGCGTCCCGCGTTGATGATCACCCCTCCGTGCCCGGCGACGTTCGCCGCAACCTCGTGGATGATCTGGACGCCGGCGTTGCCGCCCCAGGCGTATTGCATGCTGCGCGACGTAAGCAGCCAAAACGGGTAGTCCGCCGGCTTGCCGCCAGCGCGCGCGACCTCGTCCTCCCACAGCCTGGGGAATTCCTTCCAAGCGGGGAGGGCCTGGTACTCGGCGAGCTGCCTGTCCCACCAGCGGATGCCGTGCTCGTGCATGCGGCGCTCCAATTCCTTGCCAACGCGCAGGAGCCGCTCCTGGTAGGGCAGCTCGAAGCGCAGGCCGTGCGCGGCGAGCGTCGGGAAGAGGTACCAGTCGGACTGCGGGAAGGCCTTCACGCGCAGCCCGTGCTCCTTCCACCAGTCGAGGCCCTGCGTCTCGCGGCCTTCGGTCAGCTCGGCGCTCGCCGCGCGGCACGCCGCGTCCCAGATTTCGTCCCGGGTGTGCGCCTTGTTCGGCGCCAATGAGAAGTCCCAGCGCTCGGTCTTGAGCTTGATCCCCGCGGCGCCGCGGTTGATTGAATCGTTGTAGCGCTCGAGGAGCCCGGTGCGCCGCGCGAGCTCAGTCGCAATGTCGGTGAAGTCCCTGGCGTCGACGCGCGGCGCAACCACCGGCTGGCGAAGCGCAAAGCCCTCGTGCTTCCAGAACTGCTCGATGTACTTCGAGCCGCCGACACGGATGAGCTGCAGGCTCTCGAGGTCCACCTGGTCTGGAAGGAGAATGTCGGCGAAGTGGTTGGTCTCGTCCCGGGTGTAGGCCAGGGCCACGACGAAGGGGAAGCCTGCCATGCGCTCGGCAACGCCGCGCGTGTCCCAGAAGGAGATCGCCGGGTTGGTGCGGTAGACGAACCACAGCTCCGGATAGGTGACGCGCGGCAGTCCGGGCGGGGTTTCGCCGAGGAACATCCACGAGAAATGGGTCGGCCCCAGTGCCTGGCTCCAGGGACCGTCGGCGGCGAGCGGTACGAGGGTGCGGTAGGCATTCCTGATGTTGGGCTTGGCACTCCAGTGCTCGCGATCGGTCGGATTGAGCGGGTAGGCCATGAAGCCGTCTGGGCCGGGCTTGACGCTCGCGTGCCGTTCGGAGAGCGGCCGGTTCAGGCGCACCGTCGTGCCCAGCGTGCCCCCGGGGACCTCGAGCGCGCCCACGAGGGCTGCGAGCATGGTGCGCGCCCAGCAGCACTCGAATCCGCCCCAGCCGTTGTTGACCGTCTTTCCTAGTGCCACGGCGACTGGCCGGAAAGGTAGGGTCTTGCCGTCGATCACGATGGTCTCGCCGACGTGGGCGTGAGCAAGGTACTCGTTCGCGACGCGGCGCACGGTCGAAGCCGGGACGTCGCAGATGGCCTGAGCCCACTCCGGCGTGCACGTCTTCACGTGCTCGACGAGCTTGGTGAACGCGGTCGTGCCTTCGAGCTCGCCTTGAGCCAGCACTTCGCCGTCCGCTCCCGTTTCGACGGCACGGACCTTCTGGCGGACCTCCAGCTGCCCCGCGATGATCGGCTCCTTCGTCTGCGGGTCGCGCAAGTAGAAGCCGTTCGGACCGACGAGGTAGGGCGACGAGGTGCGCTCGCGAAGGAAAGCCGTATCGAGCCGCTCGCGCGGACCCTCATGCAGCAGCACGTGGATGATCGCGTACAGGAATGCCGCGTCTGTCTTGGGCTTGATCGGCACCCATTCGGCCGAGCAGGCGCCGGTGATCGAGAGATGCGGCTCGACCTGAACGCGCTTCATGCCGCGGATGCGCGCGTCCGCGTGGCGCCACACGCCGACCACGCCGCCCGAGGCCTCCGTGTTCGCGCCGCAGGAGATCAGGTATTCGCAGAGCGGCGTATCGGGCGACACCGTAAAGGCGCGGTGCCAGAACTCTCCGTAGAGATGCTCCGAGTGAGTGCACTTCACCCCCTGGCCGGAACCGAATCCCATGTCGACCGGTCCCCAGGCGGAAAGGAAGGCGGGAAAGGTGCCCATGTACGACTGAGGCGTGCCCCCTCCACCGAAGGTCGCCGCCACGCGTGGATAGCCCGATTCGTCGGTCAGGCCCTTGGCGCGGATCTCGAGCAGCTTCGCCGCGATGGCGGCCAGCGCCTCGTCCCATGAGATCGGAACGAAGCCGGGGTCCTCGCCGCGTCCCTTCTTCGGGTTCGTGCGTCTCATCGGTGAGCCGATGCGGTTCGGGTTGTAGAGCTTCTGTATGAGCCCGTAGGCCTTGACGCAAACCTTGCCGCCGCCCGGGTGAACGGCGGCCGCGGCGAAGTTCGGCTCGACTTCGGTGGCGACGCCGTTCTTCACGGTGACGGTGAGGAGGTCGGGGCCGGCGACGCATTGATAGCAGTAGGTGGCGGTCTTCATCTCACAATCCCAGGTACGCCTGCTGCACCTGCTCGTCCTCGAGCAGCCGCGCGCCGGCTCCAGAGTGTACGATGCAGCCGGTCTCGAGCACGTAGCCGCGGTCGGCCGCGGCGAGCGCCGCCTGGGCGTTCTGGTCAACCAGGAAGATCGTGGTCCCGGAAGCCTTGAGCGAGCGTATGGTGACGAAGATCTCCTCGACCAGGCGGGGCGCAAGCCCCATGCTCGGCTCGTCGAGGAGCAGCAGCCTGGGAAGCGCCATCATCGCCCGGCCGATCGCGAGCATCTGCTGCTGCCCGCCGGAGAGCGTACCCGCTGCCTGGCGGCGGCGCTCCTTGAGTGCCGGAAACACGGCGTACACCCGCTCGATGGCACGCTCGCGCTCGAGCCGGCTGCGGGTGTAGCCGCCGAGCTTCAGGTTGTCCTCGACCGACAGCGGCGCGAACACCAAGCGCCCCTCGGGCACCTGCGCAATTCCAAGTCGCACTCGCCGGTCCGATGGCGCCCGGGTGATGTCTTCGCCACAGAACAGTACTTGTCCGGCGCTCACCCGCTGCACGCCGGAGAGCGCGCGCAAGAGCGTGGTCTTGCCCGCACCGTTGGCACCCACCAGCGCCACGAGCTCGCCTTCCGCGACGCACAGGTCGATGCCCTTCAGCGCGGGAATGCGGCCGTAGTGGCTCTCGAGAGCTCGCAGTTCTAGCATGTCAGTGCACCCTCGCCGCGGCCCCCAGGTACGCCTCGATGACGCGGGGATCGTGCCGCACGGCGTCGGCCGGGCCCTCGGCGAGCTTGCGACCGTAGTCGAGCACCAGCACGTGGTCCGAGATGCCCATCACCAGCCGCATATTGTGCTCGACCAGCATCACCGTGCGGCCGTGCGCGCACAGCCCGCCGATCAGCTCGGCGATCCCGCGCATCTCTGCCGGGTTAAGCCCCGCTGCGGGCTCGTCGAGCAGCAGGAGGCGCGGCTCGGTCGCGAGCGCGCGAGCGATCTCCAGGCGCTTGAGGGCGCCGTAAGGCATCGCCTCGGAGCGCGCGTCCAGCCAATCGGCAAGGCCGACAAAGCGCATCAGCTCGGCTGCTTCCTCCCGGCAGGCGCGCTCGGCTCGTGCCAGAGCGGGGGTACGCAGGAGCGCCGTCGCGAGGCTGCAGCGCTCGCGGCGGTAGCGCCCGACCATGACGTTCTCGAGCGCGCTCATGTTGAAGAACACCTGCAGGTTCTGGAAGGTGCGCGCCACGCCCGCTTCCGCGAATTGATGCGGCGCGCGCCCGGCGAGGTCGACATCGTCGAGGAGGATGCGACCGCCCGAAGGGGCGTAGATCCCGGTGAGCAGGTTCAGCAAGGTGGTCTTCCCGGCGCCGTTCGGGCCGATGATCGAGGTCACCTTGCCGTGCGAGACCTCGAAGGAGACGCTGTCGACCGCGCGCAGGCCGCCGAACTCCTTGGACAGGCTCTCGGCACGGAGCAGGTTCATCGCAGATCCCTTCGTGCGGCGAGCTCCCCAAGGCTCGGCACCAGGCCCTTCGGCATGAAGATCATCGTGCCCACCATGACGGCGCCAAACACCACCATCTCGTAGTCCCTGAACACGGTGAGAAGCTGAGGTAGGGTGGTCAACACGGCGGCGCCCACAACGGCGCCGTAGGTCGAGGCCATGCCTCCGAACACCACCATGGTGACAAACTCGATCGAGTGGAAGAAGCTCAGCTTGGATGGGGTTATGAAGCTGGAATAGTGCGCGGTGAGGCTGCCTGCGACAGCGGCGAACACCGCGGAGATCACGAAGATCAGCACCTTCTGCCTCGCACTGTCGATCCCCGAGACCTCGGCGGCAACCTCCGAGGCGGAGAGCGCGCGCAAGGCGCGCCCCGTCGGCGACTCGACGAGGTTCAGCGACAGCCACACCGCGGCGAGAAGCAGGGCGCCCACCACCCAGTACCAGGTGCCTTCACCGGAAATCGTCGCCCCGAGGATACTCAAGGGCGTGACCGGCATCCCGTCGGGCCCCCCGGTCCAGCGGTCTTCGGTCGCGGCCACGATCGACACGATGACGCCCATGCCGAGGGTCGCCATCGCAAGATAATGCCCCTTGAGGCGGAGGATGGGCCGGCCGATCAGGTAGGCGATGGCCGCCACGCCAAGCGTGGCCGCGGCGATCGAGACGAGCGGCGGCCAGTTGAAACGTGTCGAAAGGATCGCCGACCCATAGGCGCCCAGCCCGAAGAACCCGGCATGGCCGAGGCTGATCTGGCCGGCGTAGCCGATCAGCAGGTTCAGGCCGACGCAGACGATCGCGTTCAGGCCCACGAGGATCGCGACCTCGTAGAAGTAGTTGTTGGGCAGGGCGAGCGGCAACGCCGCAATCACCGCGAGCAGGGCGAGAAGCCCTCCGCGGCGGGGGGAAGCGAGCCACGAAATCATTCACACGCGCTCGGCAGCGCGGCTGCCGAGGATCCCGGTAGGCATGAAGAACAGCATCGCGAGCATCAGCACGAAGGCGATCACGTCCTTGTAGGCCGACGACAGGTAGCCGGCGGAGAGCGACTCGGCGACCCCGAGCAGCACGCCCCCGAGAACCGCGCCCGGCCCGCTGCCGAGGCCGCCGAGCACGGCGGCCGCGAAGCCCTTCAGGCCCAGCATGATGCCGACGTCCCAGGAGGTCAGGGTGATCGGTGTGATCAGGATTCCCGCGACGGCGCCGAGCCCCGCCGAGAGGCCGAACGAGACGAGCAGCACCCTGCGCACATTGATGCCGACGAGCTGCGCCGCGGTGCGCTGGTTCGAGGTCGCGAGCATCGCCTTGCCGAGCAGCGTGCGCCCGAAAAACCATGACAGTGCCAGGACAATCGCCAGCGTCACCCCAACCACCCACAGGCTCTGCGGCAGCAGGGCCGCGCCGGCGACCTCGATCGGCGTGCTCCCGGAGAACGGCGCGAGCGTGTGCAGCTTCTTGTCCCAGACCAGCGCAGCGAGTCCGCGCAGGAGGATCGAGGCGCCGATGGTAATGATGATGAGGGTCACGACCGGCGCGCCGCGCGCCGGCTCGACCGCGAACTTTTCGAGCGCCAGGCCGACCAGGGCGGCGAGGAGAACCGCCGCGGCCATCGCCGCCGGAGCGGGCAACCCCGTCCCGGCCAGCGACACGGTTGTCATGCCGCCGATCATCACGAACTCGCCCTGCGCGAAATTGATGACGTGGCTCGCGTTGAAGATGATCGAGAAGCCGAGCGCCACGAGCGCGTAGATCGCGCCTATCGTGATCCCGCTCAGCAGGTATTGCGCGAGCTGGGCACTCATTCTCTCCTCCATGCGGCGCGAAGGCCGCCGACTTCGCTATTTCACCAGCATCCAATCGCCCTTGCGGACCTCCAGCATTCGGAAGGCGGTGAGGTCCAGGCCCATGTGGTCCTGCGCCGACATGTTGACCACGCCCGCCGTCCCCATGTAGCCGCGCGTCGCCTCCAGGGCGTCGCGTACCTTGGCCTTGTCGGCGGATCCGGCGCGCTTCATAGCCTCCACCGCGAGCATCAATCCGTCGTAGGCGTGGCCGCCGAACGTCGACACCTCGGACTTGAAGCGGCCTTCGTATTCGCGCTTGTAGCCGACCACCACCTTCTTCTGAGGATCGTTGTCGGCGAGGCTCTCAGCCACGAGGAGCGCTGCTGCCGGCAGCCGCACCCCCTCGGCCGCCTCCCCGGAGAGCTTCACGTATTCCTTGGACGCGACGCCGTGGGACTGGTAGAGCGGGACCGTCATTCCGATCTGGCGGAAGTTCTTGGTGACGATCGCCGGTCCCTGGCCGAATCCCGCGTTGAGCACGGCCTGCACGCCGGGCGTGGTGCGGATCTTGGTGAGCTGCGCGGTCATATCGGCGTCCCCCGCCCCGTAGGACTCGTCGGCGACGATGTCGATCTTGTTCTGGGCCGCCACCTTGAGGCATTCGGCACGCATCGACTTGTCGAAGCCGCCCGAGCCGGAGATGAGCGCGATCTTTGCCACGCCCCGCGAGCGCATATCCACGAAGATCTTCTCGCACGCCATGCGGTCAGTGTGCGGCGTCTTGAATACCCATTTCTTGACCGGTTCGATGATCACGACGGCGCCGGCGAGCGAAATGAAGGGAATCCCGGCGGCTTCGACCAGCGGTACAACCGCCATGGTCTCTCCCGTCGTCGAGCCGCCGACGATGACGTCGACCTTGTCCTGCTCGATGAGCCGTCTCGCGAAGGTGCGAGCCTTCTCCGCGTCGCCCGCGGAATCGTAGGCGACCAGCTCGAGCCGTCTGCCGAGCACGCCGCCGGCCGCGTTGAGTTTCTCGACGTACAGGTCGAGCGTCTTCTGCTCGGGATCGCCGAGGAACGCGGCCGGACCGGTAATCGACAGAAAGGCCCCCACTTTTATCGGCTCCTGCGCCCAGGCGACCCCCGTTCCAAGCGCCGCCGCCAGCGCTCCTGCCGCGAGCGCCCCCAACCCTATCGCCTTGTCTCTGCGAGTCATTCTCCACCCCCGATGTCGAGATCTCCGGAAAGGGGAACCTAATACGGTAATGCGATGCGAAATTTGATCCATATCAAGTGATTCCGTATCCGGTGCTCAGTTGATCCAGATCAAACACCTTGCCGTGCGTTGTAGAAAGCTGAGCCGTCTATCCGCTTCGGTCGGGGGGCCCGGGTGTCTCCTCGGGAGCCAAAATGTCGATGAACGCCGCCGAGACCCTGCTATCGACAGGGGAGGACGATCGTACGGCGCTGGAATGTTCGAACTCGTCCATTTCGTATCGACAATTGCGCGATGCGGTGGGTCGCGCGGCGGGAATGTGGCGCAGTCTGGGCCTGCAGACCGGTGATCGTGTTCTCGTCTACGCGCCCGACAGCATCGACTGGGTGACCGCCTACCTCGGCGCGATCTGGGCGGGCGGTGTCGCGGTAGGCTTGAACTCGCGCCTGTTCGAGAAGGATCTGTCGGCCGTTCTCGCCGACTGTGGCGCACGCTTCATCTTCTGCGACCCCGGCGGGGCGGCGGCCCTGGAGAAGCTGCTGCGAAGCCAGCACGCGGCTCCGCGCATCGTGGCGCAGTCCGAGGCGCAAGCACTCTGGAGCGCTGCAGCGGCGCTGCCCGCGGAGCAACGCCCCGACGAGGCCCCAGCGCTGTGGTTGTATACGTCCGGTACCACCGGGCTCCCCAAGGGCGTGATCCACGCGCAGCGCGCGGTGAAGGAAACCGCGAGCTTCGCAAGGACCGTGCTCGGTCTGGACGAGCGCGCGCGGCTCTACGCTTCTTCCAAGCTGTTCTTCGCGTATGCGCTGGGCAATGCGCTTTGCGCCGGCCTGCGCCTCGGGGCGACAGTCATCCTGGAAAGCGAGTGGCCGACGGCCGAGCGGGTCGCCGAGGTCGTAGAGCGCCACCATCCTACGGTGCTGTTCTCGGTACCCACGCTTTACCTGAAGATGCTCCAGGCCGGCCTTTGCGGACAGCTGGTCCGCGCCGGCGTGCGGCATTTCGTCTCTGCCGGAGAAGCGCTTCCCGCTGGCGTGCGCAAGCTGTGGAAAGAGGGGACTGGAATTGCGCCGGTATCCGGCTACGGGACTTCCGAGACGATCGCACTTGTCTTGTACTGCAAGGAGGATGGCGCGGGTCTCACGCCATCGCCGATGGTTGAAATACGCGAGCGCACCGTTCCGGAGGAGCCCGCAGACGCGCCCCGGCGCATCTGGCTGCGGCATCCCTGCGTTTCGCTCGGCTATTGGAAGCGGCCGCGGGCGCAAAGCGACAGCTTTTCAGACGGCTGGTTTTCTCCCGGAGACCTCTTCCGGCGCGTCGGGGACGCCTGGGAGTTCTGCGGGCGCGACGACGACATGCTGAAGATCTCCGGGCAATGGGTGAGCGTGCTGGAAATCGAGCAGGTGCTGCTTCAGAGCGCGAACGGCAGCGTGCAACAGCTCGCGGCCGTCGGCCACGCCGGCCCGGATGGGCTGGGCTCGGTCGCGCTGTTCGCCGTCGCGGTCGCCGGTCGGGAGCCCGAGGCGCGGGAGCGGATAGAGGCGGGGATAGGCGCGCTGCCGAAGATCAAGCGGCCGAGGCTCGTCAAGTGGATAGACGAAATGCCGGTCACGGCCACCGGCAAGCTCCAGCGGCGCAAGCTCAAGGAGCTGTATCTGAACCGGGCGTTTGCGTAGATGGTCACGATCGAAAAGAAAGGGCGCGTCGCTGTCGCCACGCTTTCCCGCCCGCCGGTGAACGCGTTCGATGCGGCGCTGGTCGCGCGCCTGGACGCATTCCTCGACGAGATCGCCAACGACGACCGCCTGGCGCTGCTCCACATCCGGAGCGATCAAAAGGCCTTCTGCGCCGGCGCCGACCTCGCGCTGATGCGCTCGTGTTTCGAGTCCGCCGACGGTGTAGAAGCGATGGTCGAGGTCGTATCGAGGATGCAGGAGCTGTTCGATCGCATCGAGGCGTTGCCTTTTGTCACGCTCGCCGAGATCGGCGGCGCCGCGCTGGGAGGCGGAATGGAATTGGCGCTCGCGTGCGACCTGCGTGTCGCCGCCTCGCAGGCGAAGCTCGGGCTGCCCGAGGTGGGACTGGGGCTGGTGCCCGGCGCAGGCGGCACGCAGAGACTGACGCGCCTCTGCGGGCGCGGCGTGGCCAACCGCCTGATTCTGGGCGCCGAGGTCGTCGACGGGGCGGAAGCCGAAAGGCTCGGGCTGGTCCAATGGGCGCAGCCGCGGGAGCGTCTGGCCGAGTGGACGCGGGAGCTCGCCGCGAAAATCGCCGCCTTGCCCAGAGCGGCACTGACCCTGGCCAAGGAATGCATGTCCGCGCAGGGCGATCCCGGCCGGGACGGCTTCGTCGAGGAAATCGACGCGAGCCGGCGCCTGTATCTCCACCCTGAGACGCGAGACAAGATTTGCGAATTCCTGAATCGAAACGCTACGCAGGGCTTTTCCAAGGAGACGCTATGAATCTGAGCGACAAGATTGCGGTCGTTACCGGCGGCGGCTCGGGCATCGGTCGGGCGACCGCCGAAGCGCTGGCCGCGAGCGGGGCGACCGTGTGCATAGGCGACATCGCGCGCGAGAACGGCGAGGCCGCCGCCGCCGAGATCCGAAGGAGCGGCGCGAAGGCGGAATATGTGCACCTCGATCTGACCGACCGGGACTCGGTCAAGCACTTTGCGGCCGCGGTATTGCAGCGTTTCGGCCGGGTGGACATCCTCGTGAACGGTGCCGGCTGGGGCAAGACGATCCCGTTTCTCGAGAGCGACGACGCCTTCTGGGAAAAGGTGATCAGCCTGAACTTCGTCGGGCCGATGAGGCTTACCAAAGCGCTGCTGCCGCAGATGTTCGAGCGCAAGTCCGGCCGGATCGTAAACGTCTCCAGCGACGCGGGGCGCGTCGGCAGTCTGGGCGAAACCGTGTACTCCGGCGCGAAGGCGGGACTCCTCGGCTTCACCAAGGCGCTCGCACGCGAAGGTGCGCGCTACAACGTTACCGTCAACTGTGTCTGCCCGGGGCCCACCGACACGCCGCTCATGGCAGCGGTTCCCGAGAAGATCAAGGAAGCCTTGATCAAGGCGATCCCCATGCGCCGATTCGGCAAGCCTGCAGAGGTGGCGCAGGCCATCGCGTTCTTCGTCGGACCGAACACCGACTACATCACCGGCCAGGTCCTGAGCGTGAGCGGCGGGCTCACGATGGCCGGATAGAGAAACACAGAGGAGCCCGACCATGAAGACGATGAATCTCGCCGGATACAAAGCCGCGCATTTTTCCTACTCGGTGTCCGGCAAGGTAGCGACGATCATCCTGAGCCGTCCCGAGCGCAAGAACCCGCTTACGCTCGACTCCTACGGCGAGCTGCGTGACCTGTTCCGCGACATGGCGTACGCGTCCGACGTCAAATCGGTCGTCATCACGGGCGCAGGCGGCAACTTCTGCTCCGGCGGCGACGTCCACGAGATCATCGGTCCCCTGGTGGAGATGAAGCGCAAGGGCGACATGGCCGGGCTGCTCGCCTTCACCCGCATGACAGGCGACATGGTGAAAGCGATGCGCGCCTGTCCCCAGCCGATCGTCGCCGCGATCGACGGGGTATGCACCGGAGCAGGCGCGATGATCGCCTGCGCATCGGACATGCGCCTCGGCACCGCGCGCTCGAAGCTCGCGTTCCTGTTCGTTCGCGTCGGGCTCGCCGGTGCCGACATGGGCGCGTGCACCCTGCTACCGCGCCTTATCGGGCTCTCTCGCGCCGCCGATCTCTTGTATACAGGGCGTGTCGCGGGCGGCGAGGAGGCCGAGCGCTTCGGCTTCTACAACCGTCTGGTGGAGCCGGAGAAGCTGACGGAGGAGGCGGCGGTTCTCGCCAAGAGCCTCGCCGACGGCCCGACGTTCGCCCACGGCATCACCAAGACCATGCTGTGGCAGGAATGGAGCTCGGGGCTGGGCGAATGCATCGAGGCGGAGGCCCAGGCCCAGGCGCTGTGCATGCAGACCGGCGACTTCGAGCGCGCCTACCGCGCTTTCGTTGCCAAGGGGAAGCCCGTATTCGAGGGCAACTGATTCCGGGTTAACTTCGCGCGCGTTTCGGGACGGCCTGGCTCTTTTCTTTGGCGCGCTGACGCTCGATCAGCTTCAGCATGGTGTCGACCGTGATCGATCGGAAGGTCGCCTTCGCGATCTCGTCGATCTCCGCCAGCACGACCCCGAGCGCCCGTCCCACGTCCGTGGAAGCGCCCGCTTGGCGGTTGCGGCCGGCGTGATTGCCGATGTCCTCGAACAGCTCGATGATGTCCAGGAGCGTAAGGCGGCTGGCGCTGCCGCCGAACCTGTAGCCGCCGCCCACGCCGCGGGTCGACTCGAGAATGCCCGCGCGGACGAGTTCCCGCAGTACCTTGGCCAGATGGTGAGTGGAAACGCGGTACTTCGACGCGATGTCGGCGGCGGAGATCGGGTCGTGTGTGTTGACCGCGAACTCGAGCACGCTGTACAAGGCCAGGCTCGTGCTGATCTGCAGTTTCATGCCGGCGCACCTCTCCGCCGGAGCTCCCGCCTCCACGTCCTCACTTCAGATCCTTCTCGAGGGGAATGACAGGGGCGGCCATCATCGCCTGGCTGCGGAAGAAGGACAGCACCAGGCTGTTGTCGCGGGCGACGAGGGTGCGCACCTTGTCGACGCCTGCACGTCGAAATCCGGCGCAGATCGAGTCCAGAAGACGGGTCGCGATCCCTGCGAGGCGGGCACCAGGGCGCACGCTTATGCCGAACACCCACCCGCACGGGGGAGACCCGAACTCCCAATCGCGCACCTCGCCGATGATGAAGCCGTGGATCGTGTCGCCGGACTCGGCGACCAAGAACAGGCGTTGGCGGCTGCGGCCGGCCCCGTACCGGTGGAACAGCTCGAACCAGTAGTCCGTCTTCTTCTTGCCGGTGATCTCCGAGTCGATCGCGATCACCTGGTCGAGGTCGGTGGCCTCGGCGGGGCGCACCCGCAGCCCGGCGAGCGCAAGCGGCGCGTCCTTCATGGAACCGGACGACCCGGCGCGTCTTATCGGGCCCAAGGCTTGATCTGGATCAAAAATGGCATCTGAATGCGATATTAGCATCGATTCGTTTGCCGGGAGGCGGAACCCCGAGTGACGGCCGCGAATTATCGGCGCCAGGTCGCCGCGGCGCTCGCGCAGCGTTCCGAGCGCGAGCTCTCGGCTTAGCGGAGTCGCAGGAGGAAGGCTATGGAACTGACGCGCCAGATCAGCCGCAGGCTGCACGAGGAGCATGTCGCGGTCTTGGATCTGCTGGCGCGTTTCGAGCAGTCGCTCGCGCGGCGCGGCGAGCCTCCGCCGGCCGACGACGTGGCTTGGCGCGGGCTGCTGTCGCAGCTCGATACCGCGCTCCGGTACGAAATCACGCGCCATTTCGGCCTCGAGGAGGATCAGCTTTTCCCGCGGCTGCATCAACACGGCGAAGGCGATCTCGCCGACCTGCTGTTCGAGGAGCACGAAGCGATCCGCGCCGTGGTCGGTCCGCTGCTCGGGCTCATCGCGCGAGCGGCGGCGGGCGGGCTCGACGTCGCGGGCTGGAAGGCGTTCAAGGTCTCGGGACTCGAGCTCGTGGAGCGCCTCGGCTCGCATGCGCAGAAAGAGGAGCGCGCGCTGGTGCCGCTGGTGGACGAGATGCTCGACGAGCAAACGGACGACACCCTTTGGAGCGAATACGCCGCGGACTGACGCGCGAGGGAGATACCGGATGCCTACCCCTGCAACCGTCTCGGAAGACATGAAATTGCGTCGCCTGGCGCGGAGCGACCTACCCGCGGTTACCGCCATCGACGCTGCGGGCATCGGCCGCTCGCGGCGGGACTACATGGAGCGGCGCCTGGAAGCGGCGCTGAGGGAGCCCTCGCTGCACCTGCAGTTCGCCGCCGAGCGGGCGGGCACCCTGCTCGGGTATCTGCTCGCGCGGAAGCTTGAGGGAGAGTTCGGGCGGCCGGAGCCCGCGCTGCGGCTCGAGATCATCGGGGTGCTTCCGGGCGAGCAGGGCCACGGCATCGGTTCGAAGCTCCTGGGCAAACTCGAGTCCGAGGCAAGGAGCTTGGGCGTCCGCGAGCTGCGCACGCAGGCGACGTGGCGCAATCACCCGATGCTGCACTTCTTCGATCGCTGCGGCTTTCGACTCGGCCGCAACGTCGTCCTCGACCGCGAAGCGCATCGCGGCGTCGTCGGGGAGGAGATGCCGGGTACCGCGGGAGAGCCACATCACGACGCATCCGGGCTCGACTACGGCGCGCAGGCGCCGAACGATTTCGAGGCGCTGGCACGCGACCGCCACGACGTGCGGTCGCTGGCACAGGTGGATCTGCCCGACATCGAGCGCATTGACCGCCGGATCACGGGGCGCGATCGCCGCGCCTACATCTCGCGCATCGTCGACGAGGCGCTGCGGGACTCCGCGGTGCGCGTGTCGCTCGCCGCGCACGCCGGCGGATCGGTCACGGGCTTCGTCATGGCTAAAGTGGATTTCGGTGACTTCGGCCGGACCGAGCCGGTGGCGGTGGTCGACACCATCGGTGTCGATCCCGGCTTCGCGGGGGCCGGGATAGGCACGGCGCTGCTGTCGCAGCTGTTCATCAACCTCGATGCACTGCACGTCGAGCGCGTCGAGACGGTGATCGCGTGGGAGAACTTCGCGCTGCTGGAGTTCTTTCACCGCGCCGGTTTTGGCCCGAGCGAGCGCCTCGGGTTCGTGAAGCAAATCGAATAGGGAGGGGCGATGAAGCTCGACATCTTCAATCATGTCTTTCCGAAGCGATTCTACGATCGCATGCTCGCGGTGCTGCCGGACGGGCGAGACATGAACAAGCGCGTGCGCAACATTCCTGCGATCGTCGATCTCGACGCGCGCTTTCGCATCATGGACGCGTTTCCAGACTACGCGCAGGTCATCTGCCTGCCACAGCCGCCGATCGAATCGCTCGGGCCGCCGAAGATTTCCGGTGAACTGGCGCGTATCGGCAACGACGGCATGGCAGAGCTGGTATCGAAACACCCGGATCGCTTTCCGGCCTTCATCGCGGGGCTGCCGATGAACGATCCCGAAGGCCTCCTGAAGGAGGCCGAGCGCGCGGTCACGAAGCTCGGGGCGGCCGGGGTCCAGGTGTTCACGAACGTGAACGGGGCTCCCCTCACCGCGCCGCAGACGTTGCCTCTCTTCGATCTGATGGCGAGGCTCGATGCTCCCCTATGGTTGCACCCGGCGCGCGGTGCCGATCGCCCGGACTACACGACCGAAAGGAAGAGTCACTACGAGATCTGGTGGACGCTTGGCTGGCCGTACGAAACGAGCGTCGCGATGGCCCACATCGTGTTCGCCGGCCTATTCGACAAGCATCCCGACCTCAAGATCATCACCCACCACCTCGGCGGGATGATCCCGTACTTCGAGGGCCGCGTCGGCCCGGGCTGGGACCAGCTGGGCACGCGTACCTCCGACGAGGACTACTTTGCGCTGCTGAAGAAGCTGCAGCGGCGTCCGATCGACTACTTTCACCTCTTCTACGCCGATACCGCGGTCTTCGGCTCGCAGCCGGCGACCGAATGCGGCCTCGCGTTCTTCGGCGCGGATCGTGTTCTGTTCGCTTCCGATGCGCCGTTCGACCCCGAGAAGGGCTCCGCTTACATCCGCTGGACCATCGAGATCATCGACCGGCTCGACATCACGGCAACGGAGCGTTCGGCTATCTACGAGGGGAATGCGCGCCGGCTGCTGAAGCTGCCGACGAGCGAGACGCCCAGGATGAAGGCCGCTGCCAGTGCCGGCTGAGACGCCCTCCTCAGAGCGGGGGCAGACGCGGAAAGTCTACGCGGATGGCGGAGAGTGGGCTGTTGGGGCAGAATCACCGCCATGGCCGTCACTTTCAACGAGCGGTCTGTCGACGCCCAGTCCCTCGGGGTCCATGCCTACCGTCAGCGGCTGCTGACCGAGGCCCGTGTCAGGGGCACCTGCGTGCTTCTCGACCGCTGGACGCTCGGGCCGGGGGCCGTGATCGAGCTGGGACTCGCCGAGAGCGAGCTTGCGTGGCTCCAGCTTCTCGATGGCGAAGCGGTGCTGTCGAGCCGCGCCGGCGCGCAGCGGCTCAGCGCTGACAACGTCGTCTTCCTGCCGCCGGGGTTCCTGGGCGCGCTGACCGCGCACAACGAGGCGACGGTGCTCTACGCCGAGGTTCCGGACGCCGACCGGCTCGATCCGCAGATCGCGGCACAGGCGCTGCGACTCAGAGTCGTGGACTGGACGCGCGAGCCCGTGCTCGACTCCGAGCACGACGCCCGCAAGCGCATCTATCTGGTCACGCCCAAGCTCAGCGGCACCAGGGCGATCAAGGGCGAGATGATCATCTACCCGCCGGGGACAGAGTGCCCCAACCACCACCACGAGGGCGCCGCGCATTTCATGTACGTGCTCGCGGGAAGCGGCACCGCCTGGGCGAACGAGCGGCCGTTTCAGGTGAAGAAGGGCGATCTGGTCTGGTACGCCGACTGCGAGCGCCATTACCTGAGAAGCGATCCCCTGGAGGGAATGCGCTTCGTCGAGTACTTCGTGCCGGGCGAGTGCACGACAATTTGGGCGCCGGGCGCGCAGGTGTGTACCTGGCGGCCGACCGGCAAGGACATACGCGGCGGCGCGCCCACGCGCGAGATCTCCAGGCACAGCTCGCAGGACTTCGCCATCCCGCGGGACGTCTAGCCTCGCGGGGCGACTTAGCCGCGCCGCGCGCTAGCCGTGCAGCTGCCTGTACTTCTCCAATAGCTCGTCTTTCGACTCGCGGAAGTCAGGGTGATCGAAGATGCAATTGGAGGGACAGACGAGCTTGCACTGCGGCTCGTCCTCCGCCCCCACGCATTCGGTGCAGCGCAGCGGATCGATCACGTATGGAGTCCCCTTCTTGATGGCCTCGTTCGGGCACACCGGCACGCAGGCATCGCACTCGGTGCAGTCCTGGTTGATCAGCAGGGCCATGTTCGGTCTCCTTTGGAGGTCAGGCGGCGGCGCGCTCCTCGAGCGCGCGCAGCTTCTGATGGCGGAAGGCGCCCCACAGCGCGGCGCCGATGGCACCGGCGTAGATCGAGTCGGGGTGACTGACTGCCGTCAGGTCTTTCATCTTCTCGTTTACGAGCTCCTCGGTGAGGGCGGCCAGCAGGCCCGAGTCGAGAGCGAGCCCGCCGGTCAGCAGCACAGTGCCCGTCGTGATTCCGGTGACTTTCAGAAGCTTCGCCAGGCGCGAAGCCATCGACAAGTGGATCCCTTTCAGGATGTCGCAGGTGGCGATGCCGCGCGAGACCATGTTGATGACGTCGGTCTCGGCGAGCACCGCGCAGATCGAGCTCACTTTCTCCGGTGTCTTGGAGGTCTGCGACAGCGGACCGATCTCCTCGACGGCGACGCCCAGGTAGCGCGCGATGTTCTCGAGGAATTGCCCCGAGCCGGAGGCGCACTGGCTGGTCATCTTGTAGGAGAGGACCTTGCCGCGCTCGTCGACGTAGATGGCGCGCCCGTTCAGCGCGCCGATGTCGACGACGGCGCGCGCCGCCGGCTGAAGGAAGACGCCGCCGCGCGCGTGGGTGGTCATCGAATAGAAATGGCCGGTGGCGAACTTGACGTTCTCGCCCTCGCCAGTGGTGGCGACGTAGTCGAGGTCGCCGGGCTCGAGGCCCGCCTCGGCGATGACCTCGTCGTGGCCGGCGCGCGCCAGGGCCATGGGATCACGCCGGCGGATACGCTCGACGCGCTTGGCGAGCCACTCGGCCCTGTCTCCGTCCGAACGGAAGAGCGCGGTCTTGACCGCGCCGGACCCGATGTCGATGCCCATCGTATGGATCATGGTCATGCCCTCGCTTCCGCGGTCTTGCCTTCCTCGACTACCGCGCGCCAGGCAAAGGTCGCGCCGCCGAGCGCCCCGGTGTATATGGAGTCCGGATTGATGTTGAGCGTCATCTCGCCGTAGTTCTCCCTGACCAGCTCCTTCAGCGCCTTTACCGCGGCCTCGTTCTTGGCGACCCCGCCGGTGAAGGTGAATTCGTTCCTGATTCCGCCCGAGCGCGCGAGGATGGACATCGCGCGCAGAATGATGGCTCGGTGCAGGCCGGCCATGATGTCCTCGCGCTTGTCGCCAAGCGAAAGGCGGTCGCGCAGCTCGGCGCCCGCGAAGACCGTGCAGGTCGAGTTGATCTTGATGGTCTTGGTTGCCTTCATCGCCAGGGGCCCGAGCTCGTGCAGGCCCATGTTCATTTCGTCGGCGATGTAGCCGAGATAGCGCCCGCAGCCGGCGGCGCAGCGGTCGTTCATCTGGAACGACTCGACGATGCCGGCCTTGTCGACCTGGATAGCCTTCGTGTCCTGGCCGCCTATGTCGAGCACGGTCGCGGTGTTCGGATACATCACGTGCGCGCCCAGCCCGTGGCACAGGATCTCCGAGCGGATATGCTCCTTCGAGAAGGGCAGCCGGGCGCGGCCGTAGCCGGTGCCGACGACGTAGGTCTCCTCGAGCGACGTGTCGAGCACGCCCTGGATCGGAGCGCGGATCCTGTCGGCACGTGCCGCGGTGTCGGGCATGACGCGGAAGGTGCGATCCAATCCGCGCAGCATGGGGCCCGAGGTGTCGGCGTACACCCGGTTCTCGACTTCGATGATCGATCGATCGAATACGTTGAGCAGCATGTCGTAGCGGACCCCGGCTTCCTTGGCCACCGCCTCGCCGATCGCGAGGTAGCGGCTCCCGGCAATATCGCGGAAGAAATCCGACTTGCGCTTTGCACCGGGCGCGAACAGCATCGGCGATTCCTCGCGCAACAGCTTGAAGACCTCTTCGAGGGCGCCGCCGACACCTTCGGCGGCGTCGCCGAAGTGCGCGCTGCCGAGGTTCTTGCGGCAGGTCGCTTCGAGGTCAGCGAGCTGCTCGAGGAACTGCTCGAGGCGGAAGTCCCGCTCCAGCTGCTCGACGAAGGCGCCCAAGCCCCCGTTGAGCGCGCCGGACTCGGCGAGCGCGCCCCGGAACAGATGGAAGCGGGCGTTGACCAGCGCTTCCTGCTTGGCTACCGTCGCGGCTGTGTCGTAGTTCGAGCGCGAGTTCGTGATGCCGCGGCCGAGCACGTTCTGGTTCTCGTCCATCACCACCGCCTTGGTGGTGGTGGAGCCTAGGTCGATGCCGATGAAGCAGCGCATAGTCGTTCCCTCTAGTGCGCGGTCGCGATCGGGATCACTCCGGGCGTCGATGCGTGCGCCGCCAGCCCCGCGGCGCGCTTCTGCTTGATCATCTGGAAATAGGACTCAAGGCGGTTCTTGATGTTCGCCGCCGAGAAGTAGCGCGGATCGACCAGGTCGGACTCGATGAAGGCCGCCGGCTTGCCGGTGCGCCTCTCGACTTCACGCAGGATCAGCAATTGCCCGGCGGAGAAGCTGTTGCAGCTCTTGATCGAGTTGATCAGCAGGCCGTCGGCCTCGTAGTCCTCGATATACTTGCAGATCATGGCGATGCGTTGCGGAAAGTTCAGGTTCGTGTAGCAGCCTAGGCAGTACTCGGCAAGCGACTCGAGGGGCCGGTCGGCGTCGTGGCGGAAGCCGAAGTCGTACACGCCGCCGACCTTGGCATAGGTCGAGGCGACGACGACCGCGCCCTCGTCGTAGAACATCTTCCAGAAGTCGCGGAAATTCGTCCAGTTGGGCGGGCCCTCGACGACCAGGCGGTATTTCTCCTCGGCCATCTCGCCGTCGGGCGTCACGGGGCCCTTCTTCTCTCTTGCGCGCTGCGACACCTCTTCCCACAACATCTCGTAGTACTTGGTCGCCTCGGGCGTGCCGCGGAAGGCCGTGAAGATCGGACCGATGTAGTAGACGCCGCCGAAGTAGCCGTCGATGGGCGAGGGCCGGTTCTTCGCCGACTGCAGCACGCGGACGAGATTCTCCTCGGCCTTCTGGGATTCGCGCATGTACTCACGCAGCCTGTCGATGTCGAACTTGACGCCGGACACGCGCTCGAGCGTCGGGATCACCTTGTCCTTTAGCTGCTTGACGACGTAGTCGCGCATGTTCGGCGCGATCTTCCCGTCGCCCTGGTAGGGGACGTGCAGCATGATGGTCTCGCCGCCGTACTTCTGGCGGATCAGCTCGAACCATTTCATGAAGGTAAAGCAGCCTGTGTACGACAGGAGCAGCACGTCCGGGGTGGGCAGGGGCTCGCCGGTGGGGCCGATGTTGCCCTCCAGGATCATTCCGAGGTCGGCCTTGACGTAGGTGCAGACATCCTCCGAGTGTCCGTCCCGCTCCGCATCCATGATCATCTTGCCGGAGCGCTTGCGCATGGCGTTCTGCAGCGCGTTGGTCTCGGGAAGGCTGCGCGCGAGGCCGAAGCACATCAGCAGCTCGTTCAGGTTTCCCGGGACGAAGGTTGCGGCGATCTTGCGGCCGACGTCGTGCGCCGTGGCGAGCTCATGGTAGTTGCGGTTGATCATCTCCTTCTGGAGCAGCATCGAGTCTTCCTTCTGCACCGGCGCCGGACGCTTCTTCGGCGCGGAAGACGGCATCATTTGGATCGGGGTGCTCATGGCCTCTCCAGGTTATGCAGCGCTCCAAAGCTTGATCGAATCTGCAAACGTGCCGGCCTGTTCGCGAATCGGAGCCATCTGGCCGGTGTTCTCGGCGAACTTGAACGCGGTATACGGAACCTTGTGCTTGCCGAGGATCCCGAGGAGCATTGGGCGGTCCAGGAGCGCCGGGTCACAGAACGAGGCCGCGGCGAAAATCACGCCTTCCGCGGCGGTGTTCTTCACCTGCTTCAGCAGGTACTGCCCCTTGTCCTCGCGCTTGTCTTCCCATTTGGAGGCGGTCGATATCGACTGGTGCAGGAACGCCTTCGACAGGGCTTCGAGCGGGTCGCCGGTCTCGGCCACGTCTCCGGTGATCCAGCGCATCACCAGCATGAAATCGTCATCGACGATGTAGCAGCCCGACATCTCGATCGATTTGATCAGCGCGAGCGGCGGCTGCTCGCAGAACGAGCCGGTGAGGGCGATGCGCGCGTTGTCCCGCCTGGGACGCGTCTCGGCGTCGGCCGCGGCGATGTAGTCGCGCACCAGCCGCGTGTGCTCCTCGGGCGGCAGAACCATGCCCGCCCGGGTGACCAGGTACACTTCTGACGTCGGTGCCTGCCAGGGTTTCTGCGAGCGGAACGCGTACAGGTCGCGCATCGCACGGCGATTTTCGTTGTAGACGGCGATCGAGGCGCGGAGAGCCTCGTCGCTTATCGGCTTCCCGGCGAGCTTTCCGAGGTCGTCGCGCAATCCCCGCAGCTCGTTTACGTAGAACTGGCCGCCGATCGTGTCGTCGAAGTTCTGCGGCACGTCGAAGTATCTCACGTACTTGTCCGGGAACATGATCTGCCACATGCCCGAGAGGTTGCGGATGACGTCGCATATCGACGGGAACAGCATTCCGTCCAGGCAGTCGAGCCGCCCGGTGAGCCCCAGCTCGAGAGTGGAGCGTGGAATTCGGCAGATGTAGCTCTGGTAGTACGCATCCCCCTGGATCACCTCGATCTGATCGCCGCCGCCCAGGATACCCACCGGCAACATGTTGGCGGCATGCACGATCTCGCGCGGGACGTAGAGCGGCATGTAGCCGATGGCCTTGCGGCCGGTTCCAGCGGCCTTCCAGTCCTTGACCGCGTTGAAATGAAGGTCCTCGAACAGCGCTTGGCAGCGCGCCATGATTTGCCGGAGATCGCCGGTCATCGGTGCTCCCATCTCGGCGAGCGCTTGGCGATGAAAGCTTCCAGGCCTTCCTTCGCGTCGCGCGTCTGCATCAGGTGATTGAGGTAGACCCGCTCGACGTGCGCGATGCGCCGCTCGACCTGAGGGACGAAGCTTTCGCGGACGGCATCGACAGCCCAGGCGAGCGAGGAGGCGCTCTTCGTGGCCAAGTGTGTATCGAAGTAGGCGAGGGCAGCCGCCTCGGGGTCGTCCGCGACCGCGTGGACGAGTCCCAGCGCCTTCGCTTCGGTCGCGTCGACCGAGCGGCCAGAGAAGAGCAAGTCCTCCGCCGCGCTCTGCCCGATTCGCAGGGGCAGCAGGCAGGAAGCGGCCGGTGCGAAAACTCCCAGCTTGATCTCGGGCTGGCCGAGCTTCGCGTCGCGGCTTGCGAAGATCAGGCTTCCCGCCAGGGCGAGCTCGAGCCCCCCGCCGAGGCACTGGCCACGCACCACGACGAGGATGGGCCGCGGCCATTCGAGCATCACTCTCATCAAGTCGTGAAAACTGGAGAGCATCTCGGCGCATTTCTCGGGGAGGTGCTCTTCGACGCTGGCACCGAAACTGAAGTGAGGTCCCTCGGAGTCGAGCACGGCGGCGCGCACGGGGCCGGGCTCGGTGTACGCGGCGAGCGCCTGGGACAGCGAGGCGATCATCTCGGAATCGATGATGTTGGCCTTCGGGCGGTCAAGTCGCAGGCGCAGCAATGCTTCGTCCCGGTCGAGCCAAGTCTCGACCGGCCCGCTCGCGGCGAGGCCATGAGTCGGGGAGGCAGTCATTTGGCGCTTCCCGGTTGTATGCGGTCGGTGAGGGCGTCCGACCAGCCTTCGCCCCGTGCAATCGCCTGGCGCAGCGCGATGAAATCCACCTCGCGGTCGTCTTTGGAGCCTTCGTTGAAGGCACGGAATCCCGCGCGGCCCTCGGTCATCATATTGAGCGCAAGCCAGGCGCGGTGGTTCTCCTTGTTGCGGTTCCAGGCTTCGAGCTTCGGCTTGCGCAGTTCCTCGATCGTCTTGGTGGTGCAGTCGGGGAAGGTGAGCAGCAGCTTGGCGCACATATCCTCGACCCTTGCGTCGAGCATGGCGAGGTCGACTGCCCCGCGAGCCAGGAGCGCCTTGCCTTCCTTGGCGGCATCCCCTGTCTTGAAGTCGCCGTATACGACGCGGCCGTACTCGTCGGCGAAGCGTTGCGTCTCGACGAGCGGATTGGCGACGAACTTGCCGTCGACCTTGAGCGCCGGGGCGATGTCGGCGAGCATCCCCCAGTGGTAGGCCTTGTGCGCGGAGAATGGCTCGCACATCACGCACGCGACCATGGCGCGATCCGCGCCGATCACGGGCGGCAGGAAGTCGGTCGCACCGCCGATCGGAGCCGATCCGTGCTTGGGACCGGCCTGACCGAACCTGGCGAGATCTTGCGCGACCGAGAAGTCGCAGGCCATGCCCAGCTCCTGCCCTCCGCCGATGCGCATCCCGTTCACGCGGCAGATCACGGGCTTGTCGCAGGTCAGGATCGACGAAACCATGTCGTTGAACAGGCGCATGTACTGCCGGTATTCCTGCGGCCGGCCCGCGTAGTACTCCGCGTATTCCTTGGTATTGCCCCCGGTGCAGAACGCCTTGTCGCCTACCGCGGTGAATACCACGCAGTTCACATCGCGTGCGTTCGAGGCCGTCCTGAACGCCATGATCAACCCCTTGGCCATCTCGGTCGTGTAGGAGTTGTACTGGGCGGGGTTGTCGAGCCAGATCCAGGCGTTGTACAGGCCTGGTGCGGTCTTGCCGTCGGGCAGGCGCGCCGGCCGCCTTTCATATCGCACGCCTTCCGCGACATACCCCTCTGAAAGGTCGTGGCTTTTCAGAACGAAGGGGGCAGGGTTATCCATACTCCTCCTCAGGTGGACCACGCCTCCGCCAGAGCTTGACCGGTCCCTTGCGGCGGCTATAATGGTATTAAGGTACCATTTTACGATTGTCGCTGTCAAACATGGTGTGCATTGTCTTTGGTTTGGGGCCGCGGAGTTTGCGCTAGATCAAATTCGCTGCGTTCGCCGGACCTAGAATCCGGAGCGCGAGGGATCGGAGGAACACGATGCACGACGGAGCGAGAGCGCCGAGCTTTTCGTTGGCTCTGACCGGAAGCGGGGGGGCCGGGGTGATGACGGCCGGCACGATGCTCCTCGAAGCCGCGGCGCAGGCCGGCTGGTATGGCCTGATGGTGCGCTCCAGCGGGCCACAGATACGCGGCGGCGAAGCGGCCGCGCTCTTGAGACTCGCCGCCGAACCGGTCGAATGCCTGGACGACCGCTTTGACATCGTGGTCGCGGTGGATTGGCAGAACCTGCATCGATTTGCCGACGAGATTCCGCTCGACTCACGGAGTCTCATGATCGGAGACCCGGATCAGGGCAATCCCCCGGAGGCCTTCGTCAAGCGCGGTGCACGCCTGGCGCAGGTCGCGTTCAAGCGCATGGCGAAGGCCATTCCGGGGAGCTGGCCGAACATGATCGTCCTCGGGCTCGCGGGCACGCTTGTCGGGCTTCCCGTCGAGACGTTGAAGTCGGTCGTGCGGAAATCGTACAAGAAGGGCGGCGAGGGACTAGCGGCGAGCCTGGCCGCCGTTGACGCGGGCGCGGCTGCGGCCCAGGCGGTTCCGTCGGTGCCGCGCCTTGCCCCGGCACGGCCGATCGAGAAATCGCGCTGGCTCCTCACGGGCAACGAAGCCGCGGGCTACGGCGCCGTTCGCGGCGGGGTGCGCTTCGTCGCGGCATATCCGATCACTCCGGCGACCGAGATACTGGAATGGCTCGCTCCGGCGTTGTCGGGCGTCGGCGGCACGCTGGTGCAGGCCGAGGACGAGCTCGCGTCCATCAACATGGCCATCGGCGCCTCGTTCGGCGGCGTGCCCTCGCTCACCGCCACGGCCGGGCCCGGACTCTCTCTCATGACCGAGGCGCTGGGCCTTGCCGTCGCCGCCGAAGTGCCCGTCGTCGTGGTCGACGTAATGCGGGGCGGCCCTTCGACCGGGATTCCGGCGAAGAGCGAGCAGAGCGACGTCAATCTTGCGGTCAGCGGGCTGCACGGGGACGCTCCCCGCCTGGTCGTAGCTCCCAACTCCATCGCTGACTGCCTCACCGCCACGCAATGGGCGGTGCACCTTTCGGAAGCGCTTCAGGCGCCCGCGATCGTTCTTTCCGATCAGTACCTCGGCCAGACCCGCGCGGTCGTGAACCGGCCCGACGAGGTGAACCTTATGGCCCGACGCGCGCTGGCGGCGCCGCGCACGGAGGGCTATCAGCGCTATGCCGTCACGGAGTCGGGGGTGTCGCCGGCCGCCCTTCCCGGCACGCCGGGCAACGCCTACACGGCCGAAGGCCTGGAGCACAACGAGCGAGGCATCCCTTCGAGTCAGTCACGAGACCACCTGGCGCAGCTTGCGAAGCGCGACCGAAAGCTGCGCCAGCACGACTACGGAGACTCCTGGGCCGAGATCGAAGGCGAAGGCGACACCGCGGTGGTGACGTTCGGGTCCTGCACCGGCGCGGCGCGCGAAGCGATTGCGCGCGCGGCAGCAGACGGCAGCCGAGCCAGGCTGGTCTCGGTGAGGCTGCTTTCTCCGGCTCAGCCCGAGCGGCTGGCGAAGGCGCTCAAGGGAGTGAAGCGCGTGCTTGTGGTCGAACAGAACCACGGCGCTCAGTTTCATCGCTACCTTCGGGCGGATTTCGATCTTCCGGGCGAGGTCCGCAGCTTCCACCGCGCCGGCCCGCTTCCGATCCGCCCGGACGAGATCTATCGGCAGATTATCCAGTGGAGCGCAGCATGACGCCCGGAATTGCGATCGCACCTCTCGCAGCGCAAGCTTTCAAGTCCGACTACAAGCCCATCTGGTGTCCGGGTTGCGGCGACTACTCGGTGCTGTCGTCGATCACGAAGGCTTTCGCCATGCTCGAATTGCGCCCCGAGAACATCGCCGTCGTCTCGGGCATCGGCTGCTCCTCGCGCATCCCGGCGTATACCAGCTGCTACGGCTTTCATGGCGTGCACGGTCGCGCTCTTGCCGCCGGCACCGGGCTGAAAATCGCGCGGCCCGATCTCACCGTGCTGGTTGCGGGCGGGGACGGCGACGGCTACTCGATCGGCGGCAATCATTTCCTGCACGCCTGCCGCCGCAACGTCGACCTCACCTACGTCGTGATGGACAACCATGTCTACGGCATGACCAAGGGCCAGCCCTCTCCGACCACGGAGCCCGACTGGGATTCGAAGCTTTCCCCCGGCGGCACGGGATTGCGCACCTTCCACCCGCTGGTGATCGCGCTCGCCGCCGGCGCCAACTTCGTCGCGCGCGCATCCTCGGGAGATCCGAACGATACGGCGCGGATTCTCGCCGAAGCCATCCGCACGCCGGGGTTCTCCTTCGTGGAGATTCTCAGCCCGTGCGTGACGTTCTGTCCCGAGCAGCGCGAGTGGAAGAATCAGGTTCGTCCGGCGCCTGTCGCAACCACCGACGACCCGGTGCGCGCGGCAAGACGCATCATGACCGACGATGGATTCAACATCGGCGTGCTGTACAAGGGCCAGCGCAAGCCCTATCAGCCGTCCGTCGGCAAAGGCATGAAGCGGCCCGCCGAGCTGGAAGCGGAATTCCTCATATGAGCAGGAAGAGAATCACCCGCGTCCGAAAGACCTCGGGCAGCCGAACCCGGCGCGCTGGTGGCCGGGCAAGGACGACGGGCGGGACGAACCCGACCGACCGGGCCGATTTCCTGGCGCGCGCATGGGGCATGGAGGTGGAAGCCGCGGAGCGCTACGCGTCCTTCGCGGATGCAATGGACGAGCACAACAATCACGATGTTGCGGAGCTGTTCCGCAAGCTTGCGCGAATCGAGCAGTTGCACGCGGACC
>Ga0335083_10000646_pt1 | contig 51015 bp, 36 predicted proteins | sample Lox_Sample_42_FD_206716 | JGI IMG/M metagenome (GOLD analysis project Ga0335083, IMG submission 206716) | Soil microbial communities from Loxahatchee National Wildlife Refuge, Florida, United States - Lox_Sample_4.2 | ecosystem: Environmental > Terrestrial > Soil > Wetlands | place: USA...
ATTCGATCGTGCCCAGTGCAGCCACCGGGGGCACGTTCAGCGCAGCCAACTACACGATCACCTACAACAATGGCACGCTCACGGTGAATCCGGCGGTGGTCAATCTCGCCGCGAGCCGGGTCTATGATGGTACGGGCAACTTTGTTGCGGGGGCATTCACAGCAACGATCACCGGCACGGTGGGCGGGGAGACGCTGACTATTGCGAGCGGAACGGGCGCGGTGCCGCTCAACGGTGTTGCTGCGGGTACGCAGGTACTCACACTGGGCACGCTTGCGCTCGGCAACGGCACGGGGCTCGCTTCGAACTACACGCTGGTGGGTGGCACGAACACCGGCACGATCACGGCGCGTCCGCTCACCATAGCCGGCTACACCGGGGGTAACAAGGTCTATGACGGGCTTCTGACTACGACGACGGTTACGACCACCGGCGACAATCGCGTGGCAGCGGACGCAAGCACACTCACGGTCACCCCGGTCGCGGCCTTCGCTGACCCGAACGCGGGCAGCGGGAAGTTTGTGAACATAACCGGAGTAAACCTCACGGGTGCGTCGGCGGGCAACTACACGGTAACGAACCCGACAGGGTCGCTCGCGGCGAACATCACTCCTGCGCCGCTCTCGGTAACGGCGAACAGTACGGTGAAGGTTTTCGGCAACACGCTCACCTTTGCCGGCACAGAGTTTACTGCCAGCGGGCTGCAAAACGGCGAGACCATCGGTAGCGTCACCCTCACCAGCACCGGGGCGGTGAGTACCGCGAACGTGGGTACGTATCCGATCGTGCCGAGCGCCGCCGTGTCCGGCGGCCTCAAGCCGTTTAACCCTGCCAACTACGCCGCCATTACCTACAATAACGGCACCCTCACCGTAACCACGGCGACGCTATCGATAACCCTCGCGGGGAGCCGGCAGTATGACGGTACCACCAACTTCGCCGGCAGCGTCTTTGGCGTGCTCGTCACCGGGGTGGGCACGGATACGTTGACGGTTACCGGCACAGGAACGGTGGCCAGCCCCAACGTGGGGACTCAGGCGCTGAATCTGGGCACTCTGGCCCTCGCCGCTGGCGGTCCCAATCCCGGGAATCCCGCGAACTACACGCTGGCCGCCACCGGGAACACCGGCACGATCACGGCGAAGCCGGTGAATGTGGCAGGGACGCGGGCCTATGACAGCACGCTCAACTTTACCGCCGGTGCGTTCACGGCGACGATCACCGGGACGGTGGGCACGGAGACGCTGACCCTTGCGAGCGGCACGGGCACGGTGCCGCTCAACGGTGTTGCTGCGGGAACGCAGGTGCTCACACCAGGCACGCTCGCGCTCGGAAACGGCACGAACGGGGGCCTCGCTTCGAACTACACCCTGGTGGGTGGCACGAACACCGGCACGATCACGGTGAAGCCGGTGAATCTGGCGGGGACGCGGGCCTATGACAGCACGCTCAACTTTACCGCCGGTGCGTTCACGGCGGCGATCACCGGGACAGTGGGCACGGAGACGCTGACCCTTGTGAGCGGCACGGGCACGGTGCCGAACGCCAACGTCGCGGCGGGCCAGACGCTGACGCTGGGGACACTCGCTCTGGGCAACGGTACGAACGGGGGCCTCGCTTCGAACTACACTCTGGTGGGCGGCACGAACACCGGCACGATCACGGCGAAGCTGGTGAGTCTGACGGGCACGCGGGCCTATGACGGCACCGCCAACTTCGCCGCGAGCACTTTTACGTTCAACACCGGAGTGGGCACACAGACGCTGACGTTGACTGGAACGGGCACGGTGCCGCTCAACGGCGTTGCTGCGGGAACGCAGACGCTGACGCTGGGGACGCTCGCCCTGGGTAACGGCACGAACGGAGGCCTCGCTTCGAACTACACGCTGGTGGGCGGCACGAACACCGGCACGATCACGGTGAAGCCGGTGAATGTGGCAGGGACGCGGGCCTATGACAGCACGCTCAACTTTACCGCCGGTGCGTTCACGGCGACGATCACCGGGACGGTGGGCACGGAGACGCTGACCCTTGCGAGCGGCACGGGCACGGTGCCGCTCAACGGTGTTGCTGCGGGAACGCAGGTGCTCACACCAGGCACGCTCGCGCTCGGAAACGGCACGAACGGGGGCCTCGCTTCGAACTACACCCTGGTGGGCGGCACGAACACCGGCACGATCACCAAGGCAGCCCTCACGGTGACGGCGAACAACGAGGTGAAGGTGTTTGGGCAGACCCTCACCTTTGCTGGTACCGAGTTTACGGCAGCCGGGTTGCAAGGGGGTGAGAGCATTGGTAGCGTGACACTCACCAGCACCGGGGCGGCGAGCGGGGCGACCGTGGCTGGCGGCCCGTATCCGATCGTGCCCAGTGCGGCCACCGGAGGGACGTTCAGCGCAGGCAACTACACCATCAGCTACGTGAACGGCTCACTCACGGTGAGCCCGGCGGCAATCGCTATCAATCTCGTCGGCACTCGCGTATATGACGGCACCAACACGTTCGCTGGCAGCGTCTTTGGCACGTTCAACACTGGGGTGAACGGCGAGACGCTGACGGTGACCGGCGTGGGTACGGTGGCCAGTCCCAACGTGGGCACTCAGGCGCTGAATCTGGGCACTCTGGTCCTCGCCAGCGGCGGCACCGGGAATCCAGCGAACTACACGCTCTCCTCCACCGGAAGTACCGGCACGATCACCGCCCGTCCGCTCACGGTGACCGCCACCGGAGTGAACAAGGTCTACGACGGTACGGCGGCGGCGACGGTGATGCTCGCGGACAACCCCGTGGCCGGGGACGTGTTGACGCTGAGCTACGCCGCTACCTTCAGCGACAAGAACGTGGGCACGGCGAAACCGGTGACCGTAACCGGGATCACTCTGACCGGTGCCGCTGCGGGTAACTATACGTTCAATACGACGGCGAGCACCACGGCGAACATCACGCCCGCCCCCCTCACCGTCCGCGCGGATGACGCGTCGCGGCTCCCGAATACTCCCAATCCGGCGTTCATCGCGACGGGCAACTTTGTGCCCGGCGATTCGTTCGCCAGCCTGAGCGGCACGCTGACGTTCAGCACTTCGGCAACGCCGGAGTCGCCGATAGGGAGCTATGCAATCACGCCGTCGGGCTTTGGCAGCGCCAACGGCAACTACACGATCAGCTATATTGACGGCACGCTCACGATCACGCCGATCATCAGTCGCGCCAACAGCGTCGTTGACAATGCGACCGGGAGCATTGCGCAGAGTGTTGCGTGGACTGGATTCAGCGGCGATACGGGTTCTTCATCCGGCCGGCGGTCTTCGGGCGACACTCGGCAGGGGGCGCGCGGGGAGGAGATCAGGTACAGTGAATACGTGAGCCTGTCGATCGTCGACGGGGGCGTGCGGCGTCCCGTTGGGCTTTAGACTATAATTCCTCGTAGTTCGGGCGGTCTGGAAGGTCGAGACAAATCTAGAGGAGTGTTGATGTCCTGGGCGCATGGACCTGGGTGCGCAGCAGGTCTGGTTGCCCTCGCGCTGGCCGGCGCCGCGCTCGCTCAGGTGCGACCGCCTACTGACGCCGGCCGCCAGCTGGAAGACTCGCGCACCGGGGGCGCCCCGCGACCCCCTGCTCCAGCCCCGCGGCTGGACGTACCGGAGCCTGTGCGTCCGGCGCTGACTGCGCCGGACTCCTTTCGCGTGCAGGTCAAGGGATTTCGCATTACCGGCGCAACCGTATTCACGGAGGACCAGCTAAAGCCGCTGCTTGCGGCCTACGTCGGCCGCGAGCTCAGCTTGGCGGACCTCGAAGAAGCCGCGGCTGTGATCAGCCGCTTCTACCGCGATCGCGGATATTTCGTGGCGCGGGCCTACGTTCCTGCACAGGAAATCCGTGACGGCGTCGTCGAGATCACGATCCTCGAGGGACGCTTGGGATCGTTTCAGATCTTTCTCGCACCAGGGAGCCGCGATGCCCTTTCTCCCCCGATAGTTCGTGGGATTCTGTCCGCACGGCAGCCGCCGGGAAGTGTGATCGAGAGCGGGAGGCTGGAGCGCGGCTTGCTCATTCTCAGCGACACGCCGGGCGTCGCGGCGAAGGCCACACTCTCTCCGGGTTCCGAACTCGGGACCTCGGACCTTGCGGTCGACGTGTCCGACACGCCAGAGTTCACCGGCAGCGCGGATGCCGACAACTTCGGAAACCGTTACACCGGTGCGGGGCGGGTAGGTGCCACCGCGTATCTGAACAGCCCAACCGGGAGAGGCGACCTCGGCACGGTGCGCGCACAGGCGTCCACAGGAAGCCAGAACGCGCGTTTCGGCTATCAGTATCCGTTCGGTTACAACGGACTGCGCGTCGGGGCCGCCTTTTCTTACGTCCAGTACAAGCTGTGCTGCGAATTCGATGTGGGGGATGGGTCAGGCGGGGAGGCAACCGATTTCACGGCGACCGTGCAATACCCTATCGTGCGCAGCCGCGACCTCAACGTGTACGGAACGGTGAGCGGTGCGGCAAGGCACTTCATAAACCGCTTCGCCGGCATCACGACCAGCGACAAGACGACTCGCTCGGTCATTCTTGGCGTTTCGATCGACAGTCGCGACGACGCGGGCGGCGGGGGGCTGAATGGATTCTCCGTCGCGGCAACGACAGGCAAGCTGAATCTTTCCGGCTCGCCGTCTGACCTCTCCATCGACGCCATCACGGCGCAGGCGGACGGCGGCTACACGAAGCTGGGCTACTCGCTGTCTCGCTTGCAGCGGCTGGGTTACACGACCAGTTTCTACGCCTCGCTCAGCGGGCAGCTCGCATCGAAGAACCTCGACTCCTCGGAACAGTTCACGCTCGGCGGTCCGACCGCCGTGCGCGCTTATCCCACGGGCGAGGCGATCGGTGACGAGGGCGTGCTCGGCACTCTGGAGGCCCGCTGGCAATTCGCCGACGACTGGCAGGCCGCGATCTTCAACGACTGGGGAAAGATCCGCCTCCACAAACAAGAGTGGCCCGGCTGGCAGGGCACGAATACGACCATCACCAATACCTATTCCCTCGACGGCTTGGGGCTCGGCCTGACCTACGCGCGCCCCGGGAATCTCGTGGCGCGTGGGGTGTTGGCTAGAAAGATCGGCACCAACCCCGGCGCCAATGCCAGCGGCAACGACGCCGACAACCGGGATGTGAAGATCCGCGGCTGGATTCAGTTGATAAAGTTCTTCTAGCTGCGGGGCCCGGATCGCTTCGCTGTTGGTTTTTCCGCTCTTTTGTCAAAAGTACGACACGATCGGCGGCCAGCGGAGCTTCACTCCTGGCTCTTTTGGGCCGGTTGGATTCTGCTGGCGTGACTTGAACCCCGAATTTTCGGCAATTCGGGCCGCGCAAGGCCGTAAATTGCGTCAATTGCGCAGAACCCGGGGTTGCATGGGAATGTGCCGGCCGGACACGTCCGGGCGCCGGAGCTCTTCCACGGTGAAGCATGCAGCTGGCACGAACCGTGCACTATTACCGTGTCTCGGTTGTTTGCGCGCTCGCGGCCAATAGCTGGTAACGACCGACTTGAATTAGAAAGACATTTCTTGTCGGATCGAAGTCGCGGGGTGCCGGGCCTCGGTTGACTCGGCCGCAACGCTGGCAAGGCGGTGCGCGGACGGACGTAGCGAGGGCTCTTTGCTATTGCGAAAAGACATTGGATTGCCTAGCATCGAGTCGAAAGAAGACGGCCCCGAATTGCTGGAAGGGTCGGCTAGAAATAGCAGGGCAGGTGTCGTGTTGCTGGCTGTAAGGTCGGGAGGGGATGGGTGAGCATTCGTATTTTCGGGCACTACGTGTCGTTGCCGCTACTGCTGCTCGTGCTGGCGGAAGTGGTGCTTCACATCGGCGCGGTCTATCTCGCTGCGACCCTCCGCTTCCTGGATATCCACTTTCACCTCCAATCCGTCACCGGCGCGCCCTTGTGGCTATTTCCGCGCGCAATGTTGTATTCGCTCGTCATGTTGGGCGTCACAACGGCGTTTGGCCTGTACGGTTCTGGCTTGTATATGGAAGATCGGGAGTACCAGGTGCGCTTCCTCGCGATCTTTCCCGCTGGGGCGGTGGCGATGGCGATCGTCTTCTACGCGATACCTGAAAGTACCTTGGGTCGCGGCCTCATGGCCCTGGGCTTGCTGTTCTCGTTTGTCTTCACCGCGCTTGCGCGAGCGCTTTTTTTTCAGATTGTCGGTCACGAGGCACTGAAGCGCCGAGTTCTTGTCATCGGGAGCGGATCCCGAGCGGCCGACGTTGACGCCTTGCAGACCCGGCTCGGTCCGGGCGCGGGGTTCAATCTCGTCGGCTTCGTCCACTGCGGGGATGAGGCGCCACATCCGAACAAGTCCAAGTTGCTTGGCGACAGCACAGAATTACGTACTCTTGTCGAGCTACACCGCATCGACGAGATTGTGGTTGGAGTCAGGGACAGGCGCAACGGACATTTGTCTATGTCGGAGCTTCTCGAGTGCAAACTCGAGGGGATCAGCGTCGTGGATTTGCCGACTTTCTTTGAGCGGGAGAGTGGCCACGTTCAGCTGCAGTCCCTGAATCCTAGCTGGATGATCTACTCCATGGGATTTTGCAGGGGGGGGTGTCAGCAGACCATGAAGCGAGCGTTCGACATCTGGGTGGGCGCGGCGGTGCTCATCGCCACGCTTCCGTTGATGCTGCTTGCGACGCTGGCCGTCTGGCTGGAGACCGGCCGGCCGATCTTGTATCGTCAGAAGCGTGTTGGCGAACGCGGAGAGGTATTCGAAATCCTGAAGTTTCGCAGCATGCGCGCCGACGCGGAAAAGGATGGCGTCGCGCGATGGGCAAAGAAGAACGACGATCGCATTACGCGAGTGGGGAAGCTCCTCAGGCTGACGCGCATCGACGAGCTACCGCAGCTCTTCAACGTCTTGCGTGGCGACATGAGTTTCGTCGGGCCGCGTCCCGAGCGCCCGCCCTTCGTGAGCGAACTCAGCCGGAAATTGCCTTACTATGCGAGCAGGCACTCGGTGAAGCCGGGTATTACGGGCTGGGCGCAGATTCGCTATCCCTATGGCGCGTCGGTGGACGATGCCGCGCAGAAGCTGGAATTCGATCTCTATTACGTGAAGAACCACTCCCTGTTCCTGGACCTGGTCATTCTCTTTCAAACCGCACAGGTTGTTTTGTTTGGCCACAGTGACGCGCGCTAGCTCATTGCAGATCCCTGTGCATGGAGGCAAACAATTGGCCTGCGAAACACCCTCCCTGTGGAAGTTGCTGCGAGCTCTTGACTGTAGATTGAGCATGTATGTCGCTGCGTTGGCTCGATCGGGCTGCGACGATCGACGGCGACAGAAGAAGATTTCGCGAGGCAGATCGATGAACAGCATTCAGCGGGTCCGTGTACTTGCAGTGGCGCTGCTCATGGGCGGCTGCGCCGGCATGGACGAGTCCGGGTTTCCGGATTCCGCCGCAGGCGCGGAGCCGGTCCGGGCTGTCGTGGCAGATTACCGTATCGGTGTGGATGATCGGGTGCAGGTGAGCGTTTGGCGCAACCCGGACTTGTCTGTGACTGAGCCGGTCCGGCCGGACGGAAAGATCTCCGTCCCGATCATCGGTGATGTCGAGGTGGGTGGACGTACGGCGAGCGAGGTGGCCGCCACTATCAAGGAGAAGCTCTCCGCGTATATTCGCGAGCCCAATGTGGCCGTCGTCCTGACGGAATTGCGCTCTCACGAATTCCTTTCGCGCGTGCGCATAACCGGCGCGGTGCGCACCCCGCGTTCAATACCACATCGCCCCGGCATGACCGTACTCGATGCGGTACTTGAGGCTGGTGGGGTGAATGAATTCGCTTCGTCCAATCGCACCAAGCTTTACCGTACTGTAGGAGGCAAGACCGAGGTTTTCGACATCCAGCTTGGAGACATACTGGGGAAGGGCCGCCTTACGACCAATCTACCGCTCAGGCCGGGCGACGTGATCACGGTTCCCGAGAGGCTGTTCTAGCCGATAGCCTGTCCCGGGCCATCAGGAGCTCATAGATGGAGATACATCTCGAACAAATTGCAAGGACGCTCATCAAGGAGGCATTCGACTCGCGGCGAGTGGTCGTGGGTATTTTCATTCTCGTCAGCCTGGGGGTCATCGGGACCGGATTGACATGGCCGAAATATTATGGGGCGTCGACAACCATCCTGGTGGAAGAGAAGAACATCATCCAGCCTCTGATGCAGGGCGCGGCCGTGGCGACCGACGTCAGCGACCTGAGTAGAAACGCGCGCGAGGTCATCTACGGGCGCAGGATCATGGATCGCATCCTGGAGTACGGCGGGTGGCTGGATAAACACCCGAGTGCCGCGGAGCAGGAGTCGCTCGTCGACGGGATCAAGAAGCGCACGGCGGTCTCCAACGTCGGGAAGAACCTCATCAAGATCGAATACCGCGACACCGATCCGGATCGGGCGTTTCGCGTAACGCAGAGATTCGCCGAGTTCTTCATCCAGGAAGGCGTCGCCACCAGGGCGGCCGAGACGCGGGCCGCGTACGAGTTCATCGACAAGCAGGCCAGGGAGTACGAAGAGAAGCTCGCCCAGAGCGAGAAGGAAATCAGACAGACACGGGGATCGAACCTGGACGCACGTCCCGTCAGCGAAGTAGAGCTGAGCGCAAGACTGGCCGCGCTCAACTCGCGTATTGAATCGACGACCATGGAGTTGCGTGAGGCGGAGATCAAGCGCGCCTCGCTCGAGCGGCAGGTATCCGGCGAAGCGGATGTCACCGCGGGAATCACGCGCGAGGGTGAGATACGGGCGCGCATCGGCGAGTTGCAGACGAAGCTCGACACGCTGCGGCTCAGCTACCTCGATACGCACCCGGACGTCATTCAACTCAAGCTGCAAATCCAGGACCTGACGAAAGCCCTCGAAGCCGAGCGCCAGCGGCCCAGCCGGGGAGAAAGTGCCGGCCGCGGCGAAGTAAACCAATCAGCGTTGAATAGTCCGATCTATCAGCAATTACGCCGCGAGTTGTCGCAGACCCAAGTGACGGTCGAAGCGCTCAAGGCGCGCATAGCGGAGTCCCAGCGCCTGCTGCGTGAGGAAGCCCAGCGCGGCAGAGGCCTGCGCAGCGAGGACGCTCGACTGGCCGATTTGACACGCGACAGCCAGATCAACCGCGAGATCTATCAGGACCTCCTGCGTCGTCGTGAAAAAGCGCGCGTCTCGATGAGCCTGGACAACGATCGCCAGGGGTTGACGTTCACCGTTCAGGACCCGCCGACTATGCCGCAAGCCCCCAAAGGACCGCGATTCTGGCACTTTGTTCTGGGCGGGCTTGCGCTCGGGATTTTGCTTCCTTTCGGGCTGCTTTACGCCCGGATGCACGTCGACCCGCGAATCCGCATCGGGGATGCCATCCCGAAAACGCACAATGTTCCCGTCCTGGCCACCATCCCTCATCTTTGGACGCCGGACGAAATCAAGCAGCTGAGAACTGAACTACCCGTGCTAAAGCTGGCCTTGGTAGCGACCGTAGCCGTGTGCGCGCTCCTTTCCGTGCTGCGCTTGGCCCAGGTGCTGTGAAATGAGCAGGATCGAAAAGGCCCTCAACAAAGCCCGCGGGGATCGCGGCAACGGGCCGGGCACGGAGCCTGGTCCCGCCGAAGGCCGGGGACCACTGCGGGGGCGGGCCCTGATACCGCAACCGAGAGGCGAGCTTGTCCGGCTCCAGGACATTTCCCGCATGGATCAGAGCGATCTGCCTCCTCTCGAAGCTGAGGATCTCTCGCGGCGCGGAATTATCCATCCGCAGCTCGTCGACGACCCCGCGGTTCAGGCGTTTCGCGACCTGCGTACCAAGATCATTCTGCAGGGGCAAGGAGAAAACGGCGTGATTCTGGTAAGCGCCGTGAGTAAGGGAAGCGGCAGCAGCTTCGTTGCGCAAAACCTTGCTGCGGCATTTGCCTTCGACGCAGGGAACACCGCGCTGATGATCGACTGCAATTTCCGCAATCCCAGCCTGCACCGACTGCTCGACGACCCATCCATCCCGGGACTGACTGACTACCTGGAAAATCCGGACCTCGACCTGTCCACGATTATCCGACCCGTAGGCATCTCGCGGTTCCGAGTGATCCCGGCGGGACGAAGACACGAGATTCCTACGGAGTATTTCACCTCATCCAAAATGCGGCACCTGATCGATTCGGTGCGCTGGCGCTATCAGGAGCGCTACATCGTCCTTGACGGTCCCTCAATGTCGGATATCGCGGACATACGGGTTCTTTCGGAGCTGTGCGACTATGTGATTCTCGTCGGGCGCTACGGGCGCGTCACCGGCGCACAGATCGAGAAGTGCGTCAAGGAAATCAGCGGCAAGAAGCTGATGGGTTTCGTCTTCAACGACGAACCGCGCATTCCGCACATCAATTGGCACGATCTCTGGTTGCGGCATTGGCGCATGCGGCGCCCAGGGACCGGCGGGTGAACAAAGCGGGTAGGGCGAATGCTCGCGTGGTCCGGGCCTGTTGCATCGCACTCTTGTATTGGTTCGGAGCTGGTGCAGCTCCAGCTCTTGCGGCATACGATGTTGGCGGGGGATTCGCCCTGTCCCACGACAGCAACATCACCGCAGGCTCCAGCGTCCCCCCAAACTGTTTGAATCCTCCGTGCGCCGATTGGACGGAACAGCTGTTCGGCGGATTGGGCTATGAGGAGCACAATGCCGAGCTGAACGCACGGCTGGTGACGCAGGCGCAAATTCGCCACTTCGCTCACGACACCTACCAAGACGATAGAGGGTACTTTCTCGACGGGGCGGCGGTGTGGATGATATTGCCGCAGCAATTCAGCTGGTTCTTCCAAGACACGTTCCAGGAGGTCATGGTCAATCTCCAGGTTCCGGACACGCCCGCCAACCGGGCAAGGACAAATTCCCTCAGCACAGGCCCGGAATTCACCTTTCGCGTGAGTCCTGCCGACTCGCCGGTGATCGGCGACCGATACGGCCGCTTTTATATCGCAAATAATCCCGGGAGCAACGAACGCAACACAATTTACGCGCGCTGGTTGCACAAGATCTCGGCGCTGAGCACTCTGTCACTGAACTTTGAGGCGACCCGCATCCACTTCGATTCCACGTCTACCGCTTCTTACACCGACCTTTCCAGGCAGGATAGCTTTTTCCGCTTCGACAGGCTTTCGCGCTACAGCCAGAACACGTTCGACTTCGGCAACTCGCGCCTCCAACCGTACGGAGGACAGGAACTGAAGGGACGGCTTGTACGATACTTGGGGCAATGGTGGCCGACGCCCGAATCGGCGCTGCGTATTACTCTTGTCGACCAGGTCTCGGATGCCTACAGCGATATGATTCGATCGGTGATAAATCCCGTAACACTGACGTCGGTTCAAGCTGACGCGCCTGCGTTGCCTGTGAGCGTTGCTGGCGCTGCCGCGGGCGATATATATCACAGCCGGCGCGGCGAGCTTGCCTCCCTGAACCGCGGTGTGCTTTTCGGTTACAGCTTACAGGCGTGGGTGCGGCGGGTCGACTATTTGAATTCTACGGCTGCGGGGCTGGACTACACCGAGAAAGCTGGGAAATTCTCGTTGTCCTGGTTCCTTTCCGTCGAGGCTCAGGTCTACGCTCTTGCCCAGTACACGGACCGCACCTTCTCGAGCGGCGAGCAGGACATAGATCGCAGTGCAAGCGTGGGCATGCTCTACAAACTAGGCCGCAGCCTGACCTTGTCGGTAGACGCCGGACAGACGGAACGCCAGAGCAACGTACAGGCGCCTTACGTGGACCGGCACATCATGCTGGTTCTGGGCTATAGTACTGGTCCCCTCTTCACTCCTCGACCCCAGAGATAGGTAGGCATGTATCTCAAGCATTTCGACTTGACCGCGCAGCCGTTCCGGCTCACGCCGGACATCGGCTTCCTGTTCATGAGCGAAGCTCACACACGCGCCAAGTCCTACATGGATTACACCGTGTGGAATCAAGAGGGTTTCATGGTCATCACCGGAGAAATCGGCTCCGGCAAGACGACACTGATCGAGAAGCTCCTGTCGGAACTGGATGAGGGGCTCCTTGTCGCCAAGATTTTCCAAACACAGCTCGATGAGGTCGAATTCCTTCAGGCCGTTCTGGTGCAGGTCGGCCTGGATCCGCTTGATGCAAAGAAAGTCGAGTTGCTCGATATGCTGAACGGCTTCCTCGTCAAGCGGTTCCAGCAGCGCAAGCAGATCGTGCTGGTCGTGGACGACGCCCACAATCTCAGTATGAAGGTGCTGGAGGAGATCCGTATGCTCTCGGGGCTGGAGACCCGGAGTGAGAAAGTACTCCATGTGATTCTCGTCGGGCAGCCGCAGCTGGACGAAATCCTCGACCATCCCCGAATGGATCAGCTGAGACAGCGGGTGAAGCTGCGCTACCGTCTTCGCGCCCTGAACGAAGCGGAAATCGGTGCTTACATAGGCCACCGGCTCGGCGTGGCCGGGGCGAAGGACAAGACGCTGTTCCAGCCGGAGACGCTGCCTTTCATCTACAAGTACACGGGCGGCATCCCGCGCCTGATCAATACCCTTTGCGACATGGCGCTGACGTGCGCGTATGCAGACGGTTTGCCTCAAGTTACGCCGGAAGTAATGGAGTCGGCGATCAGCGAGCTGCAGTGGCCGTCTTATGCGGAGCGCATCGAAAAGCACCGACTCGAGAGGCCCGCCATTCCGTCCGAGAACGGGATGCTCGAAATCCTGCGCGAGCAGTCCGGGGCCCTGGCGGTGATCGCCGGCCAGGCTGAAAAGATGGAGCAGCTCGCGCCGGCTCTCGAATCGATCGGCAAGAGTCTCGCGGCAATCGAGGCACATCTGCGGAATCTCGCCCAGAAGCCGGGTGCGGACTTGCGGCTGGAACCCACTGTCGACCTCCGTAAAAAGACCGGCTGAAACCCTCACCCCGAGACCGTGGTTCCTGTGTGAGCCGCACCGAGTGGCTGTAGCCAGGCGGCAATTGGCGTCCGGTCCCGCGGCCTCAGTGGGGCCGGATTGCCGGGCCGCGCCCGTCCGGAGGACCGGATAGCTCTTGGGAGGCGGTCGCTTTGACAATCTGGTCCATCTCGGTCCTCGCGCTGTGCACTGTTTCCGGCTACGCCTCGTGGCGACTGGTCCGTTCGCGCAACATGCAGTACTGGCTGGGCTCCTACCTTGTCTGGACATGGGCAAGGCTTTTCCACCGCAGGCCGCCGTGCCGGCACGTCTATTTCTGCTTTGCCGACCATTACGAGCCCTATGGAGGGGGCGCAGACAAGGAGCGCGCCCAGGCGCGTGTCGCACGGTGGACCGGACAATATCCGACCGTCGCGGCACGCCATCAGGACAGCTTCGGGAACCCTCCGAAACACACGTTCTTCTATCCCGCGGAGGAATACGATCCCGAGCTGATCGATCGGATCAAGCAACTGTGCGCGAAAGGCTTGGGCGACGTCGAGGTCCACCTGCACCACGATAACGATACGGCGGAGAATTTCCGGCGGGTGATCGGCGAGTACACCAACACGTTGCATGAACGGCACGGCCTGCTGCGAAAGGACCCGGTCACGGGAAAAGTCGTCTACTGCTTTATCCACGGCAACTGGGCCCTCGACAATTCGCGTCCCGATGGGCGCTGGTGCGGCGTGGACAACGAAATCGACATCCTGGTGGAGACGGGATGCTACGCGGACATGACCATGCCTTCGGCCCCCAGCGACACCCAGACCCGGAAGATCAATTCGATCTATTTTTCCCGCGGCCGGCCCGGTCGGCGCAAGTCCCACGACACCGGCACGGACGTCCGTGTCGGCCGCTGGGGCGATGCCGGCGAACTGTTGCTGATCCAGGGGCCGCTTACGCTTAACTGGAAGGAGGCCAGACTCGGTGTCCTTCCTAGGATCGAAAGCGCCGAACTTTCCTGCGATGCTCCGCCGACGCCGCATCGTGTGTGCCTATGGGCGGACTGCGGCATCTGCGTCAAAGGTGCCGAGGAACACGTCTTCATCAAGGTCCATACCCACGGAGCGACGGAAGAGTCCATGCAGATGCTCTTTGCTGAAAATGGCTTCGAGCGGTTATGGCATGAACTGGAACGGCAGTACCGGCGTGACGACGGCGGCACCCTGCGCTACGTCACCGCCTGGGAAATGTACGCCAAGATCCGGGAGCTGGCTGTTGGCCGCTCGGCCGATCGAACGCCCTGAGCCCCATGCGCATACTGCACGTTATCGAATCGCTCGAATTCGGCGGGGCGGAGAAGGTCGTGATCAGTCTCGCCAACAGCATGGCGAATACGCACGAGGTCGCCATCTGCTGTGTGAAAACAATTGGGGCCCTCGGACAAGAGGTCGATAGTCGGATAAACGTTTCGTGCCTCAACAAAGGCGAGGGCAACGACTACCTCCTGCCGTTCAGACTGGCGCGGATAATCCGGAAAAATGTCTATGACGTCGTGCATACGCATGAGTGGGGTGTGTTTCTCGAGGGGGGGCTCGCCGGCTTTCTGGCCGGGACACCGGTGCTGATTCACACCGCTCACGGTCCCTATACTGGTTACCCCGATACCCTGAGCGCCCGCGTCAAGATATGTTTGCGTCACTTGCTGGAGCGGTTGATCTCCCGATATTTTCATCGGATCGCGGCGGTATCCGATTCCATTCGCGAATACATCGTGCGGGAAATAAAGATCGACCCGCGCATCGTGGTTACCCTGCACAATGGCATTCCCGTCGATGACGGCCTCGCCGACAGGAAGCCCGGAACCAGCGACGTGGCGTTCATCACCGTCGGCCGTCTTGCTGAAATTAAGAATCATCAGCTCATGCTGCGTGCTTTTCACGAGACGCTGAAGTCGGGCACCCAAGCCCGGCTGATCATCGTCGGCGACGGCCCCGAGCGCGCGCGCGTCGAAGACTATCGGCGCGCGAACCAGCTGGAGAACAAGGTGACGCTTATGGGATTCCGATCCGACGTCGGCGAGCTGCTGCGCGATGCGGACATCTTCATCCTGACCTCGCGCTACGAGGGCATCTCCGTCGCCTTGCTGGAAGCCATGCGCGCCGGTCTCCCGGTGATCGCAACCCGCGTCGGCGGCATCCCGGAAACTGTCAGAGACCGCGAGACCGGGCTTCTCGTTGGCTTGGACGACCTCCCGAGCCTCGTGAAAGCCATGCTGAGTCTGGCCGAGTCGGCGGAATTGCGGCGCGAGATGGGCAGGCGCGGCCATGATTTCCTCGTCGAGGAATTCTCGCTGGCAACGATGTCCGCCCGCTACGGCAGGCTGTATTCAGGCTCTGCGGAATTGTGAAGCGATTCAATGAAACTCAATATTCTGTACCACCACCGGACACAGGGACGCGGCGCAGAGGGCGTGCACATCACCAGCATCGTGCGAGCGCTGGAAAGACTGGGGCATCGCGTGACGACACTCTCCCCGCCGGGGATCGATCCGTTCGGCTCCGCCGGCAACGCGCCCGTGGACAAGTCAGAGGTATCGACACGCGGCGTGCAAACCGTGTGGAAGTGGGTCAGCCGCTACCTGCCGAACGCCCTTTTCGAGGTGGGCGAGATTCTTTACAACATTCCGACCGCGCGCCGCCTGGAAAAGGCATTGGCCGCACAGCGCTACGATATCGTCTACGAACGCTACGCGTTCTTTCTGATCGCCGGGGCGCTAAAGGCTGCGAAGTACGAGGTTCCCTTCGTGCTCGAGGCGAATGAAGTAAGCGGCATCTCCGGCCGCGCGCGGCGCCAGACCTTCCGCCGCCTCTGCGGGTTTTTCGAACGCCTGCTGTTTCGCCGCTGTCGGGGGATTCTCACGGTATCAAGCCATCTGCGCGATCGGGTGCTCGCCTGCGGGGTGCCGCCCGACCGCGTACGGGTGGTGCCGAATGCCGTGGATATCGAGAAGTTCGCGGCCGTGAAACGCGACACCGCGCTCGGCGCGCAACTCGGACTGCAGGGCCGGCAAGTCATCGTGGTGGCCGGCTGGTTCGACCAATGGGACCGGCTCGATTTTCTCATTGAGGCACTCGCCCGGCTGGCGGGGCCGTTTCCCGATATTCGTCTGCTGGTGGTCGGCGACGGACCGGTGCTCGCCGATGTCCGCGGGCGGGTCGATGGCCACGGGCTGGGCGAGTACGTGGTATTTACCGGGGCGGTGCCGCGGCGGGAAGTGCTGCGCTACCTGGCCCTTGCCGATGTCGCGGTGCTGCCGCACTCGAACGAATTCGGATCGCCTGTGGTGATGTTCGAGTTCATGGGCCTACGCGTGCCAATCGTTGCGCCTCGGCTTGCGCCCATCGAGGATGTTCACGCTGACGGGCACACAGCGCTGCTATTCAAGCCGCTCGATCTTACGGAATTTGTCGCCAAGATCGGTGCATACCTCGCCTCACCGGAGCTTCGCCGCGAGATCGCCGGGCGCGCCTTCGAGAAGCTGGCGCGCGAACACACCTGGGAGGGCAACGCGAAGCAGATACTTTCGGCGGCGGGGATTGGTGCGGCCGAAGTTCGGTCGTAGCGGTCGAGCGGGGCTTCGGAGAAAGAACCATGTGCGGAATAGCCGGAATCGTTTTAGGGACACAGGACGTGGCAGATCGGGCCCTCATCGAGGGCATGACCCGAGCGATGACGCATCGTGGTCCGGACGCCGAGGGCTATTTCGTTCGAGGCCATGTCGCGCTCGGCCATCGCCGGCTCAAAATCATCGATCTCGAGGGTGGGAAGCAACCGTTGTTCAACGAGGACCAATCTGTTGTCGTTGTCTTCAACGGCGAGATCTTCAATTTCCAGCAGATCAAGACCAACCTGGAGGCGAAGGGACATCAATTCCGCACGCACTCCGATACGGAGGTCATCGTCCACGCCTATGAAGAGTACGGTGACGCGTGTCCAACCCACTTTCGCGGCATGTTTGCCTTCGCGGTGTACGACCTCGCCCGGGACCGCCTGCTGCTGGCACGCGACCGGCTCGGCATCAAGCCGCTCTATTACCACGTCGATGGCGAGCGGCTGCTCTTCGCATCCGAAATCAAGCCGATTCTCCATGCGCTGCAGGGCAAGCCTTCGGTCGAAGCGGGGCTGATCGATTTCTATGTGTCGCTCGGCTACGTACCGGGCGAGCGCACCTTGTTTGAGGGAATCTGCCGCCTGCTGCCAGGCCACACGCTGACGCGCGAGCGGGGCCGACATGCCGTGCGGCGCTACTGGGATATTACCGGCATTCCGCCGCTCGACATTTCCTTCGATGAAGCCAAGGAGCGGCTGGAGCAACTGCTGCTCGAGAGCGTGCGTTTGCGGTTGATGAGCGACGTGCCGCTCGGGGCGTTTCTCAGCGGTGGTCTCGACTCAAGCACCGTCGTGGCCTGCATGAGCCGGATGATGAACGAACCGGTCAAGACCTTTTCAGTGGGTTATCGCGACGATCCGGAGTCGAGCGAGCTCGAATATGCGCGGGTCGTCGCGAAGGCTTTCGGCACGGAGCACCGCGAGTTCATTCTCGAATCGGGGGACTTCTTCGATTCCCTGGAGCTGCTGCTGGAGCATTCGGAGGAGCCGATCGTCGAGAGCGCCGCAGTCGCGCTCTACCAGCTTTCGAGACTTGCGCGAGAGCACGTGACCGTGATTCTATCCGGCGAAGGCGGCGACGAGATCCTGGCGGGGTACCCGCTTTACCAGATCATGCCCAAGGTCGATCGCCTGCACGCGCTGACCGGCCTGCTGCCGCGCGCGCTGCGAGGCTGGGTCGGGGAGCGCGCGATCGGATCGGAGAAGGCGCTGAAATACTGGGACTGGATCGGCACGCCGCTGCGCCAGCGCTACTGGGGAATTTCGAACGATGTCACGGCGTCTCTCAAGAAGCGGATGTACCGCGCGGGGTTCCAGGCGCATGTCGGCAGCGTGGTCGGCGACTATTTCGAGAAACTGTTCGGCGCGCTCGAAGAGGGTTCGGATCTGCGCCGCATGTCCTATGTCGACCTGAAGACCTGGCTGCCGGACGATCTCTTGCTCAAGGCCGACAAGATGACCATGGCCTGCTCGCTCGAGCTGCGCGTGCCGATGCTCGATCACCATTTGCTGGAATTCGCCACCGCGCTTCCCGACCACTTGCGGCTCAATGGCGCACAGGGCAAGTATCTGCTGAAGAAGGTCATGGAACGCCGTTTGCCGCGCGAAATCATCTACCGGAAGAAGAAGGGCTTCCCGGTGCCGATCGCGGTGTGGTTCCGAGGGCCGCTGTACCAGCGAGTACGAGATATCTTGCTCGATGCCCGCACGCGTTCGCGTGGCTACTTTCGCCCGGAGTACATCCAGGGCGTGCTCGAGCGGCACCGGGCTGGAGCCGAGGACCTGAGCCGGCGGATCTTTTCGCTGCTCGCCCTCGAACTGTGGCACCGCAAGTACATAGACTAACGCGGGCGGGCTTATGGAAACATTGCGGTTGCGGGTGCTGATCTTCACCAATCTCTTTCCGAACCCAGAAGACCCGACGCGCGGAATCTTCACGTGGCAGCTGGTGCGGGAGCTCCGCGAGCTGTGCGACGTGACCGTGGTCTGCCCCTTGCCCTGGTTTCCGCGCTGGAGCTTCCTACGGCGCTTCAAGCAGTGGTACGGCTTCGCGCAGGTGCCGGGCGAGTACGAATTTCGCGGCATACACGTGCATTCCCCGAAATACCCGATGCTGCCAAGAGTGTCAGAGCCGCTGCTCGGTATTCTGATGTTCCTGGGCACATTCGTCACCGTGTGGCGCCTGCGCCGCCGCAGACGCTTCGACGTGATCAACCCCATGTGGCTGTATCCGGACGCGGTTGCGGCAGGCTGGATCGGACAACTGCTCGGGATCCCCTTGGTACCGACGGCACTGGGATGCGACGTGAATCTGTTCCTGGGCGAGCGGGCCAAGCGCGGGCAGATCCTCGCCATGCTGAGACGCTCCCCAGCAATCACCGCAGTTTCGGAGGCCCTGCGCGAACGGATCGTCGCCGAGGGAATTCCGCCTGCCCGCATCGCAACCACGCCGAACGGAGTGGATTCGGACTTGTTCTTCGTACGAGACAGGAATGAGGCGCGGCAGGAACTCGGCTTGTCGCTGGACGATCGCATCATCGTCTATGTTGGGAGGCTCAGCGAGGAAAAGGGTCTGCCCACTCTCATCGAGGCGGTAGGCAATCTGCGGCGGGCCGGGCGCGACTTCAAACTCTACCTGGTCGGCGAAGGCCCTCTTCTTGGCTCCCTTCGGGAGAGAATGGGCCAACTCGTCCTCGACGAGAGAGTGCGCTTCGTAGGCCGGGAGGAGCACCGTCGCGTCGCGCTATGGCTCGCGGCCTGCGATGTCTTCTGCCTGCCGAGCTTGCGCGAAGGCTGCCCCAACGTCGTGCTGGAATCCCTGTCCTCAGGTCGTCCTGTCGTCGCCTCTCGCGTGGGGGCGATCCCGGACCTCGTCAGCCCCGAGACGGGAATTCTTGTGGAAACGCAGGATGCCGAGCAACTCGCCACGGCCCTGGACAAGGCGCTCGCTCGCGGCTGGGACGCGGCGCAAATCGCGGCATCGATGAGCGCCTATTCCTGGCGCAGCGCGGCGATCAGGTATCGCGAGGCGTATCAGGCGGTCGCCGCCGAGAAGGCGCTGTGACACCCAAGCGGGTCAGGTGCGCTACCGAATGTCCGCAATGGATGGCGCATGAGGGCATAGTGTTACATCATTGACCCGGGTCGCCGCACCCCCAGTCGCGCCTATCCGGCAGGCTTCCGCGTAGTACCTTGGTCCAAGGGTGGGCCGCCTTGGACTTGGGCCGGGTCGAACGTGAATTAGTACCGCTTGGCGTATTCGATGGAATGCTAATGTCTTTTGTCGCATCAAGGGGATAGCATGCTAGGCGCGGGCACCGTAGGCGGGATTGACCGCAGGATCTCAGCAGGGCGCATTCTCCTGGCGGTGGTCATCGCCAGCTTGCTGAATGCCTGTGGTAACAGCACTACCGTAGGCACTGGCGGTAACGCGAGCGGCAGCGGCGATACGGCACCGCCTTCCCAGCCCGCGAATCTGACTGCCACCGCAGCGGGTTCGACCGGCGCCAACCTATCGTGGACCGCATCAAGCGACAATGTCGCGGTGACCGGCTATATCGTCCGCCGCAATGGCGTTCAGGTAGCGACCCCCGTTGCGACGAGTTATTTCGATTCGGGCTTGTCTCCCGCGACAACTTACAGCTACACCGTTGTGGCTCGCGACGCGGCGGGCAACATGTCGAACCCGGCCAGCGCGAGCGTGAAAACCGCGGCCAGCGGCGGAGGTGGCGACACGACACCGCCCTCCCAGCCCTCTAACTTCACTGCCACCGCAGCGGGTTCGACCGGCGCCAACCTGTCATGGACGGCGTCAACCGACAACGTCGCGGTGACCGGCTATATCGTCAGCCGCAATGGAACTCAAATAGCGGCGCCCGCGACGACGAGTTTTTCCGATTCGGGTCTGTCTCCCGCGACAACCTACAACTACACCGTTGCGGCTCGCGACGCGGCGGGCAATATGTCGACTCCGGCGAGCGCGAGCGTGACCACCGCGGTCGGTGGCGGCGGTGGTGACACGACACCGCCCTCCCAGCCCACCGGCTTTTCCGCAACCGCGGCGGGTTCGACCGGCGCCAACCTGTTGTGGACCGCGTCAAGCGACAACGTCGGGGTGACCGGCTATATCGTCACCCGCAATGGAGCTCAGATAGCGACGGTCGTCACCACTAGCTTTGTCGATTCGACCTTGTCCCCAGCAACGCCCTACATCTACACCGTTGCGGCTCGCGATGCGGCGGGCAATACCTCGACCGCGGCAAGCGCGAGCATCACTACCGCAAGCGCACCGCCGCCCTATTATGTTGCTACCACCACGGGCAACGATTCAAACTCCTGTGCCGCCGCGCAAAGCGCCTCCACGCCCAGGAAAACCATTAAGGCGGGGCTGGGGTGTCTCGCCCCCGGAGGTACTTTGATCATTCGCGATGGAACCTACTCCGGATCGGCCAATGCGCTATCGGGCCTTCCGAATGGATCGCCTGGAAACTACATCACCATCAAAGCGGAGAACGAAGGCAATGTGATCATCACCGCCGGGCTGGATATGGCCCACACCAACGCCTACCTGATATTCCAGGGCCTTCGCTTCCAGGACTCGGAGGGGCGCAATATCCTGGGCAATCACCTGAAGTTCTTCAGGAACGAATTCAAAGGAGGGTGTGTCCCCTCCGGCAACTGCAGCAATACCGGGGTCGGCACGAATGATTTCAACGATACCGCAGACATTCTGCTCGAGGACAACTGGTGGCATGGCTTGGGCGGACGCTACAACCTCCTGATCTACAACGCTAACCGCGTTGTAGTCCGGCGCGGGGTGATTCGACATGATGGGGGCTGGAACGACAGCCAGGACTCGGGAGATCCGGAGGCCGGATTGAATTTCTACAATTCAACCAACTGCTCGGCGCAGAACGTCATCGTCCTCGATTCGAACCTCTCCACCTACAGTACCTGGCAATCGGCCTTCTATAGCACGCAAAACAGCCAATCGCCGAACGCAAACACTAAAAATAGCTGGCTTGGCATCATTGCGTTGAATGATTTCTCTGACGGGGCTGGGGGGCTTCGCTTTGATGGAAACGACGTCCAAACTAATCATGTCGTCAAAGACGCGGTCTTGTGGGACGTCTATTCTGGGTTGAATGTCTCCTATCAGGCGCCGGTAGGCCTGACTGCGAGTGGGCTCACCATCGGTCAGACTATGCGCGGAAGCGTTGGCATTGGAATAGAGGGGGATGAATCCGGCACAAAGTCTTTCACCAACGTCATTATCGCCAACATGAACGATGACGATATTGCGAGTGTCTCGGGACCGGTGACATTCTTTGATACCTATAACAACGGCAATCCGTCCTCCGGAACAGGCAGGGTCACGTATTCGCCCTTCAGCAACGGACTCTTGTACCTGCCCCGGATTGAGGCGGCCGGCGCCCTCAAGACGGCGGGCCTAGGCGGCGGTCAGATCGGCGCGCAGATCGTGAGCCGCATCGGCGCGGCTGGAACCCTGCAAGGCGAGCCCGGCTGGGACGGAGATACCGGCGCAGCGCTTTGGCCCTTCCCGAATGAAGCGCGAATCATGAAGGAGATGTGCACCGATGCGAGTATCACCCGCGGCTTCTGCTCCGACACGTCTCTCACGAACTACATCATGAATTATCTTGGCAATGGCAACCCATACTAAGTGGGCGCGTGATGGAGTCTACGAAATGAGCATGAAATCCTCGCTGAGAGCCCTTGCGGCCCGAACCGTGAAGCATGTAATGGGGATGGTGTTGTACCGGACGGGGCTGTATCGCCTGGTGATGCCAAACTGCGCGATCGTAGCGCTCTTTCATCGTGTCGATGATCGGCACGGAAGCAATGAGATCAGCTGCACGGTCAGGAAGTTTACGGATTTTTGCGACTTCTTCAAGAAATACTACAAAGTTATCTCCTATGGAGAACTGTTGGAGAAACTTGACCGCGGAGAGGAACTGCGCGGGCACCTCGTGATTACGTTCGACGACGGATACCGGGACAACAGAGAAGTGGCCGCAGTCGAGCTCCGCAAGCGTGGGCTTACGGCCTGCTTTTTCATCATCAGCGGCTTTGTCGGAACCGATCACGTGTCGTGGTGGGACGCCGAAGAAGGCATAAAATCGCAATGGATGAGCTGGGACGACGTGCGTGCCCTCGGTGAACAGGGGTTCGAACTCGGTTGCCATACCGTGAATCACCTCGACCTCGGCAAGGTTCACGGGGCCGAGGCGCAGTGGGAGATCGAGGAGTCGAAGCGGAAACTGGAGGCCGAAACAGGGAAGAAGATCCCCTACTTCAGCTACCCGTACGGCGGAATCGACCAATGCACCGAGGAGAACCGTCAGCGAGTACGCGATCTCGGGCTTAGAACCTGCCCGTCCGCCTACGGCGGCGTAGTGCCTCCGGCTACTGACCCGTTCTACATCAAACGCACGTCCATCTCGCAGTGGTACGTCTCTCCCTACCATTTTGGCGTCGACATGATGCTCCTCGGGAGGCGCGAGGAGCCGAACGGCAATTTGGAAGCGACTGCCTAGGCAGTCGACACCTTCAGGTCGGACCTGAATTCCCGTCGATCGAATGTTGGTATATTTGATGCATCACGGAGATCGCATGCCAGGTACGCACACCCCATACAGGGCCGATCGCAGGCGCTATTCCTCGGTTCTGCTTGTGGCCGTTGCCGGCTTATTGATTGCCTGCGTCACAGGGGCGTCGGGTGCAGGTGGGGGCGGTGCACCCGCCAATGCCTACTATGTGGCAGCGACAGGCAGCAACTTGAACTCTTGCGCGACTGCGCGGCATGCCCTTACCCCTAAGAAAACCATTAAGGCGGGGCTGGGGTGTCTCGCCCCCGGGGGTACTTTGATCATTCGCGATGGAACCTACTCGGGATCGGCCAATGCGCTATCGGGCCTTCCGAATGGATCGCCCGGAAACTACATCACCATCAAAGCGGAGAACGAAGGCAATGTGATCATCACCGCCGGGCTGGCTATGGCCCACACCAACGCCTACCTGATATTCCAGGGCCTTCGCTTCCAGGACTCGGAGGGGCGCAGCATCCTTGGCAATCACCTGAAGTTCTTCAGGAACGAATTCAAGGGCGGGTGCGACTCCGGTAACTGCAGCAATACCGGAGTCGGCACGAACGATTTCAACGACACCGCGGACATTCTGTTCGAGGACAACTGGTGGCACGGCTCGGGCGGGCGCTACAACCTGCTCATCTACAACGCCAACCGAGTCGTGGTTCGCCGCGGGGTCATTCGACACGACGGGGGCTGGAACGATACGAAGGGCGATCCCGAGGCCGGGCTGAACTTCTACAATTCAACCAACTGCTCGGCGCAGAACGTCATCATCCTCGATTCGAACCTGACCTACCATACGTGGCAGTCGGCCTTCTATAGCGTGCATATGAGCGGTTCGCCCAATGCAAACACCGACAACAGCTGGCTGGGGATCATTGCATTGAACAATTCTTCATCCAAATCCAGCGGGGCGGGGCTTCGCTTCGATGGAAACCGGAGCCAAAGCAACCACGTCGTCAAGGACGCGGTCTTGTGGGACGCTTATTCGGGCATGAATGTCTCCTATGCTGCGTCGGTGGGCGTGACCGCGAGCGGTCTCACTATCGGTCAGACAACGCGCAGCAGGATTGGTACCGGGATAGAGGGCAGATCGGACGGCACCAAGACCTTCACCAACGTCATCATCGCCAACATGAACGATGCCGATTTGTCGCACGTATCGGCAACGTCAACCTTTTTTGACACGTTCAACAACGGACCGACTGACAGTGCGTCGATCGGCACGGGCCACGTGACCTATTCTCCGTTTGGCGCTCGCGGGGGTCTCTTGTACCTGCCCCGGATTGAGGCGCCGGGCGCCCTCAAGACGGCGGGCTCCGGCGGAGGTCAGATCGGCGCGCAGATCGTCAGCCGCATCGGCACCTCTGGAACCCTGCAAGGCGAGACTGGCTGGAACGCAGATACCGGCGCGGCGCTCTGGCCGTTCCCCAACGAAGCGCGAATCAAGAAAGAAATGTGCACCGACGCGAGTATTACCCGCGGCTTTTGCTCCGATACCTCACTGAGCCATTACATCATGAATTACCTAGGCCAAGGCAATCCGTACCAAGTGAGCGATCAGAACCTGCCGAGCGCTGGGCGCAAGCCGTAGCCCGAAGGCATGGGACTGGGCGGAGCGATCAAGCAAGCGGTGTCGTGGTGTGCTCCGTGGGCGGTGGTGGTGCGCGGCCCGGCCGGCCCCGCCCGGAGAGTGGCAATGACCTTCGACGATGGCCCGCACCCCGAAAACACGCCACGCATCCTCGATGCACTCGACGCGTACGGCGCGCGCGCGACATTCTTCCTGCAGGGCGACGCTGCTGATCGACATCCGCAGATCGTGCGGGAGATCGCGCGCCGCGGGCACGAGATCGGCAATCACGGGTATTCGCACCAGGACGCGCGGGCCGTCGCAAGCAACGTGTACGTTGCCGACGTGATGCGTGCCCAGGCTGCAATCGAGGACATTCTGGGCCAAGCTATGCGGCGGATGTTCCGCCCCCCCTTTGGGAATGTCACTGCGGCTTCGATGCTGGCGCTGCTGCGCCTGCGGTTCCAGTTTGTCTTCTGGTCCCTCGACAGCCGCGACTCATTCATCGAGCACGCGCCGGCGCTGGTGGAGCATGTCGGGAAACAGCGCATCGAGCCGGGGTGCATCATGCTGCTTCACGAGGACTACCCGCATACCGTCAGGGCACTGGCGGAGCTGATCGGCATCGTCAAGCAGCGAGGCATGGCGCTGGTTACGGTCAAGGACTTGCTCTCGCGCGTCCGGTGACGCGGAGCCAGCTGAAATGCAGCGCCGGATCGCCCAAGGCTTCGGTCATCTCTGCGCCTTGCGCCATTGGACCGTCTGGCGCCGCCGCAAGAAGCGCATCAGCCCCCACAGCGCCGCCAGGTTCATCGACGTGAAGTAGAACGGAACGTAGATCGCTATGGGCAGCGTTCCCCGCCCGATGCGCCGATGGCCCACGAGCGCAAGACCATAGAAACCAAGCTGTGCCAGAAATGCCGCCAGATACAAGGGCTCAGGGCTCAGCGCCGCCGATGTGACCAGCATCAGGATAAGGAATAGAGGCGCCAGCCAGCGCAGGGTCTTGTGGGAGAAAAAGGCCCACGCGAACCAGGACCGCAGCGGGAACAGCGTCGAGGCGTTTGCGACCAGTGTCTGATAGCCGCCGGCGACCATGCGCACTTTGACTTGAAAGTCGTCGCGGATGTGGATGGAAGCGAGTTCGTAGGAGCGGGCCTCCGGCTCATAGCGGACACGGTAGCCTTGCTTGACCAGATCGAGCGTGATCTGCGCATCATCGTTGATGATATGCTCCGGGATCGTATGGTAGAGATCGCGGCGCACTGCAAATATCTCGCCGTCCGCGTTCGTGATCGTGCCAAGCCGGCTCTCGGCGAACTTCACCGCCGACTCGTAACGCCAGTACAGGCCGTCGCCCATGGATGACTGGCGGTTCGCGTCTGGTTTGATGCGTTTCGCCCCGCACACGCCGCCGACACGCGGGTCCCCAAAATGACGCACAAGCTTGCTGATTGCATCGGGCGCAAAGTCGTTATTGGCGTCGGAGAAGACCAAGATGTCCCCAATTGCGCGCTTCACCGCGCGGTTCAGCGCAGCCGTCTTGCCGCCGCGCCGCTTTTCATGCAAGGAGATCACTCCTTGGGGCGCAAACGAGCTTACGATCGACTCGGTCGCGTCGTCCGAGCCGTCCGACACGACGATGATTTCGAGGCGGTCCTTCGGGTAGTCAAGCGCGAGTGTGTTGCGAAGCTTGTCGGCAATCACGCGCTCCTCGTTGTAGGCCGCAATAATGAACGACACCCGCGGCCATGTTTCCAGGAGCGCCACCGGCTGACGTGCCAGGCGCGCGCAGGCGATTACCAGCGCGGGATAGAGCGCGTAGTGGTAAACCAGCAGCGCTGCCGAAGCCCAGAACGCTCCCTCAAGCATGGGATGTCGCTCCGCGAGCGATGCCATCCGGCGAAGGTGCTTCCCTCCCCTCATTCCACGCAACCACCTCGTTCAAGAGTATTCTCAATCTCTCCATTGTCTCCGCATCATTCGGGTCGTACTCCATGCGCCGGGCGATATGGTGCAGGATCAGCGCGCCTGCGAGCGGCGGCAAGAGACTAGACGGAATATCGAGCGCACGCATATATTCGGCGCACTGTGTGGCCTGTTCGCCGGTGAATTGGCGCGGGGGTAGCGCGTCCTGCACCGCCGTGAGGAAATCGACGCCGCGCTCGATCTGCCGGTTGTAGAGGAACAGATACCAAAGGTCGATAAGCGGCAGACCTTCAGGCTCGGAGATCTCCCAGTCGATCACCCCGAGCAGACGGCAGGAGCGCTCATCAACGACGATGTTCTCGATCTTGAAATCGCCATGCATCCAGACGAACGGAAAATCGGCGTTGGACAGACTCTTCCGCAACGCCGCCTCCAGCCGATCCAGCGCGGCGACAAGCACCGGATAGCGCTGGCGCGCGATCTCGAGCGCCGCGCCGAGCATCGCCGGGAAACGTTCCGGCGTCACGCGGACTGCCCGCCGCGTGGCCATATGCAGTCTCACGAGGAAATGCGCGGCGTCCCTTGTTGCGACGCGCAATCCGGCGGCCGGAGCATCCAGCGTGATGCCGGGGAATTCCTGCAACACGAATACGTGCGCACCGCCAGCCTCTTCCTCGTAGTAGAAGCGCGGGATCCGGTTTGCGATCTCCGCAGGCAGCGCGGCAAGGCGCGAAAGCAACTCGCCTTCGCGCCGCCGTCGTGCCGTGAACTCGGGAGAACGCACCAGCACGACGATGTGGCTTCCGTACCTTCCAGGCGCCTCTCCGACCGAGACAATCGCCTTCCCGCCGTTGAGGACGTGGTAGCGCTTGACGAGCGTGCCGAGGTCGATTCGCGCCTTGAGACAACCGCGCGCCTTGAGCGTGTCGAGGGCTAGGGCAAGCCCGCTTCGCGCGGTCGGGTCACCTGTTGACACCAAGGCAAACCCGGGGCTCCAGTGCCGTGCACCCCGCCGCCCGAGCAACCAGCGTCGCAGGGTCTCGTTTGCCAGCGATGGATTCTTGGCCGACACGTAGCCGCCAGGCGGTACCATTTCCATGACTTGCCCAGCCCCGGTGCTGATCAGCGGATAAAGCACCGTCTCCCGCCCCCCGCCCATCAACTGCCGTACGGCGCGCGCCGAAAAATATGCTCCGGTGCGGCTTGGCCATATCTCGGACCATCTGCGCCGCAATCGCGTGTAGCCGTAGCGGTTGCGTAGGGCCGCATAGACGAAGCCATCCGGCGCGACCCGTTGCGCACCGGTTCGCAGCGCCTGCTCGACGGCCTGTCGGCCAAGCACTCCGCTCAGGTCTTGCAGGATGAAACCGTCGAACGCATCGCCGCGGGTCGCGTCTGGAAATTCGCCGTCAAGGGCAAGGCGGACATTGAGCACGCCTACTGCGCGTAGTTTGTCGGCGATCTCTGCACCCCCCGCACGATTTGCCGGGACTACATGCAGTTCGTCGCACAGCCCGGCAAGCAGCAGCGTCGTGGCGCCGCGACTCGTGTCCAGACACAACCAGCGACGCCGCGTCGCGCGGGGTAGCAGATACTCCCAGCCGCCTGCGTCCATGACTTCCCAGCGCAAGGCGTACTTGTCGATCATGCCCCTTCGCGTTCTACGCGCCGCATGTCATCGGGATAGAATGGGAAATGCGCGCATTACCGCGGACAGCCACGCGAGAGCCCGTCGTCCCCGCGTTCAGGGGCCTTCCGCATCGGCGCCTTAGACATACAGCATGACAACGGCTTTCACGACGACAAAGAACACAGCAATGATGGCGCCCATCTTCCAGAAATCCGACCGCGTGAATTTCGGTGGGGTAGTCAGAGTATTCCCAACCGCCGCAGTGAGCCCCAGCAGGAGATAGAACGTCTCGTACTCGAGTGTCACAAACATCGAGCTCATGATGTAGCCCGCAACGCTCAACCCAAGAGCAAGCACAAATGACCGCGACACCGGATCCTCGATCTCGCGGTATGCTGCAAGCAAGTTCTTGAAGCCCATGTAGATGATTCCCAGCCAGAGAAACAGCCCGGGAAAGCCAGTCTCGCCCATGATCTCGATCGCGGAGTTGTGAGCGATCAACCTATTCGTGTAGCGCAGATAATTTCCTCGTCCAATGCCGAATACAGGCTGGTATCTGACCATTTCTATGCCCTCGGCCCACATATCGATGCGATGCTGAGCGGAGCCCTCTGCATCGCTTGTCGAGGTCAGATAACTCGGCGCCAAGGCGAGGACGGCGAGCAGCACGCCACCGATCAGCGCCATGCGCCCGGGCGATATGCGAACCTTCGTCAGCATAAAGAGTCCGAACACGCCGACCGTCGCGAGGAAACCGCCGCGCGACCCAGTGTAGAAGGTTGCCAGCAAGAGCGGGGCCAGCAGTAGTATCCCGCGCACTCGAGTGCCGGCTCCGAACGGCTTGACAAGATACTGCGCGGCAAACGGCAGCGCGATGGTGTAGACGACGCAAAATACCCCGGGTCCGTCGAAGATGTTGATCCAACGCGTCCTGCCGTGCACACCTTCCCGGGCTGCCTCAACATCTACCCAGGAGAATCCCTGACCGGCCCAACCTGTGCCGGTCGGGCTGTGCATCTGCTGGATCCCCTCGACCGCCAGGATCAGACTGAAGAACAACAACATCAGGGACACGCGACGCACCTGGGGCAGGGTCGGCAAGCTCACCACGAGCAGGCGATAGAGGATGAACCACTTCACGTAGTCCTGGATAACACTGCTGCTGTTTTCCTCAAACCCGTTGATCGCTATAGACGCCACGATCCACACCAGCCATGCGGCAAAAAACAGGTCCTGCGTACTTAGGCGGAGCAAGTCTTTGGCGCGGCCCGTCATCGCAATCCAGCCGATCCATGCCGGATACAGAAAGAAATCCACTGGCATCCCGACGAACGGCTCGATCCACAGCTGGGGCGCGATGAACAGTAAAACAAAGTAAAGGAAGACGAACAGCATGGATCAGGTCATCCCGCCGGAAGGCGGCTGCCGATTTCGCAAGAACAGCCGATCTCCGGCCGAGTCCCCGACACCCGATACATTGGTCCGGTCACACGGTCACCGGACTTGGCAGCAAATTGCGCCGCGCCAGGACCGCGTGCATCGTGTCGAATTTGAAATCGTCAAGCAAGTGACCGAGGCGCTGCGCGCATCGTCCAAGATTGACGTAGTGTCGAAAGCGCGATAAGGCACTTGCCGTCCGCACTCTTGGCTGCTCTGGATCGACCTCCCAAGGATGCAGGTAAAAAACAAATTCCCGCTGCTGACGATTCAGCCGGCGGAGAGCCCAACGAGTGAATCCGTACGGGAACAACCTGAAGTAACCGCCGCCGGCGACGGGAATCTTGGCACCTGCGAACCGCAGCACCGAGATTGGGAACTCCACCAACCGGCTGCCGCCCGGCGTCGTCAGGACATGGGGATTGAGCTCGGCGTCGGGAATTCCATAACGATCGTGACGCATGGGAAATATGCTCGAATCGTAGAGAAATCCTTCCTCGCAAAGAACATCGAGCGCCCAGAGCGACCGGCCGGTAATCGAGTAAGTCGCCGCGCGGTAACCGATGACCGGCTTCTGGCACAAGTCCTCGAGCAGGGATTTGGCGTCGCGCGTCTCGCGCTGGAACTCGACGGGTGTCTGCGTATAGATAAGCCGGTGGCTCATGCCGTGCGAGGCGACTTCATGGCCCGCCGCGGCGATCTCGCGCACGATCTCCGGATGCTTACGCGCTACCCAGCCGAGCACGAAGAATGTCGCACGAATATTGCGTCGAGCGAGCATCTCCAGAAGGGTGGCAGTGTTCCCGCCTACTCGCGTGCGAAATCCATCCCATGAGCTTCGGTCAACGACCCGCGCGAACCCCTCGACTTGAAAGTAGTCTTCGACGTCCACACTGAAGGCATTTTTCATAAGGCACACCGCTCTCGACCTTGTTGACTGTGTCAATCCCACCCGATGCTCGCCGACAGCGGCGCCGCTCCAGCTGACGATCTACACCACATGCGGACTTCTTGAATGCTTTTGATATATATGGTACTTCAGCTAGCCGGCAGACCAGCGAGGCGCTCTCATAGCGCAAGCAAATTATGAGCCAAAGTTTCAGAGACTTAGGCACGTTTCTTGCATATGCCTAACTGTTCTAAACTTAACTTGGTCTTTCTGCGCAACATCACTGGGTAAATCGAACGATGCCTACAGGAATGCATCTTGATTACTGCAATTGTCGCTTTTGCGGCACGCGAGTCAGTCACACGTTCGTCGACCTCGGAATGTCGCCTCTTTGTCAGACGCATATTTCCCCAGCGCAGCTCAACCACATGGAGCCGTTTTACCCGTTGCACGCCTACGTGTGCCACGAATGCCTCCTGGTACAGCTCGACGAGTATGTCGCGCCCAGCGACATCTTCAGCGACTACGCATACTTTTCCTCCTATTCCGACAGCTGGGTAGAACACGCGCGGCGATACGCCGACGCAATGACGGCGCGCCTTGGCCTCGCCGCCAAGAGTCGGGTGGTCGAGATCGCCAGCAATGACGGCTACCTGCTCCAGCACTTCGTGCGCAAGGGCATCCCGGTACTGGGTGTCGAGCCGGCGGCAAACGTGGCACAAGTTGCACAGGAGAAGGGGATTCCGACTACCGTGCGCTTCTTCGGCCGCGACACGGCCCGCGAGATCGCCCGGGAGACCGGCCAAGCGGACTTGTTGCTCGGCAACAACGTATTGGCGCACGTGCCCAAGCTCAACGATTTCGTTGCTGGAATGAAGATACTGCTCAAGCCACAGGGCGTCATCACGATGGAGTTTCCGCACCTCTATCGGCTGATGGAGCGGAACCAGTTCGACACGATCTACCACGAGCACTTCTCCTATTTCTCGTTCTCGACCGTGGAAAAGGTTTTTGCTGCTCACGGGCTAGTTCTTTTTGACGTGGAAGAACTCGATACCCATGGTGGATCTCTGAGAATCTTCGCCCGTCACGCCGACAACGGAGCACTGCCCGTTTCCGCGCAGGTCTTCGCGCTGAAGAGGCGGGAACAGAACGAGGGGTTTACCCGGCTTGAGACTTACTCTGCTTTCGCGGAGCAGGTCAAGGAAACGAAGCGGGCTATCCTGGAATTCCTTATCGGCGCCAAGCGTTCCGGGAAAACGGTTGTCGGCTATGGGGCGCCCGGCAAGGGCAATACACTGCTGAACTACTGCGGTATTCGCCAGGATTTCATCGACTACACAGTAGACCGAAGCCCTTACAAACAAGGCAAGTTTACGCCGGGCACGCGCATTCCCATCTACAATCCTGACAAGATTCGCGAGACTCGGCCTGATTACCTGTTCATACTGCCTTGGAATCTCAAGGATGAGATTGCGAATCAAATGGCATATGTTCGCGAATGGGGCGGGAAGTTCGTTGTTCCGATTCCACGCGTGACTGTTTTCTAGGCGACGAACGCGGGTGCGCCGGTTTGATTTCGATCCGTCGGGGACGGTGACTGACGCGCCAAATCAGGCTTAGCGAAACGTCTAGCAGGACGGGCGGTCAGGCACCCCATCGGCGGCGCGGGCCAGATTGTTTAATTGAACAACTCAACTGGATTCGATACACATGAAGCTATTTGTTACAGGGGTGGAAGGCTACATCGGGACGCTACTTGCCCCAATGCTGGTCGAACGCGGACACAATGTGGTTGGCCTGGATACGGGATACTACCGCGATGGCAACTTGTACAGCGATAGCCGGCACTTTCGCACTTTCCCGCTTATTCTCAACAAGGACTTGCGACTCATCTCTGCCAGCGACCTGCGTGGATTCGACGCGGTGATTCACCTTGCCGAGCTCTCCAACGATCCCTTGGGGCAAAACAATCCCGCAGTCACCTTCAAGATAAATCACCTCGGGTCGGTCGACCTGGCGAGCAACGCAAAAAGCGTCGGTGTGCCTCGCTTCGTCTACGCGTCCTCGTGCAGCGTCTACGGTTTGGGCAGCGGCGAGTTTCTGGATGAATCGTCGGTCCCAAACCCGCAGACCGCGTACGCGGAGTGCAAAGTGCTGGTCGAACGCGACGTTGGCAAACTCGCTGATGACAGATTCTCTCCTGTATTTCTGCGTAACGCCACGGCCTATGGTGCGTCGCCCCGCATGCGATTCGACATTGTGCTCAACAACCTGTCGGGTTGGGCCTGGACTACGAAAAAGATCGCGATGACCAGTGACGGCACGCCGTGGCGGCCGCTCGTTCATGCGCTCGATATCTGCAAAGCGATCGCCTGCGCGGTCGAGGCGCCGCGCGAGACGGTTCATAAGCAGATCTTCAACGTCGGAAGCAACTCTAGCAACTACCGTGTCAAAGAAATCGCGGAGATCGTGGGACAGGTATTCCCGGGGTGCGAAGTCACGATGGGGTCGAGCGCGGGGGACAACCGCAGCTATCGCGTGAATTTTGACAAGATCACCAAGGGCCTGCCCGGTTTCAAATGCGAATGGGATGCGCGTCGGGGAGCGGAGCAGTTGCGCGGGTTGTTCGAGCGCATTGCAATGCCCAAGGATGTCTTCGAGTTTCGCGCCTTTACGCGGCTCAAACAGCTCGAGTTCCTGATTCGCACTCGTCAGATCGACGACGAGTTCTACTGGCGCTACTGATGATTTTCCGCGAGACCAATCTCGAGGGGGCGTACCTCGTCGAGCCGGAGCGGCACGACGACAGGCGCGGCTTCTTCGCGCGCACGTGGTGCATCCGGGAGTTCGAGCAGCATGGGCTGATCGCGGGCATGGTTCAGGCGAGCGTGTCCTTCAATCGCAAGAAAGGCACCCTGCGCGGGCTGCACTATCAGGTGCCGCCCTCCCAGGAAGCCAAGCTGGTGCGTTGTACGGCGGGCGCAATCTACGACGTCATAGTCGACCTGCGACCGAAATCGGCCACGTTTCTTCAGCACGTCGGTGTGACGCTGTCGGCCCAAAACCATCATGCTCTCTATGTTCCACCGGGCTTCGCGCATGGATTCCAGACGCTTGCCGACGATACTGAAGTGTCTTACATGATGACGGATTTCTACGAGCCGCAGCATGCGCGCGGGGTGCGTTGGGACGATCCGGCGTTCAACGTTGTCTGGCCGGTTGACGAGCGTGTCATCATTGAGCGCGACAACGGCTACCCAGACTTTGGGCCGGAGGTGATTCGGGAACTCGAGGGGTACGGCCAGGCCAGGGGCGCGCATTCATGAAGCCCAAGGCTGTCGATCCCTTGTTGTCCGTTGGCGCGACCGGAACGGACGAACTGGCTGGCTGGATTCCCCGACCAGACGCTGCTCGAACCGGAGAGGAGATGTACGGGCTGGCCCGCCGGCTATATCCGATTTGTCGCAGCATTACGGGAAACGGGGTGCGACAGACGCTCGCTGTCCTGCGCGAACTGATTCCGCTGGAGATACACGAAGTCGCCAGCGGTACACCCGTTTTCGACTGGACCGTACCGAATGAATGGAATATCCGCGACGCCTATATCAAGAACTCGCGGGGCGACCGCGTCGTGGATTTTCAGCAATCCAGTCTGCACGTCGTCAACTACAGTGCCCCGGTGCGCGCCAAGCTGCGTCTGGCGGAGCTCCGCCCCCATCTTCATAGTCTGCCCGAGCAACCGCTATGGATTCCGTACCGTACCTCCTACTACAGCGAAAGCTGGGGGTTCTGTCTGGCGCACAAGGACCTCATTGCGCTCGCGGACGACGAGTACGATGTGTGTATCGATTCGACCCTGCAGTCCGGATCCCTCTCCTACGGCGAATACCTCGTTCCAGGTAGCACGGACGAGGAGGTGCTGATCTACACGCATACCTGTCACCCTTCCCTCGCCAACGACAATTTGTCCGGGATTGCCGTGGCCACCCAGCTGGCGCGACTCCTCACGACTAGGCGTTCCCGTTACTCCTACCGCTTCGTGTTCGGTCCTGGCACGATTGGCTCGATCACGTGGCTCAGCCGCAATCAGGAACGTCTGCATCGAATCCGGCACGGCCTCGTCGTGGTGCTTGTCGGCGATCCGGGGCCGCTGACCTACAAACGCAGCAGGTACGGCAACGCCGAGATAGACCGCGTGGTGCAACAGGTGTTGCGCGCCAGCGGGAGGGCACACCGCATCGTGGATTTCTCCCCCTACGGTTACGATGAACGCCAGTTCTGCTCCCCGGGAATCAACCTTCCCCTGGGACGTCTTACGCGCACGCCCAATGGTGAATATCCCGAATACCACACTTCGGCCGACAACCTGGATCTGATCAGCCCCGGTACCCTGGCAGAATCGTTTGAAGCGTGTACGGAGATTCTGAACGTTCTCGAGAACAACGTCTGCCTGCGCAGCACCCACCCGAATTGCGAGCCCCAGCTCGGCAAGCGCGGCTTGTACGCCAAGACCGGCGGCGGCAAGGAGGTGGGGCAGCGCGAGTACGCCCTCTTATGGGTCCTCAACCTCGCGGACGGACGGCATCGACTGCTCGACATGCTTGAACGTTCCGGGTTGGAACCAGAACCGATGTATCAGGCCAGCAGGGCACTGCTCGAAGCCGGCTTGCTCGAGATCGTCCCGGAGAACGAGGAGAAGAGAAGATGAAAGTCGTGCTGTTCTGCGGCGGGCTCGGTACACGGTTGCGCGAACACTCGGACACAATCCCCAAGCCGCTGGTGAATATCGGTTACCGTCCGATCGTGTGGCATCTGATGCGTTATTACGCCCACTTCGGGCACAACGAGTTCATCCTCTGCCTTGGTTACCGGGGCGATCTGATCCGGGAATACTTCCTCAACTACAGCGAATGCATGTCGAACGATTTCGTGCTGTCCGCAGGCGGCACGAAGGTCGATCTCCTGTCACGGGATCTCGACGACTGGCGCATCACCTTCATTGAAACCGGTTTGCATTCAAATATCGGCCAGCGACTGCTGCGCGTGCGCAAGCATCTCGAAGGCGATCGGATGTTTCTCGCGAATTACGCCGACGCGCTGACGGACCTGCCTCTGGATCGGCACATCGCAGATTTCCAGCAACGCGACGTCGCCGCAAGTTTTCTTGCCGTCCCCCCGGCGCAGAGTTTCCATGGCGTGCAGTCGGACGACAACGGCATTGTGACCGGCTTTGGCCAGATGAAGGAGATCGATTTCTGGGTCAACGCCGGCTTCTTCTGCCTGCGTCGGGACATCTTCGAATACGTCAATGAAGGCGAAGAACTGGTGGAACAGCCGTTCCAGCGCCTGATTGCAAAACGGAAGCTCGCCGTGCATCGCTACCGCGGCTTCTGGCAGCAAATGGACACGCTCAAGGACAAGATCACTTTCGACCGCATGGAAGGTCGCGGCGAGTGCCCGTGGAAGGTGTGGAATCATTGAGGATACGTGAGCGATGTTCAAGCTCGAGCTCGGAAATGGACGAAAACGTCTGCGCGTATTGTGTCTTGGTGCGCATAGCGACGACATTGAAATCGGTTGCGCGGGAACGCTCCTCCAATGGTTTGCCACTTTTCCGCAAGTCGAGGTCACTTGGGTCGTGTGTAGCGCAGCCGGCACGCGTGCCGAGGAAGCGCGGCGCAGCGCGAAGGCGCTGCTTCGCGGCGCCAGCCGCACGAGGATCGTGCTGCGCGATTTCAAGGATGGCAATTTTCCTGCGCAATTCGCCGATACCAAGCAATTCTTCGAGGAACTCAAGGCGGGCGAGACGCCGGACGTTATCCTTACCCATTGGCTGGAAGACCGCCACCAGGATCATCGGCACGTGGCGGAACTCACCTGGCAGACCTGGCGCGACCATTTGATTCTTGAGTATGAAATTCCGAAATTCGAGGGAGACCTTGGAAGGCCCAACTTGTTCGTCCCGTTGTCGACGCGCGCGGGACATCGCAAGGTCAGGCATCTGATGCGCCATTTTGGCTCTCAGCGTTCCAAGGGATGGTTCCGGCCGGGGACGTTTTTCGGACTGATGCAAGTGCGGGCCATCGAATGCCGGGCACCGTCGGGGCTGGCTGAAGCGTTTCACCTGCGGAAATGCGCGATTTGATGCAAATCGCAGAACTACTTCTCCTACCTGGGCAGAGCGTTCGAGCGGCAAGTCTAGGTCCGCAACGCAGGCACCTTTTCGCAATCCATTTCTGAGCACAAACCATGGCACAACTCCAGAAACCTCCGTACGTCTACATGGGCGGACGCATCACCGCTTGGGACGACGCCAAGATTCACGTCAGTTCGGAAGCGCTGATTCGAGGCATAAGCGTTTTCGAGGGCATCAAGGGTTACTGGCGGCACGACGGCAGCCAGTTTGCGCTGCTGGCGTTGCGCGAACACTATGATCGTCTCGTGCGTTCGGCCGCGCTGCAGCACCTGCCGTTTGCCATGACTTACGACGAATTCCGCGAAGCCTGCCTGACTCTGGTGCGCAAGCTCCTGACCAAAGAGCGAGACCTGTGGCTTCGAACCACGCTGTTCTCGATCGAAGGGCAGTGGGGCGAATTCACCGTCGCCGATCTCGTCATCACTTCGTACCACCAGGAAAAGAAGCGCCCCGAGCCAGTTGACCTTGGTATCAGCACCTGGCAGCGGCCGGCAGACACTGCGCTTCCCGCGCGCATCAAGTCAGCGGCTAACTATCAGATCGGCCGGCTTGCGCGTATCGAGGGCCGGCGGCAAGGGTTCACCGAGATGATCCTGCTCAACCCCTGGGGGCGCGTCGCCGAAGGGACCGGATCATGCATATTGATCGTGCGCGATGGAAAAATATTGACGCCGCCGACTTACGAAGGCTGCCTCGAAAGCGTCACTGTAGGCATTGTCGAAGCGCTGTGCGGCACCCTCGGAATTCCCTTCGAACGCCGTCCCATCGACCGGACCGAACTCGCCATTGCGGATGCCGCCTGCCTGGCCGGCACGCTATCGGAACTCGGTCGAGTGCGGCGCCTCGAGGGGCGCACAATGCCGGATTCGTCGCCGGTGCTCGAGCGAATTGCTGAGGAGTATTGGGCGTGCGTACGCGGCCAACGGCACCATCCCGCGGTTCGACTGACTCCGGTCTGATGGAGCGCGTCCGGGAGCTGCTGCAACAATGAGATCAGCGATCGCAGATCAACAACCCGCCCGCCCGCTCGTTTCCGTGGGCGTGCCTGTCTACAACTCTGCGCAGCATCTGCGTATGGCGCTGGATTCGCTGCTGAATCAGACACTGGCGGAGTTCGAGCTGATCATATCCGACAACGCCTCCACAGACGACACCCAGGCGATCTGCGAGGAATACGCGCAACGCGATCGGCGCGTTCGCTATATCCGCCAGGCGCGCAATATTGGGGCACCCAGGAACTGGAACGTTCTCGTCCATGAAGCGCGCGGAGAGTTCTTCAAATGGGCCTCCGGGAACGACTACTGCGCCCCCACGCTGCTCGAGCGCTGCGTGGAGGCGATGCGAGTGGATCCAACCGTTGTGCTGTGCTACGGCCGCACCCAGCTGATCGGAGAAAGCGCCAGCTCCATCGGTCTGTACGAAGGAGACATCGCCGTTCCCGATATCCGAGCCAGCGATCGATTCGACCGGGTTCGAAGAGAACTCTCCATGAACAATGCCCAGCAAGGCGTCATCCGCACCGCGATGCTGCGCCGGACCGGGCTCGACCGTCCGTACCCCAACGGCGATGTGGAGTTGATGGCGGAGCTTGCGTTGCACGGACGTTTCGTTCTCCTGCCAGATGTCCTGCTTTACCGCAGACAGAGTCCGGGCACGATCACGGCGATGCGCAGCCCGGCCGATCTGCAGCGCATCTACAATCCGGAGGCGCGCAGGCCGATGAAGCTCGTGCTTGCGCGCTTTCATTGGGATCATTTTGTCGGCATCGCGCGGGCGCCCGTTCCGCTGCGAGAAAAACTCCGTGCCTGGGCCCATGCTGTGCGCTATGTACGCTGGGACCGCTCGAAACTTTGGCGCGAAATGTGTTCGCTGGTCCACCCCGAAACGACCACGCGGGCGCACGAAGCATGAAGTGGACCGGCGAGATGCCTCCTAATCCCTTGCGCCGATCGAGCGCCCGCCCGTTGCACATCGGTCTGCTCGGAATGTACCAGAGCAAGAACCTCGGAGACACCGCAATTCAAATGTCGGTCATGCAGGCCCTGCGCGAGCGCTTGGGCGCCGTCGAATTCCTAGGTATTTGCGCCGATCCCCACGACACAGTCCGGACGCACGGAATTGCAGCCGTGGAATCGTCCGGGAATGGTCCGTTGGTCGAGCTCGGCGACAAGAGTGAATTCTTCGCTGCCGGGACCAAGCTTGCCGGGATTGGAGCCGATGCCTCGCGCTGGCTGCCAAGACCAATCGCGAGAGTTCGCGCCATCGATCGCGTTGCCGCTTCGCTCGATCTGTTGATCGTTTCCGGCGGTGGCCAGATTGACGACTATTGGGGCGGACCGTGGGCGCAGCCATTTCGGCTGCTGCTATGGAGCGCCAGCGCTCGGCGTCACGGCGTACCAGTCGCATTCATGGGCGTGGGCTTGGACGAGCTTTCGGCACGTCTGAGCGCTTGGTTCTCCCTCCGAGCGTTGCGCATGGCTCAATTCCGTGCGTTTCGCGATTCCGGTACGCTCGATACTTTGCAGTCCATGGGCCTCACGGTAGCAAGCATCGTCTGCCCGGATCCGGCTTTCGGCCTGCGGCCGCTGCCCCTAACCGTCGGTCGGAAAGAAATGCCCTTTGTGGTAATCAGCCCCATTTCGCGCAGCGCTTGGTCCGGCAGCGAGGACGCGGAATACGAAGCGTATCTGGGTTCGCTCGCCGCCGTTGCCGAGCGATTGCTCGAAGCCGGGCTCGCCGTCCGCTTTGCCTGCTCGCAGACGCGAATGGATCCGCGAATCGTGCAGCGGGTTCGTCAAAAGATGACGGCGGAGGCGGCGGCACAATGCACGTACGAAGCGATCGCGACGGTCGACGATTTTCTGCGAGTCACGTCGGCCGCGCTGCTGGTCATTGCCTCTCGGCTCCACGCGGCGATCTTGGCGCTGGTTGCGGGTACTCCTGTAGTTGCAATTGCGTATTCGCGCAAGGCCAAGCAGTTGATGAATGATATGCATTTGTCGGAGTATTGCCTCGATCTCAGAGATGCCGATGCCGATGCCGTCATGGCGACGGTCAAGCGCGCGTTGGCACAGCGTACGCCGCTCAGGGACCACATCGCAAAACAGTGTCGAGCATTCCGTGCTTCGCTCGAATCAACCATCGAATTGCTCGCTGATGCCGTCGAGCCTGCGTTGCGCGGAGCCGAGATTCGGGATAGGCGTTCACCGGCAAGTCGCGCGACTAATTGAGGGGCTACTACAATGGCGCGAACTCTGGTAACTGTATTCCGCAGTTGGTGCCCCGCGTTGGACGATGCAGTCGCGAGTCTGCCCGAAGACCCTGACTGGCCGCACGAGCTATACATCCTATTGGCCAAGAATGTGCCCGAGGGAACAGGAAGGTTTGTAATGTGGACCGAGCGTGACCTTCCAGTCGGGGTCGCCGCATTTGTGCAGAAATCTCAGGGCATCTGGGAACCCGTTACTCACTGGATACTCCCGGGCCTAGTGGGCTTAGCAGCGCCCTCTAGAATTGGCGAGCTGTTTACGCAATTGCCGTTCTGTACGCGCGTCGCATGGTGGCGAATGGTCGAGCCGGTACCGTCGGGAGGTCACGTACGGCATGCGGCCACCGAATCCACCTATGGCATGTCCTGCTCAGCCGACTTCGAGGCATACTGGAAGGAGACAGGTCAGCTCAGGGCAGTCAAGAAGGCTAGAGATCGTTGCAAGAATTTCACTGTGTCGTTTAACGCATCCGGAATCAGCACCTGGGTGCTGCAGCAGTCTGCGAAGTTGTGGCCGGCCGCCAATAGTCGGGGCGAATCAACTCATTTGGCCAACCGCATGTTGACTGCAAGATACCTGGAAACTCTCGGCAAGTCCCTCACCATTGCGCTTCTAGACAGTGAAAGATTGGTCGCGGCGGAAGCATGCATCGTTCACCGACAGGAGTTGATTTTGTGGACCACTTTTAGAAATCGAGACTATGACCATCATGGTCTTGGCAACCGATTGATGGAGCTTGCGTACTACTGGGCAAGGGACAATGGCTTGAAAGGGATCGATATCGGTGGCGGCTTCGCAGACTACAAGCACCGCTGGGCGCCGAGGGCGAGCGCTAAGACAAGGCTACTGATATCCCCTCTTATCCATTACGTCGGGTATAGGGCACGCCGCGCGATGTCCTCGGCGTGGAGCAAGGTAACTCGCAACGTCGAGAAACTGCTGGCAGGAGTTGTCGCCATGGGCGCCATAGCCCGAGGACTCCAGGAATGCGGGCTCGAAAGTCTCGTCCTCACCGTCTTGCTGGCGTGAAACGCGGCTGAAGGTGATCGCGTCATTTTCCTCAGCGCGGGTATGCGACGAGCCGGAAAGTATTCCTACCTCGTGACTATTCCAAACCGCCCTTCAGGCATTGCTAGAAACGCAGTCGCGAACTGGACGGCGCTCGTGTTTGTTTCAGCGGTCGCCTTCTTTCTGTCGCCCTTTGTTGTTCATCATCTTGGCGATTCCGCGTACGGTGTCTGGTCGCTGCTTGTGTCAGTGGTCGGATACCTCGGGCTCCTGGACTTTGGGGTTCGAGGGGCGGTGACTCGCTATGTTGCGCACCACCATGCGGTCGGCGATACCGAGGGATCTTCGTCAATCGTTTCCGCCGGGTTGGTACTTTTCGGGTTGCTGGGTGCGGTTGCGATACTCCTATCGGGCGTTCTCGCATTTCTTTCTCCATTATTCTTCAACATTCCTGAGCCGCTGGTCACGGATGCGCGCATTGTCCTGGTCATCGGAGGCCTGAACGTCGCCGTCACTTTGATTTCAGCGGTGTTTGGAGGTGTGGTCACAGGACTCGAACGATTCGACGTGAGCAGCGTGGTCGAGATCCTGCTCACTGCCATACGAACGGCTGCGATCGTCTTCGCGCTTCGAGAAGGGTACGGTCTCATTGCGCTGAGCGGCATTCATTTGGCAGGTTCGGTCCTCTATGGCGTCGCCGCCTGGGTAACGGCGAAGAAGTTGTACCCGGAATTGCGACTTCGATTTCGCACCCCGTTACTACCGCATATTCGAACGATTCTCTCATTCAGCATGTTCCTGGGCACGATTCATATTTTCGGCATGTTGATCTACTACAGCAGCGCCGTCGTAATCGCGGTGTTCCTTCCCATCGGTGCGGTGACCTATTATGTAATCGCCGGCAACTTGTGTGACTACGCATACAAAGTAGCGGGGGCGCTGTCAAAGATGATGACGCCACGAGTCAGCGCCCTGACTTCCATGGGTAGCAAGAATGTGACGGAAGAGATCCTGGGTACGGCCAGAATTGCCACACTTGCCACGACGCCCATAGCTGCCACCTTCTGGTTTCGCGGGGAATCCTTCATCAATCTATGGATGGGAACCGACTATGGGCCGATGTCGGGGGAGATTCTGCGAATCCTCGCATTCGTAGTCTGGCTGGGCGGTGCACGCTCTATTGCGGCAGCGTCGATCATCGGCGTGAACAGGCACCGCACGCTTATCCCCGCTTTCGCGTTTGAGGCTATATGCAATCTGGCACTGGGCGTTGCGCTGGTCAGGCCTTTCGGTTTGGTAGGGGTGGCCCTGGGCGCGTTGATACCGAGCATGTTTGTGAGTCTGGGATACATCCCGCGCTGTCTTTCGAATTCGACCGGAGTTTCCGCAGGGCTCTTCTATCGCAACGCCTGGCTGCTGCCGACGGCCGCGTGTGGACCTTTCGCATTGACCAACTTGTTACTCGAGCATTTCGTTCCGGCGAGAAATCTCGCCATCTTCTTCATGCAAATAATATTGACAATGCCATTGGTGGCGGCGGGTGCGCTGGTCCTGTGTCTGACCTCTGCGGAGAAGTCGCTGGTGGGCTCAGCGATAAGAAAGTTGTTGCGATATCCGGGATGAGCCACGGGAAGAGCTTGACATTGTCTTGCTGACAGTGCGTTCCAGCTGCGATGGCCTACCCCGCTGACACCCCCACTGGTGCGCTCGAACCTTCGCGTCGAGTGCAGCTGTTGGACGCGCTTCGGGGCGCAGCGCTCTTCGGAGTTCTCCTGATCAACATGCTGTGGTTCGCGGGTATGGACAATTCGGTCACGGAAGGGCAATTTGCCAGCCTACCGACCGCGAAGATCGACCGAGTCGCCGACTACGCCGTCAGCATGCTGGTGTACGCAAAATTCATTGGAATATTCTCCTTTCTCTTTGGCGTCAGTTTTGCCATGCAGATGGGCAGGCTGCAAGAACGGACGACAGACGCAGTCCGCGTCTATTCGCGCCGCCTGATTGGGCTGCTCGCGATCGGTCTGGTGCACTGGCTCGGCGTGTGGTCGGGTGAAATCCTGCATGTCTACGCGTTGGCAGGTTTTCTCCTGCTGCTCGTATTTCGCTGGCGTAGCAGCGTCCTGGTTGCAATCGGTCTCCCGGTGGCGGTCTTGGCGCGTCCGTTGCTCGGGCGGCTCCACACGTTGTCCGAATCCGGCATGGATCGAATCGGATACCAGGGCGCTCAAGTATTAGCGGGCAGATTGAATGTATTTCTTCACGGCACCTACTTCGATGTGATTCGTACGCAATTGCGCCAGGACTGTCTTCCATACATCGTGTCGGGTGCAGTGCTCGCGGCGATCTTTCACGCATTGGGTCGATTCATGGTCGGCGTGGCGGTGGCGCGCGGCCGTTACCTTGAAGAACCGCACAAGCATATTCGAGGCTTCCGGATCATCGCCGGGTGCGGCGTACTGATCGGATTCGCCGCGCAGCACGACTGGGCGCTTGTCTCGAGGCTCGAATCCGCGGGCTGGGTGACGAACCCTGCACTGTCCCAGTTGGCTGGGCACATCTGCAACTCGTTCGGTGTGGTGTCGATGACTGCGGGCTATGTGGCGGCGTTTGCACTCATGTGGCAGGTGCCGAGCTTGCAGCGAGTGCTAGCAGGACTCGTCCCCATAGGACAGATGGCGTTGACCAGCTATCTGTCGCAGACCGTATGCAACTATCTCGTGTTTTTTGGATTCGGCTTGGGGCTGATGGGGCGGATTGGCGTCGCCGGGTGCGTGGCTCTTTCCCTAGTCTTGTTTCTCGGTCAGGTTGCTTTCAGCCAATGGTGGATGCGCCGGTTTCGTTACGGGCCCGTGGAGTGGCTATGGCGATGGTGGACGTACCGGAAAAGACCCATCCTGGTCAGGGTCTGAAGGGGACGCGGGCAACAAACGCCCGACAGAAAGGGATGACAGTCACGTACCATCGATCTTGAGATGGTAAGCGCCGCGCCTTCCCGTCCAGGATTTCGTCGAATTCATCATGACTGGAGTATGTCCACGAAACCGTGCAAACTGCGCCAAAATCGACCCACATCGCGGGTGACCCGCCCACTTGAAGCTAAATATCGTTGACCGACGTTGAGAACGTCCTCATGGCTCTCGTCGACGTAATTATTCCTGTCTTCAATACGCCCCGCCGTTTTCTGACTGTTGCGTTGGATAGCCTACGCGCGCAGACGTTTTCTGATTGGAAAGCATGGGTCATCAACGATGGATCTGACAAGCAATACACGGTGGAGTTGGAGGAAACGTTAAGGGCTTACGGTGATCCCCGCATCCATTACCTGTACAGCGATCATAAGGGGCCTGCCGGGTCTCGCAACGTCGGGATCGTTGAGGGGAGGGCGCCTTATGTAGCCTTGCTCGATTCCGACGACGTCTGGATGCCACATCATCTTTCGCGCCAGGTGGCTCTCCTCGAGGCAAACGCGGAGATTGCTTTGGTGCATGGCCATTGCGACGTGATCGACCCGGCCGGGCGGCTAGTTGGTTCCCCGACTTTGAAGACGCGGTTGAACGGCTTGAGCACTGCAAGACTTTTTGCCGACATGTTGCGGGAGAACTTCGTGTCGGCATCGAGTGTCGTCGTTCGCCGGAGCGTGCTGGAACAGGTCGGAGGCTTCGATGCGACCTTTCCTTGCCTTGTGGACAAGGAACTCTGGCTACGCCTACTGAAGATCGGCGCCAGATTCTATTGCGATCCCGAGATCGTCTATCGGTATCGCGTTCACCCACAGAACATCTCCAAGAATACCGACCTCCTGCTGGCCACTCGCCGCCGAATAATCGACAAGGCAGAAAGCCTCCTAAAGGCCGATGGGCCGCTTGCGGGCATTGACTGGCCGGCGCTGAAGCGGGAAATGATATCTCACATGTACAGGGAAGCCGCCGACGGATACCTTGCACGAGGAGAGTATGGGCGAGCCCTCAGATACAGCTCGCCTTTCTATGCCGGCGTATCGCGACGCTCCTGCGGGCTTTTTCTGCGGTCCTTGTACCGCTCGCTCGCGGGCCGGCGCAAGCCCGGAAAGGCCTGATCCAGGCGTCTGGTGACGGACGGCAAGCCACTCCAGCGGTCTTTCAACGGAGCCAGTTGTGGGCGATCCGCTTCAAGGCGCCGAAGGGGTTCTTCCACCTGCAGGATCGCAGCCCCCATTCCTCCTGCAGTGATTGGATTCTGTCCAACGTTTGACTCTGCAGGACGTCACCCGGGATCAATCCAAAGTTGATCGCTGCTTGTTCAGCAGTCTTCGTCCCGACTATTACGGTGGAGGTCTCTGGGAACGAGAGCGGGTACCGTGCAGCAGCGAGCAACATTGATGCCGCTTCTTTTTCGAGAAATCGAAACCGCTCTGCAGCTTCAACCGTTCGCACAATATCTTTTCGGCTCAACTGGTGTCGTTGGTCATGTTCATCAGAGAACCTGGAGTCTCGGGTGTACTTGCCGGTGAGAAAGCCGCCGTTGAGGCATGAGCGGATGATGACGCCGATCTTCTTGTCCCGGACCCGGTCGAGTTTCGCAAGGTACGGGTCGGGATTCAAAAGGCTGAAGGCAACTTGAAACCCGTCGAGATCGGTGTGATCCAGCACGTAATCAATATCGCCGCCGTCATACAGAGAGACCCCGATGAATCGGACCTTCCCTGACGCCTTCAGTCTATACAGATCGTCGTACAGATGACGATCTCGCTTTCGTGGGCACCAGTGGATCTGGTAGAAATCGATAGTATCGGTTCGCAGCCGCTTGAGCTGCTCGATGACAGTCGGGACAATTCCCAATTTCTGTCCGGAATACTTTGTCGCAATGAGCCAGCGGTTTCTTCGTCCTTGGAGAAATTCCCCCAGAACAAGTTCGGAGTCACCGTATACCAAGGCTGTATCCACAAAATTGCAGCCCAGCTCTTCCGCCATGGCAAGCGCCCGAAGAGAATCCCGCCGGTCGACCGTACCGTAACTTGTGCCGCCGATGGCCCATGCGCCAAAACCCACTTCTGATACCTTCATGCCGGTTGATCCGAATGACCGGTACCGCACTATCAGTCGCCTTTCATTGAGCTATACCGCTTTCTCAGTTCAACCCTGTGAGAGAAGTTGGAAAGCCCTAGTTTTCCCATTGAGGTCAATAGACTCCGGGCGTCGGCGTGGTGCACCGAGATCCGAAGCCATCACGGGAATGTCCAGGTATTGCACGCTGGTCGCCCACTCCCGAGTGCAGGTGATGGTGTCCCGCTTGAAGCAGTCACCGAAAAAGAAGTTCGGATTGTATCGAAGAAGGCTTGATGCCGGGCGGAGTAGCGCACCTGTCTCCAGGTCGTTGCGGTTCGCCCGATTGCCCGCGGGTCTCACAGGTGGTGGCACGGGAGCGTCCCTGGGCTTTCGCCCCGTGACAGACCCGCGTGATTTGCACTGGCGTAGCTCTCCACGTAGACTCCGGGCGCTGGCAACCAAGTAACCTCATCTGACATTTCGAGCGGTGACATTCGACGCACTCGTACTCAATGCGCCACTTCGGCAAGCGTTGGTGACCGTACGGTCATTGGGTCGTCGAGGGCTACAGGTCGCGGCGGTCGGGGTAACCCCCGATGCAGCGACCTTCGCCTCCCGCTGGTGCCGGGAAGGGCTGGTGTTCCCTGCCGACGAAGGGAGCGATGCCTACCTGGTCAGCCTTGAAGAGTGGCTCGGGCGCGTGGGAGCGCGCGTGGTCATTCCCTCTCATGACGGAACGATAGCGCTGCTGCGCCGGCACCGGGCGCGCCTGGAGGAGCGGGCCCGCCTGGCACTTGCCGACGAACCCTCCCTGGAGATCGCCGTGAACAAGGAACGTACCCTCGCCGTGGCCAAGAGACTGGGGCTGCACGTCCCCCGGGAGGTCTTGATGCGCGACCCGAGGGACATCCCCGTCGCGCTGCGGGAGATCGGACTCCCGGCGGTGATCAAGCCGTGCGAATCGTGGCTGTCTCAGGGCGCCGAGGGCACTTGGGTGGGTCCCCAGCTCGTAGTCACCCCGGAGGAGGCGTACCAATCGGTGGATCGAGTGACCCGCTTCGGAGCTGCAATCCTGTGGCAGCAATTCCTGACCGGGCGGCGCGAGGCGGTGAGCTTTCTCTACGCCAAGGGCGAGATGTACGGCCGCTTCGCACAATGGGCTGCTCGAACGCGGCCCCCCCTCGGGGGGGAGTCTGTACTCCGCCAGAGCATCGAGATTCCCCCGGATATCGGGGGGCCCGCGGAGTCACTGGTGCGCGAGATCAACCTCGAAGGATATTCCGAGGTTGAGTTCCGCCGCGACGGAACCGGGGTCCCATATCTGATGGAGATCAACCCGCGGCTTTCCGCGTCAGTGGGGATCGCCGTGCGCGCCGGGGTCGATTTTCCACATCTGCTCTACCAGTGGGCGAGTGGCAGTCGAATTGATAAGATCAACAGCTATCAAGTGGGAGGTTGGATGCGACACTTAGGCGGGGACATCGAAACCACAATAACTAGCCTCGAGGAACGCGGCCGTCCAGGGATTAGCCCTCCGGCGCGCGCGCTCGCCGACTTTGGACTCGCCTTTCTCAAACCGGCGGCGTATGACTACGTCGACTGGCACGACCTGCGCCCCGCGGTGCGCGCCAGCACTCGTTACACCAAGCGGCTACTGAAGCGGATCGGATCCCGTATGCTGAGGGCAGTATCGTGAACGCAAACTATGACGTCGTGGTGGTCGGAGCGGGGCCGTACGGTCTGTCAGTCGCCGCGCATCTCCGGGGCAAGGGACTCGAGGTCGGCGTGTTTGGTCGAGTCATGGAGATGTGGCGCGAGCACATGCCAGCGGGAATGCTGCTGCGATCCCATCCCTGGGCCACCCACATCTCCGATCCACAAGGGGAATATGGGATCGAGCGATTCTGCCAGGAGTCGAAGAGTCCTGGCATCTATCCCGTGCCGATCCAAACCTTCATCGACTACGGCAGATGGTTTCAAGAACGAGTAGTACCCGGGGTCACTGAGACTTATGTGTCGTCAATCGAGCGCCGCGACGGACAGTTCCTACTCACGCTGCTCGACGGCCACACGGTGCGGACACGGCGGGTGGTGATGGCGATCGGTCTCTACTACTACGCCCACTGGCCGGAGCTCTACGCCAATCTCCGCGACGGGTTGGTCTCGCACTCCTCCCAACACGCTGACTTCAGAAGGTTCCAAGGCAAGGACGTCATGGTGGTGGGCGGAGGACAGAGCGCAATCGAGTACGCTGCGTTGCTCCAGGAATCAGGGGCGCGGGTGGAGGTCGTCTCCCGCCGCCCCCTCCTGTGGCTTGATCGCGACCGCTCCAACGAGCGGACCTGGTTCGAGCGGGTTATGGCACCGGACGCTGGCATCGCCGCGGGATGGGACAACTGGGTCTTGGATCACGCACCGTATTTGTTCTGGCGATTTCCACAAAAGTGGAAGGATTCGTACAACAGCCGCTACCAATCGGGCGCGACCGATTGGTTGCGGAACCGGGTCATAGGGAAGGCGAAGCTGCGGGAGCGGCAGACAGTGACGAAGCTGGAGGCGGTCGGGGGTAAGCTCCAGGCGAAGATCTCCGACGGAACCCAGGTGCGCGCCGATCACCTGCTGCTCGCCACCGGCTATCGCACGGACGTGAACAAGTTGGCGATGTTGCACCCCGCCCTCCGCGCTGAGCTGCAGACCGATCGGGCGGTTCCGGTGCTCAGTCATTGGTTCGAAAGCAGCGTGCCGGGCCTCTACTTCGTAGGCCACACGACGATTCAGGCGTTCGGCCCGCTGTTTCGCTTTGTCGCGGGGTGCCGGGCGGCGGCGCGGCGCGTGGCGCACGCGGTAGCGCGGGGATAGGGCGCGGGACATGACTGTGTCGCGGATCTGCCTCGGTCTAGGAACTGAAATGCCGGCTTGAGCTGGACCAATAACGTCCGTGAACGATCCGTTCGCGCGCCCGCGCCGCAATTGCGCCAACACTGCCTGCCGTATGCCTCAGGCGCGACACCCCGACGGGGTGGCTCATGGAATAAGGGAGATTAGTCGGGATTCCGACATTGACGTGTGAAATATGACACGTCACCGGGCGTCGGGAGCTCGCTTGTACGGTCGCTTGTATCCAGATTTTGCACGTGGGGAGGCATTTTTCCACATATTGACCTTCGCGAACTCAGCGATTCGAGGCTGAACGGTCACGGGTTTTGATAGGCTGAGGGAGCCGTTGTCGGACGAGACGCTCAAGCGTACGGCCTGACGACGGCGCCGACTTGTCGGGACGGTGTCCTCAGCGGCATGTTTGTTGCTGTTTGATTTGCTGGTTTATTTGCTGGCGGTTTCACAAGGCGCGTTTTACGGCTCTGGGAGGAGCATGCAAGCCGGAACTCTAGCGGTCCGGGCGATCTGCAGTTTTTGCGCGTTATCGCTCGCCCTGCTGGTTGCGTCATGCGGCGGCGGCAGCGGCGGCGGTAGCTCAGGCGGGGCGGCCGCCCCGACCTACACCATCGGCGGCACGGTCACGGGCCTTTCCGGCACTGGGTTGGAGCTGCAAAACGGCGCCGACACTCTCGCGATCCCGGCAAACGGCAATTACACCTCCCCGACGACCTTCGCCAGCGGCGCGGCCTACAACATCCAGGTCAAGACGCAGCCCACCAACCCCAGCCAGACCTGCACGGTCACCAACGGCTTGGGTACCGTGGCAAGCGCCAACGTCACCAACGTCGCGGTCAACTGCGTCACCAATACCTACACCATCAGCGGCACGGTCTCCGGCCTTGCCGGAACCGGTCTGGTGCTGCAAGCCAACGGCGCGGACGACAAGACAATCACTGCCGACGGCGCGTTCAGCTTTGCGACGCCAGTTGCGAGCGGTTCGGCTTATGCCGTGACCGTGCTCACCCCGCCCAGCAACCTCAGCCAGACCTGCACGGTTAGCAACGGCTCGGGTACCGTAGGGGGCGCGAACGTCAGCAACGTCAGCATTTCGTGTAGCACGAACAGCTTCACCGTCGGCGGAACCGTGAGCCTCTACAACGGCACGGGCCTCAAACTCAGACTGAACGGGACCACTGACTTGCCTGTGAGCGGGAACGGGTCCTTTGCATTTCCCGCCATGGTCGACGGCTCGGCCTACAGCGTCGCGGTGTCGCTGCAGCCGATTCAGCAGGTCTGCACAGTTGGCAACTCCAGCGGCACGCTCGCCGGGGCGAACGTCACGAATGTCGCGGTCACCTGTGCGACCAACACCTATACGGTCGGGGGCACGGTCAGCGGGCTCGCGGGCACGGGCCTGGTGCTGCAAGACAACGGCAGCGACAACAAGACAATCTCGGCTGACGGTGGGTTTAGCTTCGCCACGAGGATTGCGAGCGGCTCGACATATAACGTCTCCGTGCTGGCGCAGCCCACCAACCAGACCTGCGCGGTTGGCAACGGCTCGGGAACTGTGGGGGGCGGGAACGTCACCAATATCGCGGTCACCTGCGTGACCAACAGCTCCACAATCGGGGGTAACGTCATCGTCACCGGCGGCGGGTCCTTGGGTTCAGGCCTGGTGCTGCGGAACACCTACAGCAGCGACGGCGTTACCAACCTGCTTGTCAACGACATCACGGTCCCGGCCAACAGCACCGGGTTCACGTTCGGCACGCCGGTTCCGATCGGCTGGCATTACAGCGTCAGTGTCCTCAATCAGCCCGGCACGCCAGTCCAGGCTTGCACCGTCAGCAATGGCGCGGGTGTCGTACCGATCAGCGCTGTCACTACCGTCCAGATTTCCTGCACGACCAGCAGCTTCACGATCGGGGGCAGTGTCACCGGGCTCGCGGGTAGTGGACTCAAGCTGAAGAACAA
>Ga0335083_10000649_pt1 | contig 50951 bp, 60 predicted proteins | sample Lox_Sample_42_FD_206716 | JGI IMG/M metagenome (GOLD analysis project Ga0335083, IMG submission 206716) | Soil microbial communities from Loxahatchee National Wildlife Refuge, Florida, United States - Lox_Sample_4.2 | ecosystem: Environmental > Terrestrial > Soil > Wetlands | place: USA...
TCTCGAACTGCTCTTCGCTCAGCCAGAACAGGTTGCTCATGGGCCAACCCCAAAGAATCAGCCCAAATATGGAATCACAAACCTAACCCACTGGGAATCCCTCGATCTTTATGGGTCCACACCCTAGCACATTCCCCGCTCAGGCGCTCTCGCGCAGGACGAGATATTCCTCCGGCGGCGCCCGTTCGCTGTGGAGCGCGTTCACCGGATGGGCGGCGTCCGCATGGCCCACGGCCATGCCGCAGAAGATCATCTCGTTCGCGGGAATCGAGAGATAGTCGCGGATCACCGTGTGCCACACCGCCCAGGCTTCCTGCGGGCAGGTGTCCAGCCCGTATTCGCGGGCGAGCAGCATGATCGATTGCAGGTACATGCCGAGGTCGGCCCACTGGCCCTGCTGCATCTGCCGGTCGATGGTGAAGATCAGGCCCACCGGCGCGCCGAAGAAATCCCAGTTGCCGGAGAAGAATTCGAGCCGCGCCGCCTTGTCCTCGCGCGGGATGCCGAGGGCCGCGTACATCGCCTCGCCGATGCGGAAGCGGCGCGTCCTGTAGGGCTCGCTGAGCGACGGCGGATAGATGTGATACTCCGGCATCTCGCCCATCGGGCGGTCCTTGCGCTTCTCCGCCACGCGCCGCACCAGCCCGTCGCGCGCCTCGCCGAGGAGCGCGTAGACCTTCCAGGGCTGCAGATTGCCGCCCGAGGGCGCGCGCGCGGCCTGCGCGAGGAGCGCGCGCACGGTCTCGGCCGCCACCGGATCGGGCCGGAACGCGCGCACCGATTTGCGCGTGGCAAGCGCTTCGCTGACCTTCATGGCGCGTCTCCGGATGGCGGTCGCGGCCAACAATGCCCGAGCGTGGGCGCGAGCGAAACTGCTTTATCCTTCCATCGCGTCAACCGCGGCGTCGAACGCCTTGTGGAGGCGCTCGAGATCGGACAGGCGGAACGGCGCCCGGTCGGCATAGGCACAGCCCACGGTTCCGAAGATCTCCGCCCACAGCCACAGCGGCGCACCCGGGGCGAGGAACGCCTCCAGCGCCCGGAAGGCTTCCACGAGATAGCGGCGCGCGTCGATGACGGGATCGGCTTTGCGTGGCATCGCCCGCTCCTTTCAGAACGCCGGGATGTAACGGACGACACCGGACGCGTTCTTGACCGCGAACCATTCCTGCACCGTGGTGTGCGCCCCGGTGGGGCCGAGCGACGACAGGGCGGTGGCGACCGAGCCGTTGGCGACGGTGCCGAGCCGGACCGCGCCGCTGCCCTTGGGCGAGAGCGCGATGTCGATGCTGGCGTCGCCGCCCGCGGCGGCGAGCGTGGCGGTGCCCGCGCCGCTGGCCGAGCCGGTCGCCTGCAGGTAGTTCACCGCGGAGGCGGTGTGCGCGACCTCGAACTGGGTGCCGCCGGAGGTGGCGAGGTCGAGCGCGCCGGCGGCGTTGGACGTGACCTTGGGCGTGGAGACCTGGGTGGAGACGGTGAGGCCCGCATTGCTGTCCACCTTGCACAGGTCGGTCAGCGTGCCGGACGGGTTCATGGCCGCGAACACGAGCTGGCCGGGGACGATGCCGGTCGAGATCGTGCCGCCGGCGATCGCAAGCCCGCGGATCTGCGCGCCGACGGTGGAGTAGGAGGCGCCGTCGTCGCCTGCGAAATTGATCACGCCGAGCTGGTCGCCGGCCGACAGCACGCCGAACGAGCCGATGGCGGCCGCGCGCGAATGGCCGAGGTTCATCGCCCCGCCCGAGGTGGCGCTGGCGGTGAAGCGGATATTGCTCATGTTGGCGGAGGCGTTGGTGCCCGCGATCTGGAAGCCGCCGACGTTGCCGCCGACATTGATGGCGGTCGAGAAGCCGCCGTTCGGCCCGACCAGCAGCCTGCCGTTGACGTCGGTCTGCACCGTCGTCTGCGCGGCCGACTTGTTGTCCTTGAAGGCATTGGACTGGAACGACGTGAAGGTCGCCGCGAGCGGCGTGGCGGCGCCGATCACCATGTTGTTGAGCGCGCCCGCCGTGGCCGGCGCGATGCTGACGGTGCCCGTGCCGGTGGGCGCGAGCGTGACGCTGGCGTTGGCGGGCGACAGCGCCGCCGCCGCGCTTGCCGTGAGCGTCGTGAAGGCGCCGGACGACGGCGTGCTGGCGCCGACGGCCGCGCCGTCGATCGTGCCGCCGTTGATGTCGGCGCTGGCGATCGTGGCGGTGCCGCTCGCCGCCGCGATCTGGATGGCGTCGGTCCAGGACGAGCCGTCCGGCGAGACCTTGAAGTGGAAATTGTCGTCGCCGGCGAGGCCCACTTCGGCGCGGCCGGAGAACGCGTCCTGGAACAGGAACGAGGCGGTGTTGCCCGCCGCCTGCTTGGAGAGCGTGGCGCGCACGTCGCCGCTGCCGCCCGAGCCGGTGGGCACGTCCGTGAACAGCACGGCGTTGGACTGCACCGCGAGCAGGTTGGGCGCGCTCGCGGTGGTGTTCACGCCCACGAGCGGGACGTTCTGCAGGACCATCAGGCTCGCATAGTCGACCCAGGCCGTGCCGTCGAAGACGACGAGCCTGCTTTCGTCGGCGACGAAGGCGGCCAGCCCCTGGAACGGCGCATAGAAGCGCCAGGCGCCGTCGGCGCAATAGGCGATGTTGCCGTCCTGCCCCGTCCACGCGCCGCTGCCCGCCGCCTTCACCAGATAGGTGTCGCCGTCGGCCGGCGACGATGGCGGGGCGCTGAGGTCGCGGTCGAGAAAGCGCGCGCAGAGGAACGCGTCGAACTGGTAGAGCGCCTCGTTGTGCGTGACGTGCTTCTGCGCCTGCGCCGCCGCGAGCAGCGGCGCGCCCGTGCGCGGTGTGGTGTCGGTCATGGTTGTGGTCCCTTGTGCTTCCTCCCCCGCGAGAGCGGGGGAAGTGGATTGCGAGCGACGGCGGGCGGGGCGGAGGGAGTGCGTCGGTGGCGAAAGCACATCTTCGCAATCGACGCACCCCCTCCACCGCCTTCGGCGGTCCCCCTCCCCCGCTCTCGCGGGGGAGGAAGCGCTACGCGAAGAACACCGCCCCCGCCTTCCCCGGTCCGCGGCCCACCACGGTGGAGAGCTGGTAGACGGTGAACCGGAACGGCGACGGCAGGCCGGCCGGGAAATCCGCGGCGATGTCGGCGGCGGCGTAGGCGGCGGAGGGGGAGGTGAGCGACGGCAGCGTCCGTTTCACCGCGCCCGCGCCGTCGAGGATCTCCACGTCGTAGAGCTCCGCGGTTTCGCTCATCGGGATCTCGGTCTGGTCCCAGGAATCGGAGGCGGGCGCGCGGTCGCGGCGGATCCAGGAGAGCGCGAGGTCGTCGCCGCCGGGCGCGTACACCGCCTTCAGCTGGCACGGCGCGAAAGGCCGCATGCCCACGCCCGAGAACTGTTCGCTCGCGCCCTGCCAGGCGGGATCGGAGATGGGCTTGTCCTGCGGCCCCCAGAGATAGTCGAACGGCAGCGCGTATTGCTCGCGCGGGATCGAGAGCTGCTTCAGCGCCGCGTCGAGCAGCACCACGCGCGCGCCCGCAGCCGCGCCCATCGCGGCTTCCGTTCCGGCCTGGCCGCGCAACAGCCGCGACACGGTCCATTCGCCGGGCGCGGTGAGCGCGGCATCGGCGAATTGCAGCACTTCCCACGCGCCGGCGCCGTTCTGGACGGCGAGCGCGTTGGCCCCGCCCAGGACCGAGAGATCGTCGAGCCCGGCGAGCGTGCCGGAATAGAGCTTGAGCGCGATCGCGTTGACCTCGTCCCAGCGCCAGGCGGGACCGGCGAACACATCCGCCGTGGTCTCGCCGATGGTGGCGGCGAGCGTCAGCGCGGTGTCGGGCGCATAGTTCGATCCGCTCGCCGAGCGCATGACCAGCACCGCGCCGGGCCACGGATCGGCGAAGGCGGCGGCCAGCGGATCCCATTCGGTTTCGCCGGCGGCGAGCAACGGCAGGTCGAGGAACACCGCCAGCGCCCTGCCCGTCTGCGTCAGCGATTGCGCCACGCTCGCCGCGCGCGACGGGCCCACGATGGCCTCGTAGAGCGAGGGATCGGTGGCGACGGCGCCGATGGCGCGCGCGCCGGCATCGGCGACATCGGTGACGCGCAGCCGGTGCGTGCGGCCGGCGGCGGTGAGTTCGACCTCGTCGGTGGGCTCGAGCGCGAGCTGCGACGGCGGCAGCGCGAACTGCGCCGTCTCCCGCATCGTCCAGGCGTCCATCAGGAGCCGCTCGCCGATGCCGATGGCCTGGCCCTGGTCCATGACGATGGGAAGCGAAGAGTCGGCCACCCGCGAGGCGCTGCCCGAAAGCCGCCGCGCCTCGGCGACGGCGACGCGATAATCCGCGTCGGCGTCGACATAGGCGACGCGCGAGGCCACGGGGAGGTCGCTTTCCTCCGCGCGCGCCAGCGTGAAGCCGAAGCCCGGCTCGCCGCTGTCGGCGACGACGAGGCCGGTTTCCGCCAGCGCCGTGGCGCCCGGCCGGCCGCGCGCCACGAACCTGATCGCGCCTTCGCTCTCCACCGCGTCGAACTGGAACGCCACGGCGAGCGGCGTGATCGCGTCGCGCGCGCTCATGGTGGCGTTGACCGCGTAACCGGTGACGATCCCCGTCACGTCCGTGACGTCGATGGCGGCGGCGCCGGCGCAGAGCTCGCTCACCAGGTCGGGAAGCTGCACCGCGCCCAGCCGCCCGTTCAGCCAGTGGCCCAGCGCGTAGTCCGCCGCGTCGCCCCAGACGTTCGCGTAGGCCGGGAAGAACGGGAACGGCCGCGCGTCCCAGCTCCAGGCGTGGATCGCCTCCACCATGGGGCCGCCATAGACCGTGGACAGCGGGTTGTTCGCGGCGTCGCTCCAGAAATTCAGGTGCGCCTCCAGGAAGCGGCGCAGGATGAGATCGTCGCGCTCGCCGCTGGAGAACCAAGGCAGCGCGCTCTCGCTCGATTTTGGATCGACGAAGACGTTGGGCTGGTTGGCGCCCTTGTCCACCGCCGGGCAGCCCAGCTCGCAGAACAGGATGGGCTTGGACTGCGCGGCCCAGCCGGTCGGGCCGGCGCTTTCGCTGCCGTCGGGCCGGTCGAAATGGGCGTTGCCCCACCAGCCCCACAGGTCCTTGGCGCGCCACACCCAGGGCTTGCCGAGCCCGTCGGCGATGGGCGTGCGGCTCTGCGTGGCGCGCTCGGCGCCGCTGGCGTAGTACCAGTCGTAATCCTCGCCGCCCGTTATGTTCGCCGTGAGATAGGCGCGGTCCCATGTGGTGGTAGGGCCGTTGGCGTTGTAGTCGAGATGGGCGATGCGTCGCGCCAGTCGGCCAGCGGCATGTAATTGTCCAGCCCCACGAAATCGATGTTGGCGTCGCTCCACAAGGGATCGAGGTTGAACAGCACCGCGCCCGGCGCGTCGCCGGTCTGGTGATTGGCGTATTCGCTCCAGTCCGCGGCATAGCCGAGCTTCACGCTCTGGCCCGCGGCGGTGAAGATGCCGCGCACGTCGGCGGCCAGAGTCCGCAGCGCCGCCACGGCGGGATAGGTGGTGGCGGAATCGCGCACGCGGACGAGGCCGCGCAATTCCGAGCCGATGAGGAAGCGATCCACCCCGCCCGCGGCGGCGCAGAGATGGGCGTAGTGCAGCACCATGCGGCGCCAGCCCCATTCGCCGGCGGCGCCGGTCCACGTCACGTCCGTTCCGCTGACGGCGAAATCGGACGGCGCGGCGGCGCCGAAGAAGGCGCCGGTCTGCGCGGCCGCCGCGCCCGACTTGTCGGGCGAGCCCGCCACGCCCGGCGCGGGATCGCAGGTGATGCGCCCGCGCCAGGGATAGGCGGGCTGGCTCGACGCGCCGGTATAGGGATCGGCGAGCGCGTTCGCGCCCGCGATGTCCATGAACAGGAACGGGCAGAACATCACCGACAGCCCGCGCGCCTTCAGGTCCTGGATCGCCTGGACCACGCCGGCGTCCGACGGCGTGCCGCCATAGGCCGGAACCCCGCCCACCTGGCTGACGAGATGGGCGTCCGCCCGCGCCACGCCGTTCACCGACCAGGTCTGCGGATAGGTCTTCTTCCTGGCGATCTCCACCCCCGGCATGATCCTGGTCGAGCCGCAGCGCAGGTCGTCGCCGAACCAGCCCACCACCAGCGAGGCCGATGCCAGGCCGGGCGCCAGCGCCTGGAGCTCGTCCAGAGAGGCGCTCCAGTCGCAGATGCTGGCCGCGTTGTGGGCGTTCTGCGGCACGGTGGTGCCGGCGCCGTCGTCGGCGCTGACGACGTCCGTCGCGTACACGAACTCGCCCGCGCCGGGGATCACGGCCACGCCGGTCAGCACGTTCTCCAGCGCCGCGGGATCGGAATCCGAAATCGCGCGGATCAGCTCGAACTGCAATTGCGGGATGCGGTTGCCGAACTGCGCGAGCGGCATGTCCTCGAACACGATATAGGCGAGGCCGCGATAGGCGGGCGTGTTGTCGTCGCCTTCGGTCTCCAGGATCAGCGGGTCCTGCGCCTGGGCCTCGCTGCCGGGATAGAAGCGCGTGGTGAATTGCGAAAGGTCGATCAGCGTGCCGTCGGCCCAGACGCGGCCGATCCTGGTCACCTGCCCGGCGGCCAGGCCCACGGCGAAGGAGATGGAGTAGCTGTAGTCGGTGGTCGTCACCTTCGGGCCGCCGAGGCCCTTGCCGCCGCTCGACTCGGTCTTCGCCGTCTCCTTGTATTGCGTCGCCCAGATCAGCTGGCCCGCCACCCGCACGCGCCCGAAAACGCCCGGGATCGCGGCGCCCTCGGTGGAGGACTGGATGGAGATGTCGGAGAGCCGCGGGCCGTTCACTTTCCGGCCGGGCGCCAGCGCGGCATCGATCTCCGAGCCCACCAGCGCGCCGATCGCCCCGCCGAGCTGGGCGCCGGAGATCGACACGCCGAGCACGTCGAGCGTCCCGAACGCCCCGCCGATCGCCTGACCGACGGTGGAGAGAATGAGAGAAGCCATGATGATATCCCTGCTTCCTCCTCCGCGAGAGCGGGGGAGGTGGATGGCACGCGCGAAGCGCGTGACAGACGGAAGGGGTGTGTCAGTGTTGAAGACCGAGTTCGAATTTCACGACTGACGCACCCCCTCCACCGGCTTTCGCCGGTCCCCCTCCCCCGCTCTCGCGGGGGAGGAAGCACTGGATCCGAAATCCGCAGACGAGCTTCCGCCGCCAGAATTCCGACAGCGGCTCCTCGCTCACGCGCTTGTTCTGGCGCGCGTGGATGAGGGTCGCGCTGCCGTCGCGCTCGGCCAGGATGCCGCAATGCTTGGCGGGGCCGCGCGGATGCATGCGGAAGAGCGCGACGTCGCCGGGCGCGAGCCGCGCGGGCGGGACTTCGGTGAAGTGCCGCGCCAGCGCCGCATATAATGTCTCCGCCTCCGTCCCGGTCCCCGCGGCGCGGGCCTCGGCCCAGTCGGGCGAATAATTGGGCACGGCCTGCGGCTCCTCGCGCCCCATGTCGCGCCACACCCCGCGCAGGAGGCCCAGGCAATCGCAGCCCGCGCCCCTCACGCTCGCCTGGTGGACATAGGGCGTGCCGATCCAGCGGCGGGCGAGCGCAACGATGTCATCCGTTCCCATACCGGCTTCCTCCATCCAGGGGCGCGCGTTGCGTGGGGTACGAGATCGCGGCGTCGTTGCCGATCATGTAGGGGAAGCCGCGGAAGTTGGCGGCGTTGGCGAAGCGCGACTTGCAGGTGGCGAACTGCTTGTCGCATCCCGCCGTCGCCGCGAACGCGTCCGCGGGCGCCACTGCCTCGCTCATCGGCTGCCACAGCTCGATCGTCACGTTCGTGCCGGAGACGGCGTGGCGCTTGATGTCCATGGCGCGGCCGGCATTGGCGCCGCCCGTCCAGGCGAGCTTGCCGCCGGCGAACCAGCCAGTGGCGAAGGCATCGAGCCCCGACACCGCGAAGCGGCGCGCGTCGAACGCCGTCACGACCGTTCCGGCGCCATGGAACGCAGGCGCGGAGAGATCGACGGTGCAGCGCGCATCGCCGAGATCGGCGTCGCAGGAGAAGCCGAAGACGCGGCCCTGCGCCTGGTTGAGCGCGGCGGCGAGGCCGCGCAGCTCGGCGGTGAAGCCCGCGTGCCCGCGCTGGACCTCGCCCAGCGTTCCGGTGCGCATCAGCACGCGCTGGCCGGGCGAGGCCCAGTTGACGCGCCAGATCTCGACAGTGGCGGCGTCGTAGACGCCCGCGGCGAGATCGGCCTCGGCGAGCGCGTCGCCCGACAGCGCGCCGGCGACGGAGAGGTTGTCGACCGCCAGCCCCAGCGTGGAGTCGATCTCGCTGGCGGTGAAGCCCGAGGACGCGAGATAGGTGGTGCCGTCGAACGTCACGTCCGCGTCGTGATCGGTGAAGCCGCGCGCGCCCGCGCCAACCGGCGCGAGCTTCCAGCACCAGCACAGCGTGGTCGTGCCGGAGTCGAGATGATCCTGCAGGCCGGATGGAAGAGTTTTCATTTCAACCTCCCGCCGCTGTGTCACGGCCCGCGAATGCGGGCCGTCCAGGTGACACGCGGAAACAAGGTGCAGAACCCAGCTGGGTGGCCCGCATTCGCGGGCCATGACACGATTTTTTCACAGCAGAATCTCCACGATGGGGATGCTGGGGATGTCGCCGGCGGAGAAGCCGGAGAGGTCGATCGAGAGCGTGTCGGTGTCGAAGCGCACCGGCACGTCGAATTCGAAGCCCGCGGTGAGGACGGCGCCGGGCGCGGGCGGCGTCACGAACGTGACAAGGCCCGTCGTGGCGTCGATGCCGGTCCCGGACGTCACCGCCGTCCCGTCCGCGGCGACCAGCACCGTTCCGTCGACCGGCTTCTTCACGGCGCGCGTCCAGCTCGCGGGGCCGGAGGTGTAGGTCTTGGTGAGCTGGAAGACGGTCGTGGCGCCGTCGCCGGTGCCCAGCGCCTGGTCCAGCGCGGTCGGGTCCGTTCCGGGCGCGCAGGACCTGAAATCGGTGAAGTCCTTCAGCCGGAAGCCGAACAGCCTTCCCATCCGCGCCTCGAAGAAGGCGATGACGGCGTGGAGATCGTCGAGCGTCCGGATGCCGTAGCCCACGTCGTAGCGGCGGCGCGAATTGGCCCACACGGCGTTGCGCTCCTCGAAGCCGGAGCCGAGCGTGACGATCTCGGTCTTGCGCCCCGGCCCGCCGGCGGAATGCAGCGAGATCGCGGTGGGGAAGCGGATGTCGTGGAAGGACATGAGTACCTCTCTGCACCTCCCCACAAGGGGGAGGTTCGTCACAAATTCTTCTGTCCCTTGGCCACCGCCCGCGTCATCAGGGCGGCGACCTGGCTCTGGGACCTGAAGAAGCTCGCGGCGTCCGGCGTCTGGATGTTGACGACGACCTGCGGGCGCGCGGCGGCGGAGGCCAGCGCGGCGTTGGGAACGATCGTGCCGTTGCCCGCGGGCGTGAACAGCTCCGGTCCCGCCTCGCCGACGAGATAGGATTCGCCGGGCGCCACCGGCCCGCCCGCCGCCAGCGCCCCGCCGATGGAGGAGGCGAGCGAGCCCGCGGCCTGCGCGATCAGGCCCCCCACCGGCTTGACGATGAAGTCGCGGATGGCGACGCGGTCGAAATCCGCCAGGATCGCGTCCACCAGCTGGTCCATCGAGGTCTTGCCGGACACCGCGGCGCCGGCGATCGTGCGCGCCACCGCCTCGAAGCTCGAATTCACCGCGCGCTCGATGGAGGCGCCGGCCTGCGCGACTGGGCCGGCCGCGAAATCGTCGAGCGACTTCGCCGCCGCCGCCAGGCTCGAATCCAGCGGCGAAAGATCCGCGGAGAGGGAGAAAGTGCCGGTGCTCATCGTGTCTCATCCGGAAAGCGCGCCATCAGCGCATCGAACTCCGCGCGGGCCAGCGGCGGCGAAGGCGCATGCCCCCGCCGCCGGCGGAATCCCGCCACCGCCGCGCGCCATTCGGGCAGGCTCATCGCCCAGAAGTCGCGCGGCGAAAGCCCCATCACGCCGAGGCCGAGCTCGAGGAGGAGGCGCCAGTCGACGGGCCGGGCAAAGGGCCGGTTGCGGCGCCCGCGCCGGCCGAAACGTTCGTGCCGGCCGCCGTTCCGCCGGCCGCGTTCGCGCCGCCGCCGGAGGCGTTGAACGCCGCCGCGATGGCGTCGACCAGGGTGAACACGTCGGTCTCCAGCTTCATCACTTCGGCCGGGCTGACCTCGTAGCCGCCGCCCTTGAGCAGCGCCGAGGCGACGAGCGCGATGTCCTTGCTGGCGAGATTGGTCAGGCTGCCGGAAATTCCGGCGAGCCCGCCGCCATTGCCGAGCGCGGATTCGATCTCCGAAAGCGCGCCCAGCGTCAGGCGCATGACGAGCGACTGGTTTCCTGCGGCGAGCGTCGCATCGCCGCGTGCGGTGTTGGTCATGGTGATGTTCTCCTTGGGGTGGACAAAAGCCAACCTCCCCCTCGCGGGGAGGTCGAAAAATTCGAGTGCAACGAGAATTTTTCGGGTGGGGGGCGCGGTGCGAAACGTTACGCACCGCGCCCCCCGCCCGAAAACCGCACGCTGCGCGTGGCGGTTTTCGACCTCCCCCTCGCGGGGAGGTTATTCGTTACGCGAAGCTCAATTGCCCCGCCGATGCGAGCGTGAGGCTGAGCTTGAGTTCGCCGTCGTAGGGGCCGTCATATTGCAGGGCGGTGATCTTGAACGGGCCGCTCACCGTGCCGAAGCTCGGGATCACGATCTGGTAGTTGGCGAGCGACTGCGCGAAGAAGGCCGCGCGCAGCGCCGCGTCCGAGCTCGCGTCCTTGAACACGCCGGAGCCGGAAATCGAGGCGGAGGCGACGCCGCCGCCGTCGAGCAGCTCGCGCCACTGGCCCGCGGAATCCGCGTTGGTGACGTCGACGCTCTCGGCGTTGAACGCCAGCGCCGTGGCGCGCAGGCCCGCGATCGTGGTGAACGTCTCCGGCGACCCGCCGTCGCCGATCTTGACGAGCAGATCCTTGCCTTTCTGGGCGGACATTGAATGGTCTCCGTGGTTGAGGGAAGGGGCGAATGGCGAATAGCGAATGGGAGTAGTGAGTGGCGAATAGCGAATAGCGAATAGCGAATGGCGAATGGGGCGTAGTGAGTGGCGAATAGCGAATAGCAAGTAGCGAATGGTAGGGTAGCGAGCCGCCGCCACCTTCCCGTAAGTCACTCCCTATTCCCTACTCACGACTTACCACTCCACCACTTCCCCATTCGCTATTCGCTATTCGCTATTCGCTTCTACTCGTTATTCGCTATTCGCTTCTGCTCGCTACGCGCTATTCGCTCATTTCCATCACCGCGCGGACGTGCAGCGTGGCGCGGTAGGTTTCGCCGTCCGGCTGGCGGGCGAAATCGGCACCGAGGTAGCGCAGGTTCACCAGCGTGTAACCGGCGGGCGAAAGCGCCGCGGCGTCGAGCGCGGCGCGCACGGCATCGGCCGCGTCCTTGCTCTCCTTGTGGCCGCCGCCGCGCGACCAGATGTCGAGCGCCAGGCGATGCTCGCTGCCGGTCCCGGTGGCGGTGTCCCACGCGGCCTCGCCGTCGTCGCCCAGCGCGCAATAGGGGAAGACGGGCTCGCGCGGGACGAGGTCGTAGATCCTGGGCGGATCGCCGAGCGCGGATTTGACGCCCGCGTCGGCGGCGAGCGCGGCGAAAAGGGCGGCCTGCAGCGAGAAGCTCGCGGAGCTCATGGGATTTCCTCGCAAAGAAGCGTGACGAGCTGCGACGGCGGGCCGTCGTCCATCACCGCGTGGATCAGGAACGTCCGTGACGCGATGGCGAGCCTGAGGCCCGCCGCGATGAGCCCGTTGCGCCGCGCGGTGACGCGGTAGCGCACGCGGGATTCGCGCGCGTCCGGCCCGAAGGCGTCATCGGCGGAGAGCGCGTCGAGCCTGGCCCAGACGCGGCCCGTGGCGCTCCAGCTTTCCGCCGATCCGCCGCCGCCATCGGGCGCATCGTCCCGCGCCAGGATGGTGGCGCGCTGGTTGAGGGTTCCGAACATGGCTGGTCCTTTCCAGCCTCCCCGCGAGGGGAAGGCCGACAGGGTGCTAAAGCTTCAACACGCGATACGGCGCGAGCAGCGCGAACGCGGCGAGCGGAAGATCCGCCGGGGCGTCGCCGCGGTTGGCGTAGAGGCCGGCCACGATTTCCAGGATCGCCTCGCGGACCGGCGCCGGCACGTCGGATTCGCCATCGCCGTAGCCGGCGGTGAACGCGATCGACACCGCGTTGATGGCGCGAAGGTTCGCGGGCAGGACCGCCGCCGGCTTCAGCGCCAGGCGCGCGGGCGCGGACGCGGCGTCGACCTGGTAGACCGAGGGATCGAGCACGCTGGCGCTGTCGTCCATCGTCCAGGCCGCCACCTCGCTCACCGCCTAGAGCGGCGCCAGCGGGATCTCCGCCGGGAGATATTGGCAATCCGCGGCCGGCCAGCGGTCGAGCCACAGCGTCCAGCCCTGCGTGACGAAGGCGCGGCCGGTGTGCCATTCCGCCTTCGCCCGCGCGGCGGAGATCAGCGTGGCGATCAGCGCATCGTCGTCGGTGGTATCGACCTTCAGATGCGCCTTCGCCTCGTCGAGCGTGACCGGCTCGACGGCGGGCGGGGATATCAGTTCGAGTGCCATGGGTCTTCCTCTTCCTCCCCCGCGAGAGCGGGGGAGGTGGATGGCGCGCCCTCGCGCGACAGACGGAGGGGTGTGTCCGATGCCGAAGAATGACCTTCGATACCGACACACCCCCTCCACCGCTTCGCGGTCCCCCTCCCCCGCTCTCGCGGGGGAGGAAGATTCGATTACGACGCCGCGAACTTCATCAGCTTGATGGCCTCGAAGTTCTGGACGCCGCCGCCCACGCGCTTGGTGGTGTAGAACAGCACGTAGGGCTTGGCGGAGTACGGATCGCGCAGCGTGCGGATGCCGACGCGGTCCACGATCAGGTAGCCGCGGGCGAAATCGCCGAACGCGATCGAATAGGAATTCGAGGCGATGTCGGGCATGTCCTCGGCTTCCGCCACCGGATAGCCGAGCAGGCTCGCCGGCTGGCCGGCGGACGCGGCGGGCTGCCAGATGTAGTTGTCCGTCGAGTCCTTGAACTTGCGGATGACGCTCTCGGTCTTGCGGTTCATCACCCAGGTGCCGTTGGCGCGGTATCCCTGTTTCGGCGCATAGGCGAGATTGATCAGCGCATCGGCCGGATCGGACGAGGCGAAGGCGCCGTCGGCTCCGGAGGCGATGTAGCCGATCTTGCTCCACACCCAGGACGCGTCCGCCACCGTGGTGTAGCTCAAAAAGCCGGTGGGCTTGCTGGAGCCGTCGCCGCCGACGAAGGCCGCGCCCTCCTGCTCGGCGAAGACGATCTGCACTTCGTTCGCCAGCCACTGCTCGATGTCGACCTGGGAGTCGTCCAGAAGCGGCTGCGTGGCGGCCGGCATGGCGTAGAGCTCCATCGCCGGGAAGTCGATCGCGGAAATGGTGGGCGTGGCGGTCTGCGTGCGCGCGTCGGTCTCGCCGACCCAGCCCGACGCCGCTTCCACCGTGGTGATCGGCTTGCGGTAGATGGAGGAGCCGATCTGCTGCACGCTGGCGAGCCGGCGGATGGGCGAGGCCTTGGCCAGCACGCGGTCGATGGTATCGGCGATCTCCAAGGGCACGACGTAGCCGCCGTCGGGATTGGAGCCTTCCGACAACGCCTTCACCTCCAGCGCCGCGAAGCCGGAGGCGTCGCCCTTGCGCATGTAGCGGTCGAAGGCGGCCTTGCGCTCGCGCGTGGCGCGGTCGCCCGCCGCGGCGCCGGATTGCGACTTGGTGTCGGCGAGCTGGGGCCGCGCGGCGGCGAGCACGAGCTCGTCCAGCGTCTTCTGCTGGGTCTCCAGCGCGCGGTTGATGCGGTCGACCTTCTCCTCGGCGACGACGTCGCCGGAGCGCTTCTCCAGCGCCTCGAGGCGGGCGTCGTTGGCGTCCTTGAAGGCCTCGAAGGCGCGGCGGAAATCCGCATACGCCTCCTTGATCTCCCGCGCCTCCGCGCCGTCCTTGGTCTCGAGCGATTTGGTTTCGAGTTGCATGGTGTTGTCTTCCTTCTCTCTTGGAAAAACTGCTTGCTCCCCCGCGAGAGCGGGCGAGGTGGATGGCGCGGCGCAGCCGCGACAGACGGAAGGGGGGCGTCGGTGTCGATGAACTGACTCTTCGCCACCGCCGTCCCCCCTCCACCGCATTCGGCGGTCCCCCTCCCCCGCTCTCGCGGGGGAGGAAGCTCAATTCCGCATCGCTTCCGCCGCCTTTCTGATCTCCTGGGCGACGTCGGATTTGGCGCCGACCGCGGTCACGGTGCTGCCGGGGAGCAGCGGGAACGTCACGATCGAGATTTCCCACAGCTCGATCTCGAGCAGCGTGCGCAGCCCGGTCGCCGGATCGCGCCGCGCCCGCCTGGTGCGGAAGCCGATGGACAATCCGTCCAGCGCGCCCGCGCGCAGCAGCGACAGCACGTCGCGCGCGCGCTCCAGCTCGGTGAGGAGGCGGCCCTTCACGTAGAGCCCGGTCGCGTCCTCGCGGATCCGCTCCCAGACCCCGATCGGCTCGTGCGCGAAATGCTGGTAGAGCAGCCGCACGCGGCCGATGTCGCGCGCCCTCAGCGACTGCGCGAAGGCGCCCGGCGCCACCACGTCGCCCGCGGAATCCGGCACGCCGAACAGCGAGGCGTAACCCTCGAACTCGTCGCGCCCCAGCGCCGCGAACCGCGCGCGCCCCTCCCAATGCACGAGCCTGCGGCGCGCGCGGTGTACTTCGGTCATGGATGTGTCCTTGTTCTTCCTCGCCCGCGAGCGCGGGGGAGGAAGCAAATTCAGCGCGTGCGTTCCGCTTCCAGGCGGTCGAGCTTGGCTTCGATGCGGTCCAGCGACTGCTTCATCTGCGCGGCCTGCTCTTCCAGCACGGCGACCTGCTCGATGGCGGACTGGTCCTGGGCGGCGGTGCGCTCCAGCGTGGCGATACGCTCCGCCGCCGAGCCGGCCCAGAACAGCGCGCCCGCCGTCTGCAACAAAAAAGCCGCCACGAGGGCGGCCGGGAGCGCAAACGGCCTGGCATTCGCCTCCGGCGGCGGCCGGAGCGCGTCGGTGATGAGGGTCATGGCGACTCCTGTAGCTTTCCCTTCCCCCGCTTCGGGGGCGGAGAAGGTTGGGTGAGAGGCGTGACGCGAGCGACGCCGTCAAGAGCGTTGCCGCCGTCGCCGCCCCCTCACCCTGCCCTCTGCCCCACATGCGTGGGGGAGAGGGAGTCTACACCATCGGGCGAATAGCCCGCCGCCATGCGCTTTTCCTCGCGCGTCAGGAAGTCGGCGGCGTTGAGCTTGTCCCACACGCCCTGGCGGTCTTCGGCCAGCGCGGGGATCGCGTCGGCATCGAAGCCGAGGCGCAGATTGTCGCCGAAGCGCGGGGCGAGCCAGCGGGTGAGATCGGCGGCGGTGCGCGCGACCAGCGGCAGGACCGTCTGGCGCCAGAAGGCGAGGTTCGCCTCGCGATAGTTGGCGTAGGTGTTGTCGCCCGGCAGGCCCAGCAGCATCGGCGGCAGGCCGAAGGCGAGCGCGATCTCGCGCGCCGCGGCGTTGCGCATGGCGGAGAAATCCATCTCCGACGGCGCGTAGCTCATCGCGCGCCAGTCGAGCCCGCCTTCGAGCACCATGGGCCGGCCGGCATTGGCGGCGCCCTGGTAGGCGTCCTCCAGCTCGCGCTTGAGCCGGCCGAACTGCTCCTCGGTAAGGCCGGGCGCGTTGTCGGGGCCCTTGTAGACCAGCGCGCCGGACGGGCGCGCGGCGTTGTCGAGCAGCGACTTGGTCCAGCCGGCGCCGGCATTGTGGATGTCGACCGCGAAGGCGGCGGGCTCGAGCGGCGAAAGGCCATGGCAGTCCGACAGCGGATGGAACAGCCGTCCATGCAGCACCGGCAGGAATCCGTTCGCGTCGCGAACGATGCGCGCGGTGGCGCCGCCCACGCTGTAGTCGTAGCCGAGCGGGCGGCCGCCCGCATCCTGCACCACGCTCACGCGGTCGGGCCGCAGCACGTGCAGCTCGCGCACCTCGCCGCCGGCGGAGAGCGCCTGCAGGTAGGAATTGCCCGCGCATTGCAGGAACGCGTACCAGCGCTCGAACAGCGCGCTGCCGCTCTCCGCGCCGTTGGGCGCGGCGAGCAGCCTGAGCAGCGGATGGCGGGCATCCGCCTCGATGTCGCCCTCGTAGAGCAGCCACGGCACGGAGGCCGAGGCTTCGGCGACCAGCCTGACCGCGCGGTAGGCGATGGCGTTGGCCATCACGCCTTCCCGCGCCAGCGTGGCGAAGTCGCGCCTGCTCCACGAGGGCCGCCCCGCGAGCGACAGGGCGATCAGGGGGGCGCTGAGGCCCTTCTGCTCGGGCGCGCGTGCCGTACCGCGCGCCCGCGTGCCCGCGGGACGAAACCAGTCGGTGAACATGGTGGAGTCCTTTCTGTCTATGTTCTTCCTCCCCCGCGCGAGCGGGGGAGGGGGACCGCCGAAGGCGGTGGAGGGGGGACGGCGGTGGTGAAGAGCTGGCGTGCCTTTCACCAGCGGACACACCCCCTCCGTCTGCCGCGCGAAGTGCGCGCCATCCACCTCCCCCGCTCTCGCGGGGGAGGAAGCGGCCGGCGCATTCTGCTATAATCCCGGCATGGTCTTCGTCATCGATGCCGCCGGCGTGGCGATGTTCTTCGTGGTGTGCTGGGCGCTGAACCATTTCGGCGGCTGGCGCGTGCGCGCCGCGGAGATCCTGCTGCCGGCGGCGCTGGCGGCCTGCTGCCACGAATTCGCCGGACGCTTCGCGCTGGCGGGCCAGGTGCGGCTGGCCGTGTTTCTTTTCGCCGCCGCGGCGTTCTGGGGCCTGCTTCGCCCGCTGAGCAACGACGGCCTCTACCCGCTGGCGATCTTGGCGATCTTCCCGGGCGATCGCGAAGGCCTCACCGTGGCGGGCTACGCGTTCGCGCTCAGCCTCGGGCTCGCGCTTGTCGTCATGGCGGCGGCGGGTGTGCGGTTCCCGCCCTCGCCACCCTGACGCTCAAAGCGTCCGCACCTTCGGCTCCCTTGCCAGCGGCGACAGGTGGGCGAGCGCCCAGACCAGCGCGTCGAGGCGGTCGGGCGAAGGGCCGGTTCCGTCGAAGCCGCAGAGCTGGTCTTCCAGCTTCGGGAACGCGCCCACATGATGCACCCGGCCGCGCTCGTAGAGCGAGGCGGCGGGCATCGCGCGGGTGTACTTGTCGCGCGTGGCATGCACCAGCGTGATGGGAGCGTTCTCGAGCCGGTGCCCGATCACCTCGCGCACCATGTCTCCGCCCTGGTTGGCTTCGGCGACGATCCTGTCGGCCTGGTGGGTTTCGAACGCTCCGGCGACGCGCTCCGCCCATTGCGCCGAGGTCAGGCCCTGCACCGAACAGTCGCCCAGCACGTAGAACGCGCCGTCCTGGCCGCGGCCGGCCGCGACGATGCCGCAGGCCGCGCCGGTCCGGCCCGCCGGCGGATCCACGCCGATAATGACGCGCTTCATGGGCGGCGTGGCCGCGACGCGGCCGGATTCGATCCATTCGCGCTTCCACAGCGCGGCCTCGTTGTCCTCGATCAGGTCGCCGTCCAGCTCCTGGCGGCCGAGCCGGGTGCCGCCGTAGCGGCCTTCCAGCTCGTCCACGAATTTGGGCGCGAGATTCATTCCGTTGTCGCGGGTGGTGCTCCTCGTCACCGCCGTGTCGGCCGCCTCCATCAGCGTGCGCAGCGCCGCGATGTTGCGCGGCGTGGTGGTGACGCAGAGCCTGGGATCGCTCCCCAGCCGCAGCGCCATCCGCAGCATGTCGAGCGCGCCCTGCGGATCGGGCCATTTGCAGAACTCGTCGGCCCAGACGGCGTCGAACTGGTGGCCGCGGATCGAATCCGGCTCGTCCGCCGAAAACACCGTGGCGACGGCGCCGCCGGGCCAGGTCATGCGCCGGTTGGCGGGCTCGTAGCGCGCCTCGCGCGCCGCCGATTTGAGGCCCGACGGGCCCTCGATCATGACCTTGCGCACGTCGTCCAGGGACGCGCCGACGAGCGCGACGCGGCGCATGCGGCCGGCGCGCACGCCCTCGGCCACCCACTCGGCGCCCGCGCGCGTCTTGCCCGCGCCGCGCCCGCCCAGGAACAGCCAGCAGCGCCAGCCGCCCGGCGGCGCAAGCTGCGTCTCGCGGGCGCGGAACCGCCAGTCGCAGAGCAGGAAGGCGAGCTGGGATTCACTCAGAGCCGAGTAGATCGCGTCGCGCAAGCCGGGCGGCTGCGATGCCATCCACGACGCGCTCAATCTCTCCGCGGATGCCGTCATGGTCGAGCGCCTTTCGTCCTTCGATGACACCTTCGTGCTCCATCTTCATGCGCGCGACCTTCTCCAGCGTGTCGCGCAGCGTGGCGAGCGAGCGGGCGTTGGTGAGGCGGTCGGCGGCGGTGGGCTGGCGGGTCGGGTTGTCGTATTTGATGGCTTCGAGCGACGACAGCTGCCGGTTGATCTCCCTGAGGAGCCTGTTGGTCATGACTGCGATCCAATCCTTCTCGATGTCCTCGGGCCTGATGCCCCAATAGCGGTCGAACGCCGCCACGACCGGCGACGCGGGAAGCGCATCCGCGCTCATGGCTCCGCCCTCCCCGGCTGGTTGGGTTTCATGTCCGTTTCCTCCGTTGTGTGGATGCTCCGCGCGCGCCGCCGAAGGGGCGGTGGTGGCCGGGCGCATTTCTGGAGATGCTGGGAAACTATCGGACCAGCGTGACGCTGTCAAGGACTTCTAGCAAAAAAGAGGGACATAATCTTTCAATTTGTGCAGATAGTCTCAGGATGGAAATCTGGACGGAAAAATAGCTGTTCCTGCAAGCACTTGGCTGCATCCTGTGATTGTGGTTCGCGACACGTTTCGGTTGCCGTCTACCCCCTCCAGGGCCGCCGACAGGCGAATATTCGCCTGTCCGGCCTCAAAATGACGAAACGTTAATCCACACGACATGGGCCGCGGCCCTCGCGGGGCGTGCGCCGATTGGGCGGCCGGGCGCGACTTCGATGCGGGCGGCGGGCAAACCCGGTGCGGGAACGTGCGGGCTTGCGACCGGGCATGCGCTTTTGCGGCCTTTCGAATCGGCGCGGGATGGTGTTGTCCTCGCCTGCCGGGCCGCAGCGGATCGGCGACGACGGATCCGCGCGGCAGCGCCCGCCGGCGGCATATCGGGACCTCTGCCATGCGCGACATCGCAAACAGCACATTGTGGCTTACCTATCGCCTCGGCCAGGTGGTTCATTCCGAGGCCTTCCAGTCGCATGTCGGCGCGCTGGGCCGGGCCGCCTACCTTTCGCAGCGCGGCGGCGCCCGCGACCTCTGCCTGCTCGACAGCGACGGCTGCGAGGTGCTCGACGAAGGCGCACTGGCCATCATCTGCCGCGACCTGGGCCGGCAATCCGTGCACTGACGGTCCCCGCCGTTGATCCGCCTCAAGGCGCGCCCGGCACTTAGCGCCCATCATGCTGCCGGGAAAGGACCGGCGGCATGTATCGGGGCGCAGACAGGATCTGGCTTCATTACAGCCTGGGCGGCGTCGCGCGGGCGGAACCCTTCGCCTCGCGGCTGGCCGCCATCGGGCGCGCGGCGGCGCTGGCGCATCTGCCGGCCGCGAGCCGCTTCGCGATCTTCAGCGACGGGGGCGCCTGCCTTCTCGCGGAGCCCGAACTCCTGGCCGTCTGCCGCACCTACGCCGACGGCACGCTGCACTGAACCCGCCTCGCCGGCACCGCGCCGCGCCGCGCCACCGCCAAGTCCGCCCCCCGCGCATGTGAAGAAGAGGAAAGGCCCGCATGCGCGGCCGTCGTCGCTAGCTCTCGAAACCCGATGACGGGTTGCCGATGACGGCGAGGAATTCGCGCCGCGTGGTGGGGTCGTCGCGGAAGGCGCCGTGCATGGTGGAGGTGACCATGGTGACGCCCGTCTTGTGGACGCCGCGGGTGGTCATGCACTGGTGCGTGGCCTCGATCACCACGGCGACGCCCTTGGGCTCGAGCACCTTCTGGATGCAATGCGCGATCTGGGCGTTCATTTTCTCCTGCACCTGCAGCCGCCGCGCATAGGCCTCCACCACGCGCGCGAGCTTGGAGATGCCCACGACCTTGTTGGTGGGCAGGTAGCCGACATGGGCGCGGCCGATGATCGGCGCCAGGTGATGCTCGCAATGCGACTCGAAGCGGATGTCCTTGAGCACGATCATGTCGTCGTAACCCTCGACCTCCTCGAAGGTGCGCGAGAGGAATTCCTCCGGATCGACGGTGTAGCCGGAGAACCAGTCCTCATAGGCGCGGGCGACGCGCGCGGGCGTGTCGACCAGGCCTTCGCGGGCGGGATCGTCGCCCGCCCAGCGCAGCAGCGTGCGCACGGCGCGCTCGGCCTCCTCGCGCGTGGGCCGCGGCTCGCCCGACGCGGGCTGCTGGCTGCCGAAGGCCATCCTGGGAGCTTGGGACATGGAGATTCTCGCAACGCTTTGGAAAGTGTCCGCCATTAACGCGCCAACTTCGCGCGCGGATCAACCCGGGGGGCATTGGGCCGGGGCGCGTTGGGGTTTAGCAGGATCGCGGGATTGGCGGGCGGAATCCGGACTCAATCCGATGCCGTGGCGCGGACCTCAGTGGATCTGCCGGCGCTCGTGGGGGCTTTCCAGCAGGAACAGCGGGATTTCCACCGCGAAACCGGAGCCGAGCGAATCGCGCATGTCGTAATGGCCGTTCATGGCGCCCGACGGCGTCTCCAGCGGGCAGCCGCTGGTGTACTTGAAGGACTGGCCGGGCTCGAGGATCGGCTGGGCGCCGACCACGCCGGGCCCGCGCACTTCCTTGACGCGGCCATGCGCGTCGGTGATCTGCCAGTGGCGGGAGAGAAGCTGCACCGTGTCGCCGCCGTTGTTCTCGATGGTCACGTGGTAGGACCACAGGAAACGGCCCTCTTCCGGATCGGACTGATCTTCCAGATAGGAGGGCTTCACCGTCACGCGGATGCCCCGCGTCACGGACTGGTAGATGGGAAAGCGCGCTTCCCCGCTCGCGCCTGACGACAGACCCCTCATGGACCGACTATGGCGCGATCCGCCCCGCGGGCGCAAGCGCGGCGGGCGCGGCAACGTTAACGGCGCGGATCAGGCGCGGGGCTCGACCAGGATCTCGGTCTTCACGGAATTGGCGATGAAGCACTGCTCGTGCGCCTGGTGATGCATCCGCGCCAGCGTGCTGGAATCGACTTCGGTGTTGCCGCCAAAGCGCACGCAGGGACGCAAGGTGACGCGCGGCATCCAGAACCGGCCGTCCGCGCCCTTCTCCAGGGGACCGTCGGCGTCGTCCTCGTAGGAATCCACCACGAGGCGCTTGCGCGCGGCGATGGCGAGGAAGGTGAGCATGTGGCAGGCCGAGAGCGAGGCGACATAGGCCTCCTCCGGATCGACGCGGGCGCCATCGCCCCGGAACGCGGGCGCCGCGGAGCCGGCGAGTTCCATCGCGCCGTCCTTGAAGACGTAGGCGAAGGCGCGGCTATAGGTGTCGTAGGTGAAATCGGCGCTGTCGCGGGCCCAGCGGACCGAGGCCTTGTGGGTGGACATTGCTTGCACTGCTTTCGCTTTGGCGGTGGTGCGGATGACGGCGATATCATAGCCTCGGGACGCGGGGATTTCGGGGGAGAAGGAATGCGCATTCTGCTGGGCTGCCTTGCGGCGGCGATGCTGCTGGCGGGCGCGGCGCGGGCGGCGGGTCCGCAACCCGCGCTGACGCCGGCCGAGCAGGCCGAAGTCGCCAGGATCAGGGCGATCTACGCGGCGCTGAAGCCGCAGACCGGCGACGTGCCCGTGGCCGGCACCGGCGCGACGCTGCACCTGGGCAAGGATTACTACTTCGTCGATCCCGCCGAGTCGCGGAAAATCCTGGTGGACGCCTGGCACAACCCGCCGGAAGCGGCGGACGGCGTGCTGGGCCTGGTGTTCCCCGCCGGCAAGGATTTCACCGACCGCACATGGTCCGCCGTCATCACCTACAGCGACGAAGGCTATGTCAGCGACGACGACGCCAACAAGACCGACTACAACGCGCTCATCCAGCAGGCCAGGGACGCCGAGCCCGGCATCAACGCGCGCCGCAAGGCCGAGGGCGTGGAGGAGATGCACCTCATCGGCTGGGCGCAGCCGCCTTACTACGACAAGCCGCACCACACGCTGATCTGGGCGCGCGAGATCAGGTTCGGCGACCAGAGCGACCACACGCTGAACTACGATTTGCGCGCGCTGGGCCGGCGCGGCGTGCTCAGCATGAACATCCTCTCCGCCATGTCCGATCTCGCCGAGGTGCGCCGGGCGGCGGCGAAGCTGCAGAACGTGGGCACCTTCGATCCGGGCGCGCGCTATGCCGACTACAAGGCCGGCACCGACAAGAAAGCCGAATACGGCATCGCCGGGCTGGTCGCGGCCGGCATCGGCGCGGTGGTGGTCAAGAAGCTCGGCCTGCTCGCGATCGGGCTCGTCTTCGTCAAGAAATTCATCGCGCTGATCCTGGCCGGATTCGCCGGCGCCGCGGCATGGCTGCGCCGCCTGTTCACGGGAAAGAAGGGCCCGCCCGCCGGCGCGCCGCCGGCGCTGCCTTGAGCTTCCTCCCCGCGTGAGCGGGGGAGAAAGCAGGATGGGCCGCTCACACCGCCTTCAGTGCCTGCGCGAGGTCGTCACACAAATCCTGCTGGTCCTCCAGCCCCACCGACAGCCGCAGCATGCTGTCGCCGATGCCGAGCGCGGCGCGGGCTTCGGGCGGCACGCGCTGGTGCGTCGTGGTGGCGGGGTGGGTGATCAGGCTCTTGGCGTCGCCCAGATTGTTGGAGATGTCGATCAGCTCCAGCGCGTCGGCGAAGCGGAACGCGGCGTCCTTGCCGCCGGCGATGTCGAACGTCACCACGCCGCCGCCGCCGGACATCTGCGCGCGGGCGAGCGCGGATTGCGGGTGATCGGCGCGGAAGGGATAGAGCACGCGCGCGATCTTCTTCTGGCCCGCCAGGAAATCGGCCACCGCCGCGGCGTTCTCGCAATGCGCGCGCATGCGCAGGTCGAGCGTCTCCAGGCTCTTCAGGTGCACCCAGGCATTGAACGGGCTGAGCGCCGGGCCGGTCTGGCGCAGGAAGATCTGGAGATGGTCCTTCAGGAAATCCGGCCTGCAGCAGATGACGCCGCCCAGGACGCGGCCCTGGCCGTCGATGTATTTGGTCGAGGAATGCACCACGATGTCGGCGCCGGATTCCGCCGGGCGCTGCAGCGCGGGCGAGGCAAAGGCGTTGTCCACGACCAGCCGCGCGCCGGCCTTGTGCGCGATCGCCGCCACCGCCTTCAGGTCCACGATGGCGAGCGTGGGGTTGGCGGGCGTCTCCAGGAACAGCATCTTCGTCTCGGGGCGCATGGCGGCGGCCCATTGCGCGGTGTCCTCGCCGTCGACCAGCGTGTTGGCGATGCCGTAGCGCGGCAGGATCTCCTCGATCACGTAGCGGCAGGCGCCGAACATCGCTTTCGCGCCGGCCACATGATCGCCCTGGCGCAGCGCGGAGAGCAGCACCGCCGTCACCGCGGCCATGCCGCTCGCCGTGGCGCGCGCCACCGGCATCGCTTCGAGCGCCGCCATGCGCTCCTCGAACATCGTCACCGTGGGATTGCCGAAGCGGGTGTACTGATAGCCGCTCGCCTCGCCCTTGAAGCGCGCCTCGGCCTCTTCCGCCGCCTCGTAGGCGTAGCCGGAGGTGAGGAACAGCGCTTCCGCCGTCTCCTGGAACGGCGTGCGCGTCTGCCCGCCGCGCACCTGGATCGTGCGCGGGCGCCATTTGCCGGGCTTCTTGTTGGTGGGCATTTCCGTCCTTCGGGGCTCGCTCTCGTCGTCCTTCGGGGCTCGCTGCGCTCGCGCCTCAGGACGGCGAGGGCCGTGCCGAGGCCACGAAACAATCTTGCCCGGTCAGGGTCAAGGCGAATATGGTCGCGTCATCCTGAGGTGCGATCCGGAGCGCAGCGAAGGAGAGCCCCGAAGGACCACAGGATCGATGAAGATCATCAGCCACCATTCCGCGCTCATCTATGTGATGGTGCTCATCGCCGCCTCCGACCGCTCGATGAGCGAGAAGGAGATGCGGGCGATGGGCGACCTGGTGAAGCACCTGCCGGTGTTCCGCGACTTCGAGGAGCATCGCCTGCTTTCGGTGTGCCAGGAATGCGGCTCGATCCTGCAGGAGAAGGACGGGCTCGACGCGGTGCTCGGCCTCGTCAAGGAGGCGCTGCCGGAGCACCTGCGCGAGACCGCCTATTGGCTGGCGCTGGAAGTGGCGCTGTCGGATTCGCGCGTGATGCTGGAGGAGGTCCGCGTGCTGGAGATGATCCGGCGCACGCTGGGCATCGAGCGGCTGGAGGCCGCGGCGCTGGAGCGCGCGGCGCGCGCCCGCTACCAGGTCGCCTGATGAAGCGCCTGCTGCTCCTGCGCCATGCCAAGGCCGCGCAGGACGGCGGCCAGGGCGACCACGCGCGCCCGCTCACCCCGCGCGGCGAGGCCAATGCCGCGCGCATGGGCCATGCCATCGACCTTCGCGGCTATGCGCCGGACGTGGTGCTGTGCTCGGACTCGCGGCGCACGGTGCAGACCTGGGAGCTGCTCGCGCCCGAGCTCGGCAGGGCGCCGGCGGTGGATTTCCGCGACGACCTCTATCTGGCTTCGCACAAGCTCCTGCTGGCCGCTGCGCGCGAGGCGCCGGACGAGGCGGACGCCGCGATGATCCTGGGCCACAATCCCGGCCTCGAGGATCTGGGGCTGCGGCTCGCGCGCACGCCCGCCACCCGGGCGGAAGCGGCGAAGCTGGAAGCCATGCGCGAGAAATTCCCCACCTGCGCGCTCGCGGTGCTGGATTTCGGGATCGCATCGTGGAGCGACCTGTCCCCCGGCACGGGCGCCCTGTCGCTGTTCCTGAGGCCGAAGGATCTGGACGACTAGGCCCACCTCCCCCTTGCGGGGAGGTCGAAAAATCGCGAAGCGCAGCGTAGAGATTTTTCGGGTGGGGGTTGGTGCGCGCCGCGGCCCCACCCGAAAACGCTTTGCGTTTTCGACCTCCCCGCAAGGGGGAGGTTGGATTCAGCTCAACCCCAATCGCACGAACTGCTCCGGCGGCGCTTCCACTTCTTCCAGCGCGGCACGAAGCGCGTCCGCCGCATCGCGCTCGCTTGCCCCACCCGCGCGGTTCTCCGTCTCGGCGGGATCGTTGGCGAGATCGTAGAGATGATTGCCGGAGAATTTCGCATAGGCCCAGTAGGGGACGTGGTCGCTCGCGTCCCACGTCTGGCGGATGACCGGGACCTCGGAGCCCGGCATGCGCGCGAGCACCGCGCGGCCGTCGGGCAGCGGCAATTCGCGTTCGCGCTCCAGGAAATGGGTGGGCATGGTCGACCAGCGGTTGGACCACATGGAGAGCGGCGCGTTCTCTCCGGCCGGGGCGCGGGCATACTTGATGCGGCCGTCGATGTAATGCACCTCGCGGCCCCAGACGCCGGCCAGGATCCAGTCGCGGATCGCCGTCTTCGCGCCCGTCAGAAGCGGCAGCAGCGAGCGGCCATGGGTGCGCTGGCGCACCTTGTCGGCCACGCCGAAGACCTCGGCCAGGGTGGCGTGGAGGTCGGCGCTGGTGGTGAGCGCATCGCAGGCGCCCGGCGCGACGCCCGGCGCCGCGATCATGAGCGGGATGCGCGCCATGATGTCGTAGAGGGGCGCCGCGGGCTTGCCCCAGATATCCTTCTCGCCGAGGTAATGGCCGTGGTCGGTGCAGAGGATCACCATCGTGTCGCGCCAGAGGTCCTGCGCGTCGATCGCGTCGAGCACGCGGCCGAGCCAGTGGTCGATCATCATCAGCTTGGCGCCGTAGCGGGCGCGGGTGTGCCGGCCTTCGCGCGCGGTGAGCACGCCCTTCTCCACCCCGCCCACCGCGTAGGCGGGCCAGATCAGCGGCGGACCGTCCCAGTCCGGATCGGTGCGGCGGATGTAGTCGTCGGGCGTGTCGAAGGGCTCGTGCGGATCGAACTCGTCGACGAACAGGAAGAAGCGCGCATGCGCGCCCGCGTTCTCCCCGATCCAGTTCGCCGCGGCCTGCATGGTGCGCGGGCCGGGGAAATCGGCCTCGCCGCGGAACCAGCCGCGGCTCCTGTCATAGGGCATGTCGCGCCTGGGGCCGAACATGGGCGCGCCCGCCCAGCTCGGGTCGCCGCGCGTCTTCCACGGATCGCCTTCATGGCCGCGCTGGTAGTCCCAGGCGGTGAAATCGACGTGGTAATTCTCCCCGCCCGTCTCGAAGAGATGGGGATGGTCGCTGATGAGCTGGGAGACCACGCCCGCCTTCCTCAGCGGATGGGTGATCGCGTCCTCCCACAGCTCCACCGATCCCCAGGGCCGCCACAGGAAATCCCACGCGCCGCACAGGATGTCGTGCCGCGCGGGGATGCACGGCAGAGACGCGGCGTAGTGGCGCGTGAAGCGCAGGCTGCGCGCGGCGAGGCGGTCGAGATTGGGCGTGGGGAACTCCGCGCCGCCGTACGCGCCCAGCATGTGGCGGTTCAGGCTGTCGAGCAGGATGAGGATGACGTTCTTTGCGCTCACGCGCGGTTCGCCTCGGCCAGCGCGAGCTTTCGCCAGCCGAACGCCGTTTCCGGCACCCGGCCGCCACCCATGGCGATGACGCGCTCCGCCACGGCGCGCCCGCCCATGCGCTCGTAGAAGAAGCGGGCATTGTTCCTGGCGTGCATCCAGATGATGCAGCGGGCGAAGCCCTGCTGGCGCAAATTGAGGAACGCGGCGCGCAACAGCGCGCGGCCCGCGCCCTCGCCGAAGAACGTGGGATCGACATAGAGCGTGTAGACCTCGCCGTCGAAGCCGAGCGAGGCGTCGCGCGACGGGCCGAAGCTCGTCATCCCGATCACGCCGTGCCGTCCCATCTCGGCGACGAGCACGCTCTCGCGCCCGCGCGCGGCGATCACCGCCTGCCAGCTCGACGCCAATCCGCGCCGCGACATCGCGCAGAGCAATTGCGTGGAGAGTATCCCGGGATAGGTGTCCTGCCAGGAGTCGATGTAGACGCGCGCGACGGAGGCCGCATCGTCGGGCCGCGCCAGGCGGATGGTGACTCCCCTTTCCATGCGCGAAGCTTGAACCCGGCGCGCGGCGCGGGCAAGCGTCGCGTGAGTTCGACCGCGGCGCAAACGCCACGCAGGCGCGGCGATCGGTCATAAGCGCTTTTGTTCCGGGGCAAATCGCGCTACCATCTGCGTAAGACGAACGCATCGGTGAATCGCCCAAGGTGTCGGGCGAACGGGGCGTCGAAAAAATTGACAGGACAGGAGCGTCAGTGAGGGCAGGCGCGCCGCGGCTCGCGGCGGCGCAGGTATTTGTACGTAGGCGGGGGAACGTAACTCATGGTTAAACATTGTTTATTATAAAAAGAGGAGTGCGCGCGGAAGTTCAGTCTTGGTTTCGACACGATCGGTCACGACATTAGAATCGTGAAGGGCATCGTGCCGGAACCTGCAAGGAGCCGGGATCGATGAGCACGCTGGACGTCTTTGACATTTTCACGCGGGACTACGCGCGTGAACGCTTCGAGACGATGAGCCTGAGGGACTGGCTCCTCGCCGCCCGGGACGACCGGATGCTCTATGCCACGCCCGCGGAGCGGATGGTGGCGGCCATCGGCGAGCCCGAGCTGGTGGACACCGCGCAGGATCCCCGCCTCGGCCGCATCTTCTTCAACCGCACCATCAAGCGCTACGGCGTGTTCGACGGCTTCTTCGGGATGGAAGACACCATCGAGCGCATCGTCGGCTACTTCAAGCACGCCGCCCAGGGCCTCGAGGAGAAGCGCCAGATCCTCTATCTGCTCGGCCCCGTCGGCGGCGGCAAGTCCTCGCTCGCCGAGCGGCTCAAGGACCTGATGGAGAAGCATCCGATCTACGTGCTCAAGGCCGGCGACGCGATCAGCCCGGTGTTCGAGAGCCCGCTCGGCCTGTTCCGCTCCGCGGAGCTCGCCTCGCTGCTCGCCGACCGCTACGGCATCGAGAAGCACCGCACTGGCCAGGTGATGAGCCCGTGGGCGGTGAAGCGGCTGGACGAATTCGGCGGCGACATCTCCAAATTCGAGGTCGCGCGCATCTATCCCTCCAAGCTGCGCCAGTTCGCCATCGCCAAGACCGAGCCCGGCGACGAGAACAACCAGGACATCTCCTCCCTCGTCGGCAAGGTCGACATCCGCAAGCTCGAGCACTACAGCCAGAACGACCCCGACGCCTATTCCTTCTCCGGCGGGCTGTGCCGCGCCAACCAGGGCCTGCTCGAATTCGTCGAGATGTTCAAGGCGCCCATCAAGGTGCTGCACCCGCTGCTCACCGCCACCCAGGAAGGCAACTACATCGGCACCGAGACGCTGGGGCCGATCCCCTTCTCCGGCATCATCCTGGCCCATTCCAACGAGGCGGAATGGACCGTGTTCAAGGCCAACCGCAACAACGAGGCGTTCCTCGACCGCATCAACGTCGTCAGCGTGCCCTATTCGCTGCGCGTGACGGAGGAGACCGCGATCTACAAGAAGCTGCTCAAGGCCTCCAACCTCGACGGCACGCCGTGCTCGCCCGAGACGCTGGAGATGCTGGCGAAGTTCTGCGTCATGACGCGGCTCAAGGAGCACGAGAACTCCAACCTCACCTCCAAGATGCGCGTCTATGACGGCGAGAAGCTGAAGGACACCGATCCCAAGGCCAAGACGCTGCAGGAATACAAGGACGCCGCCGGCGTGGACGAGGGCATGACGGGCATCTCCACCCGCTTCGCCTACAAGACGCTGTCGGAGACCTTCAACTTCGACCACACCGAGGTCGCCGCCGATCCGGTGCACCTGATGTACGTGCTGGAGCAGGCCATCAAGCGCGAGCAGTTCGCGGACGAGACCGAGAAGAAGTACCTCGAATTCATCAAGGCGGAGCTGTCGCCCCGATACGCCGAGTTCATCGGCAAGGAGATCCAGAAGGCCTATCTCGAAAGCTACGGCGAATACGGCCAGAACCTGTTCGACCGCTATATCGCCTATGCCGACGCCTGGATCGAGGACCAGGACTACAAGGACGCCGACACCGGCCAGCTCCTCAACCGCGAGGCGCTGGACGCCGAGCTCTCCAAGATCGAGAAGCCGGCCGGCATCGCCAACCCCAAGGATTTCCGCAACGAGGTGGTGAAGTTCGCGCTGCGCCACCGCGCCCAGCACGACGGCAAGAACCCCGCCTGGACGGCCTACGAGAAGATCCGCTCCGTCATCGAGAAGCGGATGTTCACCCAGGTGGAAGACCTGCTGCCGGTCATCAGCTTCGAGTCCAAGAAGGACAGCGACACGCAGACCAAGCACAACGAGTTCGTCAAGCGCATGCACGCCCGCGGCTACACGCCCCGCCAGGTGCGCCGGCTCGTGGAGTGGTACATGCGGGTCAACAAGGCGGGGTGACTTCTTTGTGCTTCGGGGCTCCGCTACGCGTCGCGCCTCAGCATGACGGACATCGAGCCGGCGTCATCCCGAGGTGCGAGCGAAGCGAGCGCGAGCCGGGACCATGGTGCCGCATCGCGATGGGTCCCGGATCTACGCCGGCCTCAAGGCCGGCTTGCCCGGGATGACAGGTTATATGGAATGACCCACTTCATCGACCGGCGCCTCAATCCGAAGGGCAAGAGCCTCGCCAACCGGCAGCGCTTCCTGCGCCGCGCGCGCACCCAGATCCGCGAGGCGGTGCAGAAGTCGCTGAAAGATTCCGCGGTCGCGGACATCGCCAAGGACCGCAAGATCCGCATCTCCACCAAGGGCACCCGGGAGCCGCGCTTCCGGCTCGATCCGCGCGGCGGCGGCGAGCACGATTTCGTCCTGCCGGGCAACAGGGAGTTCATGCCGGGCGACGAGATCAAGAAGCCGCAATCGGGCGACGGCTCGGGCCGCGGCAAGCAGGCCGCCGACTATGCCGAGGGCGAGGACGATTTCGAATTCACCATGACGCAGGACGAGGTGCTCGACGTCTTCTTCGAGGACCTCGAGCTGCCGAACCTGGTGCGCACCACGCTGAAGGACACGCCCAACCGCACCTGGCGCCGCGCCGGCATCACCACCGCCGGCTCGCCCACCCAGATCAACCTGGTGCGCACCATGCGGAACGCGCAGGGCCGCCGACTCGCCCTGCACCGCCCCAAGCTCGCCGAGGTCGAGGCGATGCACGGCGAGCTCGAGGCGCTGGAGCGCGAGCCGGAGAGCGCGGACACCCGCGAGAAGATCGCCGCGCTGAAGGAGCGCATCGCCCGCGCCGAGGCCAAGCGCAAATGGGTGGGCTTCATCGATCCGGTGGACGTGCGCTTCAATTCGTTCGCCGAGCAGCCGGTGCCGACCAGCCAGGCGGTGATGTTCTGCCTGATGGACGTGTCGGGCTCGATGGGCGAGCGCGAGAAGGACCTCGCCAAGCGCTTCTACATGCTGCTGCACCTGTTCCTGCGCAGACGTTATGAACGGGTCGACATCGTCTTCATCCGCCACACCCACGACGCCCAGGAGGTGGACGAGCAGGAGTTCTTCTATTCGCGCCAGTCCGGCGGCACCATCGTGTCGACGGCGCTGGACAAGATGCTGGAGATCCAGAAGGCGCGCTACGCCACCGCCGACTGGAACATCTACGCCGCCCAGGCCTCCGACGGCTACACCCAGTCCGGCGACGCGCGCCGCTGCGTGGAGATGCTCAACGACGACGTCATGCCGCTGTGCCAGTACTACGCCTATATCGAGATCCTGGACGAGCGCGAGATGGAAGTGTTCGCCAGCGAGGACTCGGGCGCCGAGCTCTGGCGCGCCTATCGCACCGTCGCGGAAGGCTGGAAGAACTTCGCCACCAAGCGGATCAGCAAGCCGGCGGACATCTTCCCGGTGTTCAGGGAGCTGTTCAAGAAGTCGGAGACGGTTGGATGATCCTTCGGGGCTCGCTGCGCTCGCGCCTCAGGATGACGAGAGCGGTGCGCGGGCTGGGACAGCAATGAGTGGGTGGACTTATATGTTGCGGTGTTCGGATAGCAGCTTCTATGTGGGATCGACGTCTTACGACGACGTTGAAGCACGTGTTGTCGAGCACAACGATGCTAAGCATATCGGATACACCACATCCCGCAGACCTGTTGTGCTGGTTTGGGCACGGAAATTCGCCGACCTGCGAGACGCTCACGCCGCGGAACGGCGCCTGAAGGGGTGGAGCCGAGCCAAGAGACTGGCGCTGATCGCAAATGACGGCCAAGCGCTCAGGCAACTGTCGAGACGCCGTGGCGGCCTAACCGAAATTCCCGCCCCAAAGGCGTCAAAGCGCGCCCTCAGCGACACCTTCCACGCAACAGGCGCAAGACGGCAAAAACCCGCAACACCACTCCGCTCTCGTCATCCTGAGGTGCGAGCGAAGCGAGCCCCGAAGGAGGCACAATGACCCGCCTCTTCACCGAATCCGAATGGGATTTCGCGGCGCTCGATCGCGTCTACAAGGCGATCGAGGAGGTCGCGGTGGGCGAGATGGGGTTGGACGTCTATCCCAACCAGATCGAGGTGATCTCGTCGGAGCAGATGCTGGACGCCTATTCCTCGCTCGCCATGCCGCTGATGTACAACCACTGGAGCTTCGGCAAGCTGTTCGCGCGCGAGGAGGCGATGTACCGCGGCGGCTACTCCGCGCTGGCCTACGAGATCGTCATCAACTCCAGCCCCTGCATCTCCTACCTGCTCGAGGAGAACACGATGACCATGCAGGCGCTGGTCATCGCCCATGCCGCCTTCGGGCACAACCATTTCTTCCGGAACAACTACCTGTTCCGCCAGTGGACCAACGCCGAAGGCATCCTCGACTACCTCGCCTTCGCCAAGGCCTATATCGCCGCCTGCGAGGAGCGCCACGGGCGCGACGAGGTGGAAGCCATCCTGGATTCCGCGCACGCGCTGATGGACCAGGGCGTGTTCCGCTACCGCCGCCCGCCCAGGCCGTCGAAGGAGCGCACGCGCGAGAAGCTGCTGGCCCGCGCCAAATACGAGGAGGAGGCCTACAGCGAATTGTGGCGCACCCTGCCCGCCGGCATCGAGCCGCCGGCCGCGCCCACGCCCGATCCCGACGAGGACGATTTCGGCGCGATGAAATTGCCGGAGGAGAACCTTCTCTATTTCCTGGAGAAGAATTCCCCGGCGCTGAAGCCCTGGCAGCGGGAGACGCTGCGCATCGTGCGCAACCTGGCGCAGTATTTCTATCCGCAGAAGCAGACCAAGGTGATGAATGAGGGCTGCGCCACCTTCGTGCACCATGCGATCATGAACCGGCTCTACGACAAGGGGCTCATCTCGGAAGGCTCGCTCCTGGAATTCCTGCACAGCCACACCAGCGTGGTGTTCCAGCCGGACTACGACGACCGCCGCTATTCCGGGCTCAACCCCTACGCGCTGGGCTTCGCCATGATGACGGACATCAAGCGCGTCTGCGAGGCGCCCACCGCGGAGGATCGCGAGTGGTTCCCCCACATCGCCGGAAACGGCGACGCCATGGGCACGCTGAGGGATGCCTGGGCCAACTACCGCGACGAGAGCTTCATCGAGCAGTTCCTGTCGCCCAAGGCGATCCGGGATCTCAGGCTGTTCGCGCTGGCGGACAAGGCGGCGGATCCGGTCTACCGCGTCTCGGGCATCCACAACGACCAGGGCTATCGCCGCGTGCGCGCGAACCTGGCGCGGCAATACGACATCGGCCTCTGCGATCCGAACATCCAGGTGGTGCGCGCCGATCTCAGGGGCGACCGCCGGCTCGTCCTGGAGCACCGCCAGCATCGCGGCGTGCCGCTGCACGAGCGCACCAAGGAGACCGTGCTCGCCCACGTCGAGCGGCTCTGGGGCCACGACGTGAGCCTGCGCGAAATCGCCGACGACGCGGCCTGAAGCCTTACAGGGCCGTAACCCCGCGAAGGCGCCAGGCCGCGGCGCCGGTCACGGCGCGTGGTGCGTCGTGGCGATCCGCGCCTGCGAGGTCGCGGGCGGCGACCACAGGCCGGAATACTTGAAGCCGACCGCCGCGACCACGACGATCACGATCCCCGCCACCACGGCGATGATGCGCGGCGTGTTCTCGTCGCGGTCGACGTCTTCCGATGCATGAATTGGCCGTTCCATGGTTACCTCCATGGCCTGCCGGCCTGGCCGGGGGGCCTGGCCGGCATGCCCCCGTGGATGGCCGGAAGTGTACGCCTCCAGAACGCATCCGTCACGGGTTCGTGAGCACGCCGCCCGCGCCTAGGCCTGTGCCGTCAGGGCCGCCTGGGCCTGCTGGACCGGCGCCGCGTCGGGCGCGGGCTGCCAGATCACGCCGGCCAGGAGCAGCGCCGCGCCGATCACGATCGCCGCATAGAGCACGCGATATCCGAAGACCTCGCCGCCGGAATCCTGGACGGTGGAATGCGTAGGGGACGTCATTTGCCTCTCCATCGGGCCGCCGGAGCGAAGGGGAAACGCCCGTCTGCGGCCACACGCGGGAGATAGGGGCTTGGACGCAGCGCACAATGATTTGGACCGCCCGCCTGGCGCGACTCCAGCCATGCGGGGAAAACATGGTTCGCGGGGTTGAAAGCTTGTGTTTTCGCACTAGCGCGAACTTAACAATAGTGTCGCAAAGCCCCGAAATGGCCGTTGCGCGCGCCCATTCCTCATCCCCCTTGTCATCCCGGCCGAGCGCCGCGAGAGCCGGGACCATGGACACCCGCACCATGGAATCCCGGCCCTCCGCAATGCTCCCGCATCGCTCCGGCCGGGATGGCAGTTTGGGATTCGGTAGGGCGGCGTTTCGGTCTGAAGGCGATACGATTCAGCCGCGCCACGCCGCCGGCGCCGTGCCCTTCACGCTGGTGCGGACCATTTCGCGGCGCTGGCCGTGGTAGTCGTTCATGGCGAAGTGCTGGGTCGAGCGGTTGTCCCAGATCGCGAGCGTGCCCCTGGCCCAGCGCAGCCGCCAGGTGAAGTTCTCGTTGACCGCATGCCTGTAGAGATGGCTGAGCAGGCCCTGGCTCTCGGCGTTGGTCCAGCCCGCGATGCGCGTGGTGTAGACGGGATTGACATAGAGCGCGGGACGGCCGGTTTCGCGATGGGCGATCACGACGGGATGGCTCTCCTCGCGCCGCGCCTCCGCCGAGGGCTCGATCTTCGTCGACATCAGGTGCTTGACGCCGTCGAGATAGCCGCCGTCGCCATAGGCCATGCCGGCGGAATGCACGGCGCTCAATCCCAGCAGCGTCTCGCGCAGGCCCGGCGACAAGGTCTCATAGGCCAGGTACTGGTTCGCCCAGATCGTGTCGCCGCCGCAGGAGGGCGCGTCCAGGCAATAAAGCAGCGTGAAGTCCGGCGGCGCGGGGAGATAGGACAGATCGGTGTGCCAGGCATTGGCGAAGTTGAGCTTCTCGTGCGGCTCCTTGAGGATGCGGATGACGCAGGGCCTGTCCGGCAGCGGCGTGACGAAGGGCGTGACGTCGCGGCCGCCGAGCTGGTCGGTGAGCCGCTCCAGATCGTCGAGGCTCATCGCCTGATCGGGCAGCGCCACGACCAGATGATCGAGCAGCGCGCGGCGCAGGCCCGCGACCTCTTCGGCGTCGAGCGCACGCGCGAGATCGAGGCCGGTGACATGGGCGCCCGCCGCACCGCCGGCCCGCTCGACCGTCAGCCGCTGCCTTGTGTGCACCGCCGCGCCCATGGAAAATTCGTCCAATACCTTGCCGCCCGACTATACATGATCCCCGCTCCACAGGCGCGGCGCTTCGTGGCAGGATCGCCGCCGCAATCCGGGGGAATGCCGATGCTGAGAGGGATACTGGGTGCCGTCGCCGGCATCGTGGGCTGGTTCGTGACGGCGTTCGTGCTGTTTTCGGCCCTGCATTATCTCTGGCCGGCCTATGCCGCGGTCGAGAAGGCCGAGACCTTCACCGTGCCGATGATGGCGGCCAGGCTCGCGTCCAGCGGCATCGGTTCGCTGGTGGGCGGCTACGCCGCCAGCGCGGTGTCGCGCGAGCGGATGTGGGCGGCGCTCGGCGCCGGCGTCATCATCCTGGCGGTGTTCGTGCCCTATCACCTGACGCCCGAAGTGTGGGCCAAATTCCCGGTCTGGTACCACCTGACGTTCTTCATCTCGCTGCCGCTGCTGAGCCTGATCGGCGCGCGGTTCCGGCGGGGATGAGGGGCACAGCCGCCCGTTCGCTCGCGCGTGCCTGCCGCCGTCCCGGCCGCGATGCCGGGTGACGTCGCGATCCGGCGGGCGCGTCAATGCGGATTGCACACGCTGGCGCCGGCGCTGCAGCCCCTGGTCCCGAGCAGGAAGCGGATGCGCTTGTCGGTTTCGTCCTGGAGGCATTCGCTCATCTCCATCGGCCAGATGGAGCCGCCCTTCTCGCCTTCGGTGCTTTCCTCGCAGGTCCGGTCGCGGAAGGCGATCCAGGCGCGCTCGCCGTCGCGCAGGCCCTTGCGGGCGGCGCCGTCCGGCAGCGCGGCCAGCGACGCCTTGTAGACCGCGTTGAGCCTGGCGTCGGCGGCGGCGTAGTTGTCGCCGGCGCATCGGTTCATGTCGGCCTGGACCGTCAGGCTGCCGCAATCGCGGGTCCTGTAGAGCGGCGCGTCTTTCGCCGCGGCGGGCGCGGCGGCCAGCAGCGCGGCGCAGGCGCCCGCCGCGACCAGCCGGAAGCGGATCATCTTCATTGTCCCATCTCCTCGAGCACCACGACCGGCTCGGTGTCGTGGAAGCGGTGCAGATCGACCACGCGCATGCCGGTCTGCGTCATCGACAGCACGTCGACGAAGCGGTGGTTCCAGACGATGTGGTCGGGCTGGTAGACGTGGCGGGCGTAGATGGTGTCGGCCAGCGTGTCGTCGCGGCCCGAGAGCAGGACCACGATCTCCATCTGCGCGGCGCGGATGTCGTCGATGGAAAGCCCGTGGAGCGGGCTCGCCTTGTCGATGCGGTGCATGATGGTCCAGGACAGCGCGAACAGCGAGGTGCGCGAGCGCATCAGCGCCAGCTCCTCGAAGCGGCGCATGGCGATGCCTTCGCGCGTCACGGTCTGGCGGGCGAGCGTGACGCTGATGGCGGCGTCGAGCACCTGGTTGCCGCGCTGGTTGGCGGCGCGGAACATCAGCGTGGGCACGCCGTCGAACGGGGTGATCAGCGCCACCCTGCTGAACACCACCCGCGCGTAGGGCCGGGAGAAGCGCGCATAGAGCAGCGCCGTCACCACGCCCATGTAGACGATGCCCACGAAAGCCTCGACCGACACCAGCACGTTGGCGAAGAAGCTCGCCGGCACCGAAACGGTGTAGCTGAGCGAGCCGATGGTCTGGACGCTGAACAGGAACGCGTCCCAGAAGCTCTCGTGCCTGGCGCGGCCGAAGGCCTGGGGATCGAGCATGAAGCCGAAGGCGAAGACCGCGTTGATGAGGATGAACGAGCCCGCCAGCGCCAGGAAGAACGCCCACCACGGCATGATGAGCACGGCGTGGTAGAAATCCGTCCACCGGCTCCTGTCCTGCCCGCGCACGATGGCGACCCGGCGCTGCCTGCCGACGGTGGACGGGATGTATTGCGGCGGCGGCGCCTTCTTCTTGGTCATGCCGCGGCGAGCCTCCGCCCGAAGCGGCCGAGATGGGTGTCGCCGAAGGCCGTCGGATATTTCAGCCCGAAGCCCAGCGCGCGGTCGATGCCGACATGCGCGGCCCAGATCAGCGCCACGGGGATCAGGACCGGCGGCCCGCCGAGATAGCCCGCCGCGGCCGCGAGGATCGGCCCCAGCGTGGAATGCATGGTGTTGTAGGCGATGGCGCCCGCGCGGGGCCCGAAGACGTAGAACAGCATGCTGAGGTCGGGAACCAGGATCAGCCACGCGAACAGCTTCCAGCCATCCCCGAACTTCGCGTAGAGCGCGATGGCGGCAACGAACAGCGCCAGCGCCTCCAGCCGCAGCAATCCCCGCACCCGCCCTTGCGCCGCTCCATCCATGGCCCATCACCCCGAATTGGATGGCCGAGACTAGCAGATTTTCAGGCCGCGCCGCGCAAGAGTCCTTCGACGCTCAAATCTTCGTCGATCAGCGGCCAATGGATGCCGTGGCCCGCGGCGGAAGGCTCCCAGGTGCTGCGCTGTTCGGGAGTTGCGCGCGCCAGTCTCGGAAACCAGGCGATCGGTGCCCTGATCTCGCGGCCATCGCGCAGCGCCACGACCAACGACTGATCGGTAACCGTCACGCCGGCGACGCGCGCGTCGCGAATGTCAGCCGAAATAGTCATGCCAGGCTTTCGGGAACGCCTCTATCCGTTCCCGCGAAGGACGGTCGGCATTTCACCGCTCCAGCCGCCCGGTTCGCAGGGCCTTGAGGTAGTCCGCCCATTTGCGCTCCCGGTCGCGGCCGAGTTCGTGGAGCCAGGACCAGCTGTAGAGGCCGGTGTCGTGGCCGTCGTCGAAGAGGATGCGCACGGCGTAGTTGCCCACCGGCTCCAGGCCCGCGATCTTCACGCCGCGCTTGCCGGCGACGGTCTGCTTCTGCGCGGCGGTGTGGCCCTGCACCTCGGCGCTGGGGGATTCCACGCGCAGATACTCCGCGCCCAGCGCGTAGCGCGCGCCGTCCTCGAAGCTTACGGTGAGCGTCGCCTTGTCGGGCGACAGGCGCAGCTCCTTGGGCCAGGCGTCAGCGTCCGTATTCGGCATCGGTGAGCTCGCGCGCCTCGGAGGGCAGCATGATCGGCACGCCGTTGCGGATGGGATAGGCGAGGCCGGCGGCCTTGCTGACCAGCTCCTGCTTCTCCCGGTCGTAGATCAGGGGCGCCTTGGTCGCGGGGCAGACCAGGATCTCGAGCAGCTTGGGATCGGGTTCGGCCATGGCGCGGGCTCAGTTGAGGGTGTTGCCGCCGGCGGGCGTGCGGCCCGCCATCTCCAGCAATGCCACCAGCGTTTCCACGCGGTCCATCCAGCCCGGCGCCTCGAGCAGCGCCTGCTTCTCCGCCGGCTCGAAGGGACAGAGCATGGCGAGCGCGTTGACCAGCGTCTCCGCCGGCGCGCTCATCACCGAGCGCCAGTCCGCCTTCAGGTCGCGCTGGGAAAGATAGGCGCGCAGCGCGTCGAGCAGCCGCTCGCGGGGGAAATCGGTCTCCGGCTGGACCACCAGGTCGGCGGCGTAGGGCGAATAATCCGGCCGCACGATGCGGTAGGGCGCTTCGGTGCCGAGCTCTTCGGCCACGCGGAAGCGGCAGATGCCGGTCAGCGTGGCCAAATAGCGGCCATCGTCCGTCTCGGCATAGGAGGTGATGCGCCCGGCGCAGCCCACCGCGGTGAGCGCGGGCTTGAGCGCCAGGCTCTCCGGCTCGCGCGTCTGGATCATGCCGATGACGCGGCCGCCCGACATGGCGGCGTCCACCATGGCGAGGTAGCGCGGCTCGAACACGTTGAGCGGCAGTTGCCCGCGCGGCAGGAGCAGCGCGCCGGAGAGCGGGAACACCGCGAGCTCCGCGGGCAGGTCCGAGGTGGCGTGATAGGCGCGCAAGGCGATGCCTCAGGAGAACAGGATGGAAGAGAGCTTGCGCCGGCCCGCGACAGTGCGCGGATCGGTGGGGCCCATGGCCTCGAACAGGGTGACGAGGTGCTTGCGCGCGGCCTCCTCGTTCCATTTGCGGTCGCGCCTGACGATCTCGAGCAACGTGTCCATCGCGGCCTCGCGGTCGCCCTTCGCGTCCAGCGCCAGCGCAAGGTCATAACGCGCCTGGTGGTTGTTCGGCTCCGCCTGGAGGATGGCGAGCAGCTCGCCCATGCGGTCGGGCACGGCGGCGGATTGCTCGCGCAGCCTGAGCTCGGCCTCGACCGCGCGGATGGCCTCGTCGTCCGCGCCGTCGGGGCGCACCAGCTGCAGCGTGGTCCTGGCCCGCTCCACGTCGCCGCTCTTCAGATAGCAGCGCGCCAGCCCGGCCACGGCCCTGGGGTTGCCGGGATCGTCCTGCAGCACATGGCCGTAGGCCTGCGCCGCCGTGGCGATGTCGCCCGCCGCGAAGGCCTCGGCGGCGGCGGCCAGCACTTCCTCGCCATGGTCGTGGCCGGCTTCGCCGCCCGTCAGCTGCTGCACGAAGGCCCGGATCTGCGATTCCGGGATCGCGCCCATGAAGCCGTCCACCGGCTGGCCGTTCCTGAAGGCGTAGACGGTGGGGATGGACTGGATGCGGAGCTGGCGTGCGATCTCCTGGTTCTCGTCGATGTTGACCTTGACCAGGCGCACCGCGCCTTTCGCCTCGTTGACCACGCGCTCGATGATGGGACCGAGCTGCTTGCACGGCCCGCACCACGGCGCCCAGAAATCGACGATGACCGGCACCTCGCGCGAGGCCTCCAGGACGTCGGCCGCGAAGGTCTCCAGCGAGGAGTCCTTTACATAAGGGCCGGAGGCGGCGGGCGCGGCGTCCTTGCCGCTGGGTGGGGCCGAGGTGACGGGCCGGCCGCCCGGACCGATGAGAGCCATTCGAAAATCCTGCCTTGGGGGCCTGGAGCCGGATCGCCTTTCTTCCTTCGAATCGCGATTGGACTCCCGCTCCTTGAACTGACGCGCGATCCGGCGCGAACCGGTTCCCGCGCCGCGCGATCGCGCTGGTAAGATGGGCTTTGAGCCGGGGAAATGAAAGCCCCGGCCGGCTTTGTCTTTTCGTGAGCGATTTCCGCCGTGTTAAGCCGGGGCGGAGCCTGGGGGCGCGCATGAACCATTCCCGCAGACAGGTGCTGGGCGCGGCGGCGGCGCTGCCGCTTCTGGCCGCGGCGAGGGGCGCCCCGCAGGACACCGATCTCGACGTGGCGGTCGTGGGCGGCGGCGTCTCCGGCGTCTACACGGCGTGGCGGCTGAAGCGGGCGCGGCCGCACTGGCGCGTGGGCCTGTTCGAGATGAGCGGGCGCATCGGCGGACGCCTGCGCTCGGTCGCGTTCCCGCAGGCGCCGCATCTGGTGGCCGAGGTGGGCGGCATGCGCTTCCTGGAAGCGCAGAGGCATGTGTTCAATCTGGCGAAGAAACTGAACCTGCCGATGCGCGGCTATCCGGTGCGGCTGCCCGCGGACCGGATGCTGCTGCGCGGGCGCGATCTTTCGGTGGGCGAGTTCGGCCAGCGGGGGAAGTTCTTCCCTTACGCCATGAAGCCCTCCGGCCAGCTGCCCTCGAGCCCGCTGTTTGCCGAGGCCATGGCCCGCATCGTGCCGGGCGCGGGAAAGATGAACGCCGCGCAGTGGCTGAAGGCGCGGTCGAGCATGCGCTACAAGGGGCGGCTCCTGAAGGATTGGTCGGCCTGGGCGCTCCTGTCGGACGTGTTCACGGCGGAGGAGATGCGCTTCTTCCGCGACTCCAGCGGCTACGACGACATCGCCGATTACGAGAACGGCCTCGACGAATTCGACTACCTGTTCCTGGCGGACGACGAGTCCAGGCCCTTCTTCACGCTCGCCGGCGGCTATCAGCGCCTGCCGCTGGCGCTGGCGGAGGAGGCCAGGCGCCTGGGCGTGGAGGTCATGACGGAGAGCACCCTCGCCCTCCTGCAGGCGCGGCGGGACGGCTTTGCCCTCTTCTTCACCGGCCGCCGGCGCATGGCGCGCGGCGCGAAGAAAGTGGTGCTCGCCATGCCGCGGCGGGCGCTCGAGCCGGTGGAGGGGATCGGCGACGATCCGCGCATCGCGCCGCTGCTCGCCACCGTCACGCCCGTGCCGGCGTGCAAGGCGCTGCTGCTCTATGCGAAGCCGTGGTGGCGCGACATCGGCATTGCGGCGGGGCGCTCGGTGACGGACATGCCGGCGCGGCAGTTCTATGCGCTGGGCGCGGAGACGGAGCGGCTCGCGAGCGAGCCCGCCAACGGCATGGGCGTGCTGATGATGTACAGCGACGGGCCCAACGTGGCGCGCTGGGACGAGCTGGTGGATCCCGCGCCCGCCGCGAACGCCGGATTCCAATGGCTCGGGCCGGATTCGCAGCTGGCCGCGGAGATGCACCGCGAGGCTTCGCTGGTCTATCGGACGGCGCCGCCCGCGCCGCTGGCGGCGTGCTACCAGGACTGGACGGCGGCGCCCTATGGCGGCGGCTGGCACTACTGGGCGCGCGGCTGCGACGGGCGCGCGCTGGCCGGCCACGTGATGCAGCCCCTGCCGGGCCGCGACCTCTACATCTGCGGCGAAGCCTACGGCATCTATTCGTCCGGCTGGGTCGAGGGCGCGCTGGAGCGCGCGGAGACGATGCTGCAGAAACATTTCGGGCTGGCGAAGGCGGAGTGGCTGTAGAAGCGAATGGCGAATAGCGAATGGCGAATAGCGAATAGCGAATAGCGAATAGCGAATAGCGAATAGCGAATAGCGAATAGCGAATAGCGAATAGCGAATAGCGAATAGCGAATAGCGAATAGCGAATAGCATGCACGGAACGACTGTCAACCCTTCCCTACTCCCTACTCGCTACTCGCCATTCGCTATTCGCCCTTTTCCGGAATCTCCAACACCATCGGCTCGTGGCCGGTGTCGCGGATGAATTTCACCAGATTCGCGGGCGACACCGCGGTGGTGCGGTCGTTGCGGAGCGGGTGATAGTTGACGGGATCGTGGCGCAGCATCCCGGCATCCAGCACCACGCGCACCTTGCCTTCCCGGTCGTTGATCAGCGCGAAGGGCGTGACCGAGCCCGGCGGGACGCCGAGCGTGGCGACAAGCAGCTCCCCGGAGCCGAAGGAGAAGCGCGGACTCGCCAGCGCGTTCGACAGCGCCTTGAGGTCCACCCGCAGCTCCGCGCGCACGACCACCAGCCACAGCCCGCCCCTGGCGTCCTTCAGGAACAGGTTCTTGGTGTGGCAGCCGGGGATGCGCGCGCAGACCTTTCGCGACTCCTCCACCGTGAACACGGCAGCGTGCGCATGGGTGCGGTGCGCGATGCCGAGCGCATCGAGGCGGGCGTACAGATCGGTGTCGACCGCGGGCGGCATGCGGCCTGATTAGACAGGCCCCGCGCCCATCGCAACCCGGCTCCCCTTTCCGCGAAGGCGGCGCGCGGAAAGCCGCGGCCATGAACCCTTGAGCCGGGGGCCTATTGACCCGCCGCCCGGGGCTGCGCCATAACCCGCCTCCCAAACTTGGATCGCGGGCGTAGCTCAGGGGTAGAGCATAACCTTGCCAAGGTTAGGGTCGACGGTTCGAATCCGTTCGCCCGCTCCAGGTTTTCCCGCGATTTCCAGCGCTATTTCGGCAGCCGCTTGACCAGGGAGGTCACGACGGGCGCGGCCATGCGCAGCTCGTTGAGATTGTCCTTCGACAGCGCCGCGAGCAGCTTCTCGCCCTTGGCGGTGACGGTGAGCATCACCACGCGGCGGTCGGACTTGGAGCGGCCGCGCCGGACGAGGCCCGCCTTCTCCAGGCGGTCGACCAGCTCGGCGGCGGAATGCTTTTCGATCAGGAGATGCGCCGCCAGCTCGCCGACATTGATCGTGGTACGACCTTTGTAGCCGGCGGTGATGCTGAGCAGCGCCTGGTGCTGCTGCGGCGTGACTCCGGCGCGCTTGGCGTTGTTCTCGCTGAACGCGAGAAACCGCCGAAGCGAATGGCGGAAGGCCGCCAGCGCCTCGTAGTCGGCTCTTTTCAACAATGTCTCTCACTCCCCGAAGTTGAACACTTACCGGCACGCTCCGCCGCCGTTTGTAATGCGCTTTTCGGGGATACACAATTGATCCGGATCAAATCCCGCGAATTGGACCAGAGATCTCAGCAAGGGATCGCAGCCAGGGATCGCAGGCCGACAGGTTCGTGCGCCCGGACCGGCGATCGGGAACGCGGCCGGGCCGGCCAGCTATCGCGCCAACGCCGTTGCCGCAATTTCATGAACGATTCCACAGAACTCGCAGCGCGCGCGGACGATGCCGTCCGCGTCAGCCAGGCCTTCCCGTTCGGCGGGCGCATAAGCCCGGAGCACGGCCGCGATTCGCCCGCCGTCGCAGCCGCAGCGGAAGGCGAGCGGCTCGGCGGGATGCACGCGGATCTCGTCTTCATGGAAGAGCCGCCACAGCAGCGTTTCGGCGGAGAGCTGGGTGTCGACCAGCTCGAAATCCTCCAGCGTGGCGATGTGGGCGCGCAACCGTTCCCAATCGTCCTCGCGCAGCGGCAGCTCCGGCGTAGCCTGGAGCATCAGCCCGCCCGCGCGCCAGCGCACCGGCTTTCCGGGGACGTAAAGCGGCGCGGCGGCGAGGCGGAGCGCGGTGGCAAGCTGCTCGGACTGCGCGAAATAGGCCTCCGCCGAGACCGCGAGGCCCTCGGGCGACAGCGCCACGATCCCCTGATACGCCTGCCCGCCCCGGCCCAATTCGATCCTGGGCTCGATGGTGATGCCGAGCGAGCCCGCGCCGGCGAGCGCGGCGAAATTCCGCGGGGCGGCGTTCCGCGCGGCGGCGTTCGGGGCCGTGGCGGCGTTCGTGGCCGCGGCGCGCGTTTCGTCGAGCCGCGCGAAGCCGCGCAGGCCGATGGGCTTGCCGCCGGCGGCGCCGTAATAGTCCGCGGTGACGAGATCGAGCGGCCCGTCGCCGCGCGTCTGCACCGACAGCCGCCCGTCGAGCTTCAGCGCCGAGCCCAGCAGCGCCGCCAGCACCACCGCCTCGGCGACGACCCGCTGCGCGCCTTCCGGCAACACATGCGCCTGAAGCGCCCGCGCCGACGTCTCATCCAGCCGCACCAGCCGCCCCCGAAACCCGGGCACATCGAACGGCAACACGAAGTCGGCCGCGGGGGCGGGGGTGTAGGTGGGGCGAGGGGTCATCGGACCGGTTATGAGGAATTTTTGCGCCAATTCAATCTTGCGCGCAGGTATCAATTATGATACGTAACAATTCCATGGCCGCGAAGAAAATAGCCGTAGCGTTCTTCACGACCGAAAATGGCGCAGCGCCCGTGCGCGACTGGTTGCTTGCGATGTCGGGTGAGGATCGCAAAACGATTGGAGAGGACATCAAAACTGTGGAGTTTGGCTGGCCGATCGGAATGCCGGTCTGCCGCCCACTCGGCAAAGGGCTTTACGAAGTGCGGACGAACTTGAAGGACCGCATCGCGCGCGTGTTCTTCACCGTAGATGACGGCAAGATGGTGTTGCTGCATGGCTTCATCAAGAAATCGCAGGCTACGCCCGAAACCGAATTGGATGTGGCGCGGATGCGGCTGAAACAATGGCGTAGGAGTTGAGCATGGCGATCAAAAGGAAAAATCCGCACCTCGGATCGAGCTTCGACGACTTCCTGAAAGAAGAAGGAATATTCGAGGAAGTCACGGCCGCCGCAATGAAGCGTGTGCTCGCGTGGCAGATCGCGCAGGCCATGAAGAAGCAGCGGTTGACCAAGTCCGTCCTGGCCAAGCGCATGCGTACCAGCCGCGCCGCGCTCGACCGGCTGCTGGACGAAAAGAACACATCTGTGACGCTTCAGACCATGGGCCGCGCTGCGGCGGCGCTGGGGAAGGAGCTTTCGGTGACGCTGAAGGATGCGGCTTGACCTAACCTTGCTCGTCCGGGACGGACTCCAGTCGCTAGCGCCGGTCCAGCTTCAGCGCCGAACCCAACAGCGCCGCCAGCACGACCCCTTCCGCCCCTACCCGCTGCGCGCCTTCCGGCAAAGCATGCGCCTGAAGCGCCCGCGCCGACGCCTCATCCAGCCGCACCAGGCGCCCACGGAAGCCGGGGACGTCGAACGGCAACACGAAATCGGCCGCGGGGGCGGGGGTGTAGGTGGGCGGAGGGGGTCATGCGCCTCTTACATGGTGGGGACAAACGATGTTTCAACAGCGCGGAGCTATAGCGATGCTAGTAAAAACATCTTAGCGGAGCGCCATATACTCATGTGATTGGAGCAAAAATTTGTCTGGTCGAAAACAGCACTACATTCCGCAATCGCTCCTTAGGTCGTTTTCAGCGCGTCCTGACGCGAAGGCGCCGCCTGTTTGGATTTATTCGCGCAAATGGTCGATATTCAAAACGAATACATTGGACGTAGCGGCAGAGCGCGAATTCTATTCTCCGGTCTCTTCAGATAAAGTCACTTTAGACGATGAGATCATGCAATATGAAAACCTATTAGCTCAGCAACTATCGGCAATCCGGGCCTCCGCGGTTGGCGCGCCGATAGATGCTCGGCTCGCTGCCGAAACGACCGTTCATCTAGCGGTCCGCAATGCGCATATCAGAGACGCGTTCGAAAACGTTGGCGTTGAAGCGGTAGCCGCCGTATCTGATTTATTTTCTGACGAAAAATACAGCAGGCAGAAGTTGGGCGTGGATCAGGAGTCGGGCGGCGAGTTGAGAGACACAATCCGCAAAGCCATCAGCGAGCGATTTCCAACGTTGAACAGCGAGAAGCGAGAATTGATCGAAAAAATTTCAGTCGACATTACCGTCAAGCAATTTACGTCATTCTTTGAACGTCAACGGCCTCAAATCGAACAGATGGTGCAGCAAATTGGCACGAAAATTGAGCCCGCTGCAAAACAAGCACATGCAAAGGCGTTAAGTGCATCACTCGCTCCCGAGAAGCGGGTGGATGATTTGTCAAAATTTTGCTGGCAGACTTTGAAGGGCAAATTTGTACTGCCGGATAGCGTTGCGGTCTCTTGTTCGAAAGGCAGAGCCACACCCTACATGATCGCCGATACAGACGAAGCAGAAGCGGTGTTCATGCCAGTGAGTGCACAATGTCTTCTCGCTGGTTTCCGAGAGGCTCAACTGATTGAAGGTATCGATTTTAATCGGATTGCCGCAGAGTGCAGCGGTGATTTTTTTATAGCGACCGAACGCAATGAATTGCTTGCGCAATTAATTCCGCTTATTGGCAATGCAACTCAAGCAGCGATACGGGATGCCGTGGATTCAGCGAAGGCCGAACGGCGAGCGAGTCTTGGCATTCTCTCTAACGACGAAAACTGAGGCCCTAGAGTCTACCTCACCCCAAACACCACATCAGCACCGCCTTCTGGGCGTGCAGCCGGTTCTCGGCTTCGTCGAAGACCACGCTCTGGGGGCCGTCGATCACGTCGTCGGTGACTTCCTGGCCGCGGTGGGCGGGGAGGCAGTGCATGAAGAGGGCGTCGCTGGCGGCGCGGGCCATCATGCGGGGGTTGACCTGGTAGGCCTTGAGCAGGTTGTGGCGCTTGGTGGTGTCCTCGTCGCCCATGCTCACCCAGGTGTCGGTGACGACGCAGTCGGCGTCCTTCACCGCCTTGTCGGGATCGTCGCCGAAGCGCACGTCGGCGCCGGCGGCCTCGGCCCACAGCCGCACGTCCTCATGCACCGACAATTCCTTGGGCGAGGCGATGTTGAGGCGGAAGCCGAAGCGTGCGGCGGCGTGGACCCAGGAGGTGAGCACGTTGTTGCCGTCGCCCAGCCAGGCCACCGTGGCGCCGGCGATGGGGCCGCGCTTCTCCTCGAAGGTCATCACGTCGGCCAGGATCTGGCAGGGATGGGAGACGCGGGTGAGGCCGTTGATGACGGGGATGGTCGCGGCCCCGGCCATCTCGCGCACCATCTCGTGGTCGAGCAGGCGGATCATGATGGCGTCGACATAGCGCGACATGGCGCGCGCGGTGTCGCCGATGGTCTCCTCGCGGGCGAGCTGCATGTCGTTGCCGGAGAGCATGATGGTGGTGCCGCCGAGCTGGCGCATGCCCACGTCGAAGGAGACGCGCGTGCGGGTGGACTGCTTGTCGAAGATCAGCGCCAGCACGCGCCCGGCGAGCGGGGCGTCGGCGTCGGCGGTGCCGCGCGGCAGGCCGGCGCGGGCGGTTTTGCGCGCCCGCGCGTCCGCGATCAGCCCCTTCAGCGCCGCGGAATCGAGATCGGCGATGTCGAGGAAGTGCTTCGGCCGCACGATGCTCTTGATGGGCTTGTTCATTCCGCCGCCGCCTTCTTCTTCTCCGCCTCGAACTCCGCCGCGGTCTCGCTCAGCAGGCGGATGGCTTCGCGCACGTGGGTTTCGTCCACGATCAGGGGCGGGAGCAGGCGGACCACGTTGGCGCCGGCGCCCACGGCGAGCATGCGGTGGGCGCGCAGGCGGTCGATGAACGCCGTGTTGGGCACCTTCATCTTCAGCCCCAGCATCAGGCCCTGGCCGCGCACGTCCTCGAACACGTCCGGATGGGCGGCGATGAGGCCCGCGAGCTGCTGGCGGAAGTAGTTGCCGACCCTGGCGACGTGATCGAGGAAGCCCGGCGCCAGCACCACGTCCAGCACCGCGTTGCCCACGGCCATAGCCAGCGGGTTGCCGCCGAAGGTGGTGCCGTGGCTGCCCTTCTCGATGCCGCTGGCGGCGCGGGCGGTGGCGAGGCAGGCGCCCAGGGGGAAGCCGCCGCCGATGCCCTTGGCGATGGCCATGATGTCGGGCTCCACGCCCGCCCATTCATGGGCGAAGAACTTGCCGGTGCGGCCCACGCCGGTCTGCACCTCGTCGAGGATGAGCAGCAGGTCGTGCGCGTCGCAGATGCGCCTCAGCGCGCGCAGGAACTCCGCGTCGGCGGGACGCAGGCCGCCCTCGCCCTGGATGGGCTCGATCAGCAGCGCCGCGGTCTGGGGCCCGATCGCGGCCTCCAGCGCCTTGAGGTCGCCGAACGGCACCTGGTCGAAGCCCTGCACCTTGGGGCCGAAGCCCTCCAGGTACTTCTCCTGCCCCCCGGCCGCGATGCCCGCCAGCGTGCGGCCATGAAACGCACCTTCGAAGCTGATTATGTGGAACCGCTCCGGATGGCCTTTTTTGTAATGATATCGTCTGGCGATCTTCACCGCGCACTCGATCGCCTCGACCCCCGAATTGGTGAAGAACACGGTGTCGGCGAAGGTCGAGTCCACCAGCCGTTTCGACAGGCTCTCCTGCCCGGGAACCCGGTAAAGATTCGAGACGTGCCAGAGCTTTGCGCCCTGCTCCGTCAGAGCCTCGACCAGATGCGGATGGGCGTGGCCCAGCGCGTTGACCGCGATGCCGGCGCCGAAATCCAGATATCGGTTGCCCTGCTCGTCGAAGATGAACGCGCCCTCGCCGTGCGAAAATGCCACATCGGCCCGGGCAAAAGTGGGTAACAGGGTCGGAAAATCGGCTGCCACGTCTTGATCCTTTCCCGCAGGGGCGGCCTTAATGGGCACTCGAAAGGAGGGAATCAAGCAAACCAGACGAGCGGGGTTGGGTGGTGTTGCAATGTTCCCAGTGTGTTCACGCCGCATTTTACCAAAAACCGGCGACGCGAGCATGGCGAAGTTGTAAGGAAATCAGAGACGTGGCTATGATCGCGGCAAGCGCCGCACGTTTACCCAAGAGAGTCGCACAAGTGGGGGGTATCTGGTCATGAGTTTGGAGATGAACGTCGCGGGGTTGGATTACACCCCCGGCGTCGCGATTGGCGCCTACACAAAATCCTCGATCCTGGTGAAGCGCGCTTTCGACACGATTTTCGTTCTTGCGGGCCTGCCTTTCGCGCTGTTGGTGATGATACCGATCGCGCTCCTCGTGGCGATGGACGGCCACAATCCCTTCTACATGCAGCGCCGCGTCGGCCAGCACGGCAAGATGTTCGGCTGCATCAAATTCCGCAGCATGGTGGTGGACGCCGACAAGAAGCTGGAAAGCTATCTGGCCCGCGATCCCGCGTTGCGCGCGGAGTGGGACGAGACGCGCAAGCTCAAGAACGATCCGCGCATCACGCGCATCGGCCGCTTCCTGCGCAGGACGAGCCTGGATGAGCTGCCGCAGATCTTCAACGTGCTGATGGGCGAGATGAGCCTGGTCGGCCCGCGCCCTGTGGTGGCCGAGGAGCTTCCGCTCTACGGCAGCGCCACCGCCGTCTACCTCGCCTGCCTGCCCGGCATCACGGGCCTGTGGCAGGTCGGCGGCCGCTGCGATGTGTCCTACGACGCGCGCGTGGCGCTGGACGTCGAATATGCCGAGCGCTGGTCGCTGGCGCAGGACTTCAAGATCCTGCTGCGCACGATCCCGGTCGCGCTGGGCCGCCGCGGCGCCTACTAAGTGATTGTTTGAAAAGCCCGGTCAATCGGCCAACTAAATCAACTGTTTAGCTTTTCGCGATTCAGGAATCGCCAAAGCATTTCGTGCATTCGCATGGTCCTCATTTGTTGGGCCTCAGAAACTGTGAGATTGCGCAAATCAGCTAATCGCTGTTCGCGCTGAATCGAAACGTGATCGCGCATGGTCGCTCCATCGCGTGGTTGCGGGGTGCTGACGACTCGCTATCGTCAGCACCCACCATTATTGTTCCCTTTTGGCTGATTGGCGAGCAAAACTTGCAGCGCTATCGAGCAAGGCTTCAAAGTTCGTAGACATATCTGTTGATATATTTTGTAGCGTTGGCGCATAAGAACGATCTGTACCGCAGCCTACGTACATCAACGACCATCGCGAATTGCCATAATTGTCGTTGTCTTTAATGACTATCGCGTGGGCGTTCAGGAATTTGTGCTGTGCTGTGGTTGCCGCGCGAAAAATAGAATGCAGTACTTTGGAGCCGCTAGTTTCAAGATCTCTCACACACGTTGCTTCAGAGTCGAAACTGTTGATTGGATTATCAGCGAGCAGGTTACCAGACAGATCAAGCACAATTATGTATCCAACGTGTCGGCCATCCGTGTTTTGCGCGTTGGCCAGAGATAACGAAAAGAGCAGTGAGATTACTATTGTCGGTAGTCGTACCGGAGACATCCGCGAGCCCTCTACTGCTCGCGAAGTCCATGCCGGTTCCAGACACCCTGGTGCCAGGTGGTTAGCTGCGTGACAAACCAGAGGCTTAAACACGCCCTGCTTATTTCCGCTCACGACGCGCCGAAGCGCCCCTTGAGTTGGGTATTGCATTTGGCAGGCCACCCGACCGGGGGCTGCCTCTGGTTGTTCTCGCAGCTACGCGAGTTATCATGAGTTTGAACTACCCTTTATTGTAGAGCAATCACAAGCTAAGTATTTGAAATTGTTTAACTATTTCGAATAGCTTCAACGAATCAGGCTTGCGAATGGTGTAGGAATATGTTACTATTCATAGTCACCAATGGCTGAAAACCAGCCGGGGATCGTGGCTTACCAGACCAACCTCAGCGACCAGCAGTGGGCGCTGATCGAACCATTGTTGCCGAAAGCCAAGACCGGTGGACGGCCCAGAACTACCGATATTCGACGTGTTGCCGAAGCTCTGCTGTACCTGGTCAAATCAGGTTGCCATTGGCGAATGATGCCCTCTGATTTTCCGCCATGGGAGACTTGTTACTGGTATTTCAAAAATTGGCGGGCCGACGGCACTTGGAGAAAAGTGCATCGCGTGCTTGTCAAAAAGGTTCGTCGCAAAGCCCGCAAGACCGCGTACCCGACAATCGCTATTCTCGACAGTCAAAGCGTCAAAACCGGCAAAATGGTCAGCTCTGACAAAGGCTACGATGGCGGCAAGCATGTGAAGGGCCGCAAGCGTCATATCGCGACCGATATATTGGGGTTGCCAATCGCCATTACTGTCACTTCGGCCAATACGCACGACAAGGTTGGCGGCTCCAAAGTGATTGAAGGTGTGCGCAAGTTTATGAGAGGACGCCGATTGAAGAAGGTCTACGCCGACGGAGGTTATATGGGCCAGCCGTTCAAGGATCTTGTGAAAACCAAAATCGGCGCGTCTGTCAAAATATCAAAGGGTGTGGGTCAACGTTTCAAGCGTTTCGTACCTGTAGCCAAGCGTTGGGTTGTCGAACGCACCTTTGCTTGGTTTTCGGATTATCGCCGATTGGACAAAGATCAAGAGCGTTTGGCCCGCAATTCGGTTGCGATGCTCCGG
>Ga0335083_10000651_pt1 | contig 50827 bp, 47 predicted proteins | sample Lox_Sample_42_FD_206716 | JGI IMG/M metagenome (GOLD analysis project Ga0335083, IMG submission 206716) | Soil microbial communities from Loxahatchee National Wildlife Refuge, Florida, United States - Lox_Sample_4.2 | ecosystem: Environmental > Terrestrial > Soil > Wetlands | place: USA...
CGACCATCAGGATCAGCGCCAGCACGGCGTCGACAAGATGATTGGTGGCGGCATGCATCACCGTCGCCGAGGCCATGGTGACCAGCGTGAGCACCATCGAGGTGCCGATCACCGTCGCCGTCGGCACGCGCAGGAAATAGATGAGCATCGGCACCAGCAGGAAGCCGCCGCCGATGCCCATGATGGCGCCGACGAAGCCGATGAGGAAGCCGATTCCCCACACGGGGATCGCCGACACATAGATTTTCGAGCGCTTGAAGCGCAGCTTGAACGGCAGCCGGTGCATCCAGGTATGGCTGCCCGGCCTGCGGATGACGGCCGGCCCGCCGTGCAGGGCGCGCAGGATCGCCCGCACCGCCTCGTAGATCATGAAGGCGCCAACGATCGTGAGCAGCGTCACGTAGGAAAGGCCGATCACCAGGTCGAGTTGGTCGACCGCACGCAACATGGTGAACAGCCAGACGCCGGTCGCGGTGCCGACAACGCCGGCGGCGAGCAGTGTCAGCGCCAGCGCCACGTCGACGGCGCTGCGTCGCCAATAGCTGATCGCGCCGGAAAACGAGGAGGCGGCGATATGGCTCGACACGCTCGCCACCGCGACCGCCGGCGACACGCCGATGAAGATCAGCAGCGGCGTCATCAGAAAGCCGCCGCCGATACCGAACATGCCGGAGATAAAGCCGACCGCGATCCCCATCCCCAGCACCAGGAAGATGTTGACCGGCAGATCGGCGATCGGCAGATAGATTTGCAAAGCGGGTTTGTCCGGTGTCTTGGCGGTGAATACGCCCCGCCACTACTAGCGTAAAAACACCGTAGTGCTTAGCGATTTCCCAATACCAGGGGCTCGCCCACACGCGGCTTGGCGCGTGCCGGCGGCGCCGCGCTGGCGGCCGCATCCCAGCCGCCCGGCGGCTGCGCGACGTTGGTGGCGGCGTCAGGCTGCGTCTGGGCAACGAAAGTCTTAGCCGCGAGTTGAGCGGCGGCGAGCGCGTGAGAGTCGAGGCGGCTCGCAACCTCATCGCGCCTTTTCAAGGCTTCCTTGTCGCCCTTGTTCGCCGCCAGCGCGAACCATTTGTAGGATTCGGCGAAGCTCGCGCTCACGCCGAGCCCGCGCGCATAGAGCACGCCGAGATTGAACTGACTGTCGGGAACACCGTGGTCGGCCGCCTTTTGGAACCACTGCGCGGCGGCGCCGTAATCGGGCTTGCCGTCAACGCCTTCGGCGTAGAGGACGGCGAGATTATGCATGGCCTTGGCGTTGCCGGCATTGGCGGCGGCAAGATAGAGCCGCCGTGCCTCGGCGAGGTTCTTCGTCACCCCCTGACCCTTTTCCAGCAGGCTGCCGTAGCGGAATTGCGCCGGCGCCAGCCCTTTGCTCGCCGCGCGTTCGAACCAGCGTGCGGCCTCGGTCATGTCTGCCGGCACGCCGTGGCCTTCGGCGTAGCGCATGCCGATCTCGTAGGCGGCGGCGGCGTCGCCGGCCGTGGCGGCGCTGCGCAGGCGAATGCTGCCGATCGCCGCCGGCAGGTGACCGCCGTTATGCGCGGGAGGCAGCATCAGAGGTGTTTTCGGCAGTGCCGGATTATCGGCGGGCGGCGAAATCGATCCGGTCACGAAGCCCGGCAATTGTGACGTTGGCGCGGTCGACAGAAGTGGCGCCGCGATGTTTGCGGCCGACTGCTGCGGAGCGGCAGGTGCCGCCGCTGCGGTATTGCCGGCGGCAGATGCAAGCGGCGCGGTATCCGGCTGGTTCGCGGCGGGTTGCGAGTCCGCGGCCATCGTTTCGGGGGCGTCGCTCGTGTCATTGGATTCTGCGTCGGCCGTCTTGTCGTCGGGTGCAGCATTCGCAACCTTGTTGGCGCCGGCGTCTCTGGACTGCGCCAATTTGCCGCTCAGGCTACCGAAGTCGATGAAGTTCGACGCGATCTGTACCGCGCCGATGACAACGGCGATGATGCTGGCGGCGATGAACAGCGATTTCACCCGCTTGATCAAGCTCTTGCGTGGCTTTGCGGCGTCGACCGCGTCGGCGTCCATGAAATCCGCTGCACTGCGCGGCGGACGCCGCGGCGGCGATTCCTGCACCGCGGCCTGGGCGGCGCGGCGGGCAGCGGCGATGAAGTTTGATTTGTTGCTCGGCACCGTCGCCGCCGCGGGTCGCGCGCCGCCGAGGGCCGCCTCAGAGGCGGCAATGCGCGCCGCCGGGTTGGCGCGCAGCGACGGGCGGCCCGAGCCGGGTTCAAGCGGCTGATCGCCCGGCAGATCGGGGTCGATCGACAGTTGCCGCGCCGCCGGCATGTGCTTCGGCGCGGGCGGTGCCTCGGTCATAGCCGGCGCGGCTAGCGGCGGCGGCGTTTCCGTGGCGGATAGGGGCGCGACCGGCGGCGCTGCTGCGGCGTCGATGAGCCGCACCGCAAGCTTGCCGACCGGCTCCTTGAGATCGAGCGGCTCGGCGTCCGTCGGCGGCGGCTGCGGGCGCGTCTCGCCGATGCCTTGTTCGATCATTGCGAGGCGGTCGACCACTACGCCGAGCGTGCCATGGACGGCGTCGAGCGCGTTCTGGGTGCGGACAATTTCGTCCTTGAGTGAATCGACAGCTGGCGCGGTTTCGTCGCCGACCTTGCTCGCCTTGATCTCCTCGATGTGTACGAGCAAGTCGGCAAGCCCGCGCTCGATGGCCTCGAGGTGGGCGAATCTGGAGTCCGACGCGTCGAGTTTCTGCACCAGCGTGGCGATGCGGTCCTCGAGATGGCCGATGGCGACACTATCGCCGCGCGAATTCTGGATCTGCTCGATCTTGTCGGACAGCGAACTGACCAAGGCTTCCAGCCGCGGCGGCACCGAGGCGCCGTTTTGCGTGCGCTCCGCGAGCGCATCAGAGAGGGCGCCGATGCGATGTTCCAGATGCGCAAGCGCGTCGCCGCCGCCTGAGGCCATGGCGATCTGCTCGACATTCTGCCCCAGGCGTTGCACCTCGGCTGCGAGCTGGTCGACGGTCTGGTTGGAGGCGACATGGGCGCTGATCTCGCGCAGCGTGGTGATCGCGCGTTCGAGCTGCTGCATTGTCGCCGGATCGCGCTGGGCGACGATCATGTCGATCTTGTACGTCAGGCTGGCGATCGCATCGTTGAAGCCGACCAGATTTTCTGCCGGCATAAGCCCATGCAGCGCGTCGCGAACTTCGGCGAGACCATGCTCGATGCCGGAAAGCGCGTTGGCGTCAACGCCAGCCTGCCGGCCCTCGGCGATGCGGTGGTTGAGCTCCGCAATCTGCCGCTCGATGGCCTCGATGGCGCGACGTGGCATGGCCTCGGTGAGCGTGTGGGCGATTGCGCCGAGCTCCTCGCGCAGGGCGTTGATTGCTTCCTCGACGCCGGGCTTGCGCAGCGTCTCGATCTGCGTGGTGATCGCGCGCAGTTGATCTTCCAGTCCCGACAGGTCCTGCGTCGGTAGCGGTGTGGACACGCGCGGTGCAACTGCCGGCGGCATTTGAACCGGCGGTGCGCGCCGTGGAGCGGGTGGCGGCGCCGGTGCAGCGTTTGGCGGCATGATCGGCGGCGCGGCTGGCGGCTTTGGCGCCGCCGCCTGCTTGTTGAGCGCGTGCTGCCGCGCCACAATTTCTGCAATGGCGAGATTGAGCGCCGGCGGCAATTGCACCGGCATTGCAGCCGACGGTGCTGGCGGCGGCGCCATCGGAGGCGGCGGCGCGATCGGCATCGGTGGCGGCCGCGTCGCATTGGCGAACTGGTCGAGACGATGGTCGAGCCGCTTGATCAGCTCGGCGAGTTGATCCTGATCGTTGCGGCTGTGTTGCGGCGCATAGGCTTCCGGGCCGGGGCGGGCAACCTGCGCAACCTGAGCCACCTTGTCGATGCGGCGGCTGATGTCGTCGAGCCGCTCGTGCACCGTGCTCAGGTCGACGCCGTGGCGCTCGTCGTCGTCGTCAAGCGCATCGGGATCGATGCCTTGCTCCGCCGCCTGGTTGAAGATCACGGAGTTGAGCCAGTCGCCGAGCGACATGCCCGAGCGGCGCGCCGCCTCCCTGGCGGTCTCGCGGGCTTCAGGCCGGATGCCTTTGACACTCCACGGGACGCCAAATTTCATGCTCTCACCCGCATTCGAGGTGGAGGCAAAGAGCCGTGAATGACTCTCGTGGACCCGGCGCGCGTTAACAGCAGGTGGATACGGGCTCGGTCCTCATTCCACAGGCCGACTTTTTCCCGTTTGCGGTAAACAAGGAGTTAAGTTTTTGGCGAAGTACCGGACTTGGCCGGAGAAATTCTGCTGACGCCGCCGGCGGCGAGGCTTGCCCCATAACGGCTAGCGAAGTGTTATAATAACATGGCAGCCATTTAACAGTAAAATTCCCACGATGCGTGGTTTCGCTGATGCGAATACTGACCGCGCCGAGTAAAAGTGATTCGGGGGATAAGGGTTGACCAATACGGGATACCCGCATGACCGATGTGGTTGTGATAGGAATTCTCTCACTAAATCAAGAAGTTAAGTCAGGAGAACCAAGCACGCGGCCGGACGAAAATATTGACCGGATTACAATCGGAGAGCTGGCGCGCGAAGCTGGCGTCACCTTGCGGGCGCTGCGCTTCTACCAAAGCAAGGGATTGTTGGCCCCGGCTCGTGACGGCGTCTCGCGGGTCTACGGGCAGGCCGACCGCGACCGTTTGGCGCTCATCCTCCAGGGCAAGCGTCTCGGCTTCACCCTGCATGAAATCCGCGAAATGCTGGCGGCGCGCGCCCGCGGCTGCCACAAGGCGCTGCCGGTCAGCCGCAAGAAATGCATCGAGCAGATTAATCTCCTCGAGCGCCAGCGCCACGACATCGAGCGGGCACTGGCCGAATTGCGGCGAATCTATACCGGTATGTTCCAGGACCTCCTGAACGGGCGCAGCGCCACCTCCGACGCGGCGTCCTGACAGCCAATTCGGCTTTTCCCCAGGCTTTAACGCAGGTGTAAACCGGCTCGGTCATAATCCGCGCCGATGTCCGCGCTTTGCCGCCTGCCCCGCACGCTGTCGGAATGGTGCGGCGGCTTGGAATCGCGGAAACCTGTTGCCTTCATAATCCGTTAATACCTGCGGCAGGACGCCGGGGAGGGAACCGATGCCGACTTACAAAGCGCCCGTGGATGACGCGCTGTTCCTGATGAACGACGTCTTTCACCTCGATCGCTACGGCAACCTGCCGGGTTTTGCCGATGCCTCGCCCGACATCGTCGAGGCGGTGCTGCGCGAGGCCGCCAAATTTTCCGAAGCAGTGCTCACGCCCCTCAACCGCGCCGGCGACGTGGAGGGCTGCACCCGTCGTGACGACGGCAACGTTGCCACGCCCACCGGTTTCAAGGATGCCTACAGGCAGGTCGCCGAGGGCGGCTGGATCGGCATTTCGGTGCCAGCCGAATTCGGCGGGCAAGGCCTGCCGGCGATGCTCACCATTCAGGTCAACGAATTCCTCTGCTCCGCCAACATGGCCTTCGCCATGTATCCGGGGCTGACGCAGGGCGCGATCGCGGCGTTGGTGGTGCACGCGTCGCCGGAGCTGAAGCAGAAATATCTGCCGAAGATGGTCGAGGGTGTGTGGACCGGCACCATGAATTTGACCGAGCCGCATTGCGGCACCGATCTCGGCCTCTTGCGCACCAAGGCCGTGAAACAGCCCGACGGCAGCTACAAGATCACCGGCACCAAGATTTTCATCTCCGCCGGCGAGCACGATCTTGCTGAAAACATTATCCATTTGGTGCTGGCCCGCATCGAGGGCGCACCCGCCGGCACCAAGGGCATCTCGCTGTTCGTGGTGCCGAAATTCATGGTCTTAGAAGGCGGCAAGCTCGGACCGAGGAACGGGGTGAGCTGCGGCTCGATCGAAGAGAAGATGGGCATCCACGGTAACGCCACCTGCGTCATGAACTATGACGGCGCCACCGGCTGGCTGATCGGCGAAGAAAACCGCGGCCTCAACGCCATGTTCGTGATGATGAACGAGGCGCGCCTCGGCGTCGGCGTGCAGGGCCTCGCGCTCTCCGAAGTCGCCTATCAGAACGCCGCGATCTACGCCAAGGAGCGGCTGCAGGGCCGCGCCATCTCCGGCGTCAAATATCCCGACAAGCCGGCCGATCCGATCGTCGTGCACCCCGACGTGCGCCGCAATCTGATGAACATCCGCGCCTTCAACGAGGCGGCGCGCGCGCTGGTGATGTGGACCGCGCTGAAGGCCGACATCGCGCATCGCTCGGAGGACGAGAAGGAACGCCAGAGCGCCGACGACCACATGGGCCTGCTCACGCCGGTGATCAAAGGCGTGCTCACCGATACCGGCTTTGCCAACACGGTGATGGCGCAGCAGGTGTTCGGCGGCCACGGCTACATCGCCGAGCACGGCATGGAGCAGTTCGTGCGCGACGCGCGCATCGCCCAGATCTACGAGGGCGCCAACGGCATCCAGGCGCTCGACCTGGTCGGCCGCAAGCTCGGCCGCGACGGCGGCCGCGCCATGATGGCGTTCTTCAACGAGGTCTCCGCTTACATCAAGGAGAAGAGCGCCGACGAGAAGATGAAGCCCTATGTGGCGCCGCTCGGCGTTGCCCTCGGGCATCTGCAGCAGGCCTCGATGTGGTTCATGCAGAATGCGCTTGGCCGGCCCGACAATGCCGGCGCCGGCTCCTACGATTACATGCATCTCTTTGGCCTGGTCGCGCTCGGCTACATGTGGTGCCGCATCGCCGAGGCGGCGCTCGCCAAGCTGCCGAAGGCCAACGGCTCGGCCCCGCGCATGAATGCCAAGCTCACGACCGCGCGCTTCTTCATGGAGCGCATGCTGCCGGAGACGGCGAGCCATCTCGCCCGCATCCAGACGGGCGCCGGCTCGATGATGGAATTGCCCGACGAGGCGTTCTGACGGCTTGCCTCGCCCGGTCCTGCGCGAAACAGCAACGGGGCATGCACCGGAAGGTGCATGCCCCTTCGCTTAGATTATTCGCCGTTGCGAACCGGGCGACTATCTGATCACGCCCGGCGCGAACAGATCGGACAAGTCGGACGCATTGAGCGCATCGCCCAGCCAAGGGTAGTGATGGCGGGGATCGACGTCGAAGATTTCCTGCATGGTGCGCAGGAAGGATGAATGCGAATACTTGATCGTATTCGAATACGGCACGCCATTGACGTTCCGGTGCACGTCCTTCGAAATGACGATGAACGGCAAGGTCCGGCTGGGGTCATCGCCGCCTTCGCTCTCATCCCACCACAGGACGATGATGCCGTGGTCCTGATAGGCGTCCGAGGCCATGATCAAGGGGATCACCCGGGCGAGGAAATTGTCACCCTGGGCGAGGCGGGCGGGATCGGCGGTGTTGCCGCTGTTGGGGTACGACCCGTAGCCATTGGTGAGCGTCGTGTGCTGGTCGTTGTACTGGTTCGGCGTGATCCAGTTGTAGTCGGCCACTTTATTGCTCGCGAGATCGAGCGCCAACTGCTGCAGCGGGGCGTAATGCAGCCGCAGAGGATTCGAGGAGGTTGAATTGCATCCACCGTTCGTATCGGCGAAGTACACCATCGGATTGTGCTTGGCCGCGTAGTTGAACTGGTTTGAATAGTTGAACTCGTTGACTCCGGGAGAAGCATAGGTGCCGCTGGTGCTGAACAGCGGAACGGTCCACGCGCTCACCGGCAGCGGTGTATTGGCGGTGTCGACGTCGGTGTCCTCCTGGTACGACTTCCACGATCTTCTGGCCTTTGTCAGAAACGCGCTCAGGTGCTGATCGGTGGTTTGGACGGTGTCCGGGGTGCAGTCATTGTGGTACGGGTTGTCGTCATTGTTCACGCCAAAATTGGTGCCCGCTTCGGCCCAAATGTAGTTGGGCTCCGACGGATGATCGCCCGGGGCTGCGTTGATGTACCCTTTCGCGAAGGCGACCTGGTCGCTGATGCCGGAGGTGCCATTCACCAGCCTGTTGATGAACGGCGTAGCCGGATTCTGAAAGACCTGCTGCGGGCTGGTCTGGCTGCTCGGCTGCGTCCAGTTGTGATTCTCCATGGCAATGACGAACACCGTTCTCACGCCATGATCGTCACCGTCCCGCCGACCCCCCGAGTCGTCGTCAAAGCCGCCCGCATGGGCAGCAAAGCCTCCGAATCCCAATGCGCTGCCTAGAGCCACCGCGCATATCGCCCGTTGAAATTTCGGACGAAACATATCGTTTTGCCTCCTCGTTAGCGCCGCAGTTGGCGCTTCGCGAAGGTGGCAGGCCGATATTTCGCTGCGGTGGCATATTTATGAAGACTATAAACGGCTGCACATTCGCAGCGCTTGCCCGCAACACCGGTGTCGATGATTGAGCTCGGGCACCCGCTGCGCATCGAAAGCAGTGTTCGGCCGGCCGTTTGTCAATCCGCGCCCTGGTGAAACGCCGGCATCACTTCGCCGGCGAAAAGCCTGATCGAGCGCTCCGCCTCGGCGGCGCCCATCGAGCCGAACACCATCTGGCACAGGAGATAATTGACGCCGGTCTCTTCCTGCAGCCGCGCGACGTAGTCGCGCACGGTTGCGGGCGAGCCGGCGACGCCATTGCCGATTCGCGCAAGCCCGGCGAAATCCTTCGGATAGACATCCTTCAGCGTGAATTCGACGTTCGAGCGCCGCCAGAGGAAATCCATGCCGTCGCGCCAGCGGGTATAGGCTTCACCCGCGATGCGCTGCGCCTCGGCGTCGGTGGCGGCAACGACAATATGGCGGGTGATGCCGATCTTCGGCAATTCGCTTGCGGCGCGGCCGAGCGCCGCCCATTCGGCGCGATAGCGGTCGCTGATCGCGCGCGCTCGCGCCGCCGGGCCGAGCGAGACGACGTTGATTGCGCGCGGCGCTGCCCACGGGATTGCGTCGGCGCCGGGCGCACCATACCAGAGCGGCGGGTGCGGGCGCTGGCGCGGCTTCAGCGTCACCAGATAATCCTTGTAGTGAAAAAACTTGCCGTCGAAATCGAGCACCTCGCGCTCGAAGGCCTGCATCAGCACCGCGAAGGCCTCGTGATACAGCGCCTGCGCCGCGGTGGGATCGATCCCATAACGCTGGTGCTCGAGCAACGCGCCGCCGCGGCCGACCCCGACCATCAGCCGTCCGCCGCTCATCTGGTCGAGCATGCAGATCTCTTCGTAAACCCGCAGCGGGTGATGCAGCGGCAACACGTAGACCAGCGGCCCGAGTCGCAGGGTCTTGGTGCGCTGCATGGCGGCGGAAAGAAACACGCTGGGGCTCGGCGCCAGGCCGAGCGGCGTCGCGTGATGCTCGGCCAGATGATAGCCGTAAAATCCTGCCCGCTCGACCAGTTCGATCAGGCGCAGGCGCTTCTCGTAAAATGCACCGAGTTCGCCGCCGTCGTCATCGAGGTGGTCGAAAATCCCGAATTCAAGCAAGGCTCGTTCTCCCCAGCACGGAATTCATAGTATTATGGCAATACGAGCCGCCGCGCATTTGCAACAACTTGCGGCGGCCAGGGGAGGTTGGAATGCGGAATTTGCTACTCGGAGTTGTCGCTGCCCTGTTTGCCGTTACGGCGGCGCACGCGCAGGACGCGGTGAAGATCGGCCTCATCATGGCCTATTCCGGCCAGTTCGCCGACACCGCGACCCAGATGCAGAATGGCGTCGATCTCTACATCAAGCAGCACGGTGACACCGTCGCCGGCAAGAAGATCGAAATCATCAAGAAGGACACCGGCGGCCCGAACCCCGACGTCGCCAAGCGTCTGGCGCAGGAACTGGTCGTGCGCGACGGCGCCGACGTCATCGCCGGCTTCACGCTGACGCCGGAAGCGCTCGGCGCCGGCCCGGTTTCGGCCGAGGCCAAGAAATTCATGGTGGTGATGAACGCGGCCACCTCGATCATCATCACCAAGTCGCCTTACATGGCGCGCACGTCGGTCACCATCCCGCAAATCGAGCAGGCCTTCGGCGACTGGGCCGCCAAGAAGGGCGGCGCCCACAAAGTCTACACCATGGTCTCCGATTACGGCCCCGGCATCGACGCCGAGACCTCGTTCCAGAAGGGCTTCAAGGCCGCCGGCGGCGAAGTCGTCGGCTCGGTGCGCATGGCGGTCGCCAATCCCGACTTCACCGCCTATGTGCAGCGCGCCAAGGACATCAATCCGGAGGCGATCTTCGTTTTCATCCCCGGCGGGGCGCAGCCGCCGGCCTTCGCCAAGGCGCTCGCGGAACGCGGCATCGATCCGAAGACGATCAAGGTCATGGGCCAGGGCGAGATCACCATGGACGACAACGCGCGCAAGGCCATGGGCGACGGCGGCGTCGGCATCGTCACCGCGTTCCACTACGACTGGAACCACGACTCGGCGATGAACAAGGCCTTCGTGAAGGCCTACAATGATGCATATCACCGCAACCCCGACATCTACTCGGTCGGCGGCTATGACGGCATGCACTTGATCTACGAAGCGCTGAAGAAGACCGCCGGCAAGGCCGACGGTGAATCGCTCATCGGCGCGGCCAAGGGCATGAAATGGGAAAGCCCGCGCGGGCCGATCTCGATCGACGCCGAAACGCGCGACATCGTGCAGAACGTCTATATCCGGCGCGTGGAGAAGGTCGGCGGCGACTACCGCAACGTCGAATTCGACACCATCCCCAACGCCAAGGACCCGGCGCGCAACTAGCACGCGGGGTCGACGGTGACTTGACGCGGCGCATTCCAGCGCCGCGTCGGAGTGCACAGGGCCCGCTGCGGCCGGTGCGAATGACGCCGCGGCGACCGGCTTGCCATGGCTGCCATGCGATCTTGTATGATCGCGTCGGAACAAAGTGCGCATACGGTCCGGAACGTGGCTGACACGACAAGAATAGCCGTCATCGGCGGTGGCATTGGTGGCCTGGCGGCAGCGCTGTCGCTGCTGCGGAAGGGTTTCGACGTCCACGTCTACGAACGGGCCAGCGCGTTACGCGAAGTCGGCGCCGGCATCGTGCTTACGCCCAACGCCACGCGGCTGCTGCGCGGCCTCGGGTGCGCCGCTGAACTTGCGGCGCTCGCCGTCGCCCCGGTCGCCTGGCGGCAGCGCCGCTGGGACGACGGCCGCACCTTGATGTTCACGCCGGTTGCGTCGCCTGCGGGCGAACCGCCGATGTTCTACACCGCGCATCGCTCGGATGTGCTGGCGATGTTGGCCGGCAAGCTCGCGGCGGAGCGATTGCATCTCGGCCGCCGGTTGACCGGCTTTGCCGATCGCGGTGCGCGCGTCGAACTGCAATTCGACGGCCGCCCCGATGCCTCCGCCGACATCGTCATCGGCGCCGACGGCATTCATTCGACGGTGCGCGAACGGCTGTTCGGCGCCGAGCACCCGCGTTTCACCGGCTGCGTCGCCTATCGCGGCCTGGTGCCGGCGGAACGCCTTGCCCACCTCGATTTGCCGCTCGAGTCGCAGATCTGGATGGGGCCGGGCAAGCACTTCGTGCATTACTTCGTGTCGGCCGGGCGGCTCGTCAATTTCGTCTGCCTGATCGACCGCGACGCCTGGACCAAGGAATCCTGGACCGAGCCCGGCGAGGTCAAGGATGCGCTTGCCGCGTATGAGGGTTGGCATCCGCAAGTGCGCGCGATCATTTCCTCGGTCGAGGAGACCTTCGTCTGGGGCCTGTTCGACCGCGCTTCGCTCGCCCGCTGGTCGGTCGGCCGGGTAACGCTGCTCGGCGATGCCTGCCATCCGATGCTGCCGTTCCTGGCGCAGGGCGCGGCACAGGCGATCGAGGACGGCGCGACGCTGGCGAATGTTCTGGCGCGGTCGAGCGACGCCGCTGAAGCCCTGCGACGCTACGAAGCCTTGCGGCTGCCGCGCACCGCCCGCATTCAGGCGGTCGCTGCCGCCAACAAGGGACTCAATCACCTGCCGGATGGACCCGAGCAGGTCGCACGCGACGCCAGCATGGCGGCGGGTACCGCCGACTGGTCGATCGGCGCCACGCGCTGGGTCTATCGGCACGATGCCGCAGCCGCAGCGGAAACCGGCGAACTCGGATTGCCGGCGCAGGCCGCCTAGGCGGCGACGAAGCGCGCGCCGCCGCGGCGCGAGCGCAGCAGCAGGAAGGCCGCAATCGAGACGTTGAGCAGGTTCCAGGCGATCCCGTTGAGGAAGGCGGCGCGGTAGGAGCCGGTCAGGTCGAAGATCGCGCCCGACATCCAGCCGCCGAGCGCCATGCCCAGTACCGTGCCCATGATGACGAAGCCGACCCGCGCGCTCGCGTCTTTCGCCGGGAAATATTCGCGCACGATGATGGCGTAGCTCGGCACGATGCCGCCCTGGAACAGGCCGAACAGCCCGGAGATGATATAGAGCGACACCATGCTGTCGAAGAACACATAGAGCAGCAGCGCCGCGCCTTGCAGCACCGAGCCGAGAATCAGCGTGGGCACGCCGCCGATGCGGTCGGCGACGAAGCCCGAGATCACGCGGCTGATGATGCCGAGGCCGAGCATCAGCGACAGCATGTCGGCGCCGCGCGCGGCGCCGTAGCCGAGATCGCCGCAATAGGCGACGATGTGCACCTGCGGCATCGACATGGCGACGCAGCAGGAAATCCCGGCGACAAAGAGCAGGATCTGCAGCGCGCCGGGCGACAGCGGCAGCGCCGCCTGGCGCTTGGCGGCTTCCGCGGTCGCAACCGCGGCGTAACGCGCGTCGATTTGCCGCCGCAGCAGCAGCGACAGCGGCAGCATGGTGGCGAGGCAGAAGATGCCGATGCCGGTATCGGTCGCGCGCCAGCCGTCGGCGGCGATGAAGTGCTGTACGACGGGGGGCCATATGGTGCCGGCGAGATAATTTCCCGACGCGGCGATGGCGACGGCGATGCCGCGGCGGCGCCTGAACCAGTGTGAGATGTCGGCCATCAGCGGCGCAAACGTCACCGCGCAGCCGGTGCCGATCAGCGCGCCGTGCGCCAGCGCCGCCTGCCACAGGCTGCCGGCGCGGCCGGCGGCGATATAGCCGAAGCCGAGCGCCAGCGTGCTGACCATCACGGCCAGGGTGATGCCGAAGCGGTCGGCGATCTTGCCGGTGACGGCGCCGCCGACCGCAAAGCCGATCATGGTCAGCGTATAGGGCATCGATGCTGCAGCGCGGTCGACGCCGAATTCGGCCTGCATTGCCGGCAGCGCCACGACAACCGACCACATGCCGACGGCGCCGATGGTGGACAACGCCACGGCGACCGCCAGCCGCGTCCAGGACATGGGGGAATCGGTCGCCGCCATTGCGGAGGCGCTTGGATTTGACAGAGTCACGATGACGGGCCCGGCGTTTCCAGCAGCCGGTCGTAGCACCGCACGGGCAGGCGATCCATCACCGCCGCGCAAATGGGGTTGATCAAATATTTTGATGATCCGCGTGAAGCGGGGGGCGTAAAGGCTCGCGCGCGCCGCGCGCCGGCCCTATGGTACCCGTGAACGATTCGTCGTTAGACTACGCAAATATGAACGCCCTCAATCTCCCGCGGCCGGAGTGGATGACTGAGGACCTCGTTCTGCTCGAGGAGCAGGCGCGGCGCTTCATCGCGCAAGAATTCGTGCCGCATCTCGACGCCTGGCACGACAAGGGCATGTACGACCGCGAGGTGTGGACCAAGGCCGGCAGCGCCGGCCTGCTCTGCGCCTCGATGCCGGAGGAATACGGCGGCGCCGGCGGCACATTCGCCCATGAGGCGGTGATCAACCGCGAACTCTCGCTCGCCGGTTTCGACACGTTCGGCGCGCCGCTGCATTCCGGCATCGTCGCGCCCTACATTCTGCATTACGGCACCGAGGAGCAGAAGAAGCGCTGGCTGCCCAAGCTTGCGACCGGCGAGATGGTCGGCGCCATCGCCATGACCGAGCCGGGCACCGGGTCCGACCTGCAAGGCGTGCGCAGCAAGGCGGAGAAATCCGGCAACGGCTACGTGCTCAACGGCTCGAAGACCTTCATCACCAACGGCCAGCACGCCAATCTCGTCATCGTCGTCGCCAAGACCGATCCCAAGGCCGGCGCTAAGGGCGTCTCGCTGCTGGTCGTTGAGACCGACGATGCGGCCGGGTTTCGCCGTGGCCGCAAGCTGAAGAAGCTCGGCATGGATTCCGCCGACACCTCGGAACTGTTTTTCGAGGACGTGAAGCTGCCGGCGGAAAGCCTGCTCGGCACCGAAGAGGGACAGGGCTTCTACCAGTTGATGAAGGAACTGCCGCAGGAGCGCCTGATCGTCGCCGTGCACGCCGTCGCCATGATGGAGCGGGCGCTCGCGCTCACGGTCGACTACGTCAAGCAGCGCCAGGCTTTCGGCAAGAAAATCATCGAGTTCCAGAACACCCAGTTCGAGCTTGCCGAATGCAAGACCGACGCCACGATGGCGCGCGTCTTCCTCGATTACTGCGTCGGCCGCCACGTCGCCGGCGATCTCGACACCGTTACCGCCTCGATGGCCAAATACCGGCTCACCGACGTCCAGGCCGACGTGATCGACCGCTGTCTTCAATTGTTCGGCGGCTATGGCTATATGGATGAGTATCCGATCTCGCGGCTTTATCGCGATGCGCGCGTGTTGCGCATTTACGCGGGGACGAACGAGATCATGAAGCTGCTGATCGCGCGGAGTTTGTAAGTCTTTCCCTCTCCCATCGGGAGAGGGTGCCCGAGCGGAGCGAGGGCGGGTGAGGGGATAGGGAATTTCGATAGGTCGTAACCCCTCACTCGGCTCGTTGTTCACTTCGCTCACAACTCGCCACCCTCTCCCTTCGGGAGAGGGAAGGAGAAGTCAAAATGCCCGACGCATTCATCTACGACCACGTGCGCACGCCGCGCGGGCGCGGCAAGGCCGACGGCGCGCTGCACGAGGTCACCGCGCTCAATCTGGCGGCGCAGGCGCTCGCCGAGGTGAAGAAGCGCAACGAGCTCGATCCAAAGCTTGTCGACGACGTCGTGCTTGGCTGCGTCGATCCGGTGGGCGAAGCCGGCGGCGATATCGCCCGCGCTTCGGCGCTGGTCGCCGGTTTCGGCGATCAGGTGCCCGGCGTGCAGATCAACCGCTTCTGCGCCTCCGGGCTCGACGCGGTGAATTTCGCCGCGGCGGAAGTGATGTCCGGCCAGCACGAGATGACCATCGGCGGCGGCGCCGAATCCATGAGCCGCGTCGGCATCGGCGCCTCGGGTGGTGCCTGGCTGGTCGATCCGACGATTGCGGTCGAGACCTATTTCCTGCCGCAGGGCATTTCCGCCGATCTGATTGCGACCAAATACGGCTTCTCCCGTGCCGACGTCGACGCCTACGCGGTCGAAAGCCAGAAGCGCGCGGCAAAATCCTGGGAGGAGGGACGCTTCAAGAATTCGGTGATGACGGTGCGCGACCCCAACGGTCTGCCGATCCTCGCCAGGGACGAGCACATGCGTCCGACGACGACGATGCAGTCGCTCGCCGCGCTGCAGCCGTCCTTCGTGCAGATGGGCGAGATGGGTGGGTTCGATGCGGTGGCGGTGCAGAAGCATCCCGACATCGAAACGATCAACCATGTGCATACGCCGGGCAATTCCTCCGGCATCGTCGATGGCGCCGCGGCCGTGCTCATCGGCAGCAAGGCCGCCGGCAAGGCGGCCGGATTGAAGCCGCGCGCGCGCATCAAAGCTTTCGCCAATATCGGTTCGGAGCCGGCGATCATGCTTACCGGGCCCGTCCCGGTCACCGAGAAGGCGCTGAAGCGGGCCGGCATGAAGAAGAAGGACATCGACCTGTGGGAGCTCAACGAAGCCTTCGCTTCGGTGGTGCTTCGCTACATGCAGGCGCTCAACATTTCGCACGACAAGATCAACGTCAACGGTGGCGCCATCGCCATGGGTCATCCGCTCGGCGCCACCGGCGCCATGATCCTCGGCACCGTGCTCGACGAACTTGAGCGGCGCGATCTGGAAACCGCGCTGGTCACGCTGTGCATCGGCATGGGCATGGGCACGGCGACGATCATCGAGCGGGTGTGAGCTTGCTTGTCCCGGACGCGATGCAGCGCGTAGCGATGCAGCGCAGATCCGGGACCGTTGCGGATTCAATGCGATCCCGGGTCTGCAGCGCACCACTTCGTGCTGCGCTGCGCCCGGGAAAAGACGAAGGGGCGCAAATGCCGAAGATCGATATCGCCAAAGTGCCGGTCGACACCGCGACCAACTATCCGCCGCCGTATCACAAGGCGGTGGAAGGCCGTTCGCGCAAGCGGCTCGGCCGCGCCGCCGGCCTCGACCAGTTCGGCGTCAATGTCTGCACGCTCAGGCCCGGCGCCGCCTCGTCGCAGCGCCACTGGCACGAGAACGAGGACGAATTTGTCTATGTGCTCGAGGGCGAAGTAGTGCTGTGCGAGGACGGCGGCGAAACCGTACTCAGGCCCGGAGATGCGGCCGCCTGGAAGGCCGGCGTCGCCAACGGCCACTGCCTGATCAACCGCTCGAGCCGCGATGCCATCATTATGGAGGTCGGCAGCCGTGCCGCCGCCGAGCGCGCGCATTATTCCGAGGTCGATCTGGCGTTCGAGCGCAGCGACAAGGGCGTGCGCGTCACCCACAAGAACGGCGAGCCGTATTGAGATGAGCCGGAGCGCTGCCCCGAACTCAGGCGTGCTCCCTCTCCCCCATAGCCCGTCGAAGACGGGCGTAAACGCCCTTTACGGGGAGAGGGTTGGGGTGAGGGGGTTCAGGACTCTCGATGGTTTGCAACCACTCACCCGACGCGCTTCGCGCGTCGACCTCTCCCTATGGGAGAGGTGAAACGGAGCAAGAGACAAGCCCATGACCAATTTCAAAGTCGACGTCGATGGCGACGGCATCGCGCTCGTCACCTGGGACATGCCCGGCCGTTCGATGAACGTCATCGATGGCGGGGTGACCGAGGAACTCGCCGGCATCGTCGAGAAGGTGGCGGGCGACGCCGCCATCAAGGGCGCTGTCGTTACCTCGGGCAAGGATGCGTTCTGCGCCGGCGCCGACCTCACGGTGCTCGAAAAAATGGCCGCCACCTATGCCGGCCTGCTCAAGTCGAAAGGCGAGGAAGCCGCCAACCAGATGGTGTTCGACGAGAGCCGCAAGCTGTCGCAGCTCTATCGGCGCCTCGAAACCAGCGGCAAGCCGTGGGTCTGCGCGCTCAACGGCACCGCCATGGGCGGCGGCTTCGAGCTCGCGCTCGCCTGTCACTACCGCGTCGCTTCCGACAATCCGAAGACGCGGCTCGGCCTGCCCGAGGTCAAGGTCGGCCTATTTCCCGGCGCCGGCGGCACCCAGCGTGTCGCGCGCATGCTGCCGCCCGCCGACGCGCTGCAATTCCTGCTCAAGGGCGACCAGCTCAAGCTCGACCGCGCCAAGGCGATGAAGCTCGTCGATGCGGTGGTGCCGCAGGCCGATCTCATCAAGGCCGCCAAGGACTGGATCAAGGCCGGCGGCAAGCCGGTCAAGCCCTGGGACGAGAAGGGTTTCCGTCTGCCCGGTGGCGCCGTCTATTCCAAGGCCGGATTGATGACCTTCCCGGCGGCGAATGCGATCTACCGGCGCGAGACCTACGACAATTATCCGGCGGCGCGCGCCATCCTGCAGGTGGTCTATGAAGGCCTGCTGCTCGACATGGATACGGCGCTGCGCGTCGAGTCGCGCTGGTTCACGACCATCGTGCGCTCGCCGCAAGCCGCCGCGATGATCCGCTCGCTGTTCGTCTCCATGCAGGAACTGAACAAGGGCGCGCGGCGCCCGCCAAATGTGCCGGCCACGAGCCTGAAGAAAATCGGCGTGGTCGGCGCCGGCTTCATGGGCGCCGGCATCGCCCAGGTGAGCGCCGCGGCAGGGCTGCAAGTCGTGCTCATCGACCGCGACCAGGAGACCGCCGACAAGGGCAAGGCCGGCCTGCACAAGGCGCTGAGCGACCGCGTGATGAAGGGCCGCATGAAAGGCGCCGAGCGCGACGAACTGCTGGCGCGCATTACGCCGACGCCGGACTACAACGCGCTGAAGGACTGCGATCTGGTCATCGAGGCCGTGTTCGAGGACCGCAAGGTCAAGTTCGACGTCATGAAGAAAATCCAGGACGTGATCGGCGATGGCGCCATCCTCGGCTCGAACACCTCGACGCTGCCGATCACCTCGCTGGCCGCCGAATTCAAGGATCCGGCGCGCTTCGTCGGCATCCACTTCTTCTCGCCGGTCGACCGCATGATGCTGGTCGAGCTCATTCTCGGCAAACAGACCGGCCACAAGGCGCTCGCCGTCGCGCTCGATTACGTGCGCGCGATTCGCAAGACCCCGATCGTGGTCAACGATTCGCGCGGCTTCTACACCTCGCGCGTGGTCGGCACCTATCTGCGCGAAGGCCACCTGATGCTGATGGAAGGCGTGCCGGCGGCGATGATCGAGAATGTCGGCCGCATGGCCGGCATGCCGGTCGGCCCGCTGTCGCTCAACGATGAGGTCGCCGTCGATCTCGCCTGGAAGATCGTCAAGGCGACCGAAGCCGATCTCGGCGCCAAGGCGATCGACAAGCGGCAGAAGAAGCTGCTCGAGGACATGGTGGAAAAGCGCGGCCGCTACGGACGCAAGAACGGCAAGGGCTTCTACGACTACCCGGCCAACGGACCGAAGAAGCTATGGCCCGGTTTGGCCGATCTGCAGCCGAAAAAGCTCGATCCCGACAAGATCGACATCGAGGAATTGAAGCTGCGGCTGCTCGGCATCCAGGCGCTGGAAACGGCGCGCTGCTTCGAGGAGCACGTGCTGACCGACGTGCGCGAGGCCGATGTCGGCTCCATCCTCGGCTTCGGCTTTGCCCCGTTCTCCGGCGGCACGCTGTCGTGGATCGACATGATGGGGCCGAAGAAATTCGTCGCGCAATGCAAGAAGCTGGAGAAGAAATACGGGGCCCGCTTTGCGCCGTCGAAGCTGCTGCTCGACCTCGCCGCCAGGAACGAGACCTTCTACGGCCGCTTCGCGCCGAAGCAGAAAGCGGCGGCGTAAGCTGCTGCCGGGTTTGTCGGTTGGTGGAATTTTGTTATCCGTTCGTCCCCGCGGAAGCGGGGATCCAGCCTTTGCTACGCATTCAAGCTTTCGCTTAAATCAACCCAGTCGGGATTCTGTTTCTCGATCAATTCGAGCTTCCAGGCCCGATTCCACTTTTTCATGCGGCGCTCGCGCAATAGTGCCGACTCTCGCGAATTGTGGGTCTCGTACCAAACCAGACTCTTCACGCCATAGTCGCGGGTGAAGCCGGCAACAACGCCATTTCGATGTTGCCAGGCGCGTTTCGGCAGATCGTCGGTCATGCCGATGTAGAGCGTGCCGTTACGCTTGCTGGCGACGATATAAACAAAGAACGCCATTGCCGCTTACTCTGGGTCCCCGCGTCCGCGGGGACGAATGGGAAATTAGCTCGGCGAATTCAATTCAATTGTTTTTACATCACCACCGTCACTGGCCTTCGCGGGTGATGACAACAGTGGTTCGCCCGATCACATCACCACCGTCAGCCGCTTCGCCGCGCGGGTGACGCCGGTGTAAAGCCAGCGCTCGCGCGCGTCGGAAAAAGCGAAACTCTCGTCGAACAGCACCACGTCATCCCACTGCGAGCCTTGCGCCTTGTGCACGGTGAGCACGTAGCCGTAATCGAATTCGTCGTAGGGCTTGCGCCGCGCCCAATCGATCCCATCGATGCCGCCGGTGAAGCATTCCGGCCGCACCGAAACCTTGACGCCGCGCGTCGCCGTCTCATCGTCGGGCAAGAGGCGCAGCGACATGATGGCCGTCTTGATTCCGGTTTTGGCGCCGTCCTTGCGCCCGCCGCGCTCCTTCACCGTCCACAGCCCGCCGTTGAACAGCGCCTTCTTGCGGTTGTTGCGCAGGCAGACCAGCTTGTCGCCGGCCTCCGGCATCGCATCGGTGAAGCCGCGGCGCTCGCGCATGCGCAGATTGTAGGCGCGCCGCGTGGCGTTGCGGCCCACCAGCACCTGGTCGGCCTCGAGCACGCGCTGCGGATCGAGGTCGGCCTTGGCGACGACTTCCGTCTCGCCGTAGCGGCCGGGCTCGAGATAGTCGCCGGCGCGGATCTGCATCGACAGCCGCACGATCGGATCGTCCTGCGCCTGGCGGTGCACTTCGGTGAGCATCACGTCGGGCTCGGCCTCGGTGAAAAATCCGGCGCCGGAATTTCCGCCCTGGATCGGCGGCAGCTGCGCCGGGTCGCCGAGCACCAGGACCGGCACGCCGAACGAGAGCAGGTCGCGGCCGAGTTCGGCGTCGACCATGGAGCATTCGTCGATCACGATCAGCTCGGCCTTGGAGGCCGGCGCCTCGTCCCACAGGTCGAACGAGGGGATTTCCTCGCCGCTCTCGCGCGCCCGGTAGATGAGGCTGTGGATGGTGGAGGCGCCGCGGCAGCCCTTGCCGCGCATCACGGACGCCGCCTTGCCGGTGAAGGCGGCGAATTTCACCTCGCCGTCGGCGTGGTCGGCGAGATGCCTGGCGAGCGTGGTCTTGCCGGTGCCGGCATAACCGAACAGGCGGAAGATCTGCGGCGTGCCGTTGGCGCCGGGCTTGGCCTTGAGCCAGTCGCCGACGGCCTTGAGCGCGTCATCCTGGGCGGGGGAGAAATCGGGCATGGCGGAGACCCTTAGCGCATCGGCGTTAAAGGCAAAAGAACAAAATATGAACTATGAAGTCGGTGGGGCGTTGATCAGCGATCTCATGCGCTCGGCGTCCGCCGGCGCTGCCGCAAAGGCCGGTCTTGGGCGATCGGGTGCGCTGCGTTTTTCGTGCCGAAAAATGAAAATGGGATGACGAGCGCATTCCCGTGCGCCCAAGGAGTGGCGCATGCCCGTATGACCGGGCCTCGCATTGCCCTTTGCCGGAACCCATGTTTATCGTCGCGACCTTTTGCGCCTGACCCGTCATGCGCCAACGAGAAGCGACCGGACCTCCCGCATGGCTCGTGACCAGATCGACATGACCCCGATCGAGACCCGCGACGAACTCGTCGCCTGGCTCGAGGCGGGCTGCAAGCCCAAGGCGCAATTCCGCGTCGGCACCGAGCACGAGAAATTCGCCTTCACCGTCAATGAGCATCGCCCGGTGCCTTACGAGGGCCATCGCTCGATCCACGCGCTGCTCATCGGCCTCGATGAATTGCTCGGCTGGGAGCCGATCATGGAGGGCGACAACATCATCGGCATGTTCGACGTCACCGGCGGCGGCGCCATATCGCTCGAGCCAGGCGGCCAGTTCGAATTGTCCGGCGCCCCGGTCGCGACCGTGCATCAGACCGCGTCCGAGCTGATGGCGCATCTGGCGCAAATCCGCGAGGTGGCGAAGCCTTTGGGTATCGGCTTCCTCGGCCTCGGCATGACGCCGAACTGGAAGCGCAGCGATATGCCGCAAATGCCCAAGGGCCGCTACAAGATCATGACCAATTACATGCCCAAGGTCGGCACGCTCGGCCTCGACATGATGTACCGCACCTGCACGGTGCAGGCGAACCTCGATTTCTCCTCCGAAGCCGACATGGTGAAGAAGCTGCGCGTGGCGCTCGCCTTGCAGCCGGTCGCCACCGCGCTGTTTGCCAATTCGCCGTTCACCGAAGGCAAGCCCAACGGCTTTCTCTCCTTTCGCTCGGAAATCTGGCGCGACACCGACAATGCCCGCGCCGGCATGTTGCCCTGGGCCTTCGAGAGCGGCATGGGCTTCGAGCGTTGGGTCGATTACGCGCTCGACGTGCCGATGTATTTCGTCAAGCGCGGCGACAAATACATCGACGTCTCGGGAAAATCATTCCGCGACTTTTTCGCCGGCAAGTTGGCCGAATTGCCGGGCGAGCGGCCGACGATCTCGGACTGGGCCAATCACCTGAGCACGATTTTTCCCGAGGTGCGGCTCAAGCGCTATCTGGAAATGCGCGGCGCCGATGGTGGCCCGTGGCGGCGCCTGCCGTCGCTCACCGCCTACTGGGTCGGGCTGCTTTACGACGACGACGCGCTCGACGCCTGCTGGCAGATGGTCAAGACCTGGAGCGCGGCGGAGCGGCAGACGCTGCGCGACGACGTGCCCAAGCTCGGCTTTACCGCCGAGATCCGCGGCCGCAACGTGCTGACGCTGGCGCAGGAGACGCTGCGGCTTTGCGCCAAGGGACTGCAGCGCCGCAAGAAGCTCGACCGCAACGGCCGCGACGAAACGCGCTATTTGCGGCCGCTGGAGGAATCCATCGCCCGCGGCCTGACGCCGGCCGAGGAATTGCTGGAAAAATATAACGGCGAGTGGAACGGCTCGGTCGAGCCGATTTTCGAGGAGTACGCGTACTAGGCCCGCCGCGCTGCGGCGCCCTCCGGATGTCATCACCCGCGAAGGCGGGTGATCCAGTAAACACCGGGGCCGATTATCAACCTCTGGGGTTACTGGGTCCCCGCCTTTGCGGGGACGACAGCTGAGAAAACCCATGGCCAAGTCCACGCCCGCAACGCTCGCCTTGGAAAAGGCCGGCGTCGCCTTCACCCTGCACGAATACCAGTACGACCCGAACGCCGAACGCATCGGCATGCAGGCGGCGGAAGCGCTCGGCATCGAGCCGGCGCGGCTCCTGAAGACGCTGATGGCGCGGGCCGGCGACGTTGTCTGCGTGCTGGCGCCGTCCGACCGCGAGGTCAATCTGAAGAAGCTTGCGGCCGCGGCGGGGGCAAAGAGCGCGACCATGCTGGCCGCCGCCGAGGCCGAGCGCATCACCGGCTATCACGTCGGCGGCATCTCGCCATTCGGCCAGAAGAAACGCGTTGGCGTGTTCATTGAACGGTCCGCGCTTCGCTTCGAGCGCGTCGTCGTCAACGGCGGCCGGCGAGGGCTGCAGCTGGAATTGCCGCCGGTCGATCTGATGCGATTGCTCGACGCCAAGGTGGCCGAGATTTGCTGACTTTCTCCGCCCTCATCCTGAGGAGCACCGCCATCAGCGTATTTACGCGCGTCTTCGACGCGCTGTGGCGGTGCGTCTCGAAGGATGGGGCGGCCTCATGGTTCGAGACGCAGCCTTCGGCTGCTCCTCACCATGAGGCGGCTACTCCGCCGCCTGCTGCTGCTCCGACAGGTTGTCGAGCGAGGAGATGATGTGCCCGGCGAGCGCGTCGGTAAGCGCCGAGGATTCATGCGCGCTGCGCACCAGCCCGATGCGGCAGGCCGGCAATTCGGGGAAACCATCGGCCGCCGAGAGGACGCGCATGCCCGGCCGCAACCCTGATTCGGCAAACACCGACACGGCCAGGCCTGAAAGCACGGCGGCGGCCACGGCGCCGGCATTCGAGCTCGAGTACAAGACGCGATAGGGGCGGCCGACCGCTTCCAGCCGCTCGATGGCGGTGCGCCGCCACGAGCAGGTCGGGCGGCCGAGCGCCAGCGGCAGCTTCTCTTCCAGATGCGTCGGATGGCGGTTCGACGTGACCCATAACAGCCGCTCGCGGCGGAATGTCTCCGCTGCGCGCTTGCTTTCGCAATTGGTGACAATGGCGAGATCGATCTCGTTGCCGTCGATGCGGTCGAGCAGGTCGATCGACGGCTCGCAGATTACCGTGAGTTCGACGCCGGGATAGGCGCGGGAAAACCGCGCCATGATTTCGGGAAGATAGCGGTCGGCATAATCGTCGGGCACGCCGAGCCGGACGCGCCCGGTCATTTCCGCATCGGAGAAAGCGGCCAGCGTCTCGATGTTGAGCTTGATGATGCGCCGCGCGTAGTCGAGCAGGCGCTGACCGTCTTCGGTAAGCTTGGAGGCGCGGCCGTCGCGGGAAAAGATCGGCCGCTCGATGCGCTCTTCGAGCCGCTTGATCTGCATGGAGACGGCCGATTGCGTTTTGTTAACCACCTCGGCGGCCCTGGTGAAGCTGCCGGTCTCGGCGATGGCGATGAAAGTGCGAAGCTGGTCGACGTCGATCATGGCAGCCATGGCGGCAAAATCCTCGGTTTCCGGCCTCTCGGCCACATCACCATTTCTGATCGATCAGATTAGAAACATTCGTTTCACTAATCAATAGCCCGGGTCCATATATCCCTCGTTCCTGGGCACCCTGAGGAATCGGGTGGGCAAATCGGGTGTCCCGGGGCGCGGTTGGGGGCCAACTTACCGCGATAACCGTGAGACTGATGGAGACTGAAAATGACGACCAATACCCCCGTTCTGCCCCTCGCCGGGGCGACCCTGGCACGGGGCTTTGCCGGCCTCGCAGCGCAAGCGCAAAGCTGGGCGACAGCCCTGGCGCGGACCCTCAAGCACCGCCACGACGCGCGCATGCTCGCCGGCCTCGACCATCACATGCTCGCCGACATGGGCATCACCCGCTCGGACGTGCAGGACGCCTTCTCCTCGCCGTTCTGGGAAGATCCGACGTCGCTGCTGCGCGAGCGCGCCCTGGAGCGCCGGACCTATCGGCGGACGCTGCTGCCGTCGCAACAGCCCCGTTGCATCGAACCCGGATTTCACCAGCCGGCGACTAATCGCCCGGCCCGGCACATCGTCTAGTTCGAAGATCGCGAAAACGGCCGATCCTCCCATCGGCCGCCTGATCCGATAAGCCGCAATCATCCCCTCTGCGGTTCGGATCCAGAAGCGCCCGCTGGCCCCTCCGGCGGGCGCATTCTTTTTTGCAGGTTTGCGCTACAGTGACCGCAGGCGACGAATGGCAACGCCGAGCGGCGCATGCAATGTATCCTGATTCTGATCGGCGCGCTGCTTGCGCTGGTGACCGCCGCTCAGGCGCAGGTCGGCTATGACCGCAGGGGCGGCGACTACACTTATTTCAAGGTTCCCACCGGCGATCCGGCCGTCTGCGCCGCGCGCTGCGAGCGCGAGGCGCGCTGCCGCGCCTGGAATTTCGCCTATCCGCGCACGGCCAATGCGTCCGCCATCTGCTGGCTGAAGAATCAAGTGCCGCCGCCGGTCGCGGATGCCTGCTGCGTGTCCGGCGTGCGCGGCGCCGGTGTGGTGGCGCCGCACCTGCGCGGCGTCGAATTTTCCATCGATCGCGTCGGCGGCGACTACCGCAATTTCGACATGCCGGCCGAGGCGGACGGCGCCTCGTGCGAAATCGCCTGCAAGGGCGACAACCGCTGCCGCGCCTGGACCTATGTGCGGCCCGGCTATATCAGCGTCGCCGCGCGCTGCTATCTCAAGGACAAGATCGAGCCGCCGCGGCACAAGCCGTGCTGCATCTCCGGCGTCGTGCGCTGACGCGGCTCAATGCACCGCGGTGAAGAACCGCGACAGCCGCAAGCCCGAGGCCCAGGTCCAGATCGGCTGATAGCGCGTCGCCAGATCCCAGGAACCGACAATACCGTCGACGCGGCCGACCAGGTTGTCGACCGGCAGCATGCCGACGCCGCCGGCGCGCAACGGAACGCGGCTATCGGCGGAGTTGTCGCGATTGTCGCCCATGACGAAGACATGGCCGGGCGGCACCAGCGTATCCGGCATGTTGTCGAGCGGGTCGATGTTCGACAGCTTGAAGAAGACATGCTCGCGGCCGCCCGGCAGCGTCTCGATGAAGCGCGCCGCGCGCGTCGTGCCGCCATCCTCGTTTTCGGCGAGGCCCTCGCCGTCGGGCCGCACGCCCACCGGCGTGCCGTTGATCGACACGCGGCCGTCATGCAGCGCGATGCGGTCGCCGGGCAGGCCGATCACGCGCTTGACCCAGATCTGGCTGCGGTCGCCCGGCCAGCGGAACACCACGATGTCGCCGCGCTGCGGCATGCCGGGGAGGATATGCGCCGAGTTTGGCAGCACGATAAAGGCCGGCAGCGACGCCGTGCCGTAGCCATAGGGAAATTTGGTCGCCAGCAATTCGTCGCCGATCATCAGCGTCGGCTCCATCGAGCCCGACGGCACATAGAACGGCTCGGCGATGGCGGCCTTGGCGATGAACACGGCGAGCACGATGCCGGCCAGTTCGAGCACCGAGCGGATGACGCCCTTGCTGGCGGGTTTCTGCGCTGTGGTCGACATTTGCGCTCCTTATGCGGTGCCGCCGACGGTAATCTTGTCCAGGCGCAGGCTCGGCTGGCCGACGCCGACCGGCACGCCCTGGCCGTTCTTGCCGCAGGTGCCGATGCCGGGATCGAGCGCGAAGTCGTTGCCGATCATGCTGATGCGATGCAGATCGGTCGGCCCATTGCCGATCAGCATGGCGCCCTTGACCGGCTTGGTCACCTTGCCGTCCTCGATCTTGTAGGCCTCGGTGCATTGGAACACGTATTTGCCCGAGGTGATGTCGACCTGGCCGCCGCCGAAATTCACTGCGTAAAGGCCGTTCTTCACCGAGGCGATCATCTCCTGCGGATCGTGCGTGCCCGCGAGCATGTAGGTGTTGGTCATGCGCGGCATCGGCACATGGGCGTGGCTCTCGCGGCGGCCGTTGCCGGTCGGCGTCATATTCATCAGCCGCGCGTTCTGCCGGTCCTGCATGTAGCCGATGAGAATGCCGTCCTCGATCAGCACGGTGCGGTTGGTCGGCGTGCCTTCGTCATCGATGGAGAGCGAGCCGCGCCGCGCGGCGATGGTGCCGTCGTCGACCACGGTGACGCCCTTGGCGGCGACGCGCTGGCCCATCAGGCCGGCGAAGGCGGAGGTCTTCTTGCGGTTGAAGTCGCCTTCAAGACCGTGGCCGACCGCCTCGTGCAGCATGACGCCGGGCCAGCCGGAGCCGAGCACGACGTCCATCTCGCCGGCCGGCGCCGGCACCGCTTCGAGATTGACCAGCGCCTGACGTACCGCTTCGTCCACCGCGCCTTGCCAGGCCTGCGCGTCGATGAAGCGCTGATAGCCTTCGCGCCCGCCGAACCCGTAAGAGCCGGTCTCCTGCCGGTTGCCGTCGCCGGCGACCACGGCGACGTTGACGCGGACCAGGGGGCGAATGTCGCGATAGATCTCGCCGTCGCCGCGCAGGATTTCCACGACCTGCCAGGTGGCGCCGATGCTCGCGGTCACCTGGCGCACGTGCGGATCCTTGGCGCGGGCATAGGCGTCGATCTGCTCGAGCAATTTGACTTTGCTTTCGAAGGCCGGCTCGCCGAGCGGATTGTCGTCGCCGTAGAGCTTGCGGTTGGTGCGGCCGGGCGCTTCGGCATAGCGGCCGCTGTGGCCGCTCTTGACCGCGCGCACCGCTTCGGCGGCGCGGGCAATCGCCGCTTCCGACAGGTCCGACGCATGCGCATAGCCGACCGCTTCGTCCTTGACCGCGCGCAAGCCGAAGCCTTGCGTGGTGTCGTAAGTCGCCTGCTTGAGCCGGCCATTGTCGAAGGTGAGCGCCTCGGCCTGGCGGTATTCGAGGAACAGTTCGCCGTCGTCGGCGCCCTCGAGGCCGTGGCCGATGAGCTTGCGCACCTTGCCGCGGTCGAGGCCGGCGCGGTCGATCAGGGAGGAAATACTGGAATTCATGCGTGTTCTTTCGCTTCGCGCATTTATTGGGCGTAGATAAGGCGTTCCCGTCGATTTGGCGAGGGCGCCGCCGCCGGCGTTCCCGGCGCCCATTGAATTGGGCTCAAGGCCGCCATGCAATGTTGCCGGTCAGGGCCCGCTTTCGGCGGAGCGCGTGGCGCAAGCGAAGGCCATTGCTGGCCTTTTTACACCGCGCCGCATGCGGTTCCCGGTGTGTCATCATTAAGAGTTGATGGGCCATCTCTTTCCGCGCGCCCGCCGGAGCCTATTATCCGCGCGGGCGAACGAAATGCCGAGGCCCTCCCATGAATTACACGCTCCGCATCAACGGTCGCGAGCACACGGTCGATGTCGTTAGCGACACGCCGCTGCTCTGGGTTCTGCGCGACGAAGTCAATCTGAAAGGCACCAAATTCGGCTGCGGCGCCGGTCTGTGCGGCGCCTGCACCGTGCATCTCGACGGCCAGCCGGTGCGCTCTTGCCTGACCGCGGTTTCCGATGTCGGCGCCAAGGCGGTGACTACGATCGAAGGCATCGGCGCGACGCCGATCGGCGCGCGGCTGCAGCAGGCCTGGCTCGACGTCGATGTCGTGCAGTGCGGCTATTGCCAGGCCGGGCAGATCATGTCGGCGGCGGCGCTCTTGGCGCAGAACAAGACGCCGAGCGACGACGACATCGTCAATGCCATGGACGGCAACATCTGCCGCTGCGGCACCTATGCGCGCATCAGCCAGGCCATCAAGCAGGCGGCGAAGACCGATCTCGGCGCCGCCGCGACGAAGAAGGGAGCGTGACCCATGTTGCAGCTCCGCTCGTCACCAAAGAAACCTGCCGCGGCCGCAGAGGCGTCGCGGCGCGACTTTCTCAAGGTCAGCGTCGCCGCCGGCGGCGGCCTGCTGCTGAGTTTCGCGCTGCCCGGCCTGAGCAAGGCCGCGGCCATGGGCGAGGCCGCAGGCGGCGTCGCGACGCTCAACGCCTATGTGCGCATCGCGCCGGACAACACCGTCACCATCATGTCGAAGAATCCGGAGATCGGGCAGGGCATCAAGACCATGCTGCCGATGCTGATCGCCGAAGAGCTCGACGTCGACTGGGGCCAGGTGCGCATCGAACAGACGCTGGCCGACTCCAACGTTTATGGCCGCCAGGTCGCCGGCGGCAGCATGGCGACGCCGCTCGAATGGACGCCCATGCGCAAGGTCGGCGCCGCGGCGCGGCAAATGCTGATCGAGGCGGCGGCGCAGAAATGGAACGTGGCGGCGAGCGAATGCTCGACTGCGTCCGGGCAGGTGCAGCATCAGCCGTCCGGCCGCAGCGAAGCCTACGGCGCGCTGGCGACGGCCGCGGCGGCGCTTCCCGTTCCCAATCTCAACCGGGTCAAGCTCAAGGACCCGAAGGCCTACAAGATCATCGGTCATTCGATCCCGGGCTATGACAGCCCGCTCGTGGTCAAGGGCGAGCCGCTGTTCGGCATCGATACCGTGGTGCCGGGCATGCTCTATGCCGTGTTCCAGAAATGCCCGGTGTTCGGCGGCAAGGTGGCGAGCGCCAATCTCGACGCCGTGGGCAAATTGCCCGGGGTGCGCCGGGTCTTCGTCGTCGAAGGCGGCCGCGATCTCACCGGGCTGATGCCCGGGGTGGCCATCGTCGCCGACAGCTGGTGGCGTGCGGAGAAGGCGCGGCAGAAGCTCGAGGTGAAGTGGGACGAGGGCGCGACGGCGCAGCAAAGCAGCGACAGCTTCGCGCGCCAGGCGGCAGACCTTGGTCCGAAAACGCCGGCAATGATTCTGCGCAACGACGGCGACGTCGCCGCCGCGCTCGGCGGTGCGGCGAAAGTGGTGGAAGCTGCGTATCACTATCCCTTCCTCGCGCATGCGCCGCTCGAGCCGATGAACTGCACCGCGCATGTGCAAGGCGCAAGGGCGGAGCTTTGGGCGCCGACGCAGAATCCGGAGCCCGGGCGCGCGCTGGTGGCCAGAACGCTCGGCCTCGATGGTGGCAACATTACCATCCACATGACGCGCATCGGCGGCGGCTTCGGCCGCCGGCTGATGAACGATTACATGGTCGAGGCGGCATGGATCTCCAAAGTCGCGGGCGCGCCGGTCAAGCTGGTGTGGACGCGCGCCGACGACACACAGCACGATTTCTACCGGCCCGCCGGCTGGCATTTCTTCAAGGGCGGCCTCGATGCCAACGGCCGCCTCGTCGCCTGGCAGCAGCATTTCGTCAGCCTCGGCCATAACGGCCGCTTCGCCAGTTCGGCCAATCTCGACGCCAACACCTTCCCGGCCGGCCGCGTGCCGAACCTGTCCTATGGCGCCTCGCTCATGGCGTCAGGCATTCCGACGGGGCCGCTGCGCGCGCCCGGCGACAACGGACTTGCCTTCGTCTTCCAGTCGTTCATCGACGAGATGGCGCATGCCGCCGGCAAGGACCCGCTGCAGTTCCAGATCGACCTGCTCGGCAAGGACGAATTGCTGCCGGGCAGGGCCGAGGGCTTCAACACGGCCCGCGCCCGCGGCGTGCTGGAAAAGGTGCGCGAAGTCTCCGGCTGGGGCCAGCGCACCTTGGCGGCGCGCACCGGCCTCGGCGTCGCGGTCTATTACAGCCATCTCGGCTATTTCGCCGAGGTGGTCGAGGCAGCGGTCGCCAATGACGGGCAGGTGAAGATCAACCATGTCTGGGCGGTCGGCGACATCGGCAGCCATGTCATCAACCCGACGGCGGCGATCAATCTCACGCAGGGCGGCATCCTCGACGGCTTCGGCGAGGCGCTCAATCAGAAGATCATCATCGAGAACGGCCGCGTCGTGCAGGAAAACTTCGACAGCTTTGCGCCGTTGCGCCTGTCGCAGGCGGGACCGATCGAAGTGCACTTCCTCACCACCGACCATTCGCCGACCGGCCTCGGCGAGCCGCCGCTGCCGCCGGCAATCCCTGCGCTCACCAACGCGATCTTTGCCGCGACCGGCAGGCGCATTCGCACGCTGCCGGTCGATCCGTCCGTGTTGAAGGCCTGATCAGGCCGGCTGGCGCTCCGCGGCAAGCACCGGATAGTCGGTGTAGCCTTTCGGGCCCGGGGTATAGAACGTGTTCATGTCCGGAGCGTTGAGCGCGGCGCCGTTCTTGAAGCGCGCCACCAGGTCGGGGTTGGCGAGGAACGGCTTGCCGAAGGCGACGAGGTCGCATTTGCCGGCGGCAAGATCGCTTTCGGCGCGCGCGGCGTCGTAACCGCCGGACAGGATCAACGCGCGCTTGAAGGTGCTGCGGAACATCGCCTTGATCGCGTCCGGCACCTTGGGCGCGCCTTGCGCCGAATGATCGACGAGGTGGATGTAGACAAGGCCGAGTTCGTTGAGCTTCTGCGCGAGATACGCGTAATCGGCGTCCATCTCCGGATAGAGCGGCATGTCGTTGAATACGCCGTAGGGCGACAGGCGAATGCCGACCTTATCCTTGCCGACGGCCGCGATCGCCGCTTCCGCGGCTTCGAGCACGAAGCGCGCGCGGCCTTCGATCGTGCCGCCGTAACTGTCGGTGCGGCGATTCGAGTTGGGGCGAATGAACTGCTCGAGCAGATAGCCGTTCGCCGCGTGCAGCTCGATGCCGTCGAACCCCGCCGCGACTGCGTTCCTGGCGGCCTGGGCATATTCCGCGATCGCCGTCCTGATATCGGCAGCGGTCATTTCGGCCGGTACGGGCAACGGTTTCATGCCCTCGGCGTCGGTGAACATCTCGCCTTTGGCGGCAATCGCGGAAGGCGCGAGAACCTTGGCGCCGGGCGGCAGGTTGAGCGGATGGGCGATGCGTCCGCAATGCATCAATTGAATGAAAATCTTGGCGCCGCCTTTGTGTACGGCGTCGGTTACCTTCTTCCAGCCTTTGACCTGCGCGTCGGAAAAGATGCCGGGGATGCGCGCATAGCCTAGCCCGTTGGGGGACGGCGAAGTGCCCTCGGTGATGATGAGGCCGGCGGCGGCGCGCTGGCCATAATATTGAGCCATCAGGTCGTTGGGGATGTTGCCGGTGGCGCGGCTACGCGTCAGCGGGCACATGACCGTATGGTTTTGCAGGGTGAGTTGGCCGAGCGTTGCCTTCGAGAACAACAGCGACATGATTGCACTCCATGAAGTTCGCGGAAATCTGCGGATGACCTCCCCCGGCACCGGCTGACCTAGGGAGCCAGAAAACAAAGCACAAGCGCTGGCGGCGTAAGACCAAAGCAGGTATCAGCCGTGTTCCTTGTCCAGATTTGAGCTTCTTTGCACTTTCTTGCGCCGGATGACGCCGGCGCCGTCACCGCCTATAACTCGTAGCCCATGGCCTTTAGCGGGGTGCCGCTTCGCTCGGCCGGAGCCCGCTCACCGCTTGCGCATGACCCGAAAGCCGCATGTGAGAGCCAGAAGCGCCCGCAATTTGCGCGCCGGCGATTGGCGCAAGGCCGCCCGTGGCGAGTGGTTTCTCGCCGTCAGCCTGGCGACGGTTCTTGTTTTTGCGCTCGCCGGCGAAAGCACTTACGACGCGCTTGCCAATCCGCTGTGGCTCGGGATCATCTTTGCCTGGCTGTTTCTGATGGTGATGGGCTCGGCGCTATCGGTGGTTCGCCATGCCGACAGCGTCGCCGAAATCCTCGGCGAGCCCTACGGCACGCTCATTCTCACGCTGGCGGTCACCGCGATCGAGGTGATGAGCATTTCCGCCGTCATGCTGCACGGCGACAATAACCCGACGCTGGTGCGCGACACGCTGTTCGCCATCGTCATGATCGTGCTCGGCGGCATGGTCGGCGGCTCGCTGCTGATGGGCGGCTGGCGCAACCGCGAGCAGCACTACAATCTTCAGGGCGCCAACGCCTACCTAAGCGTCATTATCCCGTTGGCGGTCTTGACGCTGAGCCTGCCGAATTTCACCGTAACGACGCCGGGGCCGACGCTGTCCTTCGCGCAGCAGGTCTTCCTGGTGACGATGTCGGTCGGGCTCTATGCCGCGTTCCTCGCCATCCAGACCGGGCGGCACCGTGGCTATTTTACCCTGGAAGAGGAGAGCGAGGTTCACGAGCACGGCAAGCCGGCGACGCGCTCGCTGCGCTGGCACGGGCTGCTGCTCATCGTCTATATGGCGCCGGTCGCCTTTCTGGCGGAGCAACTCGCGCACCCGATCGATTACTTCATCGAGACCTTGAAAGCGCCCGACGCGCTCGGCGGCGTCATCATCGCCATGCTGGTGGCGACGCCGGAGGCAATCGCCGCGACGCGCGCCGCGATTGCCAATACGCTGCAGCGCTCGATCAATATCTTTCTCGGGTCGGTACTGGCGACGATCGGCCTCACGGTCCCGGTGATGCTGGCGATCAGCCACTTTACCCGGCGCGAGGTCTATCTCGGCCTCGATGGCGCCAACGACGTGCTGTTGCTGCTCACGCTTGCGGTCAGCGTCGTCACCTTTGCCAGCGGCCGCACCAACATCCTGCAGGGCGCGGTGCACGTGGTGCTGTTCGCCGCCTTCGTGATGCTGATTTTCCAGGCGTGACGGCGCGACGATTCAGTCGCGGCTGAAGGCAACCGACACCTCGCCGATCGGATCGACGGCGTGGGTCAGTTCGGTCTCGTCGGCCTCGATCATGATCGGCGGCGTGATCGAGCCGGTGATGATGACGTCGCCGGCCGACAGTTTTTCGCCGAAGGCGGCGAGCGTCGAAGCGACATGGGCGACAATGTCGGGCAGCTTGCCGGTCAGCGCCTCGAGGTCGGCCGTGCGTGCGGCTTCGGCGCCGCGCCGGATCACCCGCGAGGTCAGGCCGGCGAGGCTCGCGCCAGCGCGGGTGTTGCCGCAGAGAATGACGTGACGCTGGTAGATATCGCCCGCCAGCACGGCATCGAGATTGTCCGCCGCAGGCACCGGATCGAAATCGGCGAGCTCGATGGCCGGAAAAATCTCCTTCACCGCCGCCGCCGCGTCCCCGGCCGAGGCGCCGGCGCCCAGATCGCGCGCCATGCGCACGCAGATTTCCGGCTCCGCCACCGGCTTGATCCAGCCCTTGAACGAGGCGGTGCCGCCGGACAAGAGCAGCGCGCGTTGCATCAGATAGCCCACGACCGGCGCGGCCAGCCCCAGCCGCTGCATCGCCGCCGGCGCGCCGAGCCCGACTTTCCAGCCCAGCGGCTTCTCGCCGGCGGCGATGCGCTGGCGGCGCCCGGCCAGTTGCGCAGTGAGGCCTTTCCTGATCAGCGGATTGTCGAGGTCGGTGAGCGGGAAGGTCACTTGTGGCTCTCCGGATGCACTTCGTAGCCGGAATCCTCGATCGAACCGGCGCCCATCCAGCCCCAGACCAGCACGACATCTTCGCTCGAGGTGTTGTTGAAGCCGTGCCAGCAGCCGCGCGGCGAATAGACCACGTCGCCTTCGCTCGACGGCTTGTCGCCGTGATCGGTGTAGATCATGCCCTTGCCCTTGAGCACGATGAAGAACTCGTCGCAATTGTGGTGGCGGTGGTTTTCGTGCCGCGCGCCCGGCTTGAGCACGGTCCAGCCGACGACGTGATTGGCGCCGGCGGATTTCTTGTCGATGAGGAACTGCACCTGCATGTCGACCCAGCCGTCGTCGCGCTTGAGGCCTTCGACCTTGGGCACGTCGCGCAGATTGGTGCGGTACATCACCGGTGCGTCGTCGTCCTTCATTGCCGCCATCGCTCCCTTCACGGCCCTGGCCAATGCCGAGCCGATTTTCTCGCCTTGTGTCGTCACGACTGTCCTCCTTTAGCCCGAATTGGCGTGGTCGGCAGGCTCCAGCTTTCTGAAGCGGCCGTCGACGTCTTTCACGCAACGGTCCCAGGGCAATACCAGCCCGTTCATCGCCACGTAGGTGCCCGGCGCGGCCGTCAATGCGGCGCCGACGGCGAGGCCGAGATTAAAATCGGTATCGGAATCGCGCATGGCGGCCGGCTGCGCCGCGCCCGTGAGCACGATGGTCTTGGCGAGGTTGCGCCCGGCAATGACCTGCGCGGTGCACGGCTGCGCCGACACGCGGCCGGTGGCCGGATCGATGCGGCGGGTCATCGTGTCGGTGCCATGCGTCACCACGATTTGCGTCTGCGCGGCTTGCGCGCAGCGGTCGGCGATGATCTCGCGCTGCGCGTCGGTGATCCTGGTGCTGTCCTCGGCGAACACCCAGCCGTGCTCGTAACTGTCCGGCGCCATGCGCGCGCGGCGCAGAATCTCGATTGCCGCCGATTGCTGCGACGGCGGGAAGGTGAACTCCTGCACCCATTGGCCCTCGGGGTACATTTTGTCGAAGGTGCCGCCGGTGGTGAGGATCAGCAGCTCCTTAGCCATGGCCGTGCCTCCGAAGCGTCACGACTGGCCTCCGAGCAGCCGATAGACCCGATGCGCAACGACGAAATCGTTGCCGTCGATGCCGAGCCCGCGGCAGGCATTCATCATCTCGTTCGCCGCCGCGGCGAGCGGCACGGGTGAGCCGAGGCTGCGGCCGAGATTGAGCGCGAGCAGCATATCCTTCTGCTGTAGGGTGACGTCGGCGAGCGGCACCTCCGGCATCTTGCCGTCGAGGATGAACGGCCCACGATAGCCGAGCACCGGCGAGGCGGCGACGCTTTTGAGGATGGCATCGAGCGCCACATCGCGGGCGACGCCGCCTTTTTCCGCGAGCGCCACGGCTTCGCCGAAGGCGATCACCTCGACCATCAGCAGCAGGTTGACCGCGATCTTCATCTGGCAGGCCAGCCCATTGCCGCCGATGCGGGTGACCTTGGGGCCGATGGCGAGCAGCACCGGTTTGGCGCGCTCGAAGGCCTGCTCATCGCCGCCGATCATGATCGAGGCGTTGCCCTGCGCCACGGTGACCGGACTGCCTGAGATCGGCCCGTCGAGCATGATCGACCCGGCCTTGGCGAATTCGGCGGCGACGGCGCGGCTGGCATCCGGCTCGATGGTGCTCATGTCGATATAGATGCCGCCTTTCTTGAGGCCGGCGACGATGCCGTCTTTGCCCAGCGCCACCGATTTCACCGCCGTCGAATCGGTGACGATGGAAAACACCATCTCGGATTTTTCCGCGACGGCGCGCGGGCTTTCGGCGAAGGCCATGCCGGCCTTGATCAGCGGCTCGGCCTTGTCGCGCGAGCGGTTCCAGCCGGTGACCTTGTGTCCGGCGTTCATCAGGCGCGGAACGATCAGTTGCCCCATGGCGCCGAGCCCAACGAAACCGAGATTCACTTGCGCCACTCCGCGAACAAAAAGCCATCGTCATGCCCCGCGCAGGCGGGGCATCCAGTATCCACCGAACGGGAGATTAAGGCGAGGCCGGGAGATTTCGCGCCGTCAGCGAATACTAGATCGCCCGCCTTCGCGGGCGATGACAGCAGATGGGTGGGCAATTACGGCAGCTTGTCGTAGCCCTCGCCGAACCCGGCAAGGCTCATGGGAAAGCCGATGCCTTCTTCCGGTGTCTGGAAGATGATGAAGGTCGCGGTCTTTCCGGTGCGCAATTTCTGGATCAACGTGTCGTCCATGACGACTTCGGCGATGCAGCCGTTGGGCAGGCAGCGCACGAAGCCGGCGCGCCCGACGTCGGTCTGATCGATCTTGAGGCCGAGGCCGGAAGGCAGCAGCACGCCGAGTGGCGCCACGACGCGCATCAGCCGGCTTTTGGCGTCCGCGGTCTTGAGCACGATGACCGTCAGCCCCACGTTGGCGCGATCCTCGGCGGCGACACTCTGCATCAGCACGCATTGCTCGGATTTGGCGCCGGGCAGGGTGTCGCAGCGGATCTGCCAGTCCTTGTGCACCGAGCGCACGGCGCCCTGGGCGGCGGCGCGCTGCGCCGGGCCAAGGCCCAAGGCCAACGCGGCCATCGCCAGCGCCGCCCATATCCTGTGCACATGTCGGCTATGCCCGTAAAATCCCATGATTCAATCCCTTGGCGGTACCACCCCTCGACGCCCGAATCGCCGCCGCCAGCCAAATTTTATGCGTTCCCCTTGGGTCACGCACGGGCCGCTGTGTCAAGCAAACCTGGGGCGCCACGATTGTGGCAATCCTGTCTTGGAGCGCCGCCGGATGGCTTAAATGCGGCACCGACCTGGCCGTGGCGGGTCAGGCCAATTGTTGCGGGGCCGGCGTGGATAAGGTGCATTGCGGCAAGGCCGGAATTATGGTTTGAGAAACTGAGATTTGCCCCGTCCCGCCCGCACGACAGCCCATGCCGCCACGCCCGTGGCCATCAGCCGTGCCGAGCGGGGGCCGTGCCGGACATCGTTGCCTGCGCCGGGCGGAAAAAAGGGGTTGCAGCGGCTTTACGCGACGAGGGAGCGCATAAAAAGATGCCAGTGCTCAAGCGGTTGATCGCTTTCCTGGTCACCAGCGTGACTGTTCTTGCCGGCGGCGGGGCCGCCTTTGCCGGGCTCGGCCAGCCGACCGAGTGGGAGCTCGGTCTGCAACAGGCCGGCTCGCCGGTTATGGAAGACATCGTCTGGTTTCACGACTTCCTGCTCTGGATCATCGCCGCCATTGCGCTGTTCGTGCTGCTGTTGCTCGTGGTCGTCATGGTGCGATTCAACGCGCGCGCCAATCCCGTCCCCTCGCGCACCACCCACAACACAATGATCGAGGTGCTCTGGACCGTGGTGCCGGTGCTGATCCTGGTCGCGATCGCGGTGCCGTCGTTCCGTCTGCTGTTCTACGAACTGAAAGTGCCGAAGCCGGACGTGGTCGTGAAGGCGACCGGCAAGCAGTGGTTCTGGACCTACACCTATCCGGACGCGAAAGTGGAATTCGACTCGCTGATGGTGCAGCCCAAGGACATCAAAGCCGGCCAGTTGCGGCTGCTCTCGGTCGACAACGAACTGGTGGTTCCGGTCAACAAGGTGGTCCGCGTCGAGGTGATCGGCGCCGACGTCATTCACTCGTTCTCGGTGCCGTCCTTCGGCATCAAGATCGACGCCATTCCCGGACGTCTCAACGAGACCTGGTTCAAGGCCGATCGCGAAGGCATGTATTACGGGCAATGCTCGCAGCTGTGCGGCCGCGATCACGCCTTCATGCCGATCGCCGTGCGTGTCGTGAGCGAGAAGGAATATTCGGCCTGGCTCGATATGGCGAAGAAGAAGTTCGCCATCGACGACGCTGCGCCGGCGGCGCCGGTCGCGGCCAGGAACGAGAAAACACAGCCGGCCCAGCTCGCCGACAGCGGCGGCGTCAAGTGACATATAGCAAAAATAGAATATAATGCGGCGGCATCGGACACAGGCCTGAAGGACGAGAGCAATGGCGAGCAACGCAGCGGCACACGGCGGACACGCGACCCATGGCGCACACGAAGAGCATGGTCATCCGACCGGCTGGCGGCGCTTCCTCTATTCGACGAACCATAAAGACATCGGCACGATGTATCTGGTCTTCGCGATGTGCGCCGGCATCATCGGCGCTTGCATGTCGATTGCCATCCGCGCCGAGCTGCAGAACCCCGGCCTGCAGATTTTCCCGACGCCGCACGAATACAACGTCTTCGCCACCGCGCACGGTCTGATCATGATCTTCTTCATGGTCATGCCGGCGATGATCGGCGGCTTCGGCAACTGGTTCGTGCCGATCATGATCGGGGCGCCGGACATGGCCTTCCCGCGCATGAACAACATCTCGTTCTGGCTGCTGCCGTCGTCGTTCGCGCTGCTGCTGATATCGCTGTTCGTCGAAGGCGAGCCGGGCGCGCTCGGCGCCGGAACGGGCTGGACGATTTATGCGCCGCTATCGACCAGCGGCCATCCGGGGCCGGCCATGGATTTCGTCATCCTGTCGATCCATCTTGCCGGCGCCTCCTCGATCCTCGGCGCCATCAACTTCATCACCACCATCTTCAACATGCGCGCGCCGGGCATGACGCTGCACAAGATGCCGCTGTTCGTCTGGTCGATCCTGGTGACGGTGTTCCTGCTGCTCCTGTCACTGCCGGTTCTTGCCGGCGGCATCACCATGCTGCTCACCGACCGTAATTTCGGCACCACGTTCTTCTCGCCGGAAGGCGGCGGCGATCCGTTGCTGTTCCAGCATTTGTTCTGGTTCTTCGGCCACCCCGAGGTCTACATCCTCATCCTGCCGGGCTTCGGCATGATCAGCCAGATCGTCTCCACCTTCTCGAAGAAGCCGGTGTTCGGCTATCTCGGCATGGCTTACGCGATGGTCTCGATCGGCGCGATCGGCTTCATCGTCTGGGCGCACCACATGTACACCGTCGGCCTGTCGACCGGCGCGCAGGCCTACTTCATCGCCGCCACCATGGTGATTGCGGTGCCGACCGGCGTGAAGATCTTCTCCTGGATCGCCACCATGTGGGGCGGCTCGATCGAGTTCCGCACCCCGATGCTGTGGGCGCTGGGATTCATCTTCCTGTTCACCGTCGGCGGCGTCACCGGCGTCGTGCTCTCCAATGCCGGCGTCGACCGCGTGCTGCACGACACCTACTATGTCATCGCGCACTTCCATTACGTGCTGTCGCTCGGCGCGGTGTTCGCCATCTTCGCCGGCTGGTACTACTGGTTCCCGAAGATGTCCGGCTACATGTACAACGAGACCATCGGCAAGCTGCACTTCTGGGTCACCTTCATCGGCGTCAATCTGATCTTCTTCCCGCAGCACTTCCTTGGCCTTGCGGGAATGCCGCGGCGCACGGTCGACTATCCGGATGCCTTCCACGGCTGGAACGAGATCTCGTCCTACGGCTCCTACATTGCCGGCGTCGGCATGTTGATCTTCTTCCTCGGTGTCGCCGAGGCCTTCATGAGGAAGCGTGCCGCCGGCAACAACCCGTGGGGCGCCGGCGCCACCACGCTGGAATGGACGCTGCCGTCGCCGCCGCCGTTCCATCAGTTCGAGACCTTGCCGCGGATCAAGTAATGTCGCTGGTCGGTGAAGGCGCGGAGTTCGCAACGGGCATGCCCGTCACGGACGATTTGCGCCTTGCCGAGCCGAGCCTCGCCACCGTCGGCGACTATCTGGCGCTGATGAAGCCGCGCGTGATGTCGCTCGTGGTGTTCACGGCGCTCACCGGGCTCGCGGTTGCGCCGGGCTCGCTGCACCCGCTGATCGGCTTCACCGCGTTGCTCTGCATCGCCGTCGGCGCCGGCGCCGCCGGCGCGCTGAACATGTGGTACGACGCCGATATCGATGCACGGATGATCCGCACCGCGCGGCGTCCCATTCCCACCGGCAAGGTGCAGCCGGGCGAGGCGCTCGCCTTCGGGCTGACGCTCGCCGGTTTTTCCGTGGCCGTCCTCGGCCTGCTGGTGAACGTGCTTGCCGCCGCGCTGCTCGCCTTCACCATCTTCTTTTACGTCGTCGTCTATTCGGTATGGCTCAAGCGCTCGACGCCGCAGAACATCGTCATCGGCGGCGCCGCCGGCGCTTTCCCGCCGATGATCGGCTGGGCGGCGGCGACCGGGTCGCTGTCGCTGGAGCCGGTGCTGCTCTTCCTCATCATCTTCATTTGGACGCCGCCGCACTTCTGGGCGCTGTCGCTCTACCGCACCGAGGATTACGCCCGCGCGTCGATCCCGATGCTGCCGGTGGTCAAGGGCGATGCGGCGACGCGCCAGCAGATCCTGCGCTACACGCTGATCCTGGTGCCCCTCGGTCTTGCGCCGTGGTTCTTCGGCTATGCCGGCCTGTTCTACGGGGTGACGGCGCTGGTCACCGGCGCGCTGATGCTGGTGCTCGCCTGGCAGGTGTTCTGCGAGCGCCGCCCGGCGGAGCGCGCCGCCCGGCACCTTTTCGCCTTCTCCATCCTCTATCTGTTCCTGCTTTTCGCGGTACTGCTGGTGGAGCAGGGCTGGGGCGGCCTGTTCGGCCGGTTGCTGGCTTGAGCCTGGACATTGCGATGAGCAGAAAGCGGCATGACGACGGCATCGTGCTCACCGAGGCGCAGAAGCGCGCGCGCCGCTCGCGCTCGATCGCCATCGCGCTCGCGCTGGGCGCGCTGGTCGTCCTGTTCTACGTGATCACGCTGGTGAAGGGCCCGATCGTTCTGGTGCGGCCGATATGAGCAACGCCGGCCCGCAAAGAAAGACCTTGCGCCGCGACATGCTGATCGCCGCGGCCTGCGGCGCGTTGGCGGCGGCCATGATCGGCGCGTCTTTCGCCGCAGTCCCGCTCTACAACATGTTCTGCCGCGCCACCGGATTTGCCGGCACCACGCAGGTCTCGCGCGTGGCGCCCAGGCACGAACTCGCCCGCGAGCTCACCGTGCGCTTCGATTCCAACGTCATGCCCGGCCTGCCGTGGAAATTCATGCCGGAGCAGAATGCGATCAAGCTGCACATCGGCGAGGTCGCCACGGTCCGCTACAAGGTCATCAACGAGGCCGCGCGCACCATCACCGCACAGGCTTCCTACAATGTCACGCCGACGACGGTCGGCGCCTATTTCGACAAGATCAACTGTTTCTGCTTCACCCAGCAGACGATGAAGCCGGGCGAGACCCGGGACATGACCGTGGTCTTCTACGTCGATCCCAAGATCGTCGACGACCGCGACCAGGATCCGCTCAATACCATCACGCTGTCCTACACCTTCTACCGGCTGCCTGACGCCGAGCGGCCGGTGGCGGAAGCACCCGAAACCAATTCGAGCAAGCTCTAGCGCTTCGCGATTCCGAACGGAGACGACAATGGCTGAGGCTCACGCCAAGCATCACGACTACCACCTGGTCGATCCGAGCCCGTGGCCGGCGATCGGGGCGACCGGCGCCTTCCTGATGGCGTTCGGCACCATTGCCTGGCTGCATCACATGTTCGCCGCAGCGCCGGCGGTGTTCGGCGTCGGCGTCATCGCCGTCCTCTACACTTTCGTCGGCTGGTGGCGCGACGTCATCCGCGAGGCGCAGTTCGAGGGCTTCCATACCCGCGTGGTGCAGATCTCGCACCGCTACGGCATGATCCTGTTCATCGCCTCCGAGGTCATGTTCTTCGTCGCCTGGTTCTGGGCCTATTTCAACACCGCGTTGTTTCCCGGCGACGCACACGATGTTGGACGCCTCGCCATTACCCATGGCGTCTGGCCGCCGCCGAGCATCGAGACCTTCGATCCCTGGCATTTGCCGCTGCTCAATACGCTGATCCTGCTCACCTCCGGCACCACGGTGACCTGGGCGCATCACGCGTTGCTGGAAGACGACCGGCAGGGGCTGAAATGGGGCCTGGCGCTAACCATCCTGCTCGGCCTCACCTTCACCTGCGTGCAGGCTTATGAATATTCGCACGCGGCCTTCCACTACAGCGGCAACATCTACGGCGCCACCTTCTTCATGGCGACCGGCTTCCACGGCGCGCATGTGATCATCGGCTCGATCTTCCTGATCGTGTGCCTGATCCGCGCGCTGCGCGGCCATTTCACCCCGACGCAGCATCTCGGCTTCGAATTCGCCGCCTGGTACTGGCACTTCGTCGACGTGGTGTGGCTGTTCCTGTTCGCCTGCATATATGTGTGGGGCTCCGGAATGGTCCATCCGGAGTGACGGCCGCACGCTGACGGTTTGCGCGGGGGCGGCGTGATTGCGCCGCCCTTTTGCTTTGAGAAGGACGGCGGGAAATGACGACCGAACCGCTGCCGATCGCCAGGGGGCTGGCCGGGCGCTGTCCGCGCTGCGGCAAGGGGCGGCTGTTTCGCGGTTTTCTCGGCTTGCGGCCGTCTTGTGAAAGCTGCGGGCTCGATTTCAGCTTTGCCGATGCCGGCGACGGCCCTGCGGTGTTCGTCATCCTCATCGGCGGCGCCATCGTGGTCTTTGCGGCGCTGATCACCGAAGTGGTCTATCAGCCGCCCTATTGGGTGCATGCGGCCTTGTGGTTGCCGCTGGTCCTCGTTGTCACGCTCGGGCCGCTGCGGCCGATCAAGGGCTTGCTGATCGCGCTGCAATACCACCACAAGGCCCATGAAGGCCGCCTCGAGCATCGGAGCGATGCGTGAGCGAACCGCGCGCCCTGCGGCGCGGTGTGCTCGGGCCAACGCTCTTTGCGCTAGCCGGCCTCGCCGTTCTCATCGGCCTCGGCGTCTGGCAGCTCGATCGCAAGGTGTGGAAGGAAAACCTCATCGCCACGATCGACGCGAGGCTGTCGCAGGTGCCGCAGGATCTGCCGCCGCGCGCGGACTGGCCGAAGCTCGCCGCCGGCGCCGATGAATATCGCCGCGTCACTTTCACGGCCGAATTCCTGCCCGGGCAGGAGGCGCTGGTTTACAGCGCCGGTTCGGCGTTGCGTCCTGACGTGCAAGGTCCGGGTTACTGGGTGTTCGCGCCGGCGCGCCTTGCCGGCGGCAGTATCGTCGTCGTCGACCGCGGCTTCATCCCGGCGGAGCGCAAGGACGCCGCGAGCCATGCCGCGCCGCAAGGCCCGGTCGATATCGTCGGCGTGATGCGCTGGCCGGAGACGCCGGGGCTGTTCACGCCCAACGCGGAGCCGCAGAATAACCTCTGGTACCTGCGCGATCCCGAGGCGATGGCCAAGGCGCATCACTGGCAGAGCTTCGCGCCGTTCTACATCGAGCAGGAATCGCCGCTGCCGGCGGGCGGCGTCCCCAAGCCGGGCAAGCTGGTGGTCAACCTGCCCGACAATCACCTGCAATACGCCATCACCTGGTTCGGCCTCGCGCTCGGACTTGCCGGCGTTTACGGGGTTTGGCTCGCGCGCCGCATCGCCGGGCGCGGCTGACGTTTCTCCTGATGAAATGCAAGCCGTTTGTCGGCGGCGCGCTGGCATGATTTAGTGCGCGCCATGCAGCTTCAGGGCAAGACGGTTGTCGTCGTCGGCGGCTCCTCCGGCATCGGTTATTCGACCGCCGAACTGGCGAAGGCGGAAGGCGCCGAGGTCATCGTCGCCTCGCACAATGCCGAGCGCTTGAAAGCGGCGGCGGCGAGGCTCGGCGTCAGGGCCGTCCTCACCGACGTGACCAGCGACGACAGTGTTGCCCAGCTGTTCCGCGCCTGCGGCCCCGTCGATCATGTCATCGTCACCGCGACACAACTGCGCACCGGCCCGTTCAAGACCGTGGCCATGGACGATGTGCGCTCGACCATGGAGAGCAAGTTCTGGGGCGCCTGGCGCGTCGCCCGCTCGGCCGAATTGCGCCCGGGCGGCTCGCTCACTTTGGTCTCCGGTTTCTTGAGCATCCGCCCGCGGCCCAATGCCGCGATCGTCGCTTCGGCGAACGGCGCGCTCGAGTCGCTCACCCGCGCGCTCGCCGTCGATCTTGCGCCGGTGCGCGTCAATTGCGTCTCGCCGGGCCTGATCGACACGCCGATCCGCGCCGCCATGCCGGAGGCCGCGCGCCGCGACATGCTCGCCAAGGCCGCCGCCGCGCTGCCGGTCGGCCGCGTCGGCCTGGGCGAGGACATCGCGCGGCAAATCCTCGCGCTGATGACCAATACCTTCGCCACCGGCTCGGTCGTCTATATCGACGGCGGCGGCCTGCTGATCTGACGCGGGCTGCAGGCGCGGGCAGCTTTCTTGTGCAAGTGAGCGGCGGCGGCTAGTGTGCCGCTAGCGGCCGTGCCTGAACCATAATGCAAGCCGGATCAATGCGTTACGTCTCAACGCGGGGTGAAGCCCCCTCGCTCGATTTTGTCGAGGTGATGCTCGCGGGGCTGGCCCGCGACGGCGGCCTTTACGTGCCTGAATCCTGGCCCGCGCTGTCGCCGGCAACCATCGCGGCCTTCGCCGGCCGGCCTTACGCCGAGGTCGCGGTCGAGGTGATCCGCCCGTTCGTCGGCGGGACAATCGCCGACGCCGATCTCGCGCGCATGGCGCAGGAGGCCTACGGCACCTTCCGCCATCCGGCGACGACGCCGCTGACGCAGCTCGGCCCCAGCCTGTTCGTGCTCGAACTGTTCCATGGGCCCACGCTCGCCTTCAAGGACCTCGCCATGCAGCTGGTGGCGCGGCTGATGGACCATGTGCTGCACCAGCGCGCCGAGCGCACCACCATCGTCGTCGCCACCTCCGGCGACACCGGCGGCGCTGCGGTCGAGGCGTTCCGCGGCCGCGCGCAGGTGGATGTGGTGGTGCTGTTCCCGCACGGCCGCATTTCCGAGGTGCAGCGGCGCATGATGACCACCGCGCCCGACGCCAATGTGCACGCGCTGGCGATCGAAGGCACCTTCGACGATTGCCAGGCGCTGGTGAAGGCCATGTTCAACCACCATGACTTCCGCGACCGCTTGCGGCTGTCCGGCGTCAATTCGATCAATTGGGCGCGCGTGGTGGCGCAGACCGTCTATTATTTCATCGCCGCGGTCGCGCTCGGGGCGCCGCACCGCAAGCTCGCCTTCACCGTGCCGACCGGAAACTTCGGCGACGTCTATGCCGGCTATGTCGCGCAGCGCATGGGGCTCCCGGTCGACCGGCTGGTGGTGGCGACTAATGTCAACGACATCCTCGCCCGCGCCTTCGCGACCGGCGCCTACGAGATCGAGGACGTGGTCGCGACCGCCTCGCCGTCGATGGATATCCAGGTCTCCTCGAATTTCGAGCGGCTGCTGTTCGACGCCTATCGCCGCGACGCCAAGGCGATCCGGTCGCTGATGGGTTCGCTGGCGCAGTCGCGCCGCTTCGCCATTGCCTCGCCCGCGCTGAAGGACATGCGCGCGCTGTTCACCGCCGACCGCGCCAGCGAAGAGGAATGCGCCGCCACCATGCGCGCCACCATGCGCGAGGCCGGCTATTGCGTCGATCCGCATACCGCCATCGGCCTGGCGGTGGCCGAGAAAGAAACGCGCGATCCTTCGCTGCCGATGGTGGTGCTGTCGACGGCGCACCCGGCCAAGTTTCCCGATGCGGTCGCGGCGGCCTGCGGTACACGGCCGGCGCTGCCGGACTGGCTGTCCGATCTCGGCACGCGGCCGGAGCGCTTTGAGGTGCTGCCCGCCGATCAGGCGGCGGTCGAACGATTTGTTGCGTCGGCATCGCGCGCCGCGCGCGAAGGAGCGGCGGCATGACTGTGGAAGTAACGCGTCTGAAATCCGGCCTGTCGGTTGTCACCGACCGCATGCCGCACCTGGAATCGGCCTCGCTTGGGGTCTGGGTCGGCGCCGGCAGCCGCGACGAGAAGCCCGACGAGCACGGCATTTCGCATCTGCTCGAGCACATGGCCTTCAAGGGCACCAGGCGGCGCAATGCGCGCGAGATCGCCGAGACCATTGAGGCCGTCGGCGGCGACCTCAACGCCGCGACCAGCGTCGAATCGACCGCCTATTTCTCCCGCGTGCTCAAGGCCGACGTGCCGCTGGCGCTCGATGTCCTTGCCGACATCCTGTCGGAGCCGTCCTTCGATCCGGAGGAATTGCAGCGCGAGCAGAACGTCATCGTGCAGGAAATCGGCGCCAAGGAAGACGACCCCGACGATCTCGTGTTCGAACGCCTGCAGGAAATCGCCTTTCCGCAGCAGCCGGTCGGCCGCTCCATTCTCGGTACGCCGGAGACGGTGCGCTCGTTCAATCCGGGACGGCTGCGCGCCTACCTCGCGCGCAATTATCGCGGGCCGGACATGCTGGTCGCTGCCGCCGGCGCCGTCGATCATCGGCAGATCGTCGCCGAAGCCGAACAGCGCTTCGCCGGCTTTAACGGCCCCGCCGCGCCGGCGCCGACGCCGGCGCAGTTCGGCGGCGGCACCAAGGTCGAGGCGCGCGATCTCGAGCAGATGCATATCGCGCTGGCGCTCGAAGGCCTGCCGGTCACCCACGACGCGCTCTACAGCCTGCAGGTATTCACCAATGCGCTGGGCGGCAGCATGTCGTCGCGGCTGTTCCAGGAGGTGCGCGAAAAACGCGGCCTCTGCTACTCGATCCACGCCTTCCACATGCCCTATTCGGACTCGGGCGTCTTCGGCCTCTACGCCGGCACCGACGAGACCGACGCGCCGGAGCTCATGCGTGTTGTCGTCGATGAAATCACCGCGGCGACCGACGATCTCGACGAAGCCGAGGTCAAGCGCGCCAAGGCGCAGATGAAGGCCGGGCTGCTGATGGCGCTGGAAAGCTCGGAGGCCCGCGTCGGCCAGCTCGCCCGGCAGATGCTCGCCTATGGTCGCCCGATTCCGCTCGACGAGATCGTGGCCAAGGTGGATGCGGTCACCGCCGAGAGCGCGCGCGGCGCCGGCCGTGCGCTGATCCGCCGCGGCAAGCCGGCGATTGCGGCGCTCGGCCCGGGGAAAACCCTTGAAAGCACGGCGGCAATCGCTGAAAGTCTTGCCCGCCGCGCCGCGTAATCATTATGGCGATATTTCGTACCGTATCGTTCAGCGAACCGATCCCGGCTGTCGCCGGCGACGGCGTCTATCTGCGCGCGCCACAGAGCGGCGACCACGCCGAATGGGCGGCCTTGCGCGAGGCAAGCCGCGCTTTCCTGACGCCGTGGGAGCCCACCTGGCCCTCCGACGATCTCACGCGCAGCGCCTTCCGGCGGCGGCTCAAGCGTTATGCCGAGGACCAGCGCAGTGATCTCGCTTACGCTTTTCTCATTTTCCGCGCCGACAGCAATGCCCTGGTCGGCGGCCTGACGCTCGCCAATATCCGCCGCGGCGTCGCCCAGGCCGGCAGCATTGGCTACTGGACCGGCGCACCGTTTGCGCGGCACGGCTATATGACCGCGGCCGTGCGCGCATTGATTCCGTTCTGTTTTGATACGCTGCGCCTGCATCGCCTGGAGGCGGCCTGCATCCCCACCAACGCGGCTTCGATCCGGCTCCTGGAAAAAACCGGGTTTACCCGCGAGGGCTATGCCCGCGAATATCTCTGCATCAACGGCATCTGGCAGGATCACCTGCTCTACGGGCGACTGAGAAACGTTTGAACCGGCGCCGATTGTTTGCCTTGGGCCCGCCACGCTTGCCTTGCTATAAATACGCAGCATGATCCCGAAGCGCGGGAACCGATCGGACGTCATGCGCGAGAAGTTCAGGCAAGAAACGTGAGTCGGGACATGCGCGGGGAAACGGACGGGTCGGGCGCCGGCGTGCGGGTCGCGCTTTTCGCGATGGCTCTGGCGCTCGCCGGCTGCAGCAGCACCGGCAGCCTCTTCAAGTCGTCGCCGCTCGATCTTTTCAGCTCATCGTCGAAAGCGACCAGCGGCACCGGCTCTGCCGGCGACGCCAATGCCATCGATACCGACGTCGATTGCCCGAACGTCGAGGTGCGCACCGGCGCGGCAACGCTGATGATCGGCAGCAAGCCGGGCGAGGCTGAGCCCTCGGCGCTCGACTTGCGCTACCAGGGCTCCGTCGTGCGCACCGCGCGCGAGTGCCACGTCAACGCCGGCATCATGACCATGAAGGTCGGTGTCGAAGGCCGCGTCATCACCGGTCCCGCCGGCGGCCCTGGCGACCTCGTCGTGCCGCTGCGCCTGGCTGTGGTGCAGGAAGGCCCCGAACCGAAGACCATCGTCTCCAAATTTGTTCAGATCCCGGTGACGATAACCGCTGCGGTCGACCGCGTCAGTTTCACCCATATCGATCCGGATATCAGCTTCCCGCTGCCGCAGCCGATCGGCTTGATCGACAACTATGTCGTCTATATCGGCTTCGACGCCTCCGGCGCGCCGCCGGAAAAGAAAAAGCCGGCGGCAAAACCGAAACCCGTGGCGAAGAAGAAACCGGCTCCGGCGGGCTGAGGCTGCTACCAGCCGCGCAGGTCGATGATCGCGCCCTTGAGCGCGCGCATATCCGCGATAACGGCGCGGGCGCCGGCCACGCGCAGTTGCTCGCCGAGCCGCGGGCCGGCGTGGCTGCCGCCGACAAAGCCGATCACCTTCATCCCGGCGGCAGCGGCGGCGGTGACGCCGACGGGTGAATCCTCGACCACGATGCAGTCGCCCGCCGGCACGCCCATCCTGCCGGCGGCGAGCAGGAACAGATCGGGCGCCGGCTTGCCGTTGCGCACGTCGCTCGCCGAAAACAGGTTCGGCTCGAAAAAGCGGATGAGGTCGGTGGTCTCCAGGCTGGCGCGGATGCGGTCGAGGCCCGACGAGGAGGCCACGCATTTCGGCCCGCGCAGCCAGGTGAGGGCATGCGTCACGTGGCGGGTGGCGCGCAATTCGGCGCGGAAGCGGCGCAGGATTGCGGCGGTGAGGGTGGCGGCAAAATTGTCGGGCAACCTGCGGCGCGTGACGAGCTCGACCTCGGCGAACATGTCGGCGGGGCGGCGGCCGGTGAAGTAGCGCGAAACGGTTTCCGCCGTCAGCGGGAAACCGGCCCGCGTCAACTCCTGCGCCACGACGGCGCTGGCCAGCAGCTCGCCGTCGACCAGAACTCCATTGCAATCGAAGATGACCACGAGGTCCCCCGACGCTTGCGTCCGGCCCCCCGGCCATATGCTCGCGAGTGAACGAATCAATTGAGGAAGCATAAAGGCGCTTGGGGACCCGGCAAGGACCGTGCCCCGCGGCACGGCTGTTGTGCACACGGTCCGGGGGCCAATAGCGGGGAGAAGCGTCGGCGCGGGCGGCGCTAAACGATTTGCCTAGTTCAGCTTTTTGCGGACGTCGTCGATGCCCTTGGCGATCAGCTCGGCGGCGAGCTTGCCCTTGGCTTCTTCGCTGAGAATTTTCTCGGCGGCGGCGACGGCGGCTTCGGCGGCGGCGCCGCGCACATCGGCGAGCGCCTGCGCTTCGGCCTGCGCGATCTTGGTTTCCGCCATCTGCGTGCGCCGGGCGACGAAGTCCTCGATCTTTGCCCTGGCCTCGATCGCCAGCCGGTCGGCTTCGGCCTTTGCGCCGGCGACGATCTCCAGCGCCTCGCCTTCGGCCTGCTCGCACTTGCGGCGGTATTCGGCAAGCAGGGCGGCGGCTTCGTCCTTGAGTTTGCGCGCCTCGTCGAGCTCGGCCTTGATGCGGGCGCCGCGCTCGTCGAGCGATTTCGTCATCATCTTGGGCACGCCGACGAAGCCCAGCAGACCGAGGAAGCAGAGAAAGGCCAGCGCCACCCAGGTTTCAGCGTCGAACAGGAATTCCATCGCGCTAGCCCTTCAACACGTCGGCGACGGCGGCGGCGACCGCCTTGTCGTTCGGTGCGGCGCCGGTCAGCCGTTCGACAATGGCGCGCGCCGCGTCCTCGGCGATGCCGCGGACATTGGCCATGGCCGCCTGCTTGGTCGCGGCGATGGTCTTTTCCGCCTCGGCCAGCTTGACGTTGAGCTGATCCTCGAGCCGTTTGCGGCTCGCCGCGGCTTCGACCGCCTGCTTGTCGCGCGTTTCGTTGGCGATGGCCTGCGCGCGGGCGCGGGCGTCGGCGAGCGCCTTCTCGTAGGCGGCGAGCGCTTCCTCGGACTGGGTCTTGAGCTTGCCGGCGTCGGCGATGTCGCCCTCGATCTTCTTCTGCCGGCCCTCGATGATGGCGCCGACCCGCGGCAGCGCGAGCTTCGCCATCAGAGCGTAGAGCAGGACAAAGGCGATCACCAGCCAGACGAGTTGCGAGGCGAAGGAGTGCGCGTCGAACGGCGGAAAGCCGCCGTGCTCCTCGCTCTTCGGCACGTGCTCGGTGCTGGTGGTATGGGCCGGTTCAGCCATCGTCAGCTCACAAGGCTCGGTCCGCGCATGATCCCGAAAAGTGGGTACCGGTTTTCGGACAAGATCATGCGCAAGGACATTAGAGCGCGAACAGCAGCAGAAGCGCGATCAGCAGCGAGAAGATGCCGAGCGCCTCGGTGATGGCGAAGCCGAAGATCAGGTTGCCGAACTGGCCCTGCGCCGCCGAGGGATTGCGGATGGCCGCGGCGAGATAGTTGCCGAAGATCACGCCGACGCCGACGCCGGCGCCGCCCATGCCGATGCAGGCGATGCCCGCACCGATGTATTTCGCTGCCACTGGATCCATAACCAACTCCTTCTGCTTGTCCGGTCGGGCCTTAGTGGCCCGGGTGAATCGCATCGTTGAGATAGATGCAGGTGAGAATGGCGAAGACATAGGCCTGCAGGAACGCGACCAGTGTCTCCAGCGCGAACAGGATGACGATCATGGCAAACGGCAGGATGCCGCCGGCCCAGCCGAGCGCGCCGAGCCCGGTGCCGAGCAGGATGATGAAGCCGGCGAAAACCTGCAGCGTGATGTGGCCGGCCAGCATGTTGGCGAACAGGCGCACGCTGTGCGAGATCGGCCGCGAGATGAAGGACAGGATCTCGATGGCGATGATCAGCGGCAGGATGTAGATCGGCACGCCCTTGGGCACGAACAGGTTGAAGAAATGCAGGCCGTGGCGGGCGAGGCCGTAGATCAGCACGGTGAGGAACACGGTGATCGCCAGCGCCGCGGTGATGATGATGTGGCTGGTGACGGTGAACGAATAGGGGATCAGCCCGAGCATGTTCAGCGTCAGCACGAACA
>Ga0335083_10000652_pt1 | contig 50809 bp, 47 predicted proteins | sample Lox_Sample_42_FD_206716 | JGI IMG/M metagenome (GOLD analysis project Ga0335083, IMG submission 206716) | Soil microbial communities from Loxahatchee National Wildlife Refuge, Florida, United States - Lox_Sample_4.2 | ecosystem: Environmental > Terrestrial > Soil > Wetlands | place: USA...
TGACAGGCCCGTCCTCGGCCGGGTGCGGGAAGCGACGCACGGAGGACAGCTCGGCCCGGGCTGTCCGCGTCCGCCAGTACCGCGGCAAGCTCGTCAGGCAGGGTGACCATCCGCCCGGGCCGGCTAGCCAGGGCCCGGCTGGCCTGCAAGCCAGCCCTGCCCCGGCGCGCCGTGCCGCGAGCCCGTCCCGCCCGGCAAGATCCACAGCCTTAGCCCAGTCGCCGCCGGTGTCACCACCGTGAAGATGGTGTGGAGGCGATATGGAGACCCGTCCCGGGCACCTTGCGCCTATGCGCCGGCGATCGCGGCGGCGACGATCTCGCGGGCCTGGTCCTGGATGGCGGCCAGGTGCTCGGGACCGCGGAAGGACTCGGCGTACAGCTTGTAGACGTCCTCGGTGCCCGACGGCCGGGCGGCGAACCAGCCCGACGCGGCGACGATCTTGAGCCCGCCGATCGGGGCGCCGTTGCCCGGCGCGGTGGTCAGCGCCGCGGTGATCTCCTCCCCGGCCAGTTCGCGCGCGGAGACCTGGTCGGGAGACAGCCTGCCCAGGGCGGCCTTCTGCTCCCGGGTCGCGGCGGTGTCGATGCGGGCGTAGGCGGGGTCGCCGTACCGCGACGTCAGCTCCCGGTACCGCGACGACGGCGAGCGCCCGGTCACCGCGGTGATCTCCGAGGCCAGCAGGGCCAGGATGATCCCGTCCTTGTCCGTCGTCCAGACCGAGCCATCCCGCTGGAGGAACGACGCCCCGGCGCTCTCCTCGCCGCCGAACGCCACCGACCCGTCAAGCAGGCCGGGCACGAACCACTTGAACCCGACCGGGACCTCGAGCAGCGACCGGCCCAGGCCCTCGGTCACCCGGTCGATCATCGACGAGCTGACCAGGGTCTTGCCTACGGCCGCGGTCGCGGGCCAGCCGTCCCGGTGCTGGTACAGGTAGTCGATGGCGACCGCGAGGTAGTGGTTGGGGTTCATAAGGCCGGCGTCGGGCGTCACGATCCCGTGCCGGTCCGCGTCGGTGTCGTTCCCGGTCGCGACGGCGAACTCGTGCTGGCGGCGGATCAGGCTGGCCATCGCGAACGGCGAGGAGCAGTCCATCCGGATCTTGCCGTCCCAGTCCAGCGTCATGAACCGGAAGGTGGCGTCCACGGCCGGGTTGACCACGGTCAGGTCGAGGCCGTACCGGTCGCCGATCTCGCCCCAGTAGGCCACGCTGGCCCCGCCGAGCGGGTCGGCGCCGATGCGCACCCCGGCCGCCTTGATCGCGGCCAGGTCCACGACCTGCCCGAGCGCGGCCACGTAGCTGCCGAGGAAGTCGAACGTGCCCGCGGCGGCCAGCGCCCGGGCGTACGGGACCCGGCGCACGCCCTTGAGCCCGCCGGCCAGCAACTGGTTGGCCCGGTCCTGGATCTGCCTGGTGATGTCGGTGCCGGCCGGCCCGCCGTCTGGCGGGTTGTACTTGAAGCCGCCGTCAGGCGGCGGGTTGTGCGACGGGGTGACCACGATGCCGTCCGCGCGCGCCGCGGGACCGCCGGCGTTGTGGGCCAGGATGGCCCGGGAGACGGCGGGCGTCGGCGTGTATCCTCCGCGCGAGTCGATGAGGAACCGAACGTCATTGGCGGCGAGCACTTCTATCGCGCTGACCTGCGCTGGCTCGGACAGCGCGTGCGTGTCGGCGCCCAGGTACAGCGGCCCGTCGATGCCCTGGCCGGCCCGGTACTCGCAGATCGCCTGGGTGGTGGCCAGGATGTGATCCTCGTTGAACGTCGCCGTGAACGCCGACCCGCGGTGCCCCGAGGTGCCGAACGACACCCGCTGGACCGGGTCGCCGGGATCGGGGTGCACCGCGTAATAGGCGGTCACCAGCTTCGCGACGTCGACCAGGTCCTCAGCGGCAGCGGGCTGCCCCGCACGCGGGTCTGTCATGCCGCCAAGCCTAACGGGGGCCAATCTAACGGGGCAGCGCCCGGCGCACCCGCTGTCGGCAGCGCCGGGCCAGGACCCCGGCCAGGCTCTTGGTGTCGAGCTCGCCGGTCAGCTGCTCGGCGGTCTGGCCGCCCGCCCCGCCGCCGATACAGGCGCCGAGCGCGGCCAGCGCGGCGGCCTCGACCGGCAGCGTCAACGTCGCGGGGTCGACGGGTTCCGCCCGGTCCCCGTCAGGCCGCTTGCCCAGCGAGGAGATGTCACCGACGATGTTCACGCCCAGCTCCTCGATGCGGACGGCCATCTCGGCGCTGATCGCGGCGGCCCGGTCGAGTGCCCAGGCCGGGGTGGCGATCCTGGCCTCGTCCGGGGCGGGCCGACGGCCGGTCTTCAGCTGCTCGGTCACGCCGTACCGCATGAACCTGGAGTAGTTGCGGCGCGGCCAGTCCCGGCGGCTGAACTCCTCGCTGAGCCGCCGGACGAGTTCGGCCTCCGCGGCGGTGAGGGAGCGGTTCGCCGCGTTTTCCTCGGGCACCAGGAAGCCCTCGGGCAGGGCGAGCATTGACTCGAACGCGCGCAGCAGCATCAGCCGGTCGCCCTCGTCCACCACGATGACCGTGAGGTTCTCCGGGCCGGTCACGGCGGCCCAGCGGGCGACGAGCTCGTCGTGCCGGTGGCGCAGCCAGAAGCCGGGCGTGGGCGTGCTCGGCGGGTCGCTCAGGATCCCCCCGAGCCATTCCAGGTAGGGGAAGTGGAAGCCGTTCTGGATGTACTGCTGCCACTGGGACGGCAGGATCCGGGTGAGCGGCCGCAGGGTTACCACCACGTGGACGCGGTCGCCGCCGAGGTCGGTGACCACCCGGCGGGCCGTGGCGTCATCCGACTGGGCGAAGAACTCGCTGCTCAGCACCACCCGCTGGTCGCCCGCGGCGGCGATCTGGGCGACTAGGTCCTCCCAGTAGGAGATCTTGGGCTGCGGCTCTCCGTGCAGCGGCGGCTGGCCGGTGACGGCGAGGATGGGCCACAGGACCGTCCGGCCCTGTCCCGGGTAGACCACGCCCTCGGCCGCCAGCCGCTTCCTGGCTAGGTAGAGGGCACCCTGGATGGCGCTGGTGCCGGTCTTGTGCGGGCCGATGTGCAGCAGGCGCGTGCCCGGTTCGGTTGGGACCGCAGACATGGTTCTCCCCGTGTCGGCAGGCCCCGCGGTCAGGATTATAGGGAACGGCGAGAGCACCGGGAGGGGGTTGACTGCTATCAGCGCCCACCTCGTCACCACCACGAGACCGCTGCGCCACGAGGGCCCCGCCGACCAGCCCGATGCCCAGACCGCGCCACGCGCCCTGGCGGGAAGTCGGCCTCCGCCGTGCCCAGCGCGTCGTAGCTCGCGGCGAACACGGTGAAGGTCCTCGTAACCACAGCGCACCTCGGGCGAGACGATCCTGCCAGCGATTCAACCAGCAGGACCGCCTGGGTGCGTCATGCTCCCGGGATGGTCTGATCGGGCAGGCGGCGCAGTTCCACGAGCTCGAAGCCGAGCGAAAGGATCCTGTTCAGCGTGCCGTACAGGGCTGCCTGGTCCAGGTAGCCGATCAGGACCGTGTCCCCTCCGTCGATTTCGATCCGGAAGTCGCCGAAGGCCTCACGACCGATCTCCCCTAGGCCGCCGGCAATCGTGATCCGGTAGCTATGCGTGCGCACATCCCCTCCGCCTGGACCTGACCGGCATCGGAACCGCGAGGCTCCCGTGCTTAACGGCAACCTCAAGAGCATGCACATGTATCCCGGCATTACATTGTGCACATTAGTGCTGAAGGTACCAGGTTGAGCGTTATGCGGCTTACCGCTTACAGGGTGCAGCCGCGGGCCGGTCGCTCCGGCCTGCGGCTGCGTGCGTAATTTACTGTTCAGTGAGCCTTTGAATGCACTCTTTTTAGCGAACCTTCTCGCCCGCGTTCAGCAGCACCACGATCGAGCGCGGCCCAACCGTGACGTGATCGCCCGCCTTGCCTGCCGTCTCGGACGCGGCCGGGGCGGCGAGGTCGTAGGTGTCGACCAGGGTCCGCCAGGCCGTCTCCGGCCTGGTTTCCGGAATCATGAAATCGAGCGGCTCCCACCAGGCGTTGACCAGGACGAGGAAGTCGTCGTCGGTAAGCCAGGTGCCGTCCGGCGCCCGGTCGGGGGCGTCGTAGCCGTCCAGGTACAGCGCGACGGCCAGGGCGTTCGGGTCCGACCACGCGCCGTCGGTCATCTCGGTCCCGGCCGGGGTGAACCAGCGCAGGTCCGCGGCATCCGCTCCGGCCAGGAACCGGTTGCGGCGGAACACCGGGTGGGCCTTGCGCAGGGCGATGAGCCGACGGGTGAACGCGAGCAGCCCGGCGTCCTGGGCCGTCCAGTCCAGCCAGGTGATCTCGTTGTCCTGGCAGTAGGCGTTGTTATTGCCCTGCTGGCTCCGGCCCATCTCGTCGCCGGCGAGCAGCATCGGGATACCGAAGGACAGCAGCAGGGTGGTGAGCATGGCCCGGGACTGGCGGGCACGCAGGGCCAGCACGGCCTGGTCGTCCGACGGTCCCTCCGCGCCGCAGTTCCACGACCGGTTGTCGTCGGTCCCGTCCCGGTTGGCCTGGCCGTTGGCCTCGTTGTGCTTGTCGTTGTAGCTGATCAGGTCGCGCAGGGTGAAGCCGTCGTGGACGGTGATCAGGTTGACCGAGGCGGTCGGGCGGCGCTGCGCCCGGCCGTACATGTCCGCGGACCCGCAGAACCGGGTGGCGAATTCCCGCAGTCCCACCGGGTGGCTGCGCCAGAAGTCCCGCATGGTGTCCCGGTACTTGCCGTTCCATTCGCGCCAGGCCGGCGGGAACCGGCCGAGGTCGTAGCTGTCCGCCTGCCCGACGTCCCAGGGCTCGGCGATCAGCTTGGCCCGGGAGACCACTGGGTCCTGGGATACCAGGTCGAAGAATGCCGAACGGGTGCCGAACTCGCCCTCCTGCCGGGCCAGCGTGGGCGCCAGGTCGAACCGGTAGCCGTCCACGTGCATCTCGGTGATCCAGTACCGCAGCGAGTCCATGATCAGCTGGAGGGTCAGCGGGTCGCCCGCGTTCAGTGAGTTCCCGCAGCCGGTCGTGTCCAGGTACAGCCGCGGGTCACCGGGGTCAAGCCGGTAGTACGCCGGGTTGTCCAGGCCGCGGAAGCACAGCGTCGGGCCGGTATGGTCGCCCTCGGCGGTGTGGTTGAATACCACGTCGAGGATGACCTCGATGCCCGCCGCGTGCAGCGCGTCCACCATCGCCTTGAACTCGTCGACCTGGCCGCCGGGGTTCCCGGCCCTGACCGCGGCCGAGTAGGCCTGGGCCGGCGCGAAGTAGCCGATCGTGTTGTACCCCCAGTAGTTGGTGAGCCCGTCGCGCACCAGGAATGCCTCCGGCACGCTCTCGTGCACCGGCAGCAGCTCCACGGCGGTCACGCCGAGGTCGGCCAGATGGGCGATGGCCGCCTCGTGTCCCAGCCCCGCGTAGGTGCCGCGCAACTCGGGGGGCACCCCGGGATGGCGCATGGTGAAGCCCTTGACGTGCACCTCGTAGACGATCGTGTCCGAGTACGGGTAGCCGCGGCGGGCGCCGTCACGCCAGGGATAGAGCTCGTCCGCCACCACGAGACTGCGCGGGACGAAGGGCGCGGAGTCGACCTCGTTCGGTATGTCCTGATCTGAACCCGAGTAGCCGAGCACCTCAGGACCGAACGTGACCGTCCCGCTCACCGCCCGCGCGTACGGGTCGAGCAGGAGCCTGGACGGATGGCAGCGCACGCCGCGGGCCGGATCGTACGGACCCGTAGCCCGGTAGCCGTAGGCCTGGCCCGCCCCGACGCCGGGCACGAAGACGTGCCACACGCCGGCGTCACGGTCCCGGATCGGGATCGTCGTCTCGGCGCCCGCCTCGTCGAACAGGCAGAGCACCATCCCGTCGGCGACCCCCGAGGCCACGGCGAAGTTCGTCCCGGTCGCGGTGACCGTCGCGCCCAGCGGGAACTCCCGCCCGGGCAGCGTGCTGGCGGTCTCGGCGGTAGCGGCGGTCATCGTCCGGCCTCCTCCGACTGTGGGCTGATCCCTCTCATGACGGAGCCGAGGGCCCGGACCGCGCCGTGGCGGCGCAGGATGACGTCCGCGATCAGGCCGGTCCACCCGGTCTGATGGAAGGCACCGATCGCGGCCCCGTTGTCGCCGTGGAAGTACTCGCTGAAGATCAGGTTGTCCTTCCAGGCGGGATCGGCCTGCATCTTCTCGGTCCCGCCGAAGCAGGGCCGCCGCCCGTCGGCATCCCTGGTGAACAGGGAGATGAGCCGGTCCTGCAGGTCGGCCTGGATCAGGTCGAGGGTGAGCCGTTTGCCCGACCCGGCCGGGTACTCCAGCTCCAGGTCAGCGCCGTAGAACCGGTGGTAGCGCTCCAGCACTTCGACCACGAGGTAGTTGACCGGCATCCAGACCGGGCCGCGCCAGTTGGAGTTGCCGCCGAACATCGAGGTTGTCGACTCGGCCGGCTCGTAGTCGATGGACGCCCGGTAGTCAGCGACGTCGAACTGGTACGGATGATCGCGGTGGTAAGCCGACAGGGCGCGCAGCCCGTGCGGCGACAGGAACTCGGACTCGTCGAACAGCTTGGCGAACAGCTGTTCCAGCTGTTCCGGCCGGGCCACCGACAGCAGCAGCCGTCGGTTAGCTCCCTCGCCGCGCAGCTGCGGGGTCTGGGTCAGCTTCTCGATGTCGCCGACCCCCTCGTGCTCCAGGAAGCGCTTGAACAGCTTGTTGAAATCCAGGGCGTTCTGCAGCATGTCGCCGTCGATCACCGCCGCCGCCAGCGCCGGGATGATCCCGACCATGGAACGGACCTTGACCGGTACCGCGTAGCCGAACGGCGTGGTCAGCCGGTCGTAGAAGAGCCCGTCGGCCGCGTCCCACAGGCCCTGCTGGTCCAGGGCCTGGCGGATGCCCGCGAAGTGCTCGAGGAACTTCATGACCAGGTCCTGCGTCTTGCGCTCGCCGGTCCAGTTGAGGACGGCGGCGATGGAGGCCATCGCGAGCGCGTAGGCGCCCATCCAGCCGGTGGCGTCGGACTGCTCCAGCAGGTATCCCTTCGGCAGGTGGGACCGGTCGATCGGGCCGATGTTGTCCAGGCCGAGGAAGCCGCCCTCGAAGACGTTGTTGCCCCCGGCGTCCTCCATGTTCACCCACCAGGTGAAGTTGACCAGGAGCTTGTCGAATACCCGGGACAGGAACTCCATGTCGCGGCCGCCGTCGATGGCCCAGACCTGCAGCGCCGCCCAGGCGTGCACCGGCGGGTTGACGTCGCCGAAGTCCCACTCGTAGGCGGGGAGGGCCCCGTTCGGATGCTGGAACCACTCCCGGCACACCAGGACCAGCTGGTACTTGGCGAACGCCGGGTCCAGGTGGGCCAGCGGGATGGTGTGGAAGGCCAGGTCCCAGGCGGCGAACCAGGGATACTCCCACTTGTCGGGCATGGAGATGATGTCGAACCCATCGAAGTTGCGCCACTTGGCGTTGCGCCCGCTCTTGCGCGACTCCGGCGGGGCCGGCTGGGTCGGGTCTCCGTCCAGCCACCGGGCCACGTCGTAGTAGAACAGCTGCTTGCTCCACAGCATGCCGGCGCTCGCCTGCCGCAGCACCAGCGCCTCGTCGGCGCTCGCGCTCGCGGGGGTGAGCTCGGCGTAGAACTCGTCGGCTTCGCTCCGCCGCTGCGCGATCACTTGCTCGAAGCCGGCGCCCAGGGCGGCGGCGCGCTTCTCGCCCTGGCCGGCCGGGCGCAGCCGGAGCCTCAGCTCGGCGGTCTGTCCCGCGGGCACGGTCAGCCGGTACCAGAACGCGCACTTGGTACCGGTCCGCTCCGGGTTGACGGTGGGCGCGCCGTGGAGGACGTGATCGTTGATGCCGTCCTTGGGATAGGGGGTCACCGGGTGGCTGCCGTACAGCCGGGCCGCGTTCGTCTCGTTGTCGCAGAACAGCAGCTCAGGCGCTGAACCGTCGGGACCGGCGGCGCCGATCAGCTCCATGGCGCCGACGATCGGGTGCTCGATGGCGACCGATGCCTCCCCTGTGGCCGACAGGCTCGGCTTGGGCTCGCCAACATCCCATGCCCAGGTGTTGCGGAACCACGCGGTAGGCAGCACGTGGATGCTGTCGTCATCCGGCCCGGCGTTCGTGACCTGGATCGACATCAGCAGATCGTCCGGGCCCGCCTTGGCGTAGTGCACCTCGGTGATCCAGTACCTGTCGTCGTCGAACGCCCCGGTGTCCAGGAGTTCGTACTCCGGCTGGTAGCGGTCCCGTCCGGCGTTGACATCGATCAGCTCCCGGTACGGGAACGCCTGCTGCGGGTAGTGGTACCGCCACCGGTTCCACGCGTGGCTGGGGATGGCGTCCAGGTACCACCAGTACTCCTTGACATCCTCCCCGTGGTTGCCCTGCGGGCCGGTCAGCCCGAACGCGCGCTCCTTCAGGATCGGGTCGCGTCCGTTCCACAGGGCCAGGCTCAGGCACAGCCGCTGCTCGACGTCGCAGAATCCGGCCAGGCCGTCCTCGCCCCACCGGTAGGCCCGGGATCTGGCGTGGTCGTGCGGCAGATAATCCCAGGCCTGGCCGTCCGGGCTGTAGTCCTCGCGGACCGTGCCCCACTGCCGCTCGCTCACGTACGGCCCCCACCGGTACCAGTCACCCGCCTGGCGGAGACCGTCCTCCATCCGGCCGAAGCCCTCTACCCGGTCACGTTCGGCGCCCATTGCTATCCCTCCGTCGCTTTCCTTGGCCGGTCATGCGTCGCTTTCCTTGGCCGGTCATGCGGTCTTTATAGGCATCTGGCGGCGGCCGGATAATCACCCGCCAAGGGTGATGGCAGCACTGTGACGTGCTGCACAGCGGATGAGCTCACCGGGCCGCGGCGGTGCTGGATTCCGCTGGCTGGCCGGCCTCGATGGGCTGGCGGGGGATAAGGACGCCCAGCACCAGGCCGATCAGGGTGAACACGATCATCATCACCATGGCGACGCCGAACGGCTTTCCCTCGGGCAGCGCGACCGCCACCAGGACCGACCCGACCAGGGCGGTGCCGAAGGACGATCCCAGGTTCGAGACGCTGCGGGACAGGCCAGAGATGTCACCCTGGTCGGTCTCGGGGAAGCTGGACTGGACCACGTTGACCGAGGAGGTCAGCATGGTCCCGACTCCGACTCCGAACAGGAACAGCCCGGGTATCCACCGCCAGATGCCCGCGTTCGCCCGAACCAGGAGCAGCAACAGGAGCATGCCGACCGCGGTGATGCCGAAGCCGGCGATGATCAGCCACCGTTGCGGGTGCCGCCGGGCGAACCGGTCGGCGGCGGCCGAGGCGGCCAGGATCCCGATCGTGCCTGGGGTCAGGACCAGACCGGTCTTGATCGCGCTGTAGTGGTTGACCTCCTGGAGATAGACGGAGACCACGAAGAACGACCCCTGCAGGATCAGCCACTGGATGGTCTGGGTGCCCAGCCCCAGGTTGGAGACCTTGTTGCGGAACATCCGCAGCGGCAGCAGCACGTCCCTGCCCTTCTCCTCCCGGGACCGGACGTGCAGGAAGAACCACAGCAGGAACAACGCGCCGATAGCCACGAAGATCCAGACCGGGGAGATGGATCCCTTCGGGATCACTACCGTGTCGCCGATCTTGAAGTCGGCCCGGGAGACCGCGAAGCCGTAGGTCCGGGACTGCAGCAGGCCGAGCACCACGAAGAACAGCCCAGCGGCCGACAGCACCGCCCCGATCAGGTCGAAGCGCGGCCGTGCTCCTTCCCTAGGCGGGTCGGTGATCCTGCGGGCCAGCAGGATGATCCACGCCACCACGAGCACCTGGAGCCCGAAGGACGCCCGCCAGCTGATGGCGCTGGTCACGACGCCGCCGATCAGCGGCCCGGCGGCCGCACCCAGGCCGCCCGCGCCACTGACCACGCCGAAGTAACGGGCCCGCGACTTGACGTCGGGAAAGGCCACGGTGACCAGGATGTAGATCGGCGGGACCAGCAGGGCCGAGCCCACGCCCTCAAACAGCGAGTACCCGGTGATCAGCAGGGGCAGCCCCTGTGACAGCAGCGCCAGCACCCCCCCGATCCCGTAGATGATCAGGCCCAGCACGAAGCACCGCTTGCGGCCCCAGATGTCGGTCAGCTTGCTGCCCGGGATCATCAGCGCGGCCATCGTGAGGGTGAACAGCGTGATCGCCGTCTGCACCCCGGCCACCGAGGTGTCCAGGTCCTTGGCGATCGCGCTGATGGCCACGTTCATATTGGTGGCGGCGTAGCTGCAGATGAACTGAGCCAGCGCCAGCGGCAGGATCATCGCCCGTGCGGAGTCTCGCACCGCGGCCTCCCCAGGTGAGGTCGTGTCGTGTCGTCCTGGTCTCATCCCAGCCTTTCCAGATGGCCGCCTGGTGGCGTCACCACCCACGGGTGATCTGCGGAAATGTCACCCGGAAGAGGGGATGACGGGGGCCCGAATCCGCGGGCACGCTGGCGTTACCGATGAGCAAACGGACGGTGTCACGGTGTCGATGTTCACACTCGGGCGAGGGCTCGGCCTCTCGTCTTTCCGTCGCGAGTGGCTGGTCAAGGACATCGTGGCCGGAACCGTGCTCACCACCCTGCTGGTCCCGCAGGGCATGGCCTACGCGGAACTGGCGGGCCTGCCCCCGATCACGGGCCTGTACACGTCGATCTTGTGCCTGCTCGGCTACGCCGTGATCGGCCCGTCCAAGATCCTGGTGCTCGGCCCGGATTCCGCGCTCGGGTCGATGATCGCCGCCACGATCCTGCCGCTGGCCGGGGCGGACGGCGACCCCAAGAAGGCCATCGCCCTGGCGTCGATGCTCGCGCTCATGGTCGGCGCGATCATGATCCTGGGCGCCGTGGGCAAGCTCGGCTTCATCGCCGATCTGATCTCCAAGCCGACGATGATCGGCTACATGAACGGCCTGGCCCTGACCATCCTGGTCGGGCAGCTGCCGAAGCTGTTCGGGTTCAAGGTCGACGCCGACGGGTTCCTCGGCGAGCTGGCCGGGTTCTTCAAGGGCCTAGCCGACGGGAAGGCGGTGGCGGCGTCGGCAATAGTCGGCATCGCCGGGATCGTGGTGATCCTCGTGCTGCAGCGCTGGCTACCGAAGATCCCGGCGGTTCTCATCGTGGTGGTGCTCGCGATCGCCGCCACGTCGGTCTTCGACCTGGCCAAGCACGGTGTCAGCCTGATCGGGGTGCTCCCCAAGGGCTTCCCGCCGCTCACCATCCCCGATATCCACCTGTCCGACCTCGGCCCGCTGGCCGCCGGGGCGATCGGGATCGCCCTAGTGTCCCTGGCCGACACGATCTCGACCGCCTCGGCGTTCGCCGCCCGCACCGGACAGGAGATCGACGGCAACGGCGAGATGCTCGGGATCGGCGTAGCGAACGTGGCCGCCGGCCTGTTCCAGGGGTTCCCGGTCAGCACCAGCGGCTCACGGACCGCGGTGGCCGAACGGTCCGGGGCCAAGACGCAGCTCACCGGGGTCACCGGGGCGGTCCTGATCATCCTTATGATCGTCTTCTTGCCCGGCCTGTTCCGCAACCTGCCCCAGCCCATCCTGGCCGCCGTGGTCATCACGGCCTCGCTATCCTTGGCCGATATCCCCGGCACGGTGCGGCTATGGCGGCAGCGGAAGGTCGAGTGCATGCTGTCGATCGCGGCATTTCTCGGCGTCGCCCTGCTCGGCGTCCTGCCGGGCATCGGGATCGCGGTCGGCCTGTCGATTCTCAACGTCTTCCGCCGGGCGTGGTGGCCGTACGAGACGGTGCTCGGGCGCGTGGACGGGCTCGAGGGCTACCACGACCGGCGCTCCTATCCCGCCTCCACCCAGCTGCCTGGCCTGGTCATCTACCGGTTCGACGCGCCGCTGTTCTTCGCCAACGCTAAGACGTTCCGTGACGAGGTCCTGCGACTGGCCAAGGCTGATCCGCCACCGAAATGGATCCTGATCGCGGCGGAGCCGCTAACCGATGTGGACACCACCGCGTCCGACATCCTGGAGGACCTGGACGAGACCCTCAACAGCCGGGGCATCAGCCTGGTGTTCGCCGAGCTCAAAGACCCGGTGCGGGGCAAGATCGAGCGTTACGGGCTCACCCGCACCATCGATCCGCGTCACTTCTTCCCCACGATCGAGGCGGCCATCGTCGCGTTCCGCGCCGAAACCGGCGCCGACTGGGCTCCGGCCAGCCCAGCCCAGGCCGATGACGGCCCCGTCGCCAGAACGTGACGATGACGCCCGGGGACCTGGTCATCGGGGGAACCTTGAGCCTCGAGGTCCGCTGGATACTGCCCGGGTCACCGGACGCGGCGGTGAGTGAGTGGTTCGACGGCTTCCCGTCCGAGGTCGAATCGCGCGAGGACGCCTACTTTCTCGATCCGGACATGGACCGGTTGTCCGTGAAGGTCCGCGCGGGCCGGCTCCTGGAGGTAAAGGCGTTCGGCGGCAGCCCGGGAATCCTCGAGTCCGGCGGCCGGGCCCGCGGTCACCTGCAGTACTGGCGGAAGTGGTCCGTCCCGTTCCGCCCGCCCAGGGCCGGCAGCTGTGATCCGGACGGCTGGAAGCGAGTGCGCAAGCAGCGGAGAACCATCCGGTTCTCGTTGACCCAGGGCTGGATCACGGCGCCTGCCGGGAGCCTGGACGGCGAGCCGCAGTGCGCGGTGGAGCTCACCGGGATTCGCGTGCATCACCAGGACTGGTGGTCGCTGGGCCTGGAGGCGACCGGTCCCGCCGACCGGCTCAGCCCTGTGCTCGGGGCGGCCGCCGCGCTCGTGTTTACCCAGCCCCTGCCATCGGGCCTGGACCTCGGCATGCAGGATTCCACGTCCTACGCGGAGTGGCTTCGCCGGCCTCGGTGCTGGCTGTGACGGCTGTGACGCCACCGCCTGACGCGGCCGGGACCGTCGTCCTCAGGCCGGATCGCATGATCACGTTCGTGCCGGCGCGGCCGGCCACGATCCCGGGGATGTCGGCCAGCGCGCCGATGGCCGCGCGGTTGCCCGTCTTGGTGGCGAACCGGACCGCGGCCTCGACCTTGGGGCCCATGGATCCGCCCGCGAACTGGTAGGCGGCCAGTTCAGCGGGTGTGACATGACCGAGCCGGCGCTGCTCCGCGGTGCCCCAGTGCAGGTAGACACCGTCGATGTCGGTGGCCATCAGGAACAGGTCCGCGCCTACGGCCTCGGCGAGCATCTCGCCGGCTAGGTCCTTGTCGATGACGGATTCCTGGCCGGCCAGGACGCCAGGCGACAGGGTGGGATGGACCGAGGGCATGCCCCCGCCGCCCGCGCAGACGACCACCGCCCCGTGCTGGAGCAGCCAGGTGATGGGCTGGATCTCCAGGATCTGCCTGGGTTCGGGTGAGGGGACCACGCGGCGCCAGGCGGTGCCGTCGCGGCGGAAGGTCCAGCCTCGCTTGGCCGCCAGGGTGTCGGATGCGTCCTGGTGGTAGACGGGCCCGACGAACGTGGACGGGCGGGCGAACGCCGGGTCATCGGGGTCCACGGTGATCATGGTGAGCACGGTCGCCACCGGGGTCAGCGGCGGTAGCAGGCTCCTGAGTTCCTTCTGGATCAGGTAGCCGATCATACCCTGGTGGCCGGCGTCCAGCACGTCAAGCGGATAAGGCTCGGCGCCGGGGTAGGACCCGGCCTGGTGCGCCAGCGGGCTGATGTGCGGGCCGTTGCCGTGCACGACCACGATGCTGTGCTCGGCGGCCAGCGGCGCGATCGCCCGCGCCGCGATCCTGGCGTTCCGGCCCTGGACCTCGGCGGTCATCGGGGCCGAACGCCACCGCAGGGCCTGACCGCCCAGCGCGATGACGATCCTCATCGACCCTCCTCCTCGCCCAGGCAAAGCATCGGCCTGGCCGGCCGGCGAAGCATCACCCCTCCGGGATGAGGGGATCGCAGGCGTCGGTTGCTTGAATGACGTATGCAGGCCAGTCGCTGCTTCGTGGCCGCCGTGGTCGTCCTGGGGCTGTTCAATGTGGCGCGGTCGCTCGGGCTGCTCGGTCCGCCCGGGTACGACTGGGTCTCGGTGAGCCTGCTCACCGTGATCCTGGCCCTGATCGCCAGGATCACTGGCGCCACCCGGGCCGATCTCGGACTCGAACCGGCGGATATGCCCGCGGGCGTGCGGTACGGAGCCGCCGCCGCCGGGATCGTCTTGCTGGTCCTGATCGTGGCGGCTACCATCCCTGCGACCAGTGGCTTCCTGCACGATGCGCGCGGCCGGATCAGCGGCGCCCGGCTGCTCTACGAGCTCGGGGTGTCGATCCTGCTGCTGACGTCGGTCCCGGAGGAGTTCGCCTTCCGCGGCGTCCTGCTCGGATCGGCGCTGCGGCTGTGGGGGCCGTGGCGGGCGAGCCTGGTCACGTCGGCGCTGTTCGGTCTTTGGCACGTCGTGCCCACCTTGCACACGATGGCGGACAACCCCGCCGTCGCGGGCTTCTCGGGCAGCGTGGCCGGGCGGGTCCTGGTGGTGCTCGGCTCGGTGACCGTCACCTTCGTCGCCGGCCTGGTCTTCTGCTGGCTCAGGCTGCGATCGAGGAGCCTGATCGCCCCGGTGATGGCGCACTGCGCGACCAACGGCCTGGCCCTGGCCGTAGCGTGGCTCACGATCCGCTACGGCCGCCTGTGGTGATCAGCTTGTGGTGATCAGACTGTGGTGATCAGACTGTGGTGATCAGTCGTCGTTCGCGATGATCTTCCGCAGGTCGGTCAGCTCCTGCGAGGTGACCCCGGCGGGCTGCATGATGGCGTTGAAGCCGTCGACGTACTCGCTGGTGTACTTGTGGCCGTGCCCGGCCGGGACGCCGGTGGCGAACGGCAGGTCGGCGGTGACCTGCCAGAAGGTCACGAACGGCAGCCAGAACATGCCCTGAAGCACGTCCGAGCCGTGGGTCTCGCCGATCCAGTCGGGCTGGCTGAAGATCAGGTGCGGGCTCCACCAGACGATCGGGTCGGACGGGTGCATCATGTACAGGACCCGGCTGGCCGGCCAGGCCTTGCCATCCGGCGGTATGTCCTTAGTCGCGTCATCCGCGAACCGCACGATCCGCCCGTCGTGGTAGACGGGCTGAACCTCGAGGCTGCCAGTGTCGCGGTGGTCGCTGAACTCCCGGAACAGCCCGTTGAAGTTGGGCGGCCCAGCGAAGAGCACGCCGTCGGTCAGGTTGGCCATACTCTGCTCGCCGCTGAACGCGGTCTCGCCGCCGAACGACCCGAGGCTCTCACCGGCCACGTACAGCCGGGGGCGCTGATCCTGGGGCAGTTTCGCCCAGGCGCCGTAGACCGCGTCGAACAGCGCCCGGCCCGCCTCCTGGGCCTTGGACTGGTCGACCAGGTAGGAGATCCACGACGGCAGGTAGGAGTACTGGATCGCCACGGTCGCCGCGTCGCCTCCGCTGAGGTACTCGAAGGAGTCCACCAGCGCCGGATCGACCCAGCCGCTGCCGGTCGTGGTCACCACCAGCAGGTTCTTGCGCTGAAAACCGCCCGCGCGCTCGAGGTCCTGGACCGCCAGGTCGGCCCGCGCCTCGGCGTCGGAGGCCGAGGCCAGTCCGGTGTAGACCCGGATCGGCTCCATGGCCGGCTGGCCGGTGGCCTTCTCGATGTCGCTCACCGACGGGCCCTTGCCGATGAAGTTGCGCCCCTGCCAGCCCAGCGTGTCCCACGGGATGACCGAGCCCGGGCCGCCTGACCGCAGGCTGGTCGTGGGCTGGTGGATCCCCTCGGCGGTCTTGGTGTCGCGCACCGAGTAGGCCTCGTTCATGACGTTGATGAATCCCTGGAGCAGCAGGCCGGTGACCACCAGGTAGGTCAGGCCGGCCACCAGGATCCAGCCGGTCGCGCGGGCCGCGCGCCGCCCGATCCAGCGGTTGAGCAGCCGGGCCACCAAGCGGTAAAGGCCGCGCAGGCCGCGCCCGGTCATCAGGAGCAGGCAGAACATCAGCGCCGCGACGAAGGGGGAGGCGACCACGAGCGCGATGTTGTACTCGGTCACGTCCAGCAGCTTGCGGATCTCATACTGCCAGTACTGGCCGAGCCCGAAGGACACCACCACCAGGACCGGCGCGGCGATGAAGAAGACCAGCCAGGAACGGCGCCGCGGCGGGCGGGGATCCCGGTCCGCGAAGGCCCGCCAGATCCACGCGGCGAGCACCCCGAGCCCGTAGCCGATGGCCGCGGTGATGCCCCAGATGACGCCCTGGATGAGGCCACCCCGGGGGAGCAGCGACGGGGTGAAGGAAAAGCACCCGGCGATGAGCGCTCCCCAGCAGCCGGGCAGCGTCACGTAGAGCAGCTTCCTGGGCTTGCCCGCCCCCTGTGGCGGCTCAGGTGCCTCGGCCTCGGTAGTGAGCGGGGGACCGGCGGGCGGTCCCGGCATGTCACGCGCCACGGTCATCTCCATCGTCTTGTCCGGCTAGCCTGCGCGGTCCGCTGGCTCCACCCGCGCTGCCAGGCTGCCCGGTGCCAGAGCCGGTGCCATCCCCCCGCAAGGGTGAACCGGTCAGACGGGCAATCATCCGCGGCGGGTGATGGCGGCTCCCGGCTCCTAGCCCAGGATCGGAATACTGGTCTGACCAGGGAAGGGGCAATGATGGAGTTCGAGATGGGCGCCAAGGCGAGCTGCTCGGATGGCTCCTGCGGCGAAGTCCGCCGCGCGATCCTCGACCCGGCCTCCCGCACGGTCACTCATCTGGTCATAGAGCCCCGGCACGACAAGGCGAAGGGGCGGCTCGTGCCGCTCGATCTCGTCGACGCGACGGGCCCCGAGATCAGGCTGAACTGTACTCTCGCCGAGTTCGAGCGGCTCGAGCCCTCCGAGGAGGTCGACCTGGCGGAAGGGCTGGACTACGGCGGCGGCTACGGCCAGGCTGAAGCGGTCCAGGGCTACGGCAACGTCGGCGGCATGGGGGTCGGCGGTTCGACCTCCGGCATGGGGATCGGCATGGGCCTCGGCCACCGGACGCCGGTCGTCGTCAGCCACGCCGTCCCGCTGGGCGAGACCGAAATGGGGCCCCACGATAGCGTCCTCGCCGTCGACGGCGAGATCGGGCGCGTGGAGGGATTCGCCGTCGACCCGGTTCATCACGAGGTGACCCACATCCTGCTCAAGGAAGGCCACCTGTGGGGGCGCAAGGAGGTCGCCATCCCGGTCAGCGCCGTCGTTTCCCTGGACTTCGGGATCCAGCTCAACCTCACTAAGAAGCAGGTGGAGGAGCTGCCTCCGCTCGGGCAAAGTCATCCGTGATGGGTGGCGCTACGCGACGGCCCCTGGCACATCGTGCTGAAAGCCGGGGAAGCCCGGCGGCCTGACAAGCCTGTGAGGAGGCAAGGAATGACGTCGGCAGCAATGCGGCCAACCCGCGGGCGTGCCCGTGCGGATGGCCGCGGGTACGGCCTGATCCTGTTCGCGGGTTCGCTGCTGCTCGTGGTGGGCTGCTGGAACCTGGTCTACGGAATCGCCGCGCTGGCGAATTCGCACGTGTTCATCGCGAACGCCCACTACGTGATCGGTGACCTGCGGGTCTGGGGATGGGTCACCCTCATCTTCGCTGCCTTGCAGATCGTCGCCGGAGTCGGGGTCATGGCGGGCAACCAGTTGGCCCGCTGGTCAGGCGTCGCCCTGGTGGGCCTCAACGCCGTCAGCCAGATGTTCTTCATCCCCGCCTACCCGTTCTGGTCTCTGATGATCATCGCCATGGACGTCGTGGCGCTGTACGGGCTGTGCGCCTACGGCAGCCGCGACAACGTGGAAGCAGCCTCCGCCTGAGCCTTCGCGGAAGGCCCGGGGGGAGAACCGCCGCTGGCGGCGGGAAGGGAGCATGTCGTCGTGAGCCTGCGTCGGCGCCAGCAGCGGATCCTCGACCTCATCGAACGCGATCTGGCTTACACCGATCCGGGTTTGCATGCCTTCTTCCAGGGGCTCGTCCGGCGGGGCGGCGGCATCGACATGCGCTGGGTGGAGCAGGTCCCCCGCCGGCGATTCGGGATCTTCCCTCGTCGCCGGCGGCGGCGTGAACGGGGTCCCGCCGAGCGGGCGAAGAACTGGACCGCCGAGAACTGGAACGATCCGTGACGGCCGGCGGGGAAATCGCCCCGGTGTAGCAGATGGTGCAGGAAGCCCCGGCCCTCGCTTTGGGCCGGGGCTTCCTGCGTCCCGGCCGCCGGCCCTAGCCCGCGTGATCACCTCCAGCGGGTGATGACCAGGCCGCCTGGCCCTGACGAGGATGGCCTGGTGACTGAGCGCCCGGCGACCGATAAGCAGGGGATCAGCGAGGACGAGCGAGCCGAGCTGGAGCGTCTCCGTGCCGAGAAGGCCGCGCGCGGCTCCCAGCAGGCCGGCCAGGCCCGGCGGCGGTTCAGCTGGCGGACCCCCGTGTCCATCGTGCTCATCGTGCTCGGCTGCATAGTCGGCCCGGTCGCCGTCCTCGGTGTCTGGGCCGGCAACGAGGTGTCCGATACCGGCCGGTGGGTGGCGACCGTGGAGCCGCTGATCCACGACCCGGCGATCCAGAACGTCCTGACCGACAAGATCACGGCCGAGATAACCAGCCAGCTCAACCTGGAAGCAACGGTCAACCAGGCAGCCGCCCAGCTCGACCAGCAGGGACTCCCCAGGATCAGCTCGCTGCTCCAGACGTTCGGCCCGCAGATCACCAGCGCGGTGACCGGCTTCATCCACAGCACCGTGCACAGGATCGTCTCCGGCCCGAGAGTCGCCAAGCTCTGGGTCCAGGTCAACACCGTCGCGCACCAGGCAGTGGTCAAGGTGCTTTCCGGCGAGGGCAACGGCGCCATCAGCACGCAAAACGGTCAGATCGTCCTGAACCTCGGTCCCTTCGTCGCCGTGGTCAAGCAGGACCTGGTCGATCACGGATTCTCGCTGGCCAGCAACATCCCGCCGGTCAGCCCGACCGTGGCGCTGTTCCAGGCGAAGGACCTCGGCAAGGCCCAGGCCGCCTACCGGCTGATCAGGACGCTCAAGATCGTGCTCCCGATCCTGATGGTGGCCCTTCTCGCCGCCGGGGTGTACGTCGCGCGGAAGCGCCGGCGCGCCCTGATCGGAGCGGCCCTCGGCCTGGCCGCGTCCATGCTGGTCCTGGCCATTGGCTTGCTCATCGCCCGAAGCATCTACCTCAACAGCGTCCCGCCCAGCGTGCTGCCCGGCGATGCCGCCGCGGCCGCGTTCGACGCCATGGTGTACTTCATCAAGATCACGCTCCGGGTCGTGCTGGCGGTCGCCTTGGTCGTCGCCATCGGGGCATTCATCACCGGTCCCTCGCATACGGCGATCCAGACCCGTTCGGCCCTGAAGTCAGGAATGGGCTGGGTCCGGAACTTCGGCGAGCGCCGGGGAGTGTCCACCGGTCCGGTCGGCGAGTGGACGTACGCGCACCGCCATGGGCTCAGGATCGGCGCGGTGGCCCTGTTCGCCCTCATCTTCGTCTTCTGGGGCCTCCCCACCGGGCTCGTCGTCATCGTGCTCGCCGTCCTGCTGCTCGTGGTCCTCGGGCTGATCGAGCTGATCGGCCGGCCGCCGGCGGAGCCGGAGAGCGCAGGCCAGACCTGAACAGGATCGGCTCGGCCGACGCCGGGCCAGGCTAACTCACGAAAGGATTGACCATGACCACGCCAACCAAGGTAGAGGTCAACGACGACACCAGGGAAGTGCTGGGCGCGCTGGCCCTGGGCGACCCTGACCTGCTGGCCGAGGGCCTGGAAGCGCGGGCCAACTGGAAGGGCAGGAGCGGTCTCGACGGCCGTAGCTATGCGCTGGTCAAGCTGGCCGCGCTGATCGCGCTCGATGCCCCGCCGGCCTCGTACCTCTGGCAGGTCAGCAACGCGCTAGCGGAAGGTGCCACCCCGGAGGACCTGGTGGGCGTCCTGATCGCGATCGCCCCGCAGGTCGGGGGCCCGAAGCTGGTGGCGGCCGCGCCCGAGCTCATGCTCGCGCTTGGCCTCAGCCTGCCCGACGGCATATAACGCGACGATGGCGAGGAGGCAGTTATGTTCAGGCGGCGACGTCCGTTGCTGCGCGCGGCCGTGGTCGGCGGCGGCGCGTACATGGCCGGGAAGAGCCATGCCCGGCGCTCGAATGAGCAGCAGCAGTACCAGGATGAGCAGGACGCGCGCATCAGCAATCTGGAGGACCAGCAGCAGGGGGGCTATCAGCAGGCTCCGCCCCCTGCCCCGCCTCCCGCCCCGGCCCCATCGTCGCCCATGGTCGACCAGCTGAACCAGCTGGCCGCGCTGCACCAGCAGGGCGTGCTGACCGACGACGAATTCGCCGCCGCCAAGGCCAAGTTGATCGGTACCTGAGCCCTACGGGCGATGCCCGGCACCATCCATCGCGGGGTGGTGCCGGGCATCATCGTTGCTGTCCCGCGTCAGCGATATTCGGTATTGCCTGACCGCAGCGCGCGGAGCGACATCTCGAAGGAGTCCAGCCGGCCGCGGACGACCTCGGCCTGCCGCGGGCCGGCGCCGCCCGGCGCCCGCTCGGCATCCATGGCCGAGCGGGCCGCCTGGAGCGAGGCGAGCGTGTCCGCGATCCTGGCGCTGTCGCCATCGTCAGGGACCGCCTCGCGCAGCGTGTAGAGCTCCTGGGTGAGGTCGTCGGCCCGGCGCTGGATGTCGGCCCACCGGCCGCCTGCGTCCGGCGCCCCGTACTGGCCCGGTGCTTCCGCGACGCTCATCGCGTCGTGCAGGGCCGAGCCCTTCGCGTAGACGTCGATGAGCCGGGACTGCCAGTCGGCTTCGGTCGCGGAGCGGCGGTGTGACGCGTGGACGATCCATCCGATCAGCCCGGCCAGGGCGGCCACGCCGAGCAGGATCCACAGCCATAGGAGGCTGGAGCCTGAGCCGGTCGAGGCGGTCGTCGGCGAGGCGGCCGGGGTCGTGGGTGTCGCGGTCGCCGTCGCGGTCGCCGTCACGGTGGCCGTCGACGTCGCGGTAGCCGTCTCGGTCGCGGTCGCCGTCTCGGTCGCGGTGCTGGTCACGGCCGGGCTGGTGGCGTCCGCCGCGGCGGGCGGGGTGGCGGTGATCGTCGCGGCCTTGCTCGACAGGGTGCCGATCGCGCTGCTGGCGGTGCTCCCGCATCCCGTCGCCAGGCAGCCGGCCAGGATGACCGCCGGGAGGAACCAACCCTTCGACCCCTTCGTGAAACGCCGCATGTCAGCCCCTTCCGTGTGGCTCGCGCTCAGGCACCGGGTCGCAGGACCCGGGAAAATAATCCGCTGGCCGGGCCGCCCCGGGCCTCATCCGAAACGGAGGAACCTGGCCGGGCGCGGATGATCACGGGCCGGGCTGGTCCTGATCGGGAACCGGGCGGCCGGAGACCAGCTTGGCGCTCATCTTGACCGTCTTCACCGCCCCCGTCGCACCCGCCTGCAGCGTCAGTCCGATGGCCAGGACGATGATGCCGGGAATAAAGAGCGCACTCGACGCGAGCATGACCAGCCCGAGGCGCCCCAGGAGATAAGGCGGCGTACAGACCACCGCCCCGACGATCCCGCCCACCGCCGCCGCGGCCAGCTTGTCGCGTCTCGGCTGGGTGGTCTTCATGCCGATGAGCCGGGCCGGCACGGCGACGTAGCAGATCATCATGATCCCGATGACGGCGCTCAGCGCCAGCGTGAACCACGGCCGCCCCCACCGGGTGACCACGATGACCGACAGGCCGAGCAGGAATCCGACGACGAAGCCAGAACCCAGGATCATCACGCGATGAGCCCGGGCCCGGGTGAACGCCGGCCGGATCACCGGCGGCCCCTCGCCGGAGATCGCATAGGCGAACACCGCGTTCAGGTAGAAGCTCGCCGCCGTGATCACGGCCACCGCGAGCACCAGCGGGATCACGACCGGACCGGTCATCGCGTGGAAGGACTTGCCGTGCAGCACATGGGCCTTCAGGTCGAACATGGCGGCCCAGATCCACATCGCGGGCAGCACCTGGATCAGGGTCAGCCGCCAGTTCGTGAACAGGAGCCGCACGCCCGTGAAGAGCATCGCGAAGGCTCCGACGAAGAGCGCCAGCGGGGCGAGCCACCGTCGTGAGCGGCTCAGCCGCATGATGGCCTCGTCCGCGGCCGCCAGGTCGCTGTCCCTGACCGCCTGGACGAACCGCCTGACCTGCGCCCGGCGGTCGGCTCGCCGCAGCCGCGGCGGCTCCTCGGGCCCGGGTGCCGGGGCAGTCGGCTGCCCGGACGCGTTCCCGACAGCCGGCTGCCCGGACGCGTTCCCCTCGATCGCCACGCTTCGAGGATTAGCACCAGCGCGCCGCTGGCTACCTCACCCTGGGCGGATGAGGCAGCAGGCGGTCCGTCGCGGCATCGTCGAAGCAGGTCGAGAGGAGCCATCATGCCTGGACAGACGGTAGAAGCCCCCGCGCTGGCCACGGGCAGGTACCAGCTGGACACCGGCATGGGTCGGCTCACCCCGGCTGAACGCGCGGCCAGGGGCAAGGAAGCGCGCGCTCGGGTGCCGCGCGATGCGCACGCGGCGTTCGAGCGGCCGTCGGACCGCCCGGACCCGATCGCCCTGCTGGAGGAGCAGGCGCAGTCGCGGGTACCGGAGCTGGTGCCGATCCGCTGGGGCCGGATGATGGTCTCCCCGTTCACCTACTACCGCGGCGCGGCCCTGCCCATGGCCAGCGACCTGGCCACTACGCCCGTATCCGGGCTGGCCGTGCAGGCCTGCGGAGATGCGCACCTGTCCAACTTCGGCCTGTTCGGCTCGGCCGAGCGCCGCATGATGTTCGACGTCAATGACTTCGACGAGACCCTGCCAGGCCCGTGGGAATGGGACGTCAAGCGGCTGGCGGCCAGCCTGGAGATCGCGGGACGGGACAACGGGTTCCCGGTCAAACAGCGCCGTGATGCCGTCCTGGCCGCCGTCTCCAGGTACCGCCAGGCGATGCGCGAGTTCACGGCCATGACCAGCCTGGACGTCTGGTACGCGCACGCCGACATCACCGAGTTGCGGGCGCAGTTCGATGCCCGGCTCCGGGAGCGGCAACGCAAGTACCTGGACAAGGGCCTGGCCAAGGCGCGGACCAGGGACAGCATGCAAGAGCTGGCCAAGCTGACCCGGATGGTCGATGGCCGCCCGCGCATCATCTCCGATCCGCCGCTCCTGGTCCCGGTTGACGAGCTGATGTCGGCCGAACGAGAGCGGGCCGAAATCGAAGCGGAAATCAAGGGCCTGCTCTCCCAGTACCAGCGCACGCTGGAGACCGATCGCCGGTACCTGTTCCAGCAGTACGAGTTCTGCGACATGGCCCGCAAGGTGGTCGGCGTCGGCAGCGTCGGCACCCGCTGCTGGATCGTCCTGATGCTCGGCCGCGACGACGCCGATCCGCTGTTCTTGCAGGTCAAGGAGGCGGAAAAGTCGGTGCTCAGCCGGTTCGTCGGCGCCAGCAGGTATGCCAACCAGGGCCAGCGGGTGGTGGCCGGCCAGCGGCTGATGCAGGCGGCCAGCGACATCTTCCTGGGCTGGCAGCGTAATCCGGCGGGAATGGACGGGAAGCCAAGGGACTTCTACATCCGGCAGTTGCGGGACTGGAAATTCTCCGTCGAAATCCAGCTCCTGCGCCCGGAAGGACTGCAGCTGTACGGCGGGCTGTGCGGCTGGACGCTGGCCCGGGCGCACGCCCGCTCCGGCGACCGCATCGCCATCGCCGCCTACCTCGGCGGCTCGGACGTCTTCGACCGCGCCATCGCGAAGTTCGCCGTCGCCTACGCCGATCAGAACGAGCGTGACTACCAGGCCCTGGTCGACGCGGCGAAGTCCGGGCGGGTAACCGCCGAGCACGGTCTGTGACGCCGGGCCACCCGGACGCGGGGGAGTGGAGGCGTGGTACTTGATCTGCTGCTCATCGGGCTCGCCATCACCCTCGAGCCGTTTCCGCTGACCGCCTTCATCCTGGTGCTGACCTCCCAGCGGGGTACCTGGAAGGGCCTGGCGTTCATCCTCGGCTGGCTGGCCTGCCTGATCGCGGTCATCGCGGCGGTCATCGCATCCACCGGCAACAACCCGCCCGCGCCGAATACCGTGCCGTCCGATGCCGCCCTGGCCGTCAAGCTGGCTGCTGGCGTCGTGCTGATCCTGATCGCCCTGCGCCAGCGGCGCCGGATGGGCCAGCCCAAGAAGCCGCCGGCCTGGATGGCCCGCCTGGACCAGCTCTCGCTCTGGGGGGCGGCCGGCCTGGCCGCGTTCCTCCAGCCCTGGACGCTGGTGGCGGCCGGCGCCGCCACCATCGTTGAGGCCAAGCTCGACACCGTGGGCAGTTACCTGGTCCTGATCCTCTACTGCCTGCTGGCCACCGCCAGCTTCCTGTACCTGGAGCTGGCCGCCGTCTTCGCGCCCGCCAAGTCGGGACCCCAGCTTGAGCGGATGCGGAAGTGGCTCGACTCGCACCAGGACCAGGTGCTCATCGCCATCTGCCTGCTGCTCGGCTTGTGGCTGGCGGGCAAGAGCATCTACTTGCTAGTCAGCGGGTAATGACCAGCCAGGATCCGCGCGTGCGGCTAGACTCCGAACCGCCGTCCGAGCAGGCCAGGCGCGGCGAGCGGCGCTGGCCGATGGCGCTGGCCGTGCTGGCCGCCGGGGGACTGCGCGCCGCGCTGCCCACCCAGCTCAGGAACGGAGATGCCCGCTGGGCGCTGATCGCGGTCCTCGTGACGTTGCTGGCCGTCCTGATCATCGGCGATCCAGGCCGGATCGATCGCGACTCCACCTGGCTCCGCGTGCTGACGGGCACGCTGATCGGCCTGATCTCCGCGGAGAATGCCGCCGCCGCGGTGCGCCTGGTGGCCGGGATCATCCACACCGCGCCGTTCAGCAACAACGCCAACGTCCTGCTGGCCAGCGGCGGCGCGATCTGGCTCAGCAACGTCATCGTCTTCGGCCTGTGGTACTGGGATCTCGATCGCGGCGGCGCGGCCGCCCGGGCCCGCGGATCAGGCCCCAGGCCCGCCTTCGTCTTTCCCGAGATGACCAGCCCCGAGTACGTGAGGCCAGGCTGGAGTCCGAGGTTCCTGGACTACCTTCACCTCTCGTTCAGCACCGCGACGGCGTTCAGTCCCGCCGACGTCTCGCCCATCAGGCCGTGGGCCAAGCTCATGATGATGGCCGAGGAGGTGATCTCCCTGCTAGTCGCGATCCTCGTCGTCTCCAGGGCCGTCAACATCCTCAGGTAGAGACCGATCAGGCCCCCGGTACGCCGAGACCAGCCTGGCCACTAGGGTGGCCAGGAAGACCTGGCCGGTCATGGCCTCAAGCACCGCGATGGACCGCCCGTCGCTCCCGGCCGCGGTGAAGTCCCCGTACCCGAGGGTGGTCAGCGTGGTGAAGCTGAAGTACTGGAGGGTCTGGGCGTTGACGGGCTGGTTGTCGGCGAAGAAATCGCTCTGGCCAAGTTCCTGCATCGCCGCGTAGCAGGCCGCGAACATCAGCCCGACGATGAGGTAGGCGCTCAGGGCCCCGTAGATGCTCTGAATGGTCACCGTGGGCTTGGCCAGGACCCGCCGCACGATCATGGCCGCGGTCAGGAGCATGACCAGTGCCTTCCACAAGTCCGCCGCGCCCGCGCCGGCCGAGGTGCCGGTCAGCGCCGCCCCGAACGCGGCCACCGAGCCGGCCGCGGTGACGGTGCCGAAGATAAGGGGCCACCGGCCGGGCAGCAGCGAGTTCCGCATCGCCAGCAGCAGCACCAGGGCGAACAGGCCGATCTGGACCTCGGCGGCCACCTGCGTGCCGTTGAACGCGGAGAACAGGTACGTCCCGACGAGGACCACGAGCAGCAGGCCGTACCGGCCGCCACTACGTGGCGGCCCGGTACGGCCCCGGTCCCCCCGCCCGGCCACTCGGGCCAGGACCCCCCTGGCGCTCAGGCCTCGGACTTGCCGTGCAGCGCGTCCTGCAGTTCCTGCTCGCCCTCCTTGGACAGCGAGGTCTTGATCACCGTGCCGCCGTACTTGCTCATCGCCTCGACGGCCTTGTCCGGGGTGACCTTCTCCACCATCAGGAACAGGCACGATGTTCCCGGCTCGAGCAGGCCGCGGACCTGGTCCTGGAACGCCTTGTCGATGCCGGACTTGGAGATCTTGCCCATGAGCGCGCCCATCCCGGCGCCGACCGCCATCCCGAGTACCGGGACGAAGAACAGCAGGCCGAACAGCATGCCCCAGAACATGCCCCAGGTCGCCCCGCCGCCGACCATGTGGTGACTGGTGTGCGTGTGGTACTTGCCTTCCCGGTCCCGCACGATCACCGCGATGGCGTCGGGCTGGATAATCAGGTCCTGGGCCAGCCGCCGCGCCTCGGCGGCAGCCTCGTCGGCGGTGGCCTCGTCGGGGTAACCGATCGCGATCAGGTCAGCCATGGTTTTCTCTCTTCTCTCTTCCCTGCTGGGGTTACTGGGTCTGTGACCAGTCCAGCAACCGGGTCGCCGTTACGCTCCACCCGTTGCGGGTGAAACACGGGAAACGTCAGATCAGCTCGAGCTGCCGGGCCCGGCGGACGGCCTCGCTCCTGTGCGTGGCCGACAGCTTGCGGTAGATGCTCCTGAGATGGGTCTTGACCGTGTTCACCGAGAGGAACATCTCCGCGGCGATCTCGGCCGTGCTGAGCATTCCCGACGCGTGCGTGAGCACCTCCCGCTCCCGCGCGCTGAGTCGCTCGACGACCAGCGGGGCGGCCGGGGCAGCCGGGAGCATCGGGGTGGTTCCGGGAGTTATCACGCTGGGCCCGAGCAGTTCGCGGTAGGGCTGGACCAGCTCGGGGTCGCGCCGCAGCACCTGGCGCAGCCAGGCGCGCTCAAGGACGAAGGGCAGCCGCACCTGTTCCGGCTTGGCCAGCCGCAGCGCGCGCTCCAGGCAGCGACGACCGCGAATCCCGTCTCCGGCGGTGTAGCTGAGCCTGGCCTCGGCCAGCGCCACCTCGAGCTGACGGGATTCCGCGCCCACTGGACTCAGGGCACGCCGCGCGGCCTGCTCGTCTCCCGCGGCCAGCCAGGCGTGGGCGAGCGCCACTGCTGCGCCGGGGCCCGGGCCGGCCCGCTGCGCCGTGGCCACCGCCGCCGGCGCGTCGCCCGCCGTCTCCTGCGCGCGCGACTCGAGCACGATCAGCATGAGCTCGAGCCAGCGGGGCGGCGACGGCGACCAGTCCCGGCCCGCCTGGCGGATCATGTCGGTGGCGGGCGCGGCCTGGCCGCCGGCCAGCCGTCGCTGCGCCGCGACCACGCAGGCGAGCGCGCCGACCAGCTTGTCCGGGCAGGTCCTGAGGGCAGCCTCGGCCAGCTTCAGCTGGGCGTGCGCCTCCTGGGTGTCGCCTTGCAGCAGCCATACCCAGGCCAGCGCGACGTTCGCGGCCGGGACGACGTGCTCGCTGAGGTCATCGCCATCGGTGCTCATGGCGTCGGCCGCCTGGCCGGCCCGTTCCACCGCGCGGCTCAGCCGTCCCCTGAGGGCTTCCACCAGGGCGAGATAACCGAGGCAGTCGGCTCGCTCGTGCGCCGTTTCCCTGGTAGCGGAGGCAGCGGCGCTGGCGAAGCGCTCGGCGGCCGCGTCGAGGCGGCCCGCCCATACCTCGACGATCCCGCAGCCCGCCAGGACCTGGGCCCTGATCTCCGGGTGCCGGGCCAGCACCTCCGCCGGCAACCCGGTCATCAGGTCCTCGGCCCGCCGGGAGGCGGTCACCGCCATCTCGAAGTCCCCCGTGCGGCGGGCCAGCGCCAGCCGGATCAGCGCCGCGGCCAGCCGGGCCGCGGTCTGCTCGTCCGGTGCCCCGTGCCCGAGCATGTCCTCCGCGGTGGTGAGCGGCACCACCGCGGCCTCGTGCGCACCCCGGCACAGCGCGATGGCGGCCATCACCAGCAACGGCTGCGGTTGCGTCCACGCCTCGTCCCGCGGCAGGCCGCGGAACGCCTCGGCCAGCGGGTGAGGGCCGCGCAATTCGATGAGCTGGCTGACGGCGAACTCGTCCACCACGATCCCGGCGGCGAGCGGCCAGTCGCCGGACTGCGCGGCATATCGCACGGCGTCGCCGAGCCGTCCGTGGCGCTGGCACCACTGTGCCGCGCGCCGGTACAGGTCAGGTACCTGCTCGCCGCATTCGACCCGCAGCTTGAGACGCAGTACCGCCGCGAGCAGCGCGTGATAGCGATACCACCCCTGCCCGAGCGGGCGGACGAACGCGTCCGCCCGCGCCAGCGCGGGCAGGGCGTCTGCCCCCGTCCGGTCACCGGTCAGCTCGGCGGCGAGGTCCGTGCTGACGTTGTCCAGGATGCTGGTCCGCAGCAGCATGTCGCGAACCGCAGGGGCCTGGACGTTGAGGACCTCGTCGATCAGGTAGCTGGTGAGAGCGCTGTCCCCGGTTTCCAGCTCCTTGGCGAACTGCTCCGGGTCGGAGTGTCCTTGCAGGGAGAGCGCGGCCAGGCGCATGCCCGCCGCCCAGCCCTCCGTGCGGGCGGTGACCCGTTCCAGCGCCGGGACCGAGAGCGTGACGCCGTGATGAGCTAGCAGCAGCCCGCCCTCCCGTACGCTGAAGGCCAGGTCACTGGCCCTGATCTCGGCCAGCTGCCCGGCCAGCCGGTACCGGTGCAACGGCAGCAGCGGATCCGCCCGCGACACCACCATCAGGTGCAGCCCGGGCCCGGCGTTCCTCAGCACGTAGGCGAGTCCCTCCAGGATGACCGGTTCGGTCAGCAGGTGGAGGTCGTCGAGGACGAGTACCACCGGCGGGTCCTGGACGGCCAGCATCGCCGCCAGCCGGACGAGAAACGCGTGATCCACGGTCACCCGGCCGGGCCCGGGTACGACGCGCGGCACGGCGACGCCCGCCCGGCGCAGCGCGGCCACGACATACGACCAGAACACCCGGGGCCGGTTGTCGTAGTCGTCGATGTTGATCCAGGCCAGGGTGCACGGGTAGTTCGTCGACGCGGCCCAGGCCGCGACGGCCATGGTCTTGCCTGCCCCCGGCGGTCCGGTCACCGAGGTCAGCGGGCCTCGCGCGCCGTCGGCGATGAGCTTGTCGATGCGAGGGCGGGTGACGGCCCAGTCCGGCAGTTCCGGCATCGTGACCTTCGATGTCAGGACGGGATCACCCGGATCCCCGCGTCCACCGGACCGAGATGCCCCGCGCGTACTGGGACTAGCTGTCCTCATGTCCTCATTCCCAACTGTGCGGGCTAGCCCTCCCCTACGCACATGTCCCGCGGAGTATCACCCGCCATGAGTGGCGTGCGTGACGCTCGCTTGCAGGACCGTAGGAGTGGCCTGGCCTTGAAGATTCCTACTGCTAGGGGCTGCTGTGCCGTCGTCTGATTACTTCGAAATCCGGGTGGCCGGTACCCTCCCGCCCGAGGCCCTGCTCGACTTCGAGAGGCTCACCGCATCGGTCGAGCCGGTGGAGACGGTGGTGCACGGCCCCCTGGTGGATCAGGCCGCCCTGACCGGGCTGCTCGCCCGGCTGGAGACGTTCGGTGTCAAGGTCCTGGAGATCCGGAGAGTGCACGAGACGGCTCCGCCGGCAGACGAGGGCCGTCCGTGACGGTGCGGTCCGCGGCCGGCGCAGGCCCGGGATGGGCTGGCGTCTACCGGGACCGAACGGGCCGGGCTGCTTGTGCTCCTGCCTGTTGTCTGCTAGTACCCGGCGGGGACGGGAGCAGTTCCCGAGCCGTTCTTCTGCCACGCCTGCGCTCCGGCCGACATGGCCGCCCTGGCCTGCCCGTACTTGGCCTTGGCCAGCTGGCTGACCGGCACGTCCATGTCGTTGACCCACCGCCGGGTGGCCACTGCCATGTGACCACTGCCCAAGGCCAGGCCAGCTAGGGCAATGATGCAGCCCCCGCCTACCATTGCCGCGCTGGTGATCATGGTGGCCGTACGGAACTGCGGCCCGCCGTTGCGCTTCTCGCCATTGCTCATGGCAACCATCCTCTGCTCGCGACCTGCTCACTACTGTCCCCAGCCTGGTCGCGAGCGTTATCACCCTTTCGGGGTGAACGCCGTTTCGTGGCTCCCCCGCATCATGCGTACCGGATGATGTGCCCCCTATTCGGCTTTGTGACCGTGGACGTGTAGCCGTACCGAAGGAGTAGTCCGTGGCTCGCTATCCGAATATCGGAGACCATGGGCTCATCGGCGACCTGCAGACGGCGGCGCTGGTGAGCACGGACGGCGTCCTCGACTGGTTCTGCTGCCCGCGGTTCGATTCCCCGAGCGTCTTCGCCTCCCTGCTCGACGCCGGGCGGGGCGGTTTCTACCGGATCGCGCCCGACCGCGACGACTACGTGACCAGGCAGCTGTACCTGCCCGATACCGCGATCCTGATCACCCGGTTCATGACCCCGGACGGAGTCGGCGAGGTGCACGACTTCATGCCGGTCATCGAGGGCGCGGCCACCGGCCGGCACCGGCTGGTCAGGAACATCCGGGTGGTGCGGGGGACGATGCGGTTCGCGATCGAGCTCCAGCCGCGTTTCGGCTACGGCCGCCTGCCGCACAAGCTGGACATGTCCGAGCACGGCGCGGTGTTCACCGCGGACGGCCTCGAGCTGACAGTGCACGGCATCGCGCCCGAGGGACTCTCCGCCGAGGACGCGGGCATCACCCTGGAGCGCCACGGCGACGGGCTGCGCTGGACCAGGACCCTGCGGGAGGGCGGGATCGGCGGGGTGGTGCTCGAGTCGATGGGGGGCTCGCCGCGGAGGATAACGCCCGCCGAGGCCCGCCAGCTTGAGGATGACACCGCGCGCTTCTGGCGGAACTGGCTGAGCCGGTCGGCCTACGCCGGCCGGTGGCGGGAGATGGCCGGCCGCTCGGCCATCACGCTGAAGCTGCTGACCTACGCGCCGACCGGGGCCCTGGTGGCCGCGCCCACCGCGGGGCTGCCCGAACAGGTCGGCGGGGAACGCAACTGGGATTACCGCTACACCTGGATCAGGGACGGTTCCTTCTCCATCTACGCGCTGCTGGGCCTGGGGTACGTCGAGGAGGCGGCCGCGTTCGGCGAATGGCTGCGGAACCGGGTCCAGGAGCAGGCGGGGAACGGCTCGGGGCCGCTGAAGATCATGTACCGGGTCGACGGCACGTCCGATCTCACCGAGGAGACGCTTGATCATTTCGAGGGCTGGCGGGGCTCCCGGCCGGTCCGGATCGGCAACGGCGCGGCCGACCAGCTTCAGCTGGACATCTACGGCGAGGCGGCCGACGCCATCTACCTCGCGGACAGCCACGGCGTCCAGCTGGCCCACCAGGGCTGGCAGGCGACGTCGCGCATCATCGACTGGCTGTGCGAGCACTGGGACCAGCCCGACGAGGGCATCTGGGAGACCCGCGGCGGCCGGAAGGACTTCACCTACGGCCGGTTCCAGACCTGGGTGGCGCTGGACCGCGCCACCCGGCTGGCCCAGCAACGCGGCCGCCCGGCCGACATCGCCCGCTGGACCGCCGAGCGGGACGCAGTCTACCGTCAGGTCAACGACACCGCGCGGTCCCGGCGCCCGTAACGAACCAGGCACCCTGGCAGGAGGAACGACGTGAGAACCATCCTCAACGTGATCTGGCTAGTCTTCTGCGGCGTGTGGATGGCCATCGCCTATGCCGCCGCCGGGCTGATCGCCTTCGTCCTGATCATCACCATCCCGTTCGGGATCGCCGCCTTCCGTATCGCCGGCTATGTGCTGTGGCCGTTCGGCCGGACGATCGACCGGCACCCGCGGGCCGGCCTGGCCTCGGTGATCGGGAACGTGCTCTGGATCCTGCTGTTCGGCTGGTGGCTGGCGCTCGGGCACCTGATCGCCGGCGTCATGCTCGCGCTCACGATCATCGGCATCCCGCTCGCGGCCGGCAGCTTCAAGATCATTCCGATCACGCTGGTGCCGCTCGGGGTCCGCGTCGTGCCGGCCGACCGCGTGTATACAGATGCGGCATAGGGCCGTGACTGATCCATTTTCGGCACTGCTTACGACTCCGCTGCCGCTTACGAGGTGGCCTGGAGGCCATTTTCAAGGCTAAATTCAACTAAACCTAGCTAATTCCCGGCTATCGAAGAGTCTTCCCATCTTCGGTAGGCCCGTTTTAAAGTGAGCGGACGCGTCACATTGTCAGTCGCGGCCTGAGCGCGGCCGACCTGGGAGCGGGAGAGAGTCCCAGAATGACGAATGGACTGCGCGATTCGCGTGTGATGGTGCCGCGGCTTCCACCGCGGTACGTCTCTCGTGTACGTCTGCTCTCCATGCTCGACAGCGCCGCGGACCGGCCGCTGACCTTGCTGTCCGCCGGCCCGGGGGCCGGTAAGACGGTGCTCCTCACCGACTGGGTCCGGCAGGGCAGCGCCCAGGTCGCGTGGCTGAACCCGACGCCGGCCGACGCGGAGCCGCGCCGGTTCTGGCGCCTGCTCGAGTCCGCGCTGCGGGTCGGCCACGGCGTCGCCCGCGGCCCGTCGGCGCCGGCGTCCCGAGCGGCAGGCGTCGATCTGATCCAGGCGCTGTTCAGCCGGGTCCCCGAGTCAGAAGGCCGGCTCGTCGTGATCATTGATGACGCGCACGTGCTGACCCACCCCGACGTCCTGGCCGGCCTGGACGGCCTGATCCGCGGCGGGCAGCCGGGGCTGCGGCTGATCCTGGCCGCGCGCAGTGACCCCCTGCTGCCGCTGCACCGGTACCGGCTGGCCGGGCAGATGCACGAGCTGCGCGCGGCGGACCTGGCCATGACCCATGACGAGATCACCGAGGTGCTCCAGGCCCACGGGGTCACCCTCGCGGAACGGGATTCCGGCATCCTGGCCGCGCGGACCGAGGGATGGGCGGCGGGCGTGCAGCTGTCCGCCATGCGGATGGAAGGGGCCGAGTATCCCGCCGACTTCGTCACCGAACTGGCGCTTGATCCCGGCAGCATCGGCGAGTACCTGGTCAACGAGGTGCTGCGGGACCAGCCGGAACCGCAGCGCACGCTGCTGGTCGAGACCAGCTTCCTCGATGAGGTGACCGGTCCTCTTGCCGACGCGGTCACCGGCCTGACCGGCTGCGGGGACATGCTCGCCGGTCTCGCGCGCGCCAACGCGTTCGTCATTCCGCTCGATGCCGCCCAGGAGCGCTACCGCTACCACGAACTGTTCGCGGAGATCCTGCGCTACCTGCTGAAACGACACAATCGCCAGGCTTACCGCGGCCTGCAGGAGCGCGCGGCGGCCTGGTTCGAGGGCAACGGCGACCTCGGCAGCGCCCTGTACTGGGCCGCGCGGGCCGGCAACCGGCATCGGGTCGCCAAGCTGCTGGCCCGCGGCGGGCTCGCGCACGCGTTCGTGCACCGCCAGGACCTGTCCGGTCTCGGCCTGAAGGAGCTGCTGCCGCTGCGGCCGCCTGAGGGCGCCACCGCGACCAGGACGGCCGAGTTCGCGGTGGCCGGCTCCGTGCTCGAGACCGTGTTCGCCGACGCCGACTCCGCGTCGCGCCTGCTGGAGAACCTGCCCGTGCTGAAGTCGGACGACGCCATGGCCGACCAGGAACTGCTCGTCACGTGCGATCTGGTGGAGCTCCTGCTCGGGCAGAAGGCCTCCGATGCCTGGGCCGTCGACGCGGCCGCCCACCGCCTGCTCGGCGGCAGCGGCGACATGCCACCGCCGGCCATCCCCGGTCTGCCCGCCGCCGTGCTGCTGGTCCAGGCGAGCGTCCACCTGTGGCACGGCAAGCACGAGGACGTCGGCCTGCTCCTCGACGGAGCCCTGGCCGAGTCCCGGCGGGCCGCGATGCCGGGCCTCGAACTCGAGGTGCTCGGCATGATGGCGTTCGTGAGCAGCTACTGGTCCCGGACCGGCCACGCCGACGACGCCGCCCAGCGCGCTCATGCCTTGCGCCGGCACAAGAACCTGGCTGCCCCGCCGACGCTGGAGTTCGCGTCGGCGGTGCGTGCCCTGATCGCCGGCGATCTCAGCGGCCGGACCCGGGAGATCCAGCGGATCCTGCTGCCTGACGCGGTGGGCTCGGACCCCGGCCTGGCGGTCGCGCTCATCCTCGGCCAGGCCAACGTGCTCTTGCTCTCCGGTAAGGCGAACGAGGCGCGGGCCCTGCTGCACGAGGCCGGGCGCCGGCTCCCGCCCCTGCTCGCCGTCATGCGCGACGTCATGCTGGCCGACCTGGAGACCTCGCTGGGCCGCCCGCGCGCGGCCCTGCGGCTGCTCAGGAACCACCGGGGTACCGAATTCACCATCCTGACCGCGATGGCCCAGGCCCGTGCCTGCCTCGCGCTCGGCGATACGAACGACGCGCAGGGCTGCATCCGCAGCGTGCTCACCACCCCGAGTACCCAGCTGGGCCGCTTCGCGGTCGTGGAGGCCATGCTGTGCGACGCCCAGATCGCGCAGCTGAGCGACGAAACCGGCCGGGCGCTCGAGATCCTCATCCGGGCTCTCGAGGTGGCCCAGGCGGACATCATCCTGCCGTTCGTTCAGGTGGAAGACGTGTTCGCGGAGCTACTCGGCCGTCACCCCAACGTGGCCAGCCAGTGGCCGGTACCCCGCCCGCGGGTGTCGGCGGAGGCGGTCGACGAGACGCGGGCGATGACCTCCCCGGAGCTGCCCGAGCCGCTCACCCAGCGTGAGCTGACCATCTTGCGCCTGCTGGCGACCAGCATGTCGAACTCGGAGATCGCCGACGAGCTGTGCCTGTCCGTGAACACGGTCAAGACGCACCTCGCCGCCATCTACCGCAAGCTTCCCGCCACCCGCAGGCGCGAAGCCGTATCGCGGGCGCGCGAGCTCGAGCTGATCTGATCCTGACCCCGGCTTCACCCGGCACGCATGACGCCATCGCGGCGTCCGGCTGCGAGGATCGCCGTAACAGCCAGGCCGCCCTTAGCCCCTAGGAGGCGTGATGGCCATGCAGCGCCACGGAATCACCAGCACCGGTGTCGGCCGTAAGCCCTGCGTGGATCCCGTCGGTGAGACCGAGGCCGTGCTCGCCGGAGAGTGAAACGCGGCTGATGCGTTCTGATGAAAACTCTGCCTACCTACGAGATCCGGATCGCGGGCCGGGTCAACGAGACCACGTTCACCTCGTTCGCGGGCCTGGAAGTGCGGCTGCGTGACGACGACACGATCCTCACGGGCCAGTTCGACCAGGCCGCCCTGCACGGCATGCTCGAGATGATCAGGTCTCTGGGCCTGGACCTGCTTGAGGCTCGCCGGGTGGATGCCTCAGCGCCCAAGGATGATCCCGGCCCAGCCCGGCCAGATGGCGGAAGGAGACGCCGGTGACCAGTCATACCTACAGAATCAGGGTCATCGGCTCGCTCGGCCCGGCGACCCGTGAGGCGTTCGCCGACATGCTGGTCGAGGCCGAGCAGACCGTCACGGTCCTGTCCGGTGACCTCGACCAGCCCGGCCTGCACAACGTGCTGGACCGGGTCCGGGCCCTAGGCCTGGAACTCGTCGAGATCAAGCAGGCCGCGCCGACGGATTGACGGCGTAACCTGCCGCCGTCGACCAAGCGGTTCAGCCGGATCAGCTCGAAACCGAGTGACAGGATCCGGTTCAGCGTGCCATAGAGCGCCGCCTGGTCGAGGTCTCCGATCAGTACGGTCGTCGTCTCGCCAGATTCGATCTTGAAGTCGCCGAACGCTTCCCGGCCGATCTCGCCCAGGCCGCCGGAGATGGTGATCTGGTACTGGTACTGGTGCACGTCGCCTCCGTCTCCACAGTGCTGGCGTGGCATCGGAACTACTACGGCGCTTGTCCGGCAGCTACCCGGCCGAGGTACTCCTATGCTTAAGTATTACTGCGTTTCCACATCATCGGGCGGGTTTCCTGGCATCCCGGCGAACGTGCACGCGAACGTGCACGGCACCGTCGGCGTCTATCCACCAAACGCTTGGCATATAAGCACGTCGATGGGGGTAGTTCCCTGGCATCGGCCGTACATAGCTCGCCGTCAGGACTTGTACGCGTACGGAGGCGCCGTGTCTACGAACCGGTACCGGATCGTCGTATCCGGTGCCTTGGGTAAGGTCGGCCGCGACGTCTTCTGGGATCTCCTGGTTGAAGGCAACGGCGCTAATACGTCGCTGACCGGGGATCTCGACCAGGCGGCGCTGCATGGCGTGCTCGACCGCATCCTGGTTCTCGGCCTGGAGATCGTCGAGCTCAGCCGCCTGCCTGAACGCACGCAGTGACCAGATCGGGGCTGCTCGCGGTCAGTTCAGGAGCTGGAGCTTGCCCCGCTGGAATTCCTCGTCGGTGATGACCCCGCGGTCGCGCAGGTCGGCCAGCTTGGTCAGCTCGTCGGCGCTGTGCTGTCCCTGCTTTTCCGAGCGGGAATACCTGCGGTAGCCCTCGTCCTGGGGGGCGCCGTACTCGTTGACCTGCTCGTCAGCCAGATGCCCGCCCCGGGCGACCAGGTACGCCAGGACACCGATGAGCGGCAGGAAGATCACCAAGGCGACCCAGGCCGCCTTGGCCCAGCCGCTCAGGTCACGGCGCCTGAAGATGAGCATGATCGTCCAGACGACCAGGAAGATCCACAGGCACCACGCGAAGAACCAGAAGATGGTCAGGAACACGTTCAGCAAGGGATAGTTCACCGTGATGCTCACTTCCGCGGACGGCGCGATGATGCAGAGATCCTTCCGCACCAAGCTGCCCGGCTGCCTCACCCGCCGCGGGTGAGGTCGCAGGCCCCGGCCTCAGCCGAGCCGGCGCACCAGGTGCTCGCCCACCCGGATGGCGTTGGCCATGGTGGTGAGAGCCGGTCCCACCGCTCCCACGCTCGGCAGGAAGCTCGCGTCCGCCACGTACAGGTTGTCGAGTTCGTGGGCCTTGCAGTGGACGTCGAGCACGGACGTCGCCCGGTCGCTACCGAACCGGCAGGTCCCGGCCTGATCGGCGATACCGGCGCCGGTAACTCCGGCCACCGTCACGGTCTCGTCCCGGGTGAGCTGGAGGCTCGAGCGGCTCAGCATCGTCTCGAACTCGTGCAGGAGAAGCGCGGCCTCGCCCTGGTTGGTCGCGGTATAGGCCAGGCGCGGGCGCTTCCCGCGGTCGATGGTCACGCGATTGGCCGGCCGGGGCAGGTCCTCGGTCGTGAGCCGGAACCCGATCGCTTCCCGGGCTAGCCGGGCGGACCTGGGCAGCATCTGGATGCTGCCCAGCGGCCAGCGTCGCGCATAGCCGGCTGGCTGCGACGGCCTTCTCTGTTCGCCAGCCAGGTAAAAGGCATTGATGCCCAGCGTCTGCGCGAAGACCGTCTCGTTCGGCTTCTCGCCGAGGGCCACCACATCGGCCACGCGGTGGCACATGAAGTTGCGGCCGACCTGGCCGGATCCGTTGGCCAGGCCGTCCGGATGCCGGTCTGACACCGACCGGAGCAGGATCTTCGCCGAGTTGACCGCCCCGGCGGCCAGGACCACGATGTCGCCGCGATACTCCTCGCGAACCCCGTCGCGACGGACGATGACCCGGGTCACCGAGTGGCCGCGCCGATCGGTCTTCAGCCTCGTCACCTCGGCGTTGACCAGCATGGTGACATTCAGCCTGCTGAGTAGCGGCCGGACCGCGATGAGGTCGGCATCAGCCTTGGCGTGCACCAGGCACGGATGGCCATCGCAGGTGACGCAGCGGATGCACAGGCTCGCCGGCGGGTTCCTCTCGTCGAGCATGATGCCGCGCGGGACGTGGAACGGGTAGTACCCGGCCCGGTCCAGGTCGTCGGCGATCTGCTGCACCAGCGGCTCGTGAGACACCGGCGGCCATGGGTACTCCTCCGACCAGGAACCCTCGGTCGGATCCTCACCGTGCAATCCCCGCACCTGATAGAGCCATTCGGCCTTGGCGTACCAGGGCTCGAACTCGTCATAGCTCAGCGGCCAGGCCGGCGAGAGCCCGTCCATGTGCGCGATCTCGCCGAAATCGGCCGGCCGCAGCCGGCTCAGGTCCGCGCCGTAGAGCTTGGTGGCTCCGCCCGCGAAGTAGTGCACCCGGGGCTCGAACGAATTCCCCGCGGCGTCGTACCAGGTGTCCCGGGAGACGTAGCGGCCGGCGGCGGGCCCCTGCGGTGACTGCCAGTTGGACAGCTCCCTCGGCAGGAAGTTCCCGCGTTCGAGTAGCAGGATCCGTTTTCCTGACATGGCCAGCGTCCGCGCCAGCGTCCCGCCGCCTGCGCCACTTCCGATCACAACGACGTCGTAGTGGTCCGTCACGCCTGTCACTGTCGCACGTCGCTAACCCGGGAAACGTCACCCGCCCGGGATGACACTCCCCATCTGCGACCTATCTGCGACGCGAGACGCGCCGTGCCGTCCGACGTCCCGTACGACGGGCTACCCTGCGGCTTCCGAACATCTCATTCCTCCTGTCTGCGATCTACGAGCCCTACGACTTGGCGGCGGCGGCCGTCTCCATCTCGTGGAGTTCCCTGGCCTCCGCGGCCGTCATGAGCCCGATCCCGACGAGGTCGAGCGGGCTGATGAAGCCGTCGCTGACGCGGAAACCACCCGCGCGGGCGATGGCGTCCCGCAGCGGTACCGCCCAGTGGTGTTCCAGCAGGATCAGCGCCGCCGCCGAGTCGTTGGGGATGTCTTCGAGCACATCCCACTCGTCGGCGTCGCTGAAGAAGTTGATGCCCTCGGCCGCCATCTCCGCGCCGGCCTCGGCCCCGGCCTCGACGCCTTCTTCGCCGTCGATGCCGAGCCCGATGAGCGCGCCGATCTTGGTGCCGAGCTCGATTGCTTCTTCTTGGGTCAGGTTGCTGAGATGCTCGACCTCGATCTCCCCGGCCTGGTCCTTGTAGACGGCGAGCGCGTCGATGACGCGCACGGTGTCGCTTGCCCTGAGCCGTTCGAGTTCGGCGATGACTTCGCCGTGAAAGTTCGGGTGGTTGAACCCGAGCACGATGAGCTGTACCGGTCCGATCGCCATGTCCCATTCCTCCCTTTTGTTCCTCTAGAGCGCTGTTCCCCTAGAGCGCTGCTGCTCCCTCGCTTGGCCGCGACGGCGGGCCGGTCACGGTGGCCCGCTCCTGGTGGCCCGCACGCCGGAGCATGAGGCCGCCGGCGATCTCGAACACGCCCTGGACGATGAACCAGATCCCGGTCAGCGCGGCGAGCAGGGTGACCGACTGGGCCGGCAATGCCGTGATCACGATCCCGCCGATCAGGCTGATGATCCCGAAGAAGATCCACCAGCCGCGCCCCTCACGGGCCTCACCGGAAAAGCTCGTGATCAGCGCGACCACGCCCTGCACGATCCAGCCGAGGCCGATAATCAGCCCGATGAGGGCCACGGTGAGGTGCAGGTGACGGAGCAGTACCACGCCGGCCACCACGAGCAGCAGGCCGGAGATGCCCATCCACACCCGGTGCGCCTCGCTGTGCCCGAACATCCTGATCAGGTGGAAAAGCCCCGAGACGAGCACGAGCAGGCCGAGCAGGACACCGATGACGTTGACCGTCACGTGCGGGTAGAACGTCAGGATCAGCCCGAGGACCAGCGTGACGATGCCGAGGACGAGCGTCGCCTGCCATGCGTAGGCCACGGCGTAATCCGTGCCGGGTTCGTCCGATGGCATGAATTCCCACCTCCTTGCCGGTCGTGCGAAGACAACTCGATGCTGGAACCGGCTGCTGAACCGGGCATCACCCAGAGCGGGTGATGCCCGCCTTATCCCCGGCCCCGGCACCATGGGGGAAGGGGCAGCGCCGGAGGGGCACGGCCAGCATGCGACAGAGGCGGCACATGGGTCAGCCGGAAGTGCTCGAGAAGACCGACACCGGACGCCGGCGGGCAGCCGGGATCTACGGCGCGGTCGTGACCGCGGCCATCATCGCCGCCGTCGGGGAGCAAGTGCCGACCCGCGGCCTGGCCGTCGCGGTGGTCGTCACGTTGCTGGTCTACTGGGTGGCCGAACAGTACGCCGAACTCCTGGGCGAGCACACGGCCGGGGGTCACCTGCCTGGCTGGCGGCACATCCGGACCGGCCTGGCGGCCACCTGGCCCATGGTCGCCGCGTCCTACCTGCCACTGCTCGTGCTGTTCCTGACCCGGCTGGCCGGCGCGTCGTCGCTAACGGCCGCCAACGCCGGGCTGGCCGCGGCGCTTGTGCTTCTCGTGTACCACGGATGGTCGGCGGGCCGCGCCGCTCACCTGGCCGGCCGGGCGCTGCTGGCCGCCACCTCCATCGCGGCGGCCCTCGGCATAGTGATGATCGTCCTCAAGGACATAGTCCTGATCCACCTACACTGACCGCCTGCTGCCCGGTTCCGGCGGCCGCTGCCGCCGCCGTAACCGGTGCGCCGGTTTGCTAGGCGTAGGACGCGTGACCGGCTAGTTCGCCCCGGAGCCGGAGCCGGGCCCGGTGCAGGCACGACTTCACGCTGCCGAGCGGGATACCGGTGGCGCTGGAGATCTGCTGATAGCCGAGTCCTTCGAGGTCGGCGAGGTAGACGACCACGCGGTACCGTTCCGGCAGGGTCTGGATAGCCGCGGTGAGGCGGCCGTCGAGCACGTACCTGAGCACCTGCTCTTCGGCCGAGCCATCGTGCGACTGAATCCAGAACAGCGGCGGGCTCGTCGCGTCGGCCGGGACGAACCGGGGTTCGCCTCGCCTCTTCCGGTAGTCGCTGATGAACGTGTTGATCATGATGCGGCGCAGCCACGCGTTCAGGTTGGTGCCCGGTTCGAACCGGCTCCACGCGGCCAGCGCCTTGGCGAATGTCTCCTGGAGGAGGTCCTCAGCGTCCAGGACATTGCGGGACATCCGGAGCGCCACGGGATACAAGCTCGCAGCGTGAGCCCGGACCGCGTCTTCGGTCCACATCCCGTCCGCGGTGATCGTCATTCCCGGCCCTAGAACGGTGCCGGGATATGCCGGACCGGCAGGTCCGGCTGTACGTAGCCGCCGGACGGCTGCCGTTTGGGCAGCTTGATGTCCCGGTGGGCGAGCGGCTTGTACGGGACCTGGCTCAGCAGGTGGCTGATGATGTTGAGCCGGGCCCGCTTCTTGTCGTCGGCGTCGGCGACGTACCAGGGCGCCCACGCGGTATCGGAGGCGGCGAACATCGCGTCCCGTGCTCTCGAGTAGTCGTACCAGCGGCTGTACGACCTCAGGTCCATGGGCGAGAGCTTCCAGATCTTCCGCGGGTCATGGATCCTGCTCTCCAGCCGCCGGGTCTGCTCGTCCGGGCTCACCTCCAGCCAGTACTTCAGCAGCAGGATCCCGGAGTCGGTCATGGCCTTCTCGAAGCCTGGCACCAGCTCGAGGAACCGCTCGGTCTCGTCCGGCTTGCAGAAGCCCATCACGCGCTCCACGCCCGCCCGGTTGTACCAGCTGCGGTCGAAGATCACGACCTCGCCGGCCGCCGGGAAATGCTGGACGTACCGCTGGACGTACATCTGCGATTTCTCTCGGTCGGTCGGGGTGGGCAAGGCCACGACACGGAAGACTCGCGGGCTCACCCGTTCGGTAATCCGCTTGATCGTGCCCCCTTTCCCGGCGGTGTCGCGGCCCTCGAACACCACGCAGACCTTGGCGCCCGAGTCCTTCACCCACTCCTGCATAGCCACCAGATCACCGTGCAGGATCCTCATCTGGCGCTCGTATGCCTTGCGCTTCATCTTCGCCGCGGAGCTGTCCTTGTCCTTGTCCTTTTTCTTGGCCATAACGCCACCTCCGGTTTTTGCGGTACCTGGATACGGTGTGCCCGCCGCCGGGCCGGGCCCGCGAGGTGCCGCAGGGTGGCCCAGTTCATCGGGGGCTTAGTCGCGACGACGCCTGGCCGGTCGCGCGGCACCCAGACGCGGAGCGCTCCGGGGGAGACGGTGCAGGTCACCGGCGTCGGCATCAGTATCGACTCGCCGTCGACGCCGACCGGGATCTCCGGATCATCGGCGGTGATCTTGATCTGCTGGGCGGTCAGCACCTTCAGGCCAGCGGCATGCGTGCCGCGCAGGAGGCTGGCGGCCTGCCGGGCGCTGCTCACCGTGATACCGACGACGCCGAGGATGCCGCCATCCAGCCGCGAGCGACGGCTAAGGCCGGCGATGTCCCCCGTTCCGTACGGGTTGTTGGACACCAGCAGTGCCTGCGGCGCCTCGAGCTGCGTGCCGTCCGCCTGCGCGTGCAGGCGTGCTCCGCGGTGGCCTTGCAGCAAGTCGGGCAGCGTGTTCAGGGTCGTGCCCAGCTTGTCGCCACGGTAGGCCGGGGTCTCGACGACTTCGGCGTAGGCGCCGAAGGACGCGTTGTTGACGAAGGTCCGCTTGTTGATCACCCCGAGGTCGACCCGCAACTCGACGGCGTCCGACAAGGCAGCCAGGCAGGTCGACGGATCCTCGCGGTCAAGACCGAGGTCGAGGGCGAAATGGTTGCGGGTCCCGGCGCTGATCACCATGAACGGGATGCCGTGCTCGGCGGCGATGCCGGCCACCAGGGCCTGCGTGCCGTCGCCGCCGGCCACGCCGATGAGGTCGGCGCCGTCGGCAATGGCCGCGCGGGCCACCGCGGCGACGTCGACGAGCTCAGGACCGCCGAGCAGGAATACCTCGGCGCCGAGGGCTTCGGCCTTGCGCTTCAGGTCGAATTTCCCGACCTTGCCGTCGCCTGACTTCGGGTTCATGATCAGGTACGGGTGCCGGGCAGGCGGTTCTGCCGGGTGCTCAGGCATCCGCACGTCGTCCTGATCCCCGGTCAGCGCCAGGCGCCCTGTCATGCCCGCGAGCAGCCAGGCCGCGGCCGCTGCGATAGCCACCCACAGCAGGTTCCTGAAGGCGTAGATGACGATCACGGCGACCGGCGCGAGCACGAAGACCGCGAATGCCAGCCAGCGCACGACGCCCCGCCGGGAAAGGAACACATACGCCGCGTCCAGGCTGACCACCGCGGCCGCCACGGCTATGGCGAGCATCGCCAGGCTCCGCAGTCCCGCGAAGACCAGCAGGATCACGATTGCCAGGCCGGCGAGCGCGAAGCTGAGGCGCGCCAGCCAGCGTCGCCGCCCCATTCGGTTAGCCGTCGAGGTTTTCGCGGCTGCCGTAGGCGCACAGGCCCCACAGCGCCACGATGTCGACGGCGATGATCATCAGGGACCAGAACGGGTAGGCCGGGAGGAAGAACATCTGGCCGATGGTGTTCAGGCCGATCAGGGCCACCCCGGTCCAGCGGGCGATCTGGTTGCCGGCCAGCACCCCGATGGAGACCAAGGCCTGGAGCACGCCCAGGATCAGGGCTACCCAGCCCCAGGTGCGCAGGTCACCGAACACGTAGCGCGCGTTGCCGATGAACACGCTGGACCGGGCGATCGCGGCGATGCCGTCGATGGCGTTGAACACGCCGAGCATGCCGAGCAGCACCGCGGCGAACACGACCATCCCGTAGCCCTCGCCGCGGCTCGCGCCCCTGGCGTGCCTCATTGTTGCTGACGTCATGACGTCCTCCAGGTCAGAATCAGCAGAACTCCTCACCTCCAGCGTCCCGGCCAGCACCGCAAGCCGCGTCACCCACACACGGGTGAATCCGCCGCTCCCGGCGGCTATGGCCCGGGCGCTATGGCCCGGGTGGCGCCGCCACCAGGCTCACGTCGATGACGTCGAGTCCCAGGCTGCTGATCCGCTCCATCAGGCCGGTCAGCGCGCCCCGGTCCGGCAGTTCGGTCCTGAGCGTGGTCGTGCCAGGACCGATGATGACCTCGCAGTCGTCGAACTCCGCGCGCAGCGTGGTTCCCGCCTGCCCCAGGAAAGTGATCTCATACGTTTGCGATCGCACCGGGTAACGACCTCCCGGGCCCTCGGCTCCAGATCGTTCGTTTCGTGCCTCCTAGCATGTCGCGCGCCGTCGCCGAGGTAATCGCCCTAATGAGGGTGACCGTGAATTCGGTGGCATCGCCCACCGCGGATGATGTCCCCGCTCCGCGCGGGTGTTGCGATTAGCACACGCGTCCCCGACAGCAGGAACAAGGAATGGGCGGCCTCAACGGAAACAGCGTGCCGATGGCGCAGAGCGCCGTAACCGGATACGGCCCGTCGCGGGTCACGCGGTTCGCGCTGACGAAGTTCCGCCCGCCCGCGCTGCCCTCCACCCTCGTCACGAGGCCTGGGCTGCACGACCACCTGACGGCGGGAGCCGATCAGCGGCTGACGATCGTGGTGGGGTCGGCCGGCGCGGGCAAGAGCGTGCTGCTTTCCGACTGGGCGGCGGCCAGGCCGCCCGGCGCGACGTCCTGGTTGTCCTGCGACAAGGCTGACGCCGACCCGGCGCGGTTCTGGGCCGGTTTCATCGAGGCGCCGCGGGCCATCGATCCTGGGTTCGGCGCCGATGCCGCCGAACTGCTCGCGATGGACCGGACGATGTCGGCAGACATCACCGCATCGATCGCCAACGACGTCGCGAAGCTGCCCGCGGGCTCGGTGGTCGTCGTCGACGACTTCCACTACGCGGCCACCGCCTGCGCTCCGGACATGACCGATCTCATCGAGCGCTGGCCGGTCGAGACCGTCCAGCTGGTGCTGGCCGGCCGCTTCGACCCTCCGCTGCGGCAGCACCGGCTGCGGATGTCGGGCCAGCTGAACGAGGTCCGCGACCATAACCTCTATTTCTCGCTCGCCGATAGTCGTGACCTGCTGGCGAACTTCGGCGTCCAGCTGTCCGATGCCGACCTGGCCTTGCTCCATCAGCAGAGCGAGGGCTGGCCCGCCGTCCTCCAGATGGCCGCGCTGTCTTTGCGCGGGACCACCGACCGGACCCGGCTGGAGCGGGCGCTCGAGGTCCGCGGTCAGGCGATCGCGGAATACTTCGTCTCCGAGGTCCTCGAGCAGCAGTCAGCCGTGCTGGCCGACTTCATGCTCGACACGTCGGTCCTCGGGGTGCTGACCGCGGAGGCGTGTGCCGCGGTCAGCGGGCGGCAGGACGCGGCGGCGCTACTGCGGGCCGTCGAAGCCGCGCACCTGTTCCTGGTGGCACTCGACGATGAGCGGACCAGCTTCCGGTACCACCGCCTGGTGCGCCGGATACTGCGCGCCGAGTTGCACGCCAGGGACCGCGCTCGCGAGCAGGCGCTCCAGCTGCGGGTGGCCGAATGGTCCGAGGCTCGCGGTGACACCCGGAGCGCCGCTCATCACTACCTGGCGGCGCAGCAGGCCGACCGCGCGCTGGCGCTCATGCAGGACCGGGCCGTGCCTGACTTCCTGCACGTCCCGGCGGTGCCCGCGCCGCTGGATCTGGGCATGGCCGACCCCTCGCTGCTGGTCGACGCGCCAGAACGGCTGCTAGGCCTGGCTACCGACCTGCTGTTGTCGGGTGACACGGCTCGCGGAGGTGAATATCTTGACCTGCTCGAGCGTGCGGTGACGATTCCCGCTGAGTCGAAACTGGCCGCGCGGTTCACGGCGTTCCGGTCATTCCGTTACGGGGTGGCCGGCCAGTTGGAAGAGTCCATTCAGGCGGCCCTGGCCGCGCGGGCCATCCAGGAGCGGACGCAGCTCGCCGACGAATGGAACGCCGTTGTCCCGCTGATCCTCATCCGCGTCTACACCTGCCTGGATGACTTCCCGGCCGCCGAGCGGGAGGCCGCTGCGGCTCTGGCGGCGCCCGACGTCGCCCGATCGGTCAAGCTCGTAATGGTGCCTGGGGCGCGCGCGCTGGCCTGGTTCGAGACGGGCTGTCTGGCCAAGGCCGCCGATATGGCCCAGGCCGCCGACGCCAACGCGCGGCGCCTGGAATTCAGCCAGCATTTCTTCGCGGTCGACCATCTGCGCGCGCTGTCCGGCCTCGCCCTGGAACGGCGCGACCTCGATACCGCAGAGCATCTCACCGAACGGGTACTGTCCATAACCGAGCAACGCCGGCCGCTTTTCGAGTTCCTGGCGCTGCTGGACCGCGCGCGGATCTGGGCGGCCCGGGGACAGGTCCGCGAGGCTCTGGCCACGGTCGGGACGGCCCGCCGGGTGCTGCCCGCAGAAGCCAGCCAGGCGCTGCTGGCCCGGGCCGATGAGCAGGAGGCGCTGCTGCGCCTGTCGCTCGGCGACCTGAGCTCCCCGGCTGAGCTCGCCGGTCACCTGCCCGTCGCCCGCCGCGGCCTGCTGCGGGCCAGGATCGCGCTGGCCACCGGCGATCACCGCGCTGTGCGGGAACACCTGAACGCAGCCGCACTCGGTGACCTGACGCCGCGCCAGGCGCTGGTGCGCGAGGTACTGCTGGCCGCCGATGCCATCGACCGGGGCGATCCCGTGGCCGCGAGCATGTTCGGGAGCATTCTGCACACCGCCCGCAGCCAGGGCTTCCTCGACACCGTCGTCACCACCGCACCGCAGGTCACCGGCTATCTGGTCGAGCACGCGGCCCGGCTGCGGTCGGACTCGTTCGTCGAGCGGCTGGTGGCCGCGGCCCTCGAGGTGCGCTCGGCGCAGTCAGGCCCCGCCTCGTCCGGCCGGGCGCATACCGAGCACCTGACGGCGGCCGAGCAGCGCATCCTCACCCTCCTGCCGACCAGCACCTACCTCCAGATCGCGGACACGCTCTACGTGTCCCGTAACACAGTGAAGTCTCATCTCCGGTCGATCTACTCCAAACTCGGGGTGGCGTCACGTGCGGAAGCCCTCGAGCGGGCCGTTGACCTGCGATTGCTCTGACCTCGCGTCGGCCGGCGGGAATCACCCTCGGTTGGGTGACGACCCGGCCAGACCGGGCGATCAGTATCGGAAACCGGCTCAGAGGAGGCATTTCAGATGCGGATCGTGATCGCCCTGGGCGGCAATGCGCTGCTGCGGCGCGGTGAACCGATGAACACCGACGTGCAAAGGAAGAACGTCAGGATCGCGGCCGGAGCGATCGCGCCGCTGGCCGCCGGGCACCGCGTCGTGGTCGTCCACGGCAACGGCCCGCAGGTAGGCCTGCTGTCGCTGCAGGCCGAGTCGTATGCGGGCGCCGCTCCCTACCCGCTCGATGTCCTGGACGCGGGCACCCAGGGCATGATCGGCTACCTCATCCAGCAGGAACTGCGGAGCCTGCTGCCGTCGGAGTCCCCGGTGGCCACCGTGCTCACCATGGTCGCGGTAGACCCGGCTGACCCGGCGTTCGGCCGCCCGACGAAGTTCGTCGGCCCGGTCTACGCCAAGGACGAGGCCGATGCGCTGGCCGCCAAGAAGGGCTGGGACTTCCGGGCGGACGGGTCGGTCTGGCGCCGGGTGGTGCCCTCTCCCGAGCCGAAACAGATCCTCGAGATCCAGCCGATCAGCTGGCTGCTCGAGCGGGGGGCCGTGGTCATCTGCGCGGGCGGCGGCGGCATACCCACCATGCTCCCGTCGTCGGGTTCCGGGGAACTGGTCGGCGTCGAAGCAGTCATCGACAAGGACCTGGCCAGCGAACTGCTGGCCGAGAATCTGAGTGCGGACCTGTTCCTCATGGTCACCGACGTGGACGGCGTGTACCTGCACTGGGGTACCCCGGAACAGCGGCAGCTGGTCGAGGTGACGCCGGAGGAACTGGCCGGCTACGAATTCCCGGCCGGATCGATGGGGCCCAAGACCGAGGCCGCGGCCCGCTTCGTGGCCAAGACCGGCAAGCGCGCGGCGATCGGGTCGCTCGCCGACATCGGGGGGATCGTGGCCGGGACGGCCGGCACCAGCGTCGTCGCGCAGAAGGCGGCCGCCGACGTCAGACCGGGTTCCTTAACCAGCAGGTAAGTAGGTGCATCGCGGATGGCCGAGACCGAAGTAGCCGAACCGTCGCCGGCGGATAAGGCAGACAAGAAGTACTACACGGTGCGCCAGGCCGCGTTCATCGGCGTCGGGGCCATGGTGGGCGCGGGCATCTTCGCGCTGCTAGGCGCGGCCGGCGCGGTGGCCGGGGCGGCGGTGTGGCTGTCGTTCCTGCTGGCCGGCTTCGTCGCGGTGCTCCAGGGTTACTCGTTCGCGAAGCTCGGCGCGCGGTACCCGTCGGCCGGAGGGCTGCTCGAGTACGTGGCGAGGGCGACCGGCAACGGCCATTTCACCGGGATCACCGCGTGGCTGACGTACCTGGCCAACGGGATCGTGACGGCGATGGTGGCGGTGTCCTTCGGGAGCTACGCCACCTCGACGTTCGCCGAGGGAAACCAAGCGTGGACCAAGTTCTTCGCGGCGCTGATCATCATCGTCATGACCGCGGTGAACATCGTCGGATCCGGGCTGGTGGCGAAGGCGCAGACGGTGATCGTCTACGTGGTGCTGGGGATCTTGACCGTGTTCGCGGTGGTCACGCTCGTGAACATGAACCCGTCGCTGCTTGACCCGTCGAAGTACCCGCCGTTCCGTGACATCGTCTCGGGCGTGGCGCTGACCTTCTTCGCCTTCCTCGGCTTCGGCATCATCACGTTCACGGCCAAGGACCTGGCCAAGCCGTCCCGCCAGCTGCCCCGGGCCATGTACCTGGCACTCGGCATCGCCACCGTCATCTACGTGGCCATCGCGCTCGGCGTGTTCGGCACGCTCACGGTGGACAAGGTGATCTCCTCGGGCGGCACCGCGATCGCGGTGGCCGCCCAGCCCACGCTGGGCCGGGCGGGCTACTGGATGATGACCGTCACCGCGCTGTTCGCCACCGCCGGGGCCACCAACGCCGGGCTTTACCCAGCCCAGGGACTGTCCGAGCGGCTGGTGGAGACGGGGCAGTTCCCGCCGCTGATGGCGCGCAAGTTCGGCGGCCGGGCATCGGCCGGGCTGCTGATCGCGGCGGCGGTGTGCATAGTCCTGGCCCTCGGGTTCAACCTGGACGCGATCGCGTCCATCGGCAGCGCGGTGGCCCTGGTGATCTTCACCATGATCACCTCGGCCCACCTGCGGATCCGCAAGGAGACCGGGGCCAAGCTCCCGATCCTGATCCTGGCCATCGTGGCCGCCGGGGCGGTGCTCGTGACGTTCGTGTTCACCACCCTCATCCACGAGCCGGCCTCGATCGTCACGCTGGCCGGCATCCTGCTGCTGAGCGTGGCCCTGGACTACGGATGGAAACGGAGCCATCCCAGTCACCCGGTACCTGTCCAGGTCAGTCCCTAAGGAGCTGAGATGACCGCTACTACCACCACGATCGAGCAGCCCGCCGGCGGCGGCCTCACCTGGTACGCGCTGTCGGCGCCGGACGTGACGGCGCAGCTGGGCGTCGACCCGGACCAGGGGCTGACAGTATCGGAGGTGGAGCGGCGGCAGGCGGAGTACGGGCCGAACGAGCTGCCCACCGAGCCGCCGCCGAGCGTGTGGGTGGTCGCGCGGGAGCAGCTGGCCAACCCGATGAACATCATGCTGCTGATCGTGGTCGCGGCCAGTTTCGCCATCGTCCAGATCGCCACCGCCCTGGTGGTGCTGGGCTTGGTGCTGTTCAACGTGATAATGGGCACCAACCAGGAGCTCAAGGCCCGGGCCAGCGTAGAGGCGCTGGCCAAGCTGCAGGTCCCGCACGCACGGGTCCGGCGCTCCGGCCAGGTCGCCGAGATTGAGTCGACCAAGCTGGTGCCGGGCGACATCGTCCTGCTGGAGGCCGGCGACGTGGTCCCGGCCGACGGGCGGATCATCTCCTCGGCCACGCTGGAGGTGCAGGAGGCCGCGCTGACCGGGGAGAGCGCCCCGGTGCCCAAGGACCCGGCGACGCTACCCGAAGGCGAGACCGCGCTGGGCGACCGTACCAACCTGATGTTCCAGAACACCCAGGTCACCCGGGGCACGACGGTGTTCGTGGTGACCGCGACCGGCACCGCGACCGAGATGGGCCGGATCGCCGGCTTGGTGACCGCGACCAAGCGGACGAAGTCGCCGCTGCAGCGTGAGCTGGACGGCATGACCAAGGTGTTCGGCCTGCTGGCCTTCCTGGCCGTGGCGGTCATCGCCATCTTCGGCATCGTACGCGGCCAGGACATCACCACGCTCGTGCTGCTGTGCATCTCCACCGCGATCGCGTCCATCCCGACCGGGCTGCCCACCTTCGTGCAGGCCATGCTGTCGTCTGGGGCGCGCCGGCTGGCCGAGGCCAAGGCGGTGGTCAAGTCGCTGTCGGACGTGGAGACCCTGGGCGGGACCACGGTCATCAACTCCGACAAGACCGGCACGCTGACCATGAACGCGATGACCGCCACCACCATGCTGGCCGGCGGCGACTGGTTCAAGATCGAAGGCCCCGGTTACCAGAAGTCCGGTGCCATCCTCGGCACGGGCGGTGAGAGACCTCCGGACTTCCACCGCCTGGCGCTGGGCCTGGTGCTGTGCACCGACGCCACCGTCAGCGACGACGGCTCTGTCATCGGCGACCCGACCGAGGCGGCCTTCGTGGTGCTGGCCGCGAAGATGGGCGTGGACGCCGAGCAGACCCGCGAAACGCTGCCCCGCCGCGCCGAGGTGCCGTTCGATTCGGCGTACAAGTTCATGGCCACCTTCCACGACCTCCCCGAGCGGATGGGCGGCCTGGTCATCCACCAGCCGCACTTCACCAGCGTGAAGGGCGCGCCGGACGTGGTCCTCCAGCGCTGTGGCTACGCGCTGTGGCACGGCGAGGTCGTCCCGGTCGCCACCGTGCGCGACGAGATCCTGGCCGCTAACCGCCAGCTGTCAGAACGCGGACTGCGCGTGCTCGCGTTCGCCGCCCGCGACCTGGACGACACGGCGATGACCGCGGCACTGGCCGACCCGATGGCCGCGGTCACCGATCTCGTTATGGTGGCGCTGGTCGGGATCGTGGACCCGCTGCGCACCGAGGCCAGGGACGCGGTCCATACCGCGCTCGGCGCCGGGATCGACGTGCGGATGATCACCGGCGACCACACCGTCACCGCCCGCGCGATC
>Ga0335083_10000653_pt1 | contig 50702 bp, 57 predicted proteins | sample Lox_Sample_42_FD_206716 | JGI IMG/M metagenome (GOLD analysis project Ga0335083, IMG submission 206716) | Soil microbial communities from Loxahatchee National Wildlife Refuge, Florida, United States - Lox_Sample_4.2 | ecosystem: Environmental > Terrestrial > Soil > Wetlands | place: USA...
CCTCCCGCCTCCCCTACTCCGACCCCGAGCCGCGCGAGGAACAGGACCAGGAAACTGTGGGCAAAGCCGGTGAGCGCCGTGAACAGACTCCAGCAGAGCAGCGCCATCGTCATGATGCGCACGCGATTGCCACGGTCCGCCCACCAGCCGACCGGGATCCCGAGGGCTGTATAAAAGAGTGCGAAGGCCGTGCCTCCGAGTAGCCCGAGCTGACTGTCGCTCAGGTGGAGCTCCGCCTTGATGGGCCCCGCCAGGATTCCGAGTACGATCCGATCGATGAAGTTAGTTATATAGACGAGGGTCAGGAACCCGAGCACATAGAGCGCGTAAGCGCCGCGGCGCTCGCTCGCGGATGTCTGCGCGGATAAGGCTGTCGGCGGTTGAATCATGGCGGGCGGCACGCAATTCTACCCACCATTCTCGGATCGCGGCTGGTAGACATGGGGCGTGACGGAATCGAACCGTCGACCAGCGGATTAAAAGACGCCCCTCTTCCTCTTCAGGACGCCAAGCGACACATCGACCCTCAAACTAACTCATTGATTTCAGAAACTGACAACGTGACCGACTTTGCGTCAAGAAGTGTGCCCTGGTGCCGCTGCGAGTTAGTCAGTGCACCGAATTTGCACTGAGAATACGCCTGGTTATCCGTTTGCGACAGAGAGTATTTAGTGCAAATTCGGTGCACTAGCCCGGCATAGCCTGCCCTCTCGTTCTTGCGGCAGATCGGTTACCTTCACTTCGTGTTTTTCAGAGGTAATCCGCACCTCAGGCGGCGGTTTGGAGAGACGGGTCTCTGATTCCTTCCCGATGTTGGCACGCACAAGGCAGTGCGCCGATCACGATACGCGCGCTGAGCCAAGGAATTCGCGACCACCGCGGGCACGTCACGCCGAAATCTAATCGCCACGATTATTCGGCGGAGAAAACGTGCCGCGCCAAGTTGGTTAGCCGACTCTCTAGGTAGGATCCTAGGTCTTAAATCGCATCGACCGGACCATCCCATTAACGGCGAGCGCGAGCAGCCGAAGGTCGCCTCAAGCGATGATCTGCGTCAGCCCGCTGCTCGGGTTCTACGAGGTGTGGTCACGGCTTTAGGAGTGCGGCGGGGTTCAACCCAAAAAAAATCACTCAGTTGCCCCATATCCGCCATGAACGCATCCGCCCCTTCGGGTGAAAAGATATCCTTGCCTCTCCAAGTTGGCTTGGATTTGCGGTTCTCTGTAAAGAATGCATGAGCCAACGCGTTCCTCAAGGCGTTCAGTGCTTCGATGGTTTGTGCAATAGGTTTCGGTACGACTCGAACTGCCTTGACCAGCCGTAACTTGGCGAGGAGATAAAGCTCCTCGATGATGTAATGATTAAATACCTTGAACTTTTTTCTTCTCCAGAGTTGCGGAAACGATCGTTTCCTGCCGAAGAAATAGTGGCAAATCTCGACATTCAGGTATTCGTCCACCAAGGTATACCAGATGACCACCTGGCCGCGCACGAGCTTGTTCTTCATTGCGTCAAGCATTGGACCGCGCTGATTCGACTCATAGTCGCGAGCGTTGGCGTAGTCCAGTCCAAATGATTCCGCGATGTGTTCGACCTCCGATAACTGCTTGCGCTGCTTCGGCGTCAATGGAGGGGAATGAGGGGCCATTGGTGTTGCTAGGTCACGGAACTGGATGATGCGCGCGGCTCAGCCGGGCTCCCAGATATAGGACTTGGTCGCCGTAAAGCGGTACTGCAACTGCCGGATCGCGCCGTCGTCTTTGTTCCAATCGCGCACATGCCACACATTGTCTGCTGTAATCACGATTTTAGGGTAAGAAAAGACGCCGCGGACATGACCGAAGATATTGAGCACAGTGAGGACGGCTTCCCGCAGTCCTACCGGGACGCCACTTGCGCCAGGCAGCTCGATGACGCCTGGGTTGCGGTTGAACGGAAACTCCCGGTCGTTCATGAAGTCGTGGTCGTGTGTCAGGATAACGCGTCGGTCGTACCACCCGCGCGCGAACACCTCCTGATCTGTGCGCAGCCCGAGATCCGGTCCGAACCGAGCGTTGTGGCCGAGAGACTGAATGTACCGATAGATGCCGATCCCGACGCTTTCGTCCACGAGGTATTTGGCCCGGCCAGCGAACGTTTCCTTGATGCGCCGGACAGCTGATTTTGGGGGGTCTATGAGTTCGACCCAGGGCACCGCGCCACCAGCTTAACCCCTCTCGACAGTCTGCCGCCTTAACCGCCGGATGAGAGATCGAATGCCGCAACCGTACAGGTGGAAACGTCAGCGGCGGCAGAGAACGAGTAGCCAGAAAATCACGCCGCCGGTGCCGACAAGAAATGCGATAAGCGACCCGGCACGTATTCCGCTGCGACCGTCAGACCGAGCCGGGCGGCGCGCTTGCGGCACTCCTGGAGCTGCGGGGTTGTGGAGAACTCGTTCTGGCGGTCCGTGCTGAACCGCGCAAAGATCACTGCACTCACTTCTTATCCTTTCGCCGCGCACCCGCTTTCGGGCACATAGGTTACGGATTCTGCCGACCGGAACAGCTCGTTACCTATGTGATCGGAACGAACCTGGAAAGGGAGGGACTCGAACCCTCGACCCCGGCATCATGAGACATCTTTTCCCTACGGAACTGCTGGACGGGACGGCGTAGCAGTCATTTGGGCTAGTTGCTACGCTTCACTCGCGCCACCGGTGGGCGGGGGAAGGGAGCCAATGACGCCAGAGACCCACTCCGAGCTCGCGAACTTCATTTGGAGTATCTGCAACCTGCTCCGGGGTCCGTACAAGCGAAACGAATACCGCAAGGTCATCCTGCCGCTCACGGTACTGCGGCGCTTCGACTGTCTGCTCGCGCCGAGCAAGGACAAGGTCCTAAAACAGCATGCCGGCATCAAGAGCAAGCCCGAGACCGTGGTGAAGAGCTTGCTGGAGAAGGCGAGCGGGTACCGTTTCTACAACCTCTCGCGTCTAGACCTGCGCAAGCTACTTGACGACCCTAACCAGCTTGCGCCGAACCTCAACAGCTACATCAACCGCTTCTCCAAGAACGTTCGCGAGGTGATGGAGCGCTTCGCTTTCGAGCAGCAGATCGCGAGGATGGCCGAGAAGAACCTCCTGTATCAGGTGATCAAGGCCTTCTCGGGTCTGGATCTCTCCCTCGAGCGAGTCGACAACGTGCAGATGGGATACGTCTTTGAGGAACTCATCCGCATCGGCGCGGAGCAATCGAATGAGGAGGCTGGCGAGCACTTCACGCCGCGCGAGGTCATTAAGTTAATGGTCAACCTGCTCCTCTCCCCGGAACAGGACCTACGCCGCAGCCACGTGGTCAAGACCATCTTCGATCCCGCGTGTGGCACCGGGGGCATGCTCTCGGTGGCTGAGAAGTACATCCGCGATCTCAACTCGGACGCCAAGCCGCTCGTGTTTGGCCAGGACTGGAACGATGAGGCTTGGGCAGTCTGTAAGTCGGACATGCTTATCAAGGGCGAAGATGCCGACAACATTCGCCTCGGTGATTCATTCAGCCAAGACGCGTTCGATCGTGACCCCGACGGCACGAAGATCACCTTCGACTACATGCTCGCGAACCCGCCTTTCGGCGTCGAATGGAAGCAACAACAGAAGTTCATCGAGAGGGAGCATGAGACGATGGGCTTCGCCGGCCGGTTCGGGGCTGGCCTCCCACGCATCAACGATGGCTCCCTGCTCTTCTTGCAGCATATGCTCTCGAAGATGAGGACGCCCGAGAAGGGTGGGAGCCGCATCGCGATCGTCTTCAACGGCTCGCCACTGTTCACCGGTGACGCGGGGAGCGGAGAGAGCGAGATCCGGCGTTGGATCATCGAAAACGACTGGCTCGAAGCAATCGTGGCGTTGCCGGATCAACTCTTCTACAACACCGGCATATCCACGTACATCTGGATTCTGACGAACCGGAAGGAGCGTCGCCGCAAGGCCAAAGTTCAGCTGATCGACGCCAGGCAGTTCTTCGTGAAGATGAGGAAGAGCCTAGGTAACAAGCGGAACAAGCTGGGAGATCGAGATGAGGGTGAACCAGACCAGATCGGGGACGTCACCCGGATCTACGGAGACTTCAAAGACGGGGAGAGCCGAACGCTGACCGTCGACGGGCAGCAGAAGTCCCTGGTCGTAAGCAAAGTCTTCAACAGTGAGGACTTCGGTTACAACAAGATTACGGTGGAGCGACCGCTCCGTCTGAACTTTGAGCTGAGCGCGGAGCGCCTGACGCGAATCGAGGACGAGCCCGCGTTCAAGAACCTCGCTTCGAGCAACAAGAAGAACGAGAAAGCGCGGCTCGATGAGATCGAAGAGGGACACAAACGCCAAGCGGCGATCCGGCTTTTTTTGAAGAACCTTGCCACAAGCGCTAAGGGCCGCACATACAATGACCGCGAGCGATTCCTGAAGGATCTCCGCGAGGCCGAGCGTGGAACCGGGGTGCGCCTATCTGCAGCGGAGCTCAAAGCCATTGTGGGCGCACTAGGAGAACGGGATCAGGCGGCGGAGATCTGTCGTAATCGCGCCGGGGACCCCGAGGCCGACGCCGAGCTGAGAGATACGGAAAGCGTCCCACTCAAGGAAGACATTCAGGAGTACTTCGCACGTGAAGTGGTTCCGCACGTACCTGACGCCTGGATCGACAACAGCAAGACGAGAGTTGGTTACGAGATCCCCCTCAACCGCTACTTCTACCGCTACGAGTCACCGCGACCGCTTGACAGCATTGAGTCGGATCTGAGGACACTAGAGACTGAAATCGTCGCGTTACTCAGGGAAGTGACCGCGTGAGCGATGCGAGGCTAAGCTCCCGCTCGTCGGCCTCGCTCCCGGTGTCGCTCGGGCGATTTAAACAGTACCCAAGGACAAAGCCGAGCGGCATCGACTGGGTAGGGAGTGTGCCCGAGCACTGGAGACTCGCTTCGCTGCGGTGGAACGCGAAGCTCTATGCGGGAGGGACTCCCGACCGCGCACAGGACGTCTATTGGGACGAAGGAACGATTCCCTGGATCAACTCCGGTGCAGTGAATCAGATCCTTATCAAGGAGCCTTCCGCCTTCATCACGCACGATGGGTACTCCAACAGCAGTGCGAGATGGGTGCCGAAAGGCGCACTAGTAATGGCTTTGGCTGGCCAAGGTAAGACCAAGGGCATGGTAGCCCAAGTTGATATAGATACAACCTGCAATCAGTCAATGGCGGCGATCGTTCCCGGAGAGAAGCTCGCGCCACGTTTCCTGTTTTGGTGGCTTACCGCCCAGTACATTACAGTCCGGAATCTCTCTGGTGGTGAGCAGCGAGATGGTCTCAATCTTGAGATCATCGGGTCACTCGCGGTGCCACTTCTGCCCCTAGATGAGCAACGACGCATCGCTTGCTTTCTTGATACCCAGACCGCCAAGATCGACACCCTCGTCTCGAAGAAGCGCGAACTCATCGAGCGCCTGAAGGAGAAGCGGCAGGCGCTGATCTCGCAGACCGTCACACGCGGCTTGCCACCGGACGCAGCCCGAGCTGCTGGCCTTGATCCGTATCCCAAGCTCAACCCGTCCGGCATTGAGTGGCTCGGCGACGTGCCGAGGCATTGGGTCGTCAAACGCCTCCGTTTTCTCGGCGATGCAATTATCGGCTTGACCTTTGATCCCGGCGATATTGTTGACGAGGGACGTGGCACGTTGGTTCTCCGCGCCTCTAACGTTGTCGCCGGGCGCATCGTGCTTGAAGACACCCTATTTGTTCGCGGGCCAATCCCTGATCGACTCATAACTAGGGCTGGCGACATACTTATTTGTTCGCGAAGCGGCAGTCGGGCGTTGATCGGGAAGAATGCCATGATCGACGAGCGGTCAGCCGGACTCACATTCGGTACATTCATGACAGTCTTCAGGAGTTCGCACAACGAGTTTCTCTCTTATGTGTTCAACTCACAGCTGTTCGAATTCCAATCAGGCGCGTTTCTGACTTCCACGATCAACCAGTTGACTGTGAGCAACCTTTACAGTTTCGAGGTGCCGGTGCCCCCGCCGAGCGAACAGCGGTTAATTACTGCATTTCTCCGCCGAGAAGTCGCGCGGATTGACGAACTGAGTGCCACAATAGAAGAGGCCGTCGAGCGCGCGCTCGAGTACCGCTCGGCTCTGACTACAGCTGCCGTAACGGGCAAGATCGACGTCCGAGGTCTCGCCAAGTGAGTCAAACAGACGAGCGGGCCTTTGAGTCTTATGTGGAGGAGATCCTCAGCACCCGAGCGAATTGGCAGAAGATCTCGGTCGAGGAGTGGGACCAAGAGCGTGCCCTCTTTCCGGGCCGCATCTGCTCGTTCCTCGAGCGGAGTCAACCGAACACCTGGGCAGAAGTAATGAAGCTGCACGGAGAGGGACTGAAACCACTCCTGATCAACGGGCTCGTCAAGGAGCTCGAGTCCAAGGGTTCGCTTCACATCTTGCGTCACGGCTTCAAGTTCTTCGGCAAGACCTTCCGACTCGCGTACTTCAAGCCGGCTCATGGCCTGAACGACGAGGTGCTGCAGCTGTACGGCAAGAATCTACTGGCCCTAACGCGGCAGGTGCCCTGCCATCCAGGCAAGCGTGACACGGTGGACATGCTGTTCTCTCTGAACGGCCTCCCAGTCGCAACCTGCGAGCTCAAGAACCCGTGGACCAACCAGACCTGGCGCAACGCCGTGGTTCAGTACCAGAACGACCGTGATCCTCGCGCGCCCCTCTTCCAGTTCAAGCGACGCGCGCTGGTCCACTTCGCGGCCGACCCCGACGAGATCCACATGGCGACCCGGCTCAATGGTGCGTCTACGTACTTCCTACCCTTCAATCGAGGCAGCCACCCCGGGCGAGTTCAGTGCGGAGCAGGGAATCCGCAGCATCCGTCCGGCTACCGCACTGGGTACTTTTGGGAAGACGTCCTACAACGCGAGAGCTTCCTGGACATCATCGGCCACTTCATGTTCATCGAGAGGGCCGAGGAGAAGGTGGATGACGGGCAAGGTGGGAAGCGTGTGATCACCAAGGAGACTATGGTCTTCCCCCGCTATCACCAACTCGACGCCGTGCGCAAGCTCGTCGCCGCATCGCGTAGCGAAGGGACCGGTCACAACTATCTGATCGAGCACTCCGCCGGAAGCGGGAAAACGAACAGCATCTCATGGCTCTCACATCGGTTGGCGAGCCTGCACGGCCATACTGACAAAAAGATCTTCGACTGTGTCATCGTGATCACGGACCGGCGCGTTCTGGATCGACAGCTTCAAGACGCCATCTATCAGATCGAGCACGCGCAGGGCGTCGTGAAGGCGATCGATCAGGATTCGAAGCAACTCGCCGAGGCCCTCATTGACGGTACCCAGATCGTCGTCACCACCTTGCAGAAGTTCCCCTTCGTGCTTCGCGGGCTGCTACACGCAGCTGGCGCGGAGGCTCAAGAGAAGGCTACTGACGAGGAGAAACGCCAGGCGGAGAGTTGGGAGGCCCAGATTGCGTCACGCCGGTACGCCGTGATCGTGGATGAGGCTCACTCGAGCCAGAGTGGTGAGTCAGCACGAGAGTTGAAAGAGATACTAGGCACCCGATTGGACGAGGACGCGGAAGGGGAGCAGGACTGGGAAGACCGGCTCAACCAGATCATGCAGTCTCGCGGCCGCCGTCCGAACCTCAGTTTCTTCGCGTTCACCGCGACCCCCAAGGGGAAGACGCTCGAGCTCTTCGGCCGACCGAACACGAGTGGGCTGCCCGAGCCCTTTCATATCTACTCGATGCGCCAGGCCATTGAGGAGCGCTTCATCCTCGACGTGCTGACGAACTACGTCACGTACGCAACGTACTATCGACTGCGCAAGGCCGCTGAGGAGGATCCCCAGCTTTCAAAGCGGAAGGCCGTGCGAGCGCTCGCGAAGTTCATGAGCCTCCACCCTCATAACGTCGAACAGAAGACGGAGGTGATGGTTGAGCACTTCCGCGAGAGCGTACGTCACCGGATCGGCGGCCTGGCAAAGGCCATGGTCGTCACCTCGTCCCGGCTGCACGCGGTGCGTTACATGCTGGCCTTTCAACGATACATAACCGAGAAGGGCTACACGGACGTGCGGCCCCTCGTCGCTTTTAGCGGCACCGTGAGGGACCCGGACACAGGCGTCGAGTACACCGAGCCTGGGATGAATACTGACGTCGTCACCGGTAAGCCCATCGGCGAAGGTCAGCTGGCGGATAGGTTCGACACGGCCGAATACCAGATCCTGCTGGTCGCGAACAAGTATCAGACCGGCTTCGATCAACCCCTACTCAACGCGATGTACGTGGACAAGCGGCTTGATGGTGTACAGGCGGTGCAGACACTCTCGCGGCTGAATCGGATGATCCCCGGCAAGGATGAGCCGTTCGTACTGGACTTCGTGAACAAGACCGAAGATATCTTCCGGGCTTTCAAACCCTTCTATGATCGTACTGAACTCGCGGAGGTGTCTGATCCATCAAAGCTGAACGCGCTCAAGCACGAACTCGATCAAGAGCAGGTGTATCACTGGAGCGAGGTGGAGGCGTTCGCGCAGGTCTTCTACAGGCCATCAGAGCAGCAGAGGCCGTCCGACCACGCCGAGATGAGGCGGCACCTCCAGCCTGCGGTTGATCGCTACCGACACCTCGCCGACGATGAGAAGCGTGCTGCGTTCCGTGAACGCCTGAGCGCCTTCGTCAATCTGTACTCGTTCATGAGCCAGATCATGCCGTACGCCGACCGCGACCTGGAGCTCCTCTACAGCTACGGTCGGCTGTTGCTTCGCGACCTGCCCTCAACGAGAGGAGGGCCCGTCCAAGTTGATGATGAGGTCGAGCTCCAATACTACCGCATGCAGCGCATCTACTCAGGCGCAATTGACCTTAGGGCGGGAGAAGCTCAACCGGTGAAAAGCCCGACGGACGTAGGCACCAGCAGGGCGAAGGAAGACAAGGCGCCGCTGTCGGAGATCGTCGAGGCGCTCAACGAACGCTTCGGAACCGACTTCAAGGAAGAGGACAGGTTGTTCTTCCAGCAGATCAAGGAACGAGCCTGCAGCAACGAGCAAGTCATTAAGACAGCCCGCGCGAACTCTCTCGACAAGTTCGAGCTCGGGATTCGGAAGCTCATCGAGGACATCATGATCGACCGAATGGCGGAGAACGACAAGATCGTGACGCGCTACATGTCGGACAAGGACTTCCAGGGATCTGCTTACCCACTCCTCGCCAAGGAGATCTACAACTCGATTCGTGGCAGCGGCCAAGTGGAGTAGAAGCGAGAGAGAGTGGGCCAGTTCGGGGGTGCCCACCACTGCGGATGTCGCCCCTGACTCCAACGTCAGCAGATCAGGTGCCGGACACAGGCCGCCACGACGAGTTGCGCGGGCGTATGGACGCGTCGCAGTACAAGGATTCGCACCTCGTGCGCGCGCGCATGGGCGGCAGGGTAATGAGCCGCTGAGGTTAGCAGCGCGCCGTTGCCGCCGCTGGTACTGTATGCGAGTCCTCGCGAGCGGGCCTTCAAGACATGACCGTCGGAACAGGAATATTTCTAGGCTTAACTGTCATTGCCGGTGTCTGGTTGTATGGACAGACCAAGGATCGATGGCGTTGGACGCGCATAGGCAAATGGGTCGCCGTAATTACCGCTTTACCGCTCCTGGCTGGTGTGCTTTGGTTTGCAGAGGAACGAATTGCAGCAAGACCTAGGCCTACCGCTGAATATGGCGGTGTTACGTTGGGCGCGACCAAGCGCGAGGTCATTTATGCACTTGGTCAACCGACCGAGGTCCAAGAAGATAAAGAGCCTGAAAACTGGGGCCGAGAGGTGCTCAAAGTATCGGAACTGAAGGATGGAACGTCCTTCTTTACCTACCGATTCTGGGCATACGGCGGACTCACAGTGGAGTTTGCGCTTGATACCCAGAGGGTGGCTGAAGTGGATTGCTTCGTACTGGGGGAAGCTCGATGCCCCTCCTTGCTAGGCATTTCGGCCGGCGCAACAGAAGATGACGTGGTTGCTCACCTCGGCACACCAAGTAAGTCCAATATTGCCGACGATCTAAGCGGCGTAAAGACTCTGACGTTCACGAGGTGGAACGCAGAGTATTTCTTGGACAAGAAACACGTCTACGGCTTCGCGCTATTTCAGCCTGGAGCCAAAACCTCTCGGTTTCGCGAACCCGCTCGAATGCCGCCATGCAAGAACGGCGCGCCCGAATGCGCCCCTTGGGAGCGAGCCTGGAGTGAGTCGGGGAAGTCGCCGGTCGCAGCCTCGCCCGAGGAGCAGAAGTAGCGGGCAGCGCGTGATGAGCTCAGACGGCTCGCTCGCGGGATTACCGTCCTCCGGTGAACAACCGAACGAGCGCCGCCACCAGCGGTCGGATGCTGAGAAGGATCGCCATCAGACGCATGCGCCAAACGATGTACTTCGCGCGACCGTAACTCCGCTGGAGCAGTGCATCGTAGTACTCGTGCTGCTCCTGGGCGATATATGGCGCGATGATTCTCTCGTAAGCAGGCCCGGTGAATATGAAGCCCAGCACCGCGGTGAGCCGCCCTGCCGGCGCGCGCGCGATGCGTGGCGTCGGGCCATCGGTTTCAGCGGTCGTCAACGTGGCCGTCGCGGTCGCCTTCACGGCAACGGCGCTGTCAAGGGTTATGGCTATCGTCCGCGATGTAGGGGTGTCCACCGTGACGCTCATGGAGTGCATAGTCGATCCGGCCAGTACCGAATTCACCACCGCAGACCGCGCTGCGGCCTCCCGAGGTGCCAAGGGCGTGTCACCCTGATTACTGGCGGGAACGTGCGGTGCCATCATCTGGGCTGAGCTGTTTGGGCCCCAGGTAGATCCCCATCCCTGCGTAAACGTTGACATCGACTGCACGAAAAGCTGCAGCGGATCCCTCTGCGCGAAAAGCCGCGGATCCCTTTGCACGAAAAGCTGCGGATCGCTCTGCACGAAAAGCTGCGGATCCCTCAGCACGTAAAACGGCGGAGGTCTCGATTCGCTCATGCCGGCACCCTCATCACGGCCGCGCCCATGGCTTCCTGCGCCGCCTCCATCGCCAGCAGCGCGCGCTCCCCGAGTGCGGTCAGCTTGTAGTGTGGGCGCGGCAACCCAGGATGGCTATCCTCGGCCGGAGTGCGAGACTTGATGAACCCTTTCTCCTCCATCCGCGCAAGCGTGACGTAGATTGCTGCGCGGCCGAGCTCACCGCCCGACGCATTCACGATTTCTAACCCGTACATTTCGCGCGGGCCGTCACGCAAGAGCCGCAACACAAGAAGCTCCTTGCCCGAAGGCAATCGAGTCGCCATTCGCTATCCCCACGTCGTTTGATGCCTGTCTCGGATGCTAGTCTTTCGAGTTGTAAGAGTCAAATGGCCGGAGTATCCTTGAAACGCAAACGCCCCGGCGCAGAAGGCTCCAAGCATGAACGATGTGGCCGCAGCATTCGCAAAGCTCGCCGGAATCCGTAGCGGGTTGGAGTCAGCACTCACCGAGACACGTGGTGGTCGGCGGAGTGAGCTGCGAGAGATGCCCGTGCAGAACTTCCTCAAGGAGGACGTGGGACCCTATTTCGAGGGCACGGCCAAACAGCTTGAGGTCCTCAGGACCCGCCTGCCCGAGCTATTCGGCGACTTTCCGCAAACTGAGACCGAGCCCAATGTCGAAATGATGGCGCCAAACCCGAAGCGGTTCGGGCGCCCGCAATTGGAGCGCCTCGGTCGCAACATTGACCAGGTATTTGAAACCCGCTCTCATAGTGAGCTTGCGACCCCGGAGGCGGCAGCCATTCAGCCTCGCGTATTCATCTCGCACGGGAGTGCCGCGGATTGGCGAGAAGTACAGGCGTTCATAGAGCGGGACATCGACATCCGCACCCTGGAACTCGAGCAAGAGCCCAACCTTGGACGCACCGTGCTCGAGAAACTCCGGCAGGAATCGGAGAGATGCACATCCGCCGTGATAGTCATGACCGGTGACGACGTCGATGCCGATGGCCGTTTGCGGGCCCGTGAGAACGTCCTTCACGAGATCGGCTACTTCCAGGGGAAGTACGGGCTCTCTGCTGTCTGCCTGCTGCACGAGGAAGGCACGAACATCCCGAGCAACATCCACGGGCTGGTTTACATCCCGTTTCCCAAAGGGGCTGTGCGAGCGGCGTTCGGTGCCCTGGTACGTGAGCTCAAGAGCTTCTATCGGCGGTAGGTCGTGTTACTCGGCGAATTGGCGAAGGTCGACGAGGCGTTGCTGCGTTCGGTGTGCGCCGAGCACCGGTGCGAGTCGCAGACGCTCGACTTCAAGCGAGAGCTCCCCGGGAGCGACGACAAGAGCAAGAGCGAGTTCCTGAAGGACGTGTGCGCCTTCGCCAACGCCGATGGCGGCGATCTGGTGTACGGCGTGGACGAAAAGCCTGCCGGCCACGCCGACCACCTGGCCCCCATCCCCGTCGTAACGCACGGACTCGATGCGACAAAGCTGCGTCTGACGCAGATACTCCAGACTGGCCTTGAGCCGCCGCTCCCGGGAGTGGTGATGCACCCGGTGTCGCTCGCGAGCGGCGATTACGCCCTGGTGGTGCGCGTGCCGGCTTCGTTCCAGCGTCCGCATCGATATCGCACAGGGGGACACACGCGCTGGGTTGTCCGCGTCAATACCGGCACTGTCGATCTTACCTATCAGCAGATCCGCGACGCCTTCGACCGCGGGGCCACGCTCGCCGAGCGCACCCGCAGGTTCCGCGACGAGCGCCTGTCGGGCGTGGTCTCCGGGACCACCGGTCGCCCCCTACGCGCGGGACCGCGCTGCGTGGTGCACCTGATCCCCCTTGCCGCAGTGGCCGGCAGGCTCACGGTCGACGTTGGCCCGCTCTATCGCAACGGGTACCAGGAGCTGATGTTCGACGATTGGGGCGGGGCCACCCGAGACTTCAACCTCGACGGGCTCGTGATCTATCCCGGCCGCCACTCGGCGGACATCGCCTACTCACAGCTGTTCCGCGCGGGCGCTCTCGAAGCCGCTCGGTGGGTCGGCGCGCTGTACGCCGTGGAAGAGGAGGACAAGACCGCCATCCCAAGCGGCGTGGCCTCGGGCTTCATTCGGGAGGCGCTGCTTAAGTTCTTCGCGGCGGCCGCTCGGTGGAACGTGAGCGGGCCTGCAATTGCTGCCGCCGCACTCCTGGGCGTTGACGGATGGCGCTTCACGCACTTACCGCCGGGTGGCTTCATTGTGCGACGGCGCGCCGACCGGCCCAATCTGATGCTCCCCGAGGTCTTCGTAGACCAAGTGGGCGCCATCGACAGCCCCGAAGCGACGGTCATCAGGCCCCTCCTCGACACCCTCTGGCAAGCCTTCGGGCTCGAGCGTTGCGGATTCTACGATGCCGACGGTAACTGGGTGATGTACTGAGGCGCCCGTGACAGACGACGACGAAATCGATCCAACTGAGCTCGAGGACAACCGGATCTGCACATCATGCATCGGCGACGATTACCTGAAGGCCGAAGTAGAGCGTACCGGGGATCCGAAGGCCTGTTCCTATTGCGGCAAGACTGCGAAAACAATCGCCATCGGTGATCTGGCGGACCTCGTCGACAGCGCGTTAGAGGATCACTACTACCAGACCTCGACGGAGCCAGAAGGAGTGGAGTATCTGATGGCCAAGGAGGTTGGTGGCTGGGACCGGCACGGTGAACCAATTACCTCGGTCATCGCAGAGGCCGTAAAGATCGACGACGAGCCCGCAGATCACGTTCGGCGCGTGCTCGAAGAACGCCATTACGACTTCGACGCAGCAGCCGCAGGAGAGGAAAATCCATTTGACGAGGAAGCGCACTACGAGGAGAAAAGCGTTGAGGACTACGAACTCCAGGAAGCCTGGCTCAACTTCCAGGAAAGCCTCAAGTCGGAGTCCCGATTCTTTAACTCTGATGCTCAGAGTACGCTCGATTCAATCTTCGAAAATCTCGCGAAGCTGCGCACGCACGATGGCAGGTCAGCCCTCGTCGATGCCGGGCCTGGCCGCGAAATTAGCGGGCTCTATCGCGCACGGGTGTTTCAGTCGCGCGAAAAACTGGAAGCTGCTGTTAAGCGGCCGGACATTGAGTTAGGGCCACCGCCTTCGCCGCTAGCAATCGCCGGGCGCATGAACGCGCGCGGCATCGGGGTGTTTTACGGAGCCACCAACGCCAACGTTGCGCTCGCCGAAACCAGGCCCCCGGTCGGCAGCAAAGTCGCCGTTGCCCGGTTCGAGATAGTCAGGCAACTGCGGCTGTTGGATATCGAGGTACTGCGCTCCGTCTACGTAGACGGAAGTATCTTCGACGGCGACTACACCCGGCGCTTGGAGAAGGCCAAATTCTTGCGGACGGTCAGCCACCGAATCACCCAGCCGGTCATGCCAGACGATGAGCCCTTTGAGTACCTGGTGACGCAGGCCATCGCCGACTACCTGGCTGCGCAGAGGGACCCAGCACTCGACGGAATTATTTACCCGTCAGTGCAGGATGGTGGACCTCATAAGAACGTGGTGCTTTTCCACAAAGCGTCGCGCGTCCAGCCGCTAGACATTCCGCCGGGTACCGAGATATCCGCCTCGCTGGAGAGTTACGACGAGGACGGCGGATATCCCGACTATGATGTGCATGAGGAAGTGCCCGAACAGAAATCCGCCCCTAAGGAAACTGCTGACCGCGGCTTCTCGGTCTGGCCCTTCCTCAAGTCGACGAGGCGAGACGGTCAAGATGACTCGAGAGATCCGTCACTGCGGCTCGACCCCGGCGCAATGGCTGTCCATCACGTGGACAGCGTTGCATTCAAGACGGAGGCCTTCCCCGTCTCCCGTCGCCGAACCGAAAAGCGAGCGACGGTAAGTAAAGATAACGAGTTCTAGGACACGGTGGGCAGAATAGAGCCATCTTCAGGGCAACTCTAAGTCAGCAGGGTTCAGCGGGTTTCGAAACCCAACTCGGGCCCCCGCTACCTTGGGACACGCCGAGGGAGCATGAGTGGATAAGTGTCGAAGCGCGCCCCCATTTGAACCGGCCAGTCTTCCCAACCTCAGTTGCTGACGAGATCGTATGGTCCGCTGTCAGACGTCGGGCCCTCTCTCGCCTCGCCCCAGTCGCTTATCGAACAGCTGGGTCGTCACGAGTCCGCACCTCGCGCGTATGTCTTAGCGCCTCAGCAATCAATTCTCGGCCCGTACGAGGTGGTGGCATATGAGCCGAAAATCCTCTCACTTGTGCAGCGAGTTCCGGTCGACCGTCAGCAACCAGGATGTCGCTGACTGCCCACCAGCCCCGTTCTACGGCTCTTCGCGTTTCAAGGAGTCTTGCCTTGCCCGTCTCGATCCGCAGGTCCCCCTTCAATAACTCAGCCGCCACCGCTTCAGCTCGCGTGCGGGTGTGACGGGATTCGCCGCGGAGTTCCGCTCGATAGATGCCGTCGCGCTTCGGCGATCGATTCTCTCCTCTCACACCGCGGTCTGTTGCGTTGGCGGCGACGCCTAGCGCGCGCAGGTGGCGAGCGAACTCCTGTCTCCATTCCCGCAACGTTGCCTTGCGGATGTTCAGACGCACCCCTTGTTCGCTCATCGCCTTGACGATCATGTGCACGTGGGGATGCGGCTCATCGGTGTGCAGCACCATTGCGTAGCGATGTTTGAGTGCGAATTCCTCCCTCGCAAAATTCTTCACTGCCGCCAGCACCTTGTCCCGCGGGGTCCCGGCTGGCATCGAGAACATGAGCTTGTGGGCCAATTTGGGCGGCGACCGAGTAGACCAGGATTCAAGGTCGACCTTGCGCCGATGCTCTTCCAGATCCAGATCCCAGTCTTCGAGCAGCTCATTCTCGACTCCTTTACCTGAGAGGCGTTGACCGTCGTCGGTCTCGATGTCCACTTCACCTCCTCGATTCAGGTAGCCGAGATGACGCCCGATAGCCTTGAGGTCTTGCCCTCCCCGGCTCAGCACCTTGACCATGACTTCCGGCGTGCGCCGCACGGTGCGCTCAATGAGCTCTGTTTCGTCATGCGACAGGTGGTCCCGGCGAACTGGCCCCCGACGGGCATAGGACGCAATGTCCAACAGCGGCCTTGCCCCGAGATCAATGAGTCGTGTCGGCATACCCCTGCTCCCACGATTTCACGTTTGCCCGGAGTAACGCCTTCACGTGGTCGCGAAGCGCCTCGGCTACCTTGAGCATCGACCGCAGGTCCTCCCGTCCAGGCCCGGCTGGCTTTCCGCCCTGATTGGCAACCCTGGCGATCTGATTCAGGTTTCGTCCGATGGCTCCGAGCTCCGCCACCGATCGCTTCAGTGCGGAGAGCTCCTCTTTGGGGAGGGGCGTAAGGTTCCGTAGATGCGAGCGGACGAGAACCGAGACGTAGGTGGCCGACGGCATACCGCGAGCAGTCGCCCTGCCGCTCAACAGGACGCGATCTTCAGGCGCCAGCCGAACGCTCAGCCGAGCATCCCGACTCACCTTCTCCAGAGCCTCGATCTTCGGGGACCCCTCTGCAGCGGACGTCCGGAGCATCGTCTCGAGGAGCTCTCTGACGAGCGCGGACTCCGTGATTTGCTCTCGCTCGGCAAGCACCCGCAGGAGCGTCTTCATCTCCGGTGTCACGCGAGCAGCCACAAGAGGAGGCGCAGCCATGATCACGGAGTGTTAAACAAGAGCAGCCGCGAGGCTATCCTGCATGTCGTCGAATTGGCCCCGATCCATGTGTAGCAAGCCCGGATGGCTGTCCGCACGGAACTCCTTGGATCCATCGCACCCTCCCACCGCGCCGCCCAAGGCGAGCCAAAAAAAGAGGGGGCGCCGCCGCAGCAGCGTCCCCTCTTCAAGTCCCGTCAGGCCGCCCGGGCGCGTGCCAGGTCCCAGAGACCCGAGTTCAGCCGCACGTCCTCCCGGATGGCCCGAATGGCCCGGGTCCGCATCAAGCGTCCGGAAGCTGACCGCCGAACGATGCCGCCCCGCAGAACGTTTTCCTGGACGACGTTGAACGTCCGCCAGAGGTCATCACCGGCGTCCTCTGCACGACGCGGCACTAGGAGCCGACTCGGCTCGAGGCCCGTCTCGGAAGCCCCGTGGAAGCGCAAGGCTGCCGCCTGTGCGGCGAAGTCGATGCGCTCGATCTGATCCAGCCGGGTGCGCTCCATGCGCTCCACGGAGCCCGCCAGCGCCTCGAAACGCTCGCTGACCTGCAGCGCCGCCCGGACCACGTCGGCGACGATGTCCCCCCGGTGGGCGACACGGAAGACGGGGAAAGTCCCCTCTGACACAACCAGTCCATTGGTGCACACGGCCCTGTATAAACCGACCCGGAGCTGGTAGGCGCTCGTCCCATCGTGAGAGTTGAGAAAGAGGATCTCCGGCACCGCATCGCGCAAAGCCACCGTCTCGAACCGGCGGCGAAAGCGGATCAGATGGCGAGCGTGAAGCGCGCTGCGGGCCCGAATCGCCTGCCGGGCCTCCACCGGGTAGAAGCCCGCGAGCTGCAGAGCGTCCACCACTCGGGCGGTCGAGATGAACGTATAGGCGGAACTCCGACTCTCGTGCGCGCAGTCGGCGAACGCCGCCGGTGCGCGTTGCCGCAGCGCTTCGAGAGAAAGTGACGCGAGGAACGCCGAGCTGTGCGACGGAGGATTAAGAGCGAGGGTGTTCATGGCTGAACTCCTGAGAAGCGTTTGAACGGGGCGGGATTGCCCGCGCAGGGCGCCTCACGCCGCAGCGCAGCCGTCAATGGGCGAAGCCGGCCCGTCAGGGACGCAAGCGCGTTTCGCGCGCCGCCATTGACGGCGAGACCGGCGTGATACCCTGCGCGAACCAGGCAAGCCCGCCTCCCCCTCCTCCCTGATGCGCTTGCCCCGGCGCCAGTCAAAGGTTCCCCGCCGGTTGGCGTACGCACACGACCCGCACGTCTCGCCACAATTCCCAACGCACCTCCGGACTCTGATCCCAGCGCGTCCCTGGGTCTTGCCCGAAAAATCGCGCCCGGCCGGGAGACCGGGCGCAACGTGCTCCGACTACAGAAGTCCCGCTTCCGCGAAGGAGTAGATCGCCTCCGCGACGATCAGGTGATCGAGCACCCGCACGTCGATGAGTGCGAGGGCTTCCCTCAACCGCCGCGTGATGAGCTCATCCGCGGCGCTCGGCTCCGTCAGGCCCGAGGGATGATTGTGGTAGAGCACGACCGCCGCCGCGTTATGCGCCAGAGCAGACTTGACGACTTCGCGCGGGTGGACCGAGGAACTGTTGATCGTGCCCCGGAAAAGATTCTCGACGGCGATGAGTCGATGCCGGCTGTCGAGGTGCAGCATGCCGAACACCTCGTGCTCGCAGGCGCCGAGATGCATGCGGAGGAACTCACGAGTGAGGGCTGGAGAGGTGAGAACGGGCGACCCGACGCGGTAGCGCTGCGCAAGAAGCGCCTGGGCACGCTCGAGCACGTCACCGGGCCGGGCCTCATGAAAGCCGGACTCATCGCGGACGTAAAGCGTGGTCATGATGGAGGGCCTCTCAAGTGCCGGGCGGGATTGCCCGGTGCCCGCACCCCACGCCGCAGCGCAGCCGTCAATGATCGAAGACCGCGACCACGCGGCGCGCGAGTCCTCGAGCGCGTCATTGACGGCGAGAACGGCGTGGTACCCTTAAAAGGCACCAGCAAGCCCGCCCTCCTCTCCCTCTCCATGGCTCCGATCACGATCCGACCGTACCAGCCCACGGACGCCGCAAGCCTGACGAGGCTTTTCCGAGATTCGGTTCGGCGCATTGCCGCGCCCGATTACACGGCGTCGCAGCTACGAGCGTGGGCCCCCGATCTCATCGACGAGCAGAAGTTCGGGCATCGATGCGGGAGCAAGGCGACGTGGGTCGCGGAAGTCGAAGGCCGCATCGCGGGTTTCTCCGACCTCGAACCCGACGGCCATATCGACATGCTGTATGTCCACCCGGACTTCCAGCGCCGCGGCGTGGCCCGTGCTCTCCTGCGGCACGTCGAGGATAGACTCGAGCCCTTGGATCTGCGCCGCTTGTACGCCGAGGCCAGCATTACCGCACTACCCGCCTTCGAAGCGGTGGGGTTCCGAGTCGTCGTCCCGCAAACCACCACCGTACGGGGCGAGACGATGACCAACTATCGGATAGAAAAGCGCCTCGAAGCTCCGGCCGATCTGTCACCGTCGACGCTGTAGTGCTGCCGCAGCCCCGACGGGCACCAAGCCCGCCGCTCGCACCTCTGACTTATCCTTTCCGCGCCGAAGGGAAATCACCGCCGGCATCTCGATGTTCGGTGCGGCGTGTCCGAGAGCGTTGAACTGCTCGGGATTGAGGAACATCGCCGAGCAGCCTGAGCAGGCGTAGAAGGAGGTGGTGTAGAGCGCACCGGTCTTGCGCCTCACCGATACAACGTGCCAGCGATATCGCACCGAGGGAGTGCACCGCGGTGGATTTCACCTGATAGGCAAAGGGCAGCATATCGGGCGCGAGGCGCGCCTGGAGGATGTCCTGGTGCTTGATCGCTTTCTCCTCGCAGAAGGTCTGTGCCTTCACCAGGAGCCCCGAAACCGATCCGAGGATCTGCTGATAGGAGGGGATCGTGGCGGCGTAGAGCGAGAAGGCCATGGGATTACCTCGAAAGCAATCGCTGCGGAGGACTCGGATCTTAGTCTGCGCGTTGAGCGCTCGCACTTATCCAGTGGTTCGCCATTGCATGCACTGGATTCACTTGCAGGAGAGAGTGTCGTTAGGCTTCGTGTGGCATGGGAAGAACCACGGACCAATGGCGTTGCCGGATCTGCAGCTTCGATTCGAGGGCGTACGCCGCGGGACCTTCTCCCCCGATAGGACTCCCCCTCCCGAAACCTTCGCGGCCCTCCACGCACGGATCGCAGAGACGCTGGGCGCGCTCGAAAAGATTGAGCCGACCGAGATCAATTCCTTCATCGGGCGGGAGATGTGCTTTGTGCGCGGCGAGCACCGCCTCGAGTTCACGGCGGAGAATTTCCTCCTGTCATTCTCACAGCCGAATTTCTACTTTCACGCCGCCACGGCCTACGACATTCTTCGCTGGAAGGGCGTGCAGATCGGCAAGCGGGATTTCACGGGGGCCCTTCGCCTGAGGAGGTGAGGTCCACCTCGGCACTGCAACGCGGCAAGGCAGCCATTCCCAACAGGTGTCGCCGACGCAAGCGGCCGGGAGACTTTGTGAAGAGCCGTGTCCTGTTTTCCCGACCTCTATGTTTCCTTGTCGCGGCACTTGCCTCCTCGCCGGTGCCGCGAGCGCGCGCATCTTCTCTCGGATGCGCTGCTCGAGCTGCGGCAAGCAGGTCGCCGAAGTCGTGGCGGTTGCAAGCCACGACCATATGGCATCCCCAAACGTCCACCCTTCGATCCACGACGAATTTGTTCCACCGTTTCGCCCACCACAATCGCGGCGGGAATATCTAGCGCTGCCGCAATCGGGAAGACTCGGCCGCGCGAGTGTCGCCAAGTTGGTGCAAGTGTCTGATTCGCGGCAGGATGTGAAAATCATGTCCCCGAGTTGGGCACACCGTTCGACTCACCGGGTGTCCCGACGACTGCCCGCGCCGCCCACAGCCCCCGCACCTTACTCAGGCGGGAGGCCGCCGCGAATGACTGCCGAGGCAGACAGATAATTTACGCATCTGTTTGTTTTATAGGATCTTTCCTAAATGGAATTAGACCGATGTCATCACCATGTCATCAGGCCAACCGTGCTAGCGCCAAAAGTGTACTGCAGCGGGCTTTCGTTGAGCGCACTGCCTGGCCGGTACCATTGGCGGAGGCGGCGGGCGAAGGGAGCTACGATGAGGATCATATGGCGAGCAGTCCTCTGCGCGGCGGTGTATGCGGCATCCATCGCTGCGGCGAGCGGCGCTGAGGAGGACCCGGCGGCCCGGCTCCGACACGCGCGAAGCCTACGATGCACCTATCAATCGAGCGTCGGGACTTGGGTCCGGAGCGGGCATCGGACGGTCGAGGAAGATAAGGATAACGGGGTCGCTACGTACGACAACATCAACCTCGCGAAGGGAACGGCGCGAATCATCGCCAATGTCGGGGCAAGCGATCTGAAGGCTTGGCTAGCCCGGGACGGGAGCCTTTGGCTGGTGGAGAGCACACCGCTCGGTTACGAGGTCATCACGACGGTGTTCCCGATGTACGTGGAAGGCAGCCACGATGAGTTGGTCGTGCTCGAATCGCGGCACTCGCTCGCGGGGTTCATCGCCCTCGGGCAAACCTCGTACGGAACCTGCAAGATCTGGGAATGAAGTCACGCATGATGATCCATGTGTGATCTGACCCTTGATCTGCCCTCCTTCCTCGGCGGTGCCAAGGACGTGGCCCTCGCGGTTGCAGCGGTCGTTACCGCGACCATAGCGTACCGTGGGCTGCAACAGTGGCGCGAGGAACTGCGTGGAAAGGCCGACTTCGAGGTGGCGCGCGGCCTGTTGCGTGCGACGTTCAAGCTGCGCGAGACTCTGAAGCTCGCGCGGTCGCGGGGCATGCGGCTGACGTTCGAGTTGGGGGACACGCTGAGCTTCCAAACTGAGAACGAGGCAAGAGCGCACGAGTATGGAAAGCGCCTGCGCATGGTTGGGGAGGCACTTCAGGAATTCGATGTGCAAGCCGTCGAGGCGGAAGCACTGTGGGGCCATGAGATCGCGCAGAACGCCGAGGCGCTGAGGCAGTGCGTGACCACGTTTAACGTTTCTGTCGATGCGATCCTCGATGATCTAGGCGAAGGCGGGGCGCACTTTGAAAGCAATAAAGAGTGGGGGCGTCAAATGCGAGCGAATGCCCACGCCTCGCCCGACGAGAAGAACAATCCGCTTTCAAATGCAATTGCAGCGGCAGTCGGCGGTATAGAAGCGAGGCTGCGCGTACACCTTGAGCGGCCTAAATGAAGACGGAGAAATCGGCTCATCCGTAGACCATGCCCGCATGGACACGAAGATCCCCGTAGTCGTCAGGATGCACGTCGAGTGCAAGTGCGGCCACGTCGAGGATGAGACCTACGAGTTCGACATGCCCTTCAAGAAGGCACAAGCAATGGAAGCCAACGAGCCGGGGAAGTGCCCCGAGTGCGGCGAGCCGGTGCAGATCCACTTGAAGCGGTGGCAGCAGCGGCAATGATGAAACACACGAGACTCACAGCACTTGCACTGCTGCTCGGTTGCTCGATGGCAGCGACCGATCCGCCCCTGGTATCTAGTACAGCGTTCAGCGGTCATCGGCCCCATCACCTCCGCTCGGCCCGCGCCCTTGACCGAGTACCAAAGTCGCACAGAGCTGGACACGTTTTGTGGTACAGCTGGGCGACGGCGCCAGCCCACTTAGCATAGCCTCACCACAACGGCTGTACGGGCACCTTAATGACACGGACGAGACCGGAGTGATTGAGACGTGGCCCTCGCCGCCACAAACGGCAGACGGGTCAACTGAGCGGTAGCGAAACCCTATGGCGCTTGACGAGAAAACACTGTCGCAACTTCTAGAAGCGGCGGTCGCAGACAGTCCGTCGTTGGATGACCTCGGCTTCAGCGCCGCACTACAGCTGGGACAACGCGACAAACTACCCGCTTCGCTCCAGGCTTTGTTTGCCTACATAGACGCGACACCGGAACTGGCGCTCTTTCGGGGTGGGACGTACTTTCTCGCCGGCAGCGGAGGGACGGCAAGTCCCGACCGGCTGATCGTCTTCCTATTGATGCGAGCCGTGAACGAATCACCAGCGGTCGCCGTGACGTACCTGAAGCGATACCTGGCGGCCACTGAGATCCCGTGCATACGCCGAACCATTATGATGGGCGTTGTCGCAGGAGCCCCAGTCAACCTCAACGCAAACACGCGCTTCATTCCGTGGGGTCAGTATCAAGACGATGGGGACCCGATACTCAAACAAGAGTCGGATCGGCTGAATGCGAACTACGGGTTCGCCCGTCCGACCGGAGTCCTTGATGCGCGTATCACTATTCCAACAGTCCACGTAGCTGCGGGAGTTCCTGTTCCGGAGGTCAAGCTACCGGATGAAACTTCCGATGCTCGTGCCCCGGTGATGGCCCTACAGCTTGTATGCCCGAACGCAGTGTTTGGACCCATAACCTGGCATCATTTTCCGCGCTGGGTCTTCGGTGCTCCTTCGGGCACGCGTTACTTCCAGCCCCTCCCCGATAGAACCGGCTTCCACAAACTGACGGACGAGGACATCGCGGAGGCACAGGCATTGCACGGGAAGCTCGCTGCGCTGCCGCCAAGCGCGCTCGACCCGCTCTGGCCGGCGGTTCATAGGCTCTCGCTTGCGCAGTCCCACATGCAGCCTGTGGAGGATGCGATAGACCTTCGGGTTGCCTATGAGATGACTTTCTTCTTTGGCGACGACGGAGGCTACCAAGGCGAGCTGAAGTTCCGACTGGCGATGCTCGCGGCGCGATTGCTCGGAAAGACCTACGCCGAGCGAGAGGAGATCAGCGCAGTGGGGAACGATCTTTACGATATGTCTTCTGGCGCAATCCACGCGGGCCGTATCAAACAGAAGTACGCAAAGAATGCGCACGAGGTTCTCGGCCGGGGCGCTGCCGTAGTACGCAAAGGGCTCAAGCACATCGTGCTCAACGGTGCACCGGATTGGAAGCGCCTTCTGCTCGAGTAGCTGGCAGACCTTGCATCGAGTCCGCTTCGGACGCAAGGAGTGCGGCTGCGCACTGTGATCGGAAACGGCACTCATCGCACGGCCAGCGAAGCGGACGCATAGGATCGCGCTCGATGCCTACAATGACGCGCTTCCCGGCTCGCGTGGCGAAGAAATGGGCGCAGCGCGGGCCGATCTCATCAGCCCGCCAGCCGTCTGCGATCCGCGCCTCTCGCGCTGCAACCAAGGCGGCTCGCTGATCCGGCGCGCGGCGGCAGCTCGTTGCGATCGAGGAGCTGGCTGCATATGTCCCTAACTACGAGCCACGTCGGGCGTCGATGGGCGCGAGTGGATCGGGGGCGGAGCGTCTGGTGTGATGCCCGTGGCGCACGGCCGGAGGATCGCGAGAGGGCGTGCGCCCGTCCATGCAGTCCGAACGGACTCGCCGTACTGTACAAGGGGCACTGCCTGCCGCGCGATGGCGCACCAGAAGCGCGAGCACGCGATGAAGCTCGAGGATCCGACCGTCAGAGGGCCTACCGAAAATTCCTGCCGGCCGTCCTGGTTTCACAGATTGCTGCAGACCGGAAGCCCAAGGAACCTACTGCAACGGGATCACTCGCGAGTGAGCGGCGGGCGCTCCTTGGTCGCTCGGGACGCAGCGCGCTCCCGCAGCCTCATAGCAAGCAAGGGCTCTCCCCGCTCGATGTCCTCGGCCAGCGCGCGACGAACGTGCGCGACGAACCGCCGGCGATCCTCGGGATCTTTCAGGCGAGCAGAGGCAAGCTCAGCCGCACGAAGACCGACGTAAGTGCCGGCCAGCTCCGGGTGCCGTTGCGTCGCCTCACGCGGGCTGAGTGAGGTATCGCGTAGCACGCGCGCCGTCTGCGCACGCTTTTCAAAGAACTCCTGCGTCTCGAGGACCCAGCGGTTTCGGAAAGCCCCCACCTCCCTGTCTCGAAGCTCTCCCTGCTCATCCTTCTCCCGACGCTTGACGGTCACTACCTCGCGCCCCGTGCGCTGCAGGATCACCTCGTCCCCCACCTTGGGCTGAGAGAGCGACTTGGCGACGGCGCGCTCGATGTCCTTCCCCCAGACCTCCCGGGTTCTGGTTGCAGTCTTCAGCCGCACGAAATATGACTGCTGCTCGTTTGGATCGTGCCGGTAGAAGTCCTTGCCGTGCTCGAGCAGCTTTCCTCGAATCCGCTCGGGGGCTGCTTCCGCTCCATGCGCGGGTGCCGGCGGCGGAACATCGATAGACGTCGACTCCGCGACCTCATCGCGGCTGCGCCCAGCTGCGCGAACGACCCGAATCCGCTCCTCCTCAGACGGCCGGTAGCCGCGAACGGAAAGGCCCGCGAGCCGTGCCTGCTGCCAGGCCTGGGCCCTGAATCGCTCGGTCCCCGATACCGATACCTCAGTCCAACCGCGCGAGCGCGCGATCTCCACGAGGCTCCTCACGATCTCCGTGTTCTCACTCACGGTCGTGAGCCGTCTCCCCTGGTCCCTGAAGGCCGGCGCGCCGTCCGGATAGTAGAACCGATTCCCCTCCTGCACGAATCGGTCGCGCACCGACTGCGGAACCGTCCAGGGATCGGTATCCTCTCGGTGGGTGTTGCTGCCGGAGTCCTTAGCCGCAGGGGACGCCGCCACCGCGGGAGAGGTCTCCGTGGCGGTCGGCGGTTGCGCCCTTCCCTGCTTTTTCCTCGCCCTGCGGCTGGGCGAGATCCCGTTCTCGGGAGGCGCGCTGCCGGCGCGTCGACGGCGGCGAGTCGCCGAAGGCGCCTCCCGATCCTCCACCTCATCGGGCATGGCTCACTCCTCGCTGGCGCTTCAGGTCTTCCGCGAACTTGTCCGCGATGAAGTGAATCTCCTCCTTACCGTATGGCCCTTCGTGGTCGGGCGGCGAGACTTGAGGGATCCGGTCTGCAAAATCGTCTTCGACGAGTGTCTCGAGCCGCCCGATATCGCCCACCGTCGCCTCGCGGATTTTCATTTCTTCCTTTCGCGTCGCACCGCCGGCGTCCGCTCCCGCCACGGCAGGCGTCGGACACGCTTGAGTTGGGACTTGCGGATGTTCCATGGCGACAGAACCTCGGGGTACGACCTGAGCCGGCGCCGGATACAGGCGCCTCCGAAACCTCCGGTCCTTGAAATACCTGACCTTCTGACACTGAATGGGACGGACGCTCTCGTAGAGGACGAGCGCCTGCTCGGTGCCGAGCTCCTTCACCTCCTGCGGCAGGAGGAGCGCCCGGCGCTGCTCACTCACGCTCTCGCTCTTTGAGCGCCCGCCGCCTGCACCGAAGAACGCCCCCGCCGGCTTCGAGACGCTCTTGACGCGCACCGTCTGAAAGCCGAGCTCGTCGGAGATCTCGCGGGCATCGGAGAAGTCCTTCGGCGCAAAGATGATGCGGGCCGCGAGGCTCTTCAGAAGTGTCTCTGCGTTATGGATGCCGTACACCTCGCGCAGCTGCGCCGGGGTCTGGATGACGAGCACCACGCGCACGTTATAGCCCGGGAGGTAACTGATGGCCTTGGCGATGATCGGGATCCGACCCAAGGCCGTGAACTCATCGAGGAGCATCAGGACCTGGTACTTCAACGCGGGATTCCGCTCGGGGAGCTCCCGGGTCTGAAGCCCGATCGCCTGCTGGAAGAAGAGGTTCAGCACCGGCTGCAGCCGCTCGAGGTCATCGAAATTCACGCCGACGTAGATCGACATGGGTTTCTTGCGAAGGTCGCGGAGATCAAAGTCGCTCGCCGAGGTCGCCTCATCCAGGATGGGGTTGAGCCAGAGGTCCAGGCGACTCGTGAAGGTCTTACGGATCGAGCTCGCAGTCACTGGAGCCAGGTCAATGACGTCATAGAGCGCGCGGACGCACTGAGGGGAGAGCGGATGAGGGCCGCTGTTCCGGCCCTCGATGAGACGCGTCCAGTGTTGCCCGAACCCCTCCGCGTCACTCGCCATGCCCTGGCGGAGCACCTCTCCGATCGTGGCGGGGAGCGAGGGCGTCTCGAAGAGATAGAGCGCAATCCCGAGAAACAAGGACCGCGCGGAGGCCGTCCAGAAGGGATCCACGCCAGGCGGATCGGGATAGAACATGCCGGCGATGCGCTGCAGGTCGTTCAACCGCCGCACGGGATCCGTCGAGACGTAGGAGAAGGGATTCCAGCGTGCGGTGCGCCCGTCCTCGGCAAAGGGATCGAAGAGATAGCACGCCTGCCCGCAACGCTGGCGGAAGCCCGCCGTGATCGTCCAGTTCTCGCGCTTCATGTCGAGACAGACCAGCGACCCCGGCCAGTGAAGCGCGTTCGGCACGGCGACCCCCACGCCCTTGCCGGCGCGCGGCGGTGCCGCGAGTGCGACACCCTGTTGTCCCGCCAGCATGAGAAGGCGCCGGCCGCGCCTGCCCAAGATGATCCCCTCGGATCCGAAGAGTCCGGCCGCGGCGATCTCAGCGCGGCGGGCGAAGCGGGCATCGCCGTGGAGCGAGCGGCGTCGAGGCAGGAGCGCGGCTCCGAGACTCACGAGCACGACGGCCAAGGACGCCGCGCTCGAGACCATGACGCGGCGCCGGACTTCCGTCCGGTCGCCGTAGTAGTAGCCATAGCGCACGACCGTCAGCGGTGTGGCGGCTCGCGGATCAAGATGAAACGACGCGAGGAACAGGCACCCCGCGAGATAGAGCGAGCCGAGCAGCGCCACGGCCGCGATCAGCACGACCCGCGGGAGCCGCCGCGCGCCGGCTCTAGCCTTTGGCTGCCAATGCCGAGCGGCGACGCTCGGGCTCGTACCAGATCTCGCGAATGAAGCGTTCATGGCGCTCGACGCCAAACTGGATGACGATATCGACCAGGAGATAGAGGAGGCTCTTGATATCCGCGCGCGCGAGCTCCCGCCCGCCGGCACTTTGTTTCACGAGGAGCACGAGCTGCTCGAAGGCGAGCTCGCAGCTCCCGGCGTGGATGCTCGTGATCGAGCCCGGGTGCCCGGAGTTGACGTTCCGGAGGTAATCGAAGGCTTCCTCCGCCCGAAGCTCGGCCAGGAGGATCCGATCCGGCTTCATGCGAAGACAGGACTCGAGGAGCTGCTTCGGCGTCACGCGCGAGAGCCCCTGGTCATCCTTGGAGTAGAAGAGCCGCACGTGATTGGGGTGCCGATCGAGGACCAGCTCCCGCGCATCCTCGATCGTCACCAGGCGCTCCTCGGGCGGGATCTCCCGGATCAGGGCCTTGGTCCACGTCGTCTTGCCTGAGCCCGTGGGCCCCGAGACCAGGATGTTCTTGCGCGAGGTGACCGCCAGGCGCATGAACGCCTCGTAGGAGCGCTCGCGGAGCAGCTTGAGGAGCTCCTGCTCCGTCTCATCGAGGGCGTCCGTCGAGCGCCGCGTGGATTTGAAGATCCCGCGCCTCCCGAGCTCCTCGATCGACCAGACCTCCTCCGAAGGCCGCCGGAGCGTAATCGCCACGGTCCCCGGGGACGTCGCCGGCGGCAGCACGATCTGAGCGCGCTCTCCGGTCGGAAGGGACGCCGAGAGGAGCGGCGCCGACTCATCGATCCGCTGCCGGGTTGAGTTCGCGATCAACTTGGCGAGCCGCCGGCACCAGTCGAAGTCCGCAAACGGTAGCTCCCGCCGCTCCCAGCCCTGGCGCGTCTCGACGAAGGCTTCACCGGGGCGGTTGATGCAGAGCTCGGTCACCTCCGGGTCGGCGAGGATCGGCCGGAGCGCCCGGAGGTTGAGCTCGAGCGACGAGCCGCCAGGAAGCTCCGCAAGCTCAGCCTCGTGCATCACGGCGAGGGCCTCTGCGGTTCGGCATTGGCGACCCGCAGCGCGTAGACCGAGCGGAAATCGACGTCCCGGGCAACGAAGACCTGGATGCGATCGCCCTGCGCCTTGGTGACGGTCGGTGGGATCGCCACGGTGCTCCGGAGCACCTCGCTCATGACATCGGTGGAGGTGGCGGGACTCACGACCACCGACCCCGAGGCGTTCTGCGAATTGACCGCCCCCTGCACGGCGCCGTTGATCACCGTGAGAAGGATCGCGGCCCCGAACCGGTCCCAGAAGTGACGATTGACCTCCCCGGAAAGGCCCGAGCGCCCGAGCTCATCCGTGCCCGGCGAGGTCAAGGGCACCACGACGCCCGTCGACGTGCGGGCCTCGGTCCACAGCACGAAGATCCGGGAAGTCCCCTGGGCCACCTGCCCGCGGGTCTCGCCAACCAATTTCGTGCCGCGCTCGAGCAGCACCACGCTCCCGTCGGCGCTGAAGGTATCGGTCGCGGTGATGCAGGTCGTCATGCCGGGCAGCGTCGAATCGATCGCGGTCTCGAGTGTGCAGTCGACAAAGGTGCCCTTCGCGAGGAGAAAGCGGCGCGTCGGGAGGACCGAGGGCATCACGGCCGGCGTCACGGTGGGCTTGAGCAGCGCGCTCAAGGGATCAGCGCCCTCCCCGGCGGCGGTCGCCGAGCCGCCCGGGGCCCGAGGGGGGTCGGAGATTGAGGCACCGGGACTCCCACCCGCGCCTGCATCCGCGGAGCCGCGCGCGAACGCAGGCCCCGCCAGGCGCCGCTCGAAGGCGACCTCCCCCGGCGACTTCGCCGGCGGGGCATTACTCACGCTCGAAGGCATCCCGAGCCCCATCACCGCCGCGTTCGCCGGGGGCAGTCCGGGCGCGGGACCCAACACCCGCTCGATCGCTGGCGTGTCGGTGGGTGTGACCGGCGGACTCGGTTCGACCCGGGCGAGCGCCGGGGACGCAATGCGACCCAGGGACGGGAGCGCCATTTCCCCCTGCGCGTGGCTCTTCGCCGAGGCCTCGGCGGCCCGGTGCACCTGCGCCGGGCGGGTGAGCGCTCTTGCGTAGTACCAGGTGAGGAGCCCCAAGCCCAGCGCCGACATGAGCGCGATCGCAAACGCGGTGGAGAGGCGCGACTGGATCGAGGACGCGCGATGGATCGAGGGAATCCCCCGGTCACCGGCGATCGCCTCCGGCGCCGACGGCGACTCGAGTGCGGGCTCCTCGGTAGGTGTCGGCTCGGTCGGGGTCCTGCGGAAGAGACTCATGGGCGTGCTCCTGGCGTCGTGCGCACCACGTCGTCCGCCACCGTGTGGGACTTGAGCTGATCGCCAGAACCCAAAAAGCCCTTGTTGAGGATGCAGCCGGCGAGATTCCCCCGGCGGAGGATCAGACGCCGCGCGACGCGATGGAGGATCACGTCCCCCTCATCCATGCTGAAGTTGAGGAGCGACTCCGTTCCATCCTCATTCAGGACGAAGATCGCCGGCTGCTCGGCCTTGGCTCCAAAGGTGAGGCGCGTATGCACCCCATCGTCCGAGGCCGCCGTGGGCTTGAGAGAGGCATCCCCGCAGAACCAGTAGTCGATGTTCTTAAGTCTCCGGGACGGCGCATCCAGCGCCTTCACGGCCGCATCCCCAGGCTGCGAAACCACCGGATACGTGAAACGCAGCGCGTAGGTGACTTCCTGCGTCGCATCGGGCCGCTGCGCGCTCGCCGAGTAGTCGACCTGGTAGGTGCGGCGCGAGGTGAGAATCGTGAGATTGGTCCCGATCTTCGCGGCCTTAGGCTTAAGGAACAGGTGATTGTCCGCCGCCACGAACGAGAGTCCCTCGATGTCCCCGGCGCCCAAGCCCACGAACGTCTCCCCGGCCTCGAACTCGAGATCCGTCTGATAGCCCACAAAACCCGTCAGTCGATAGACCTGATCGGCGCTGTAGGGCGCGGTGCGGATGCGAGGATCCAAGAGCCCCGGCGCTGGCGCGGTTTCGGCGCAGGCCTGGGTGACGATAAGGAGCATCACCATCCCCCAGAGGGTTCTCATGGCGTCGCTCCCTGCCCGGCGCTCGCGGCGGCAAGCGGGGGTGCGTGCGTCTCCTCGTGGAGAATTTCAGGCTCGGGCTTGAAATCCACGACCTTGAAGCCGAGCGGATTCCACGCCCGCGTCTTAGGATCGGTCGACGGATCCGCGTAGGCGTACTGGAGGGTCGCGATCCAGTGCGTCACCTGATCCGTCGCGCCGCCTGATGCGCGCTTCGCCTTGACGTACCGGACTTGAGCCAGGTCCGTGACCCCGTTCGCGCGCTGAAAGAAGCTCACCGAGGTCACCTCCGCGCGCACCGTGGTTCCGTCCTTGTAGGCATTGAGGGGTGAGGCCGGATTGTTAGGATTCCAGAGCGCGTACCAGGCCGCATTTCTCTGCGCCGTGTGAAAGGCGCCGCACTCCTCGTAATCACTCTCCGCGGTCGAGAAGTTGAAGCGCTCGCAGACGGTCACGTAATGGGTGAGGAGAAAGCGCGTGATGGCTTCCGGGAGGCTCGCGCGCCCTGCGTAGACCGGCACCACATCCACGATTCCGGTCGAGTTGTCGACCCGCACCACGAAAGGCTCGACGCGCTTCAACGGCATGAGGAGCATGAGCGCCGCGGCGAGCGCGAGCGCCGTGATCCACCCGGCCCCCGCCACGGCGAGCGCCAGCCGTACCACGCGCCTGCCTTGCGCGCGCGTGTCGGCATCCCAGCTCGCGGCTTCGGCGAAATACCCCTTGAGATCGGAGGCTCCCGCGTTCATGGATGATCGTCCTTCGAGTTTGAGACCGGGGCCGGCGCATTGATCGGCGTGAGATGTCCCTCGCAGTCCACCTTTCTCGGATGCGAGCTGCAGGCCGTGAGGAGCAGCAGGCCGAGAAATGCCGCGAGGAGAGACGTTGGGGTTCTATTCATGCCCTTCTCCGGATGGAGTTATCGCGCCAGGAGGCGGAAGTGAGGCGTGTGACTCCCTGACGCACGGCGTATCCCGCCCGGCGCATCAGGGGATCGGAGCGATGCGTGGATCCGTCCAGCAGCCCCCGGCCGAACTGCCCGGAGCTTCGCATCGTGCTCCCTAAGCCCCAGGCGAGCGCGGCGCTCACGACGCCAAAGCTGCTCAAGGCGAGCCCGCTCGCCAAGCCCGCCGCCATCGCCATCACCTGCCGCATGACGAGGAAGGTGAGTCCCGCGGCCATGCAGACCTTGACGCCGTTCGCGATCTGGATCGCCCCGCCGGTGGCCACGGCCTGCTGCGCAGCGACCGTGACGACATGCAGCATGAGGGCGGCCACCAGCACCGTGAGAATCCCGATCAGCGCATAGTTCGCGAGCTGCGCGAGCCACGCCTCGAAGAAGCGCTTGCTGGACTCAAAGAGGAGGAGCGCGATGAAGAGCGGCCCCAGCGCCAGGAGCACCGAGAGCGCGATCCTTGATAAGGTCAGGAGAAACATGGCGTAGATCCCGGTGAGGCCCACGATGAGATAGACGCCGATCCCTGCCAGGTAATAGGCGAAGTTCCCGTCCAGGAGGCCGCCTTTCTGCAGCAGCAGATTCGCGGCATCGCCGCCCTCGAAGAAGATCTGATCGACGATCGTCACCGGATCGTAGGCGCCGACCACCACCGCGCCGAGCTCGGCCGGAGCGTTGAAGAAGGTGTCGACGATGAGCGCGTTGTAGAGCCAGAGATTGAGCGCACAGCCCAGGATCACCGCGAGCACGAGGATCTTCTTCGCGCCTGCGATGAACGGCTCCTCGATCTGCCCGGTGAGCTGCAGGTACCCCCAGACCATGACGTAGACGACGCCCAGGGTCACGACCGCGGGCTCGAGCGCCGCGGCAATAATCGCCGTGTTATCGGCGATGTAGCCGGTGAGGATGCCGTTCAACCAGGTGTTGAACTCAGCGAAGAAGCCCACGGGCGAGCGCTCCTTAGAGTCCCATCGCCGTCAACGACCGGAGCGACCCCTGATCGGCGATCGCCTGCTCGCGGAGCTGCTGACGGCGCGCCCACTCCTGAGACTCCGCGACCTCGGAAAGCATCTGAAGCTTCGTCTGCTCGTTGTGGAGCATCGCCTCCTCGGCGGCGATGCGGGCATTGAGATCGAGCGAGGCCTTCGTGTCCCCCACCCCGCCGATCGCGCTGATCAGCGTCTGGAGGGAGGTGAAGCGGTCGCTCGAGTTCGCAAGCGCCGTGCGTGCCATCGCCTGAAGGAGCGCTGGAGACTGTCGAGCGGCGGCGATCTGCGCCTGCTGCGTCGGGGAGAGCGAGGCGATCTGGGCCGGGGTGAGTACCGCATTGGCGGTAAGGAGTGCCTGCACCTGTCCGGCCAGCGCGGGGAAGCTCGCCGATGAGCCACTCATCACCTGCGAGAGATCCGTCCAGCCGGTCGGAAGGTAGTTCCTCACCGTGCCGGACAGGAGGAGCTGCATCCCGCGGCCGCCGGTGATGGCGGCATATTCGCTCTGGGCCTGGGCGAGCTGGCTTCTTGCGGTCGCGACCTGCTGCTGAAGCTCCTGGACCTCGTTCACCAGTTGCCCGAGCGAGGCGACGTCGATCACCGCGAACTGGGCACTCGCGGGACGAATGCTCCCGAGCGCCAGGGCGCCCACCATCAGGACCGTCAACACTGTCTTTCGCATGACCCTTCTCCTTTCCGATTAATGCTGGGTGACCTGCCTGGTGAACTCCCGGAGCCATCGCGAGGGATCCGGGCCCCGCTCCTGAATCAGCCGGTGGACGAGGTCGAGGTTCGCGCGGCGCCCGGAGATCACGGCGAGCTCGGCATCAAAGCCTTTGAGATCGAGCTCACAGACGATGCTCTGGTGGCCCTGGCGGACGAGGAACCGCCGCGACCCGGGCTCGAGCTCATCCCGGACCTGGATGAACTCCCGCGCCGTCAGCCCGAAGCCTTCGCGGTAATCCCCGCTCAAGGCATCCGCATTGGGGAAGAACACCTTAGTCGGCGTCTGCTCGATCAGCGTGCGGCTGATGGGACTCGCGAGGACATCGCTCGCGCTCTGGGTGGCGAGCGCCATGACGCCGTTCAACTTCCGCCAGGTCTTCGGTCCATCCTTGGCGAAGCTCTCGAACGCGGGGTCGGCGAGCAGCCGCCAGAACTCATCCATCCAGCACACGAGCCGCCTTCCATCGAGGAGCCGGCGCACCAGGTGAAAGAGATAGAGCGTGACCGGGGTGCGAGCCACGGCGGAGTCGAGAAAATCCGTGACGTCAAAGCCGACGAGCGCGTGCTCGGCGAGTCTCGGGACGATCAAGTCTTCGGGGTTGTCGAAGACCCAGGCGTAATCCCCCCCGACGGAGGCGCACCAGGGTGAGAGCCGCGCGTGGAGCCCTTCCGGGTCGGTCGCATCCAGAAACTCCAGCAGCCGCGAGAGCCGGCGCGCTCGGGCGTCCAGCGCGAGCGTCCCCTTCAACGCCTGATCGAGATCGGCCTCCTGCCGCACGGAGAGGACGCCGGAGGCGGGTCGTACCAGCACCCGCAGCCAGCTCTTCAAGAACTCGACGCTGAGAGGGGTCGGAGGGAGTCTCAAGGGATTGAAGCCCGTGGGCTCGCCGTGTTTGAGCGGGCAGTATTCGCCCCGCATCGCGCGTACCAGGATCTCGAGCCCCCGGTCCTTGTCGAAGAGGACCTGGGACGCGCCCTGGCGCTTCAGGAGCGCCACGAGAAAGCCGATGAAGACGGTTTTGCCCGATCCCGTGGGCCCGCAGATCAAGGTGTGGCCGGTGTCCTTGCGCGACCCGCCTTCCGGATCCGTCGGGTCGCTCGCGTGGAGCGAGAAATGAAACGGCGAGCGCGCGCTCGTCACGAGGACCGTGAGCGCATCGCCCCAGTGGTTGCCCTTCGCCCGTCCCGCCGGGTAGTTGTGAAACGGCGTCATCGCCGCGAAGTTCCGGGAGGTGATCGGGGCCTTGCGCGGCCGGAGCGAAAAGTTCCCGGGGAGCTGCGCCCAGTGGGCGGCCTCCATCGCGAGATCCTCGCGCGCCACCGTCATTCCCGTGTCGGCCAGCTTGGCGCGCGCCCAGGCGATGGAGTCACTGAGCTCGCGGGCGCGGAGTTCCCGGGCCTCTCGCGAGTCTGCCCGGGCGCGATCCCCCTGTGGATCGGGTTCCTCCGTGAGTACTTGAAGCGAGAAGTGATGATCCCCCATCACGAACTCGTTGCTCGTCAACGCATCGAGCGCGTCTTTCAGCTGCTCCGCCTGGCTGACCGCAAAATCCCCGGCATTGACCATGCGGTTGAACTGACGCTGGAGCAGCGCCTGCCCCGAGGGCTTGGAGAGAAAGACGAAGGATTGCGTCAGGATGAGGGGAAAGGGAGCGGCCAGGAGCGCGTTGAACATGCCGACCGAAGTCGGCGTCGGGTACTCCTTGATGCCGAGGATGGCGGCGGATCGCGTGCCGGTCGGCAGCCGGTACTCGAGCGCCTCGGTGCCAAACGACACGCGCGAGGTGGCGAGCGCTTCGTTGAGCGGCGCGCAGGGCAGCGGAACCTCGGCGCTCTCGCCGTTAATAAGAGTGGAAAATAAGTTAAGCGGCCCCGAATAGACGCGACCCGCCCGCTCGTAGACGCTCAACACCTCGGGCTCATACCGCCCGAGCGACACGCGGACCGTGTTCGAGAGCTTCTCGCACGCATCCCGCGCGTCCTCGAGCTCGAGCGCCGCTTCCTCCGGACGCGTGCGCTTCAAGAACCGCGAGGCAAGTCCCGTGGCAACGCCTGCGGTCGGGCGATAGACGAGGCTCAAGTACAGCTCGTTGACGAGGAGTCTTCGCCGGGAGAGCTGATCGCGGTACTTGTGTTCGAGCGCGACGGCGAAATCTTCGCCCTCCTCGCCCGGCTCCACGCGCTCGCGTCGCCGGATGAGATGCGTCCAGAGCGCCACCTGGGGGCTCGCGATGTTGCGCCAGAGGACATTGAGTCGCTCATGCCACGAGTTGAGCGTTTCATCGTCCGCGCACTCAAAGCTCCCGCCGCCCAGGCGCATCACCTGCACGTAGTCGCCGAGCGTGGTCCGCACCAGAGTCTCGGAGACATGAGCGGAGTAAGGGATCCGCTCCAGCGGCGAGGCCTCGCGGCGCGCACGGGCCGCCAGGGCACTTAAGCTCACCTGGGATTTCCCCCGGCCCATGTCGGAAGCACGACCTCTGGAAGGGTCCGGCGCCGCCCGTGAACGTCGGGCAGGTCGAGAGCCAATGGGGAGTAGCTGCTCGCGCGCCAGAATCGCGCGTTCGCGAGCAGCGCCGGGATTCGGGTCCGCCCCCAGAGAAGCAGAAGATCGAAGAATCGGGCATCCCGCGCACACAGCAGCGCGCACACCCCGTGGATGGGGAACGCGAGCGCCAGCGTGAGCAGGTTCTTGGTGAGGAGAAAGATTTCCAGTGTAAAGACGCCGTTCACCAGGAGCGCCGAATAGGTGACGCCCCAGCGCATCGGCGGGCGCGTCGCACCCACGAAGAGCGTATCGGCAACGAGGCCGGAGTGGCTCATGGGCCTTCAGACCCCGAACATCCCGCGCACCCAGGTCACGATCTGCGTCGACCCAAAGGAGATCGCGATCCCGAGGACCGCCGCGAGGCACCACCCCCAGGAAATCCGGTTGGCCATCGCCATGGCCCCGAGGACCATGACTAAGATGATGGCGATCGGGGTGAGCCAGGCGAGGATGTTCGACTGCAGCGCCGTCGCCCCGGTGAGGAAGGGCGATGCGGCTTGCGCCAGCGCCAGATCGGGCAGCACGAGGCACCCGAGCGCCAAGATGCAACAGAATGCGAAAGAACGTCCCCGCCACATAAATCCACCTCCGCTTTGCATCCGAAACTCACCGCTCTGTCGCAAGTCGATGCATCGCGTCGCCATCTGGAGCAAAACGTTGCACGCTTGCTTCGTGGAGTCATGGAATCACGCGCGCGGTGAAACGACGAGGCCCAGCACACGCGAAATGGCCACGATGCATGTGTAGCAAGCCACGAAAGGACCCGATCGCCTGGCGCGGCGATGCGCCGCGCAGAGGAGTCGCTCGGGGCGGGGTTTTTTGAGACTTAAGCGCGCAGCGACTGCGCGTGCTGCTCGAGCGTCCGTGCGAGCGCTCGAAACTCACTCGCCATAAGGCCCAGGCGTGCCGAGTCGGCGGGTGAGGAGCCGCCGTCGTCGAGAATCCGCTCGAGGACTGCGCGGAGTGTCACGCGGTTGAGCTCCGTCCGGGAGCCATCCTCGTTGTCGACGCAGTAAGCGAGCGCGAGAGGATCGTCGCCCTCACGACGCTCGAGAAAGGGAAGCTCGACACAGAGCTGCGGAAATCGCCCGTTGCACCCGTCCACCAGTCCCTTGAGCCAGTACTCGAGGGTCTCGTTCACGGCCGCACCCGCAAGCTCCCGCAGCCGGTCGAGGAAGAGCACACGGAGCTGCCCTCCCGACCGCTCACCCTCCAGAAACACGACTCGCGCCTTGGGGCCAAACTCCTCGACGACCCGCTCCTCGAGGTCCTCGAGCCGCGGGAGGTCCCAGGTCTTGAGGTCCTGCACGTAGTGTCGCTCGATACGAGAACCCATCGTGGACCTCACAGGAACCTCCTCCACCTTAAGGCGATCCGGGGGCCAGCCTCCGGAGAATCGCCGAGTAGAGCGCCGACAGCACACACATGCTGATCGAGAAGGTGAGCATCGTCCATAGCGGAAAATGAGCGTCTCGAAGCAGAAATGCATAGATCCCGCACGTCACGAGACCGCCGAGGGCCAGCAGCAGGAGGACCAGGCGCACCAAGGGCTCAAAGGTTGCGAGCACCGCATACAGCGAAAATGCGAGGAAACCTGCAGTTGCGCGCAATAGCACGGCCAGGGCCGACATCAGTTCCGGCAGGAGGGAAGTCGGCCGAGCAGGCAACGGACCAGACCGGGTACTCACGAATCACCTCTCTTGCGCCCCCCATGCGGCCGCAACGGGGCGCGTGGCTTTGAATGCTATCACTGCTACGAATTTCGTATCAAACCGAGTGATACGGTAATTGAAGCGCCCTCAAGAAGAAATGAGGGCGCCCCCATGAAGTATCCCAGCCGCCGCCGGGCCATTGCCTCTACCATCGCGACGGCCCGTCGCCACGCCCAGCTCTCCCAGCGACAGCTCGCCCGCGAGCTCGGGGTGCCGCCCAACTGGATCCAACGCGTCGAGTCGCTCGAGCGTCGGGTCGATGTGGCGGAGTTCATCGCGATCGCGAGAGCGCTGAAAGTAAATCCCGTCACCCTCCTCTCCCGGGTGCTGCGCAGCGCCCCCTGAGACTCGTCCCTCAAGGCATCCGCAGCTCCCCAAGTCAGGTCCCCTCAAAGAGGCTCCGTTGCCTCTCCCGGGTCTCGGGTTCCCTCTCTGCAGGGCACTCGTCCACGCCCCAGAGACGTGTCTCATAGGATCGCCCGGCCTGCCGCTCGTGCAGGCAGAACGCGCAGCAGGCGGGGGTGATTGAGAGACGGTCGATGACGATGAGCCCATCGCAATCCAGGCACCGACCGAGCGCCATCTCGACTCCGCGCACCAGGGCCTTGAGCAGTAGGATCGCGTGCTCGAGCGTCGACTGCGCCTCCGGCCAGCAGGCCTGGAACTCCTCGTAAGCCCGGCACAGATACTCTCCCCGGGCCACGCTCTCGAGCCTCTCCTCGGCCCCAGGCCGCGGTTCTTCGGGGAAAACGCCATACGCGGCAAGAAAGCCCGAGAGCACCGCGGCCTCGGAGCGCAGCTGGGCGGACTTGAAGAAGAATCCGACCTGCTGGGGTGCAAAACCTTTCGCCGGTGGCCCGACCTCCCCGCCCTTGGCGTAGGCGTCATAGAGGGTGTGGACGCGATAGGTCGTCAGTCCCGTCCACCGCTCCGTGGTGCGAATTCGGGCTCCGTGCCGGATGAACCGCCAGGCGAGCTGATAGCGACGCAGATCCCGGCTGTAGCGGGCGTCCGAAATGCGCATGGCCGCGCCCTCGTAGTCTAGGCAAATACTTTTGCAATTATTAATAAGAGGATTACCATACTGCCATGCTTGCTGCAACCCTTTCAGGGGGAGATGTCATGGCTCAATCGATGGACCGGAGCGCAATGCTCCCTCGTTTCCCGTCTCCTGCCCGCCGATGACCCGGAACGTCACAGGCGCGGTCAATGCCGCGACGTTGCGGCTCTTGGAGCCGCTCGCACGCCTGCTCCTCGAGGCGCGCATCGGAATCGGCGAGTTCGCCGCTCTTGCGCGCCGCGCCTATGTCCAGGCGGCCGTCCGGGAGTCTCATGGATCACGCGGCGGCAGGATCAACGTCTCCCGGATCGCCGCCTATACGGGGCTGACGCGTGTGGAGGTCGCGGCGCTCCTCGCCGAGCAACGGGGTGCACCGCCTCGCAAGCAGCGCGGCCGGGTGCGAGCGGAGCAGGTCCTTCAAGGGTGGTGGAGCGATCGCGAGTTCCAGGACCCCTCGGGCACCCCCGCCCGCCTGCCCCGCAAGGGGGCGAGGCGTTCGTTTGCGGCGCTCGTCAAACGCTTCAGCGGGGACCCCCACAATGCGGCATCGATCCTGGAGGAGCTCCTGCGCTCACAGGCCGTGCGCGAGCACCCGGACGGGACGCTCGAGGCCGTCAGTCGCACCTGCGTCAACGTCGGATGGGATGAGGCGGGGATCGAGGCCTTAGGCGAGGAGCTGGCCGAGCACATCGAGACACTGCTCTATAACCTCAAGAACCCCGATCGCCCGCGATTTGCCAAGCGCATCGTCTGCGGGCACCTGGATCCCTACGCCGCACGGGTGATCGTGCCTGAACTCGCCGAGCAGGCGGAGATCTTCCTCGAGGGCGCACAGGATGCGCTGAAGGGCCCGAAGCATCCCTCGCAGAAGCGCCACCCGGAGCCGAGCGCGCTGCGGTTTGCGGTCGCGCTCCAGTTCTTCCAGGAGCCAGCGGCCCGTCCTGCACCCGCCGCCGCGGGCCGCGCTGTAACGAAAGGCAAACGCTCGGCGGCCCGGCACCGTAGCCGCTCGGTGCACGACTCGGGAGGCCTCTAGCCATGCCGCGGCCGGGAGCAGGAGCGCGGAGCACCGGCGTCAAGGGGACGGATTCCGGCCGGGACTACGCGCAGGACGTGCTCAAACAGGCCGTCAGCATTCTGGTGCAGACCGGTCACTCGCCCGGCGACCTAACTCGGATGGTGAAAACCCTCTGCAGCACGCTCGCCGAACCCGAGCGCCCCTTCGATCCCGGCGTCATCCCCTACGTCGCGGGGCTCCCGCACATCGTCGCTCACTGGTATTCGGATCCGGCCTTTCGCGGACCCGATGGCCAGCCCTTGAGGATTCCGCTGCGGGGGCGTGGCCCCACCCTTTCAGGTCTCATCCGACGGCTCTTCCCCCATCAGGACGTCGCGCGCGTGACGGCGTCGCTCCTGCGAGCGAATGCCATTCAGCGTCGGGGGCGCCTCTACGGTCCGACCGATCGATACGTGGCGCTGACCAAGGATCTCCCGAGCGTCCACGTTCACGGGCTCATGTCGGTCGCCGGCATGCTGAGAACGGTCCAGCACAACATCGCAAGCGGCGACCCTGCCGCCACGCTCCTCGAGCGCTCGGCCAAGAACCCCTACATTCCCGTGCGAGCGCTCCCCGAGATTCACCGACGCATCAAACGTGAAATGACCGCGCTCCTCTGGAAGCTGGATGGGTATCTGAGGAGCTGGGAGGTGGAACCCGGAACCGAGCCGACCACCCATGTGGGAGTCGGCGCCTACGCCTACGAGGATCCCATCGTGACCGGCAGGAGGACACCTCAAGCCGCGCACGATCCACCGCGGCACGCGCGCAGACGCCCTGCCGCGCGACGTCGCCGGCCGCATCGCCACTAGGATATGAACGCGCTCTACGGCCGCGGCGCTGCCGGTCGCTCCCGCGCGAAGCGGCCGAACGGATCGCCGCTCGACCCGACGGCCTATGAAGCCATCGAATGCTTCGCGCGCCTGATGGTGCATTGTGGCTTCGATACCGTTGCGATCGCCGAAGCCTTCGAGCGGGCGCTCATCGCCAGTCGGAACGAATTCCTGCCACCGCCCAAGGACGTCCGAGAGGTTCTCGAGGCCTCGCATCTGGTCACCCTCTGGCGCACGAGTCCCGACTACGTGGACGAGCTCGGCAATCCCCTGCCTCTCCCGGTGCGGGGATCGGGCCGATCACTGGAATCGCTCACGCGGCTCGTCAATCGCAAGATCGATCCCGCGGAGGTTCTTAAGTACCTGACTCACACGCACACGGTTCGCAAGGTCCGTGGCCGATACGTCCTCAATCGCCGCTGGGTCATGCTGCGCGGCGTCTCGGGAGCCGCCCACTCGCACGCCATGCGCGTTCTGGTCGGCAAACTTCGCACGGTCGAGCACAACCTCGTGGCGGACAGCGACGCGCGCAGCTGGTTTGATTTCACGACCGAGAATGCCCGCTTCCCTGTGAGCCAGCTGGAGGCACTCGACCAGCTGCTGCGCCGATCGGGCCTGGGGTGGATGCGGAAACTGGATCTCTTCATGCGGCACTGCGAAATGAACCGCCGACCGACGGAACCCACGGTGTGGGTGGGCGTCGACATGTACCGGTTCCAACACAACACGTCTCCCGTATTCACCTCCCCTGCCGCCAAGGAAGGCGAGACCCGACCCACCGCCAGGCGCCGAAAATGACCCGCCCCCTCACTGGACCTCCGGGCATAATCGATGAAGTCCCGCGCGATGCGCCGGGGTTCAGCAGCGCGTCGCTCGCACCGGTGTGGCAGCTCAACGCGCTCTTCCTCGAAACGCTCATTCAGTCCTCGCGGCACCCGGCCTGGCGCGGCAGTTCGTGGGACCGAGCTCTCGGCCCGAATCTGAGTGACACACTTCCCACGATCCGGGACGAGCTCTCCCGGACTCCCGTGAGTCTCGTGGATATCGGACTGAACGAGGGAGGATCGCGTCCGCTCCTCTCTGAGCGCGACAGGCCTCTGCGTGCGCTGCCTCCGTTTCTGGCGCGGGACCCCGCGCTCCACCTGGCGCACGTCACCCTCTCCCTCGGCTGGACCCTTTCGCGCAGCGATGTGATCACGACTTCGATCGTGTTTGGTGTCTCGCGAAGTCAGGCAAAAGCACTGGGCGCTCTCGCCTTTCACAGCATCCCGAAGATCGCCGAAAGACTCTCGGGCGCCGTTCGGCCACGCTGGATGAACGAGCCGCGCATCTGGCAGCGCCTGCTAAGCTTTTCCGAGCGCTCGAGCGCCGCCGGGCGTCTGCCACCGGTATGCACACGTCCTCTGCAGCGCCAATTCGCAGACCTGCTGCCTGCAACATCCGCAGCGCCCCTCTTGCACGCCTCGCGGCCGTGACACCGCCGTCCACTGCGCTGTGAGCTGCCGCAAGACATCAGATCGAGGCGTCCGCACCGAGATTGCGGCCGCAAAGCCAAGCGCAACTCAAACGCACGGTCAGGGGACTCTCGCCCCACTGCAGCTGTCGCTCGCCCTATCCCTGCCCTCTCCGGGGCATTCGAAGCCCCTGATCAAGAAGGCGCCCCCCAGCGCCGACCGAGTCGCGCTTTCGGACCTACGAATGACGACGCCTGAAGTGATGCGGGTGGTCGGAGTTCACAGATCAACGCTCATTCGCTGGGTGCGTAAGGGCACGTTTCCGCCGAAACATCACTCCGGCGGCTGGCTTCGCTCCGATATCGAGCATTGGCTCTCGCGCAGGTAGCCCGCGCCCGCCGCGCTGCCCAACGGTGAAGTTGAGGGGCCGGACGACCACGCCAGACAGGCGCCGCGGGCGCACACTGTCCCCCGGCACCCGCGGCGCCAACCAGACCACGCATCACAGGCCCCCTCCAAACGATTGTTGGCAGGCATCACCATACCGCGTCGTCCGCAACCCAACTGGCCAGGAGATCAGCCCTGGATTGCAGCAGGGAAGCGAGCTCCGCGCAATTCCCGCCTCGTCCGAGGCTGCAGTCTGGAGGTTGCTGACCGCGTTGCAGGTATGGGATGGCCTCCAGCCAATGCTGCGCAATTGCTCCCACCGCGGATCGAGGATCCTTCAGGCCAGCTGATGAAACGTAGTCGGTCGGCAGATCCCCACAAATTACCCACCAACCAACCCAGCCAGGACTCCTAACGCTCTCAATCGCCCAGAGAGAGACGCATGGGAAAACATGCCATGCGGGCCAGTCGCCAATCACGCCGTGTGTAACGCCCTCCCGTGCCAGGTAGTCGGAGACTTGGCACCGACGCTGAGGGCACCACTGTACTTCAGCTGCATCAAAACCTGCGGCGGAGCCCATAGACGCCTGCTAACGGTGAAGTGGAGGGGCCGGACGACCACGCCGGACAGGCGACGCGGGCGCACACTGTCTTCCCGCGCCCGCGGAGCCAAACAAGAGGCGCATCACGGACCCCTCCATAGGCGGCCCGCAGGGATCCCATATCAGATAGCTCGGTCTCAACGCGCCCTCAGTTTGGCACCGCTGGCGCGGAGTCTCCGTAGCGATTTGGACCGGCGTCGCCTCGTTTGCACAGCAGGTAAAGCAACCTGAAGAAAAAACCGATCCATGCCATTAAGAAGCCAAGAAACAGCAGCCCTGGCAAGGCGCCCTTGTCCGAGATCGGGGGTCGTCCGCGAATGGCGAGGCCTGCCGAGAGAAGTGCGAAAAGGCCTATCCAGAAAGGCACAGCCCACCAGAATGAATGGCCGCTGTCGTGGAGTCGTCGCGACGTTACAGCCAAATGAGGTGCGAAGATTGCGATGCTCCACAACCACGACAGGTACGGAGGCCCAACCTTAAGCAACAGGCTCACACACATCAGCGTTGCATAGAACCACCAGAATTCCGCGCGCGAAGCGCGGCCACCGAACTCTGTGTAGTGGCGTAGGCAATGTGCAAACCAGCCGATCGGCGGGAGCATGTGCCTAACGGTGAAGTTGAGGGGCCGCGCAGAAGCGATCGATGGCGCCGAGGGCGCACAATTTCTCAGCACCGGAGCCGGCAAGCGACAGGCGCATCACGGCGCCCTCCAACGATTGTTAGACGTCTGCCGCCTCGCATCGGCAGTGCGCTGCCACCGATAGCCCAGCCAAATAGAAACAGTCAAAACCGTCAGCGCGGAGATCAACGACGACATCGGATTCTGAAGCCGAAAGAAGACCCAGAGAGCGCAGCCCGCACCTATTGTTGCAGGCACACAGAAGCGCCAAGCGCTAAGAAAGCTCAGCAGACCGAACAGAACTTCAACTACTTCGAGCATGCCAAAGGCAGGCTTCTAACGGTGAAGTTGAGAGGCCGCACAGAAGCGCCAGATGATGGCGCCGAGGGCGCACAATTTCCCAGCGCCCGAGGCGCCAAGCAAGAAGCGCTTCACGTCCCCCTCCAACGATCGTTAGACGCCATGTCGCACCTTAGTCCCACCAGACTGCGACGGGGCGAGTTCCCGGCGGAACCACGTATGGCTCGCAGCTCTCGTCGGGATAGAAACCCTCCCAGACGTCGTCCGGCGCTAAGTCGGCATCGAACCAGCTTTTCACCTCCTCAACCGAGGCGCTGGTCATAACGAAAACGGTGTCGGTGAATGGCCAGTCGGCATCGTCAAAATCAACGATCCGAATACGTATGTCCATAACATCGGGCCGGGACGCGATGGTCTTAAACAGAGAGTAGAACCTGTCCGGCGAGGGCGCAGGTGAAAGATTGCACCCGATGCTGCCGGGGAAATCGTTGCCGTCAAAGAATTCATCAATGGTGAGCAGTGGCCGCGGCGTATTAGGGTCGTTCGGGTCGCCGAGGCGACTGATGCGCTCAGCAATGCGCTGTCGGTGATCCATGGCGTCTAACGGTGAAGTTGAGGGTCCGGACAACCACGCCGGACAGGGACCGAGGGCCCGCACGTTCTCCCGGGTCCCGCGGCCCAACCAGACCACGCCTCACGGACCCCTCCAACGATTGTTAGGTGGCTGAAGGCGCCACCACGCGCTGGAGAAAGGCCGGAAATCGCCACATCGAAGTAGCAACGTTACCCCCAAAGAGAACTGCAAACGGCGCCAACACGCTTAGGGAAAAGGCCGGCATACGCTCTAGAAGCCAAAAAGCGGCTGTCGCGGCCAAGGCAAACCAAAAAGTCAGCGTAAAGCGTAGTGCGTAGTTCAAGCGCAATGAGCCCGGTAGCGCCTCAACATCGACGTAGCCGCTTGAAATCGGTGCTAGCAGCGACCAGCGATTCATGCCTGTGAGTCCGGGGCACGCAAACTCGACCATCGTTGCGTCTTTGATCAGCACCTTGGCACCCTCGGCGCTAAGGGCGCGCTGAATCTCTAGCGCCACATCCTCTGCGGCACGCGTACCCGCGCCCGGGACTACGGTGGCCCAGCGCCAGGTCAGCGGGAATGCGTAAAAGAGCATTCAGCCACCTAACGGTGAAGTCGAGGAGCCGCGCGCAGGCGCCCGATGGCGCCGAGGGCGCACAATTTCTCAGCGCCCGAGGCGACAAGCCAGAAGCGCCTCACGGACCCCTCCAACGATTGTTAGGCGAATTTTGCGCGAGCGTGCGGCGCATGGCCAGAGTCGCAAGGGGCAGAGGGACGAGCGTGAGCAACACGCCAGGAATAAATATCGCCCAGTTCTTCAAGAGAGACGGGTCAACCAGAAACAAGCGGTACTGCCAAATGAAACCCGGAGCAATCGCGAGTATCAAATAGACGAACAGCAGCGGAGGCTTCAGCTTGCAGATGGCGTAGGCAGCGGGCAAGCAAAAGACAACATTGCAGAGGGCGTCGATCAAGAAGACTGTGACGTGTAAGGCGGTGCCTTTCAAGCCGGAGGCGAGTAGCCAATTCGGAAGGGGCGTATAAACTGAAATGTAGCCCCAGAGCCGCACCAGGATATACGTCTGCGCGAGGCCGATAAGGATCGCTGCGATGAAAGACGCGGATCTGTACTTTCTAAAGTAGCCTAGTCTTTTCAACCACGGGTCCTGACGGGGATACCGCCTGGATGAGACGTCGTCTGCGCGCGGAGCTGCCATGCGCCTAAAGGTGAAGTTGAGGGGCCGCACAGAAGCGCCGGCCCATGGCGCCGAGGGCGCACAAGTTCTCAGCGCCCGAGGCGCCAAACAAGCAGCGTTTCACGGCCCCCTCCAACGATTGTTAGAGCCCATGCTCAATTCATCTCGTGGAGACGCATGTGGAAGGTGATGGGCATGTCCGCCGGCGGCTTAGGAAAGGGCGCGCGCTCCATGCCGGCGGCGAAGCATTTGGACGCCGCCGTTACCGGCCGAACCTCGACGTCGAGGAGCTTGGCTTCTGTGGAAAGCGTTGCCACAAATACAAATGAACGCAGATCCGCGTTCCGGTCGTCGGGGACGCACTGTTGCATCAACGTGGCCAAGAACGGTTGGACCTTAGGCCACATCAGATCCTGATACGCCTGGCCGGCGGGAGTCTCTTCCAAGGCCTTTGCCCGTTCGACTCGGTCGTCGAAGGCGTCACCGGCTCGCACGGAGAAGGACAGCATGAGCAATAGGAATGGCGTGAATGTTTTCATGGGCTCCACCGGTGAAGTTGAGAGGCCGTACAGAAGCGCCGGCCCACGGCGCCGAGGGCGCACAATTTCTCAGCACCCGAGGCGCCAAACAAGGAGCGTTTCACGGCCCCCTCCAACGATTGTTAGAGGTCAGAGCGAGAACTCCCACACCGCCGCGTCGCAGTACTGCAGGGTGTCGTTCGGCATGAATCGGCAGTGCATCTTTATACCGTAAGAAACGACCGAGGCATTTAGCTCAATGGCATTGAGCGTGTGCGACCGGGCATCATAGCTGGGCTTGAGATGGGCATTCTGAAAGAAGCTGTCCACCGCCGCCAGAGTCGCGCCGCGAGATAGTTCATTGTCCATGCGATGTTGCCAGTAAAGCCGACGGAGATGTGGCGCCCCAGCGCAGGCGACAACGACCAATAACACCACTGCGGCGAGTATTGCGATGGCGCGCACGCTCTGACCTCTAACGGTGAAGTTGAAGGGCCGGGCACCCACGCCCCCTGGCGCCGAGGGCGCACAATCTCTCAGCGCCCGAGGCGCCAACCCAGAAGCGCATCACGGACCCCTCCAACGATTGTTAGGGGCACGTGGGTCACCTGAGCCGCACTCCGGACATTTCGGGGACCACAGAGAGGCGCGCCACTGCCGATACGGCTGATGTGCCGCACGCCACAACCAATGAGATCCGCAGGCCGGACACCGAATGCCGAAGAACGGGATGGCCAGACTGATGAAGGCTCCTAGAGCACCAACACCGGCGAATAGAGCCGCGGTCCCAGGGGACGGCGTCGGCCGCATCCAGCCCGGAATGAGCTGAATGACCGCGCTGAACAACAGCCCGACGTACATCGCATTGAGCTTCCAGGTCTGATGCGTTCGGTACAGCACTGAGTTTCGATTTACCACGTGCCACCTAACGGTGAAGTTGAAGGGCCGGGCACCCACGCCCCCCTGGCGCCGAGGGCGCACAATCTCTCAGCGCCCGAGGCGCCAACCCAGAAGCGCATCACGGACCCCTCCAACGATTGTTAGATGCGCGTGCGCGAAATGTACGGTAGAGAAAGTCTGCGCCTATCACGACCGGTCCCAAGAAATACCAGTAGCCGAGTAGATCTGATGGCACCCACTCTCTCCATGATCGCACTGCGATCATTGCTGCTAAAAAGGTGTAAGGCGCCATCGCTAAAATGCCTAGGACGACTAGGGCCACGGTGGTCCAACGCAACCAGACCGCTTTGATGGGAAGGCTCATCGCAGTTGAGACGCAGAGGCCAAGCAGGCCCAATTGCGCTGCAATGTAGTGCACCAAGAAGTGCAGGTTCTCCGTCGAATGAGGAAACCGTCCTCCGTCGGTCGTGAGCAACTGCACTGTCCGTTTCGGAAGTTCGACCCCTAGAACCAGGACAAGCGCGGGGAGAACGCCCAACAGGGAATAAAGAAGTCGCCGCGGCGCCTGATTCACGCGCATCTAACGGTGAAGCTGAGGGGCCGCGCAGAAGCCCAGCCATTGGCGCACAATTTCTTCGCGCCCGAGGCGCCAACCAAGAAGCGCCTCACGGACCCCTCCAGCGATTGTTAGGCCGCCCGGCCACGCGGCGCTCTATTTTGGGAACAGTGTCAAGCTAGTCGCCCAGCGTCAGTTAGCTGCTTTGCACTCATGAATGCACCACTCTGTGGATCAAAGGCGACCCCATGAAACCGAGAAACAAGAACTGCGGCTGAAAAGAACGCGGCCGCGGATTCATCGAAATGCCCCCCGAAACTAAAGGAGTAAACCGTGGGATTGTCCAAGTGTACGTTCTTGAGCACTGGGTGGAGATCGGCGTCTTCGTCGTACGACTCGACGAGAAACTCAAATCCCGACCTTCGACCATCAACAAGCATCGGAACGAAGCCTGAGTCGTGCTTCACGTCGAGTGGCGCACTGAAGCTTACAGGTGCGTGTTCTTCCAAAAGAGCGCGCGACCACGCTTCTCCGCTCGGTGCATTCGAGGTCGCTAAAATCACCAGTAGGTCTACAGACATTGCCGCCTCCCGGGTGGCCTAACGGTGAAGTTGAGGGGCCGGACGACAACGCCGGACAGGGGCCGCGGGCCACAATCTCTCCCGGGTCCCACGGCGCCAAACAGACCACCGCATCACGGCCCCCTCCAACGATTGTTAGACGCCATGTTAACCAAAGGCCCTCGTCAGCAAGTGATCCGGTCCGGCCAATGAAGATAAGCGCATGCGCACGCTCTCCCGATCAAGTCCGAGCGTGTAAATGTGGAGATCGGCCTTTGAGGCCCCTGACTTTACGATTAGTACGGGCAATCCCTGCACTGAGCCGCGCGCAACATCTGTAACGGTAGACAGCGGAACTTCGACCATTCGACCCCACACGGTGCTGGCTCGTAGCGTTCCCTGGGTGAAGGTCGCGCCCCATATGCGGCATATGGCGTAGACGCCGAGGCCGATAGTGACGCCGATGCCAACCAGCAAGCCCAAAAGTGCACCGCTGTGCGCGAGCCAGTCTTTAGGAAGCGGTTGACCTCGCCAGAGCCTCACAACGAACGGGAGAACTGAGACTATCAGCGCCACCCAAAGGAACAGCGTGAGGCCCCAACGAATGCAGGCGCGTAGCGGAGGGTAGACGCGGAACGCCGTGGACGTGTCAATCATGGCGTCTAACGGTGAAGTTGAGGGGCCGCACAGAAGCGTCGGCTGGGCGACGCGGGCGCACACTGTCCCCAGGCGCCCGCGGCGCCAAACAGATCACGCATCACGGCCCCTCCAACGATTGTTAGGCGCCGCCTCGCATAGCGCATCCAGAAAAACGTCCAACTGAAGGCTAGTCATCAACGTGTATTTTCGCGTGGATGTTGATTGCGGAGCAGTCGGGGGGAGCTTTGAAGTTGTCCGTTTGCTGGGTGACCGTTACTGCACTCTCTTTGCTGCCATTCACCAGGACAAGCTTAAAGCCATACCAAGTCGAAAGAACTGTGGGCATGAAGAACCCACCAAGATTCGTGGCACCGTGAACCCGTACAAGAGCTGGTTTTGCTTCGTTGAAGCGGGCCTCCAAAACCCGGCAAAGGTCCGACGTTGAATAACGCTTCCCTTCGAATGTAAACAAGTCAGGTCCCGCGACGTCAACGTCAAACGTAGCCTGCGGGGGCGCGACCGCCGTTGCGGCCGGCGGATCCGCAACCGCACGAGCGACTGCAACAAGAAGGACTACTGTCAATGTCATGAGCCGATATTGCACAAATACCTCCGAGCACTTGGCGCGTGAACAGCGTCGAGAATGCAGATGACGCCAGGACACCTACAGGCCTTCACAGAAGGCACCTAACGGTGAAGTTGAGGGGCCCCACAGAAGCGCCCGATCATGGCGCCCAGGGCGCACAATTTCCTAGCGCCCGAGGCGCCAAGCCAGAAGCGCCTCACGGACCCCTCCAACGATTGTTAGGTGGCACCGACGCTCCTCTCCCCGCGAGTTCTGAACAGGTGCGTGGCGGCAGCTACAGATAACCCAACCGCCATGTACAGAGTGGAATACAGAGGGGTGAAGATCGGCATCCGAGCGGCCGGGGTAAAGGAGAGAATCAGCATGGCAAGACCTGGAGCCACACCGGCCAGCGTAGCGGTGACCACCGTGGCGCGATTGCGCGCCTCTAAGACTGCGTAGATGGGCGCGAAAAGAATTGCTACCGGCCCTACCTCGTAGAGGTAAGCCATCAGAGCGAGAGACGGTACTGCCATCAAGTCTTGCACTTTGAAAGGCGCGGATCCCCCGAACACCGCGGCAGATATCATGAATGCCAGTCCAAATAGCAACACGCAGAGTATCAAGGCCAGTTGGGCGATGAGCTCAATCCTTAACAAGCGCAGAAGGAACAGCACGTGCCGCCTAACGGTGAAGTTGAGGGCCGCACGACCACGCCGGACAGGCGACGCGGTCGCACAATCTCTTCCGCGCCCGCGGCGCCAACAAGAAGCGCTTCACGGCCCCCTCCAACGATGGTTAGACGTCCGACTTTGCCATGGAGGTCTTCAGATCGAGGACCGTTGCGTCCACCGCTTCGAGCAATTCCCTGCGAAAGCGCGGAGGTAGTAGTTGTTAGCGCCGACTTGATACTAACCCACGTCGCCGAAGTAAAAGTGGACCACCTGAGCGAGGATGGCGGTTTTTTCAGGACCGCCCATGCTGACTCAGGAGCAAGCCGTGGAGATTCGGGTATTGAGGCGTCAGGGGATGGGCATCCGAGCGATTGCGAAGGAACTCGGGCTGTCGCGTAGGACAGTCCGGCGGTATTTGCGTAACCCAAGCGCGCAGCGCTACGGGCCGCGGGAACCACGCCCGACGAAGCTCGGGCCGTACATCTCATATCTGCTTTCGCGGGTGGACGCGGCGCGGCCGAGATGGATCCCGGCGACGGTGCTGCTGCGCGAGATCCGTGAGCAAGGCTATCCGGGCGGGATCAGCCAGCTGAAGGCGTACCTGGCGCCGTTGAAGCGCGGCGAGCCTGAGCCGCTGGTGCGTTTTGAGACCGAGCCGGGCGAGCAGCTGCAGGCGGATTTCACCCACGTGCGCCGTGGACGCGATCCGCTGCTCGCCTTTGTGGCCACACTCGGCTA